>Ga0137390_10000039_pt1 | contig 72435 bp, 82 predicted proteins | sample 15con2h24AmetaG_FD_104937 | JGI IMG/M metagenome (GOLD analysis project Ga0137390, IMG submission 104937) | Vadose zone soil microbial communities from Angelo Coast Range Reserve, California, USA - 15con2h2.4A metaG | ecosystem: Environmental > Terrestrial > Soil > Vadose zone > Saprolite... | reverse complement strand
CTCAAGCTGATAGGTGTAGGACGATCGGCGGCCGAGTTCTTCGGTGCGGGTTCCGGCCGCAGTGGTCACGATGATCCGGTCGTCGTGGTGCGGCTCGACGAAATTCAGGGCGGCCGCCTCGCCACGGCTGCCGATGATCCGGCAGTGGCATCGCCGGTGGTCGGCGGCCATGTTACAGCGGGCCCGTCCGGTGGCGCCGCTGGGGAATTCCAGGTCGGCGTCGAGCCATTCGTCGACTCCGGGGCGCCCGGCACGTTCGCCGGCGCGGGCGGCCGCGACCCGGGGCGGCCCGCCGGCCCAGGGGGCCAGGGCACGGTGCGCGTGCAAGCTGTAGCAGCCGAGGTCCATCAGGACGCCGCCGGCGAGTTCGTAGGACCAGCGCGGGTCACTGTCATCGGGTGGGGGCATGAACATGTCGATCTCGACGGCGCGAAGCTCGCCGAGTTCGCCGCTGTCCAGCAGTTCGTGGAGCCGGCGCGTGACGGGGTGGTAGAGGTAGTGGAAGCCTTCCATGACGGTCACCTGTGCCGCCGCGGCCGCATCGCGGACGACCCGCGCCTCATCGGCGTTGCTGGCGAAGGGTTTCTCGGAGAGCACGTGCTTGCCCGCCCGGATCGCGGCGAGATTCCACGGGCCGTGCAGGGCGTTGACAAGGGGGTTGTAGATCGCCTCCACGTCAGTGTCGGCGAGGACGTCGGCGTAGGTGTCGAGCGCTCGCTCAACTCCGTACCGTTGGGCGAAGTCCTCGGCGCGACGGCGGTCCCTGGCCGCGACAGCGACGAGCCGATGGCCGGTGACGCGGGCGGGGCTGACGATGGCGAGGTCCGCGATCCGGGCGGCACCAAGCACACCGATGCGGATCGGGGCCGCGATCACTGTGCCGGTCATGAGGATTGTCCTTCCGGGACAGTCGGCGGCGCGCTCGTCGAGCGACTGACGACTAGCTTGGGGTAAGGACGTCTTCCCGGCCGCCCTTGGCTGCCGGCTCGCTGGCGGCCCCGGCCGGGCGCCTCGCACACGCCGCAGGAGATGGGCGCGCCGGCGTTCTTGTCAGCGGAGCTGGTCATGCGTGATCTCCTTAGGGTGGCGGTGGGTGCGCCAGGCGGGGTTGGCGACGGCCTGCGGCTCGCGGCCGGCGAGCACGTCCAGGACGCCGCGGGCGGCGGCGGTGAAGGTCGCCGCGGTGGCCCGCCGGCTCAGTCCCATCAGGTGCGGGGTGAGGACGACGTCGGGGTGGCTGTACAGCGGATGGGGGCGGGGCGGCTCGGGGTCGAACACGTCGAGGCCGACCCCGGACAGCCGCCCGGCGGCAAGGGCCCGCCACACGGCGTCGGTGTCGATGAGCCCGCCGCGGCTGCAGTTGACCAGCACCGCACCAGGCTTGACCCGCGCGAGGAAGGCGTCGTCGACCAGGTGGCGGGTCTGGCCGGTCAGCGGGAGGTGCAAGGTAATGACATCGCTGCGCCCGGCGAGGTCACCGAGGTCGGTGCAGCGCACGCCGGCGGGGGGCTCGCTGACCGGGTCGTAGGCCAGGATCCGCATCCCGAAGGCCGCCCCCAGCTCCGCGGTCCGCTGGCCGATGCGGCCGTAGCCGACCACGCCGAGGGCGGCGCCCCCGAGGTCGCCGACAGGGACCTCCGTGCGCTGAGCCCAGCGGCCCTCACGCACCAGCGCAGTGAGAGTGCCGAACCGCTTGACCAGGTGCAGCGCCATGCCGATCGCGCCCTCGGCCACAGCGGCGGCGCCGGCGCCGGGGGTGATCACCACGGCGATGCCCCGGGCCGTAGCGGCGGCCACGTCGACCAGCTCGACGCCCACCCCGGTCCGGGCGACGACCCTGAGCGCGGGCGCCTTGTCGAGCAGCGCCTGGTCGACCCGGGCATCGGCGCGGACGATGGCGCCCGCAGCGAGACTGAGTTCGGCGTCGCCGGGGTCGGGGACGAACCGGCAGTGCCCGTCGAACACCCCGGTCACCAGCGCTGGGTCGACCGACCCCAGCGCCACCACGACCGGCAGGCGGCCGGCCATCAGGCGTGCCCGAACGTGGCGTCGGGAACCGGTGTCACCTTGTGCCAGGCGCCGTCTTGGGCCGAGGCCGCTGTGGCCGAGATGACCTCGGCGTCGGCCAGCGCCTCCTCGATGGTGGAGTTGCGCTGGTCTCCGCCGCCCGCCGCGACCAGGAACTTCTTGGCCTCGATGACCTTGAGGTCGTCGTAGCTCATGCTGTTGCCCGGTCCCGGCTGGAACCGGCCGTAGTCGCCGAGGTCGGCATTGCCCAGGACGGTGGTGTACCCGGCGTTGGCCCCGCCCCGGCCCAGGCAGAGCCGGAACTCGTTCATCCGCTCGAAGTTCCAGGCCGCGGAGCCGTCGGTGCCGTAGATCTCGAAGCCGAGGCCGCACTGCGGGCCTACGCTGACCCGGGACGCCTCCAGGGTGCCGACGGCCCCGGCCGCGTGAGAGCCGGCCGCGAACCGGACCAGGGCCGCGACGTAGTCGTCGTTCTCCACCTCGCCCATCTCGCCGTTCTCGATCACGGCGAAGTGGGTGGCCGATCCCATCGGCAAGATGGGCCGCTGGGTGTACACGGTGGACAGCAGCGAGCTGACCTCGGTGATCGGCGCCACGACGTACTGCATCAGGTCGACGACGTGGCTCAGGAGGTCTCCGAGCGCGCCGCTGCCGGCCTGGTCGCGGCGAAACCGCCAGGACAGGGCGCCGTTGGGTTCGGCGGCGTAGCTGTTGAAGAATGCCGCGCGCACGTTGGTGATCCGGCCGAGCTCGCCCGCCGCGATCAGCTCGCGGACCCGCTCCACGGCCGGGACGTGCCGGTAGTTGTAGCCGATGGCCGTCACGACCCCGGCCGCCCGGGCCGCCGCAGCGACCTCGGTGGTCTCGCTTACGTCCCGGCCTACCGGCTTCTCGATCCAGAACGGCTTGCCGGCCCGGGCCGCGGCGACGCCGATCTCGCGGTGCAGCATGTTGGGGGCGCAGATGGACACCACGTCGACCTCGGGGTCGGCGAGCACGTCGCGGTAGTCGGTCCCGGCCTTGGCATAGCCGAGGACCTGCCGGGCGTAATCGGCGCGGTCCGGGGCGGTGTCGGCCGCGTGCACGAACCGCGGCCGGATCTTCAGCTCGGGGTAGGCCAGCGGGATGGCCTGGTAGGCGCGGCTGTGCAGCTTGCCCATCCAGCCCACGCTGATCAGGCCGATGCCGGGCTGGGCGTATCCGTCGTCGGTGGTCTTCATGGCGGGCGTCCTGTTCTGTCATTGAGGCTTGGATGAGGTGCGAGCCCGGCCGAGCTCGGCGCTGACCGCGGTCGCGAGCAGGGTGGTGTCCGAGCCGATGGCCACGAAGGACCAGCCCTGCTCGAGCCGCCGGGCGGCGGCGGCGCCGTCGGTGACGAGCAGGCCGCAGGCCTTGCCGTGGCGGCGGCAGGCCGCTAGCACGTGCTCGATGGCCTCGGTGAACGCCGGGGCGGTGAGGTCGCCGGGGACGCCGAGGTCGTGGCTGAGGTCGCGAGGGCCGACGAACAGCACGTCCACCCCGTCCAGTCCGGCTATCTGGTCGGCGTTGCCGACCGCGGTGGCCGACTCGATCTGGACCACGCCGAGCACCTCCGCGTTGGCCCGGTCGAGGGCGCCCGGGTCCAGGCCGAACCGGCAGGCCCGGTTGTAGGTGGCCACGCCCCGGTCCCCGGCCGGCGGGTAGCGCAAGTGCCGGACCGCCTCGGCGACCTCGTCCACGGTGGCCAGGCGGGGCAGCATGATGCCCGCGGCCCCGCTGTCCAGGACCCGGCCCATCCGGATCCGTGCCGCGGACTCGACCCGGACCACGGTGGGCACCCCGTAGCTCCCGGCGGCGGGCACCACGTCGCGGACTTGCTCCTCGCCCCCGGCCCCGTGCTCGAGATCGAGCAGCACCCAGTCGACCCCGGCCGCGGCGCAGACCTCGGCGGCCACCGGCGACGCGGTGCCGATGAAGGTGCCCAAGGTGGGGACTCCGGACCGGACAGCGGCGGCCAGGGCGCCATGGTCGAGGGGGCCAGCGTTAGGCCGGACAGAGTTCAGCGGTCCCGCGCTCATCCGAACCACCTCTGGCTCTTCAGGTCGGTCTCGTACTCGGCCCGCAGCCCGGCGGTGGTCTCCAGGGTCGATACCTCGGCCGGGGCGACATCCCACCAGACCCCGGCGCCGGGCAGGTCGGCGTGCGGGATGACCGGCACCACGATCACGACCGGTCCCTGGTGGCCGCGCGTCTCGGCCAGCGCCTGCCGCACCTCAGCCGCGGTCGTGGCCCGCAGGGCCCGGGCGCCGAGGCCGGCCGCGACCTGAACCAGGTCGAGGCGGAGGTAATCGCCCTCCAGCCGCGCCGCCTTCGTCACGGCGCCGGCGGCCAGCTGCAGCGGCTCGGGCCGGTAGCGGAACTCGTTGCCGAACTCCCGGCCGCTGCGCAGCATCTGCAGCCGGCGGATGACCTGGTAGCCGCGGTTTTCCGGGACGACGAGGGTGACCGCCAGGCCTTCCTGGGCCGCGGTGACCAGCTCGGTCGGCGCCAGCAGGAACGTCCCGTCGCCGAGGAAGGAGACGACCCGCGCACCCGGCTGGGCGTCGGCCAGCCGTACGCCGATCGCGGCCGGGATCTCATAACCCATGCAGGAGAAGCCGAACTCCAGGTGGCAGTGCCGGGCGCCGGTGGCGTCCCACACCTTGAGCAGATCGCCGGGCGGCCCGCCGGCCGCGGCGATCACTACGTCGCCGGGCCGCGCGTGCTCCTGCAGGACCCCGATGACCTGGCCCTGGGTGAGGACTGCGCCGGTGGTGGTGACGACGTCCGGGCCTGCCTGGGCCGGGTCGAAGGCCCGGTCCGGGTCGAGCGCAGCGGCGCGGGCCGTGGCCCATTCGGCGGTCACCTGCTCGGCGCGGGTCTGCCATTGCGCGGGTGCGCGGATGCCCACGCGGTCCGTGCCTTCGGCCAGCGCGGCCAGCGCCAGCCGGGCGTCGGCGATGATGCCGGTGGCGCCGAGCCGGTCGGCGTCGCGCGGGTTGACGTTAACGCTCGCGAACCGCACCCCGGGGTTGGCGAACAGCGAGTGGGACGCGGTGGCGAAGTCGGTCAGCCGCGCCCCGACCGTCAGCACCAGGTCGGCCTCGCGGGCAAGCGTGTTGGCCGCGGGGGTGCCCTCGAGCCCTATGCCGCCGATCTGCCACCAGGCCCGCTGCTGCACGGCGCCCTTGCCGGCGAAGGTCTCCAGCACCGGAATGCCGGCCGTGCCGGCCAGCCGCTCGAGCTCGGCGGTGGCGCCGGAGTAGATGACGCCGCCGCCCGCGATGATCAGCGGCCGCCGCGAGGCGGCCAGCATGCCCAGGACCGCGTCCACCTCGCCGGGGTCGGGCTGCGGCCGGCGGATGACCCAGTCCCGCTCGGCGACGAACCCGGCCGGCCAGTCGTAGGCGTGGGACTGGATGTCCTGCGGCAGCGAGATCACGACGGCGCCGGTGTCGGCCGGGTCGGTGAGCACCCGCATGGCCGCGGGCAGCGCGGTGAGCAGCTGCTCAGGCCGGGTGATGCGGTCGAAGAAGCGGCACACCGGGCGGAACGCGTCGTTGACGGTCACGTCGGCCTCCAGCGGGTGCTGCAACTGCTGCAGGACCGGACCCTGGTGCCTGGTGGCGTAGGTGTCCCCCGGCAGCAGCAGCACCGGCAGCCGGTTGACGGTGGCCAGCGCGGCGCCAGTGACCATGTTCAGCGCGCCCGGGCCGATCGAGGAGGTCACGGCCAAGGTGGCGTGCCGGAGGCTGTGCTTGGCGAACGCGGTGGCCGCGTGTACCAGGGCCTGCTCGTTGCGGCCCTGGATGAACGGCATCACGTCGCTGAGCTGGTCCAGAGCCTGGCCGAGCCCGGCCACGTTGCCGTGCCCGAAGATGCCCAGGGTGGCGGGAATCAGCCGGCGGCGCTGGCCGTCAGCGACCGAGTACTGCCGGGACAGGTACGTCACGACGGCTTGGGCGACGGTCAGCTGCACGGTCTTAGGGGTCATCGTCGATCCTTCCTTTACCAGGGTCGGCCGTGCAAGATGACGGTCTTGGTGTCGGTCATCTCGGCCACCGCCGAGCGGGGGCCTTCCTTGCCGATGCCGCTCGCCTTCAGGCCGCCGTAGGGCATGAGGTCAGCCCGCCACAGCGGGGTCCAGTTGATGTGCACGGTGCCGGCGTCGATCTCCCGGATGGCCCGCACCGCGCCGGACACGTCGGAGGTGAAGATGCCGGCGCCCAAGCCATAGGGAGTGCCGTTGGCCTGCGCGATCGCGCTTTGGAAGTCCTCGGCCGAGCTGACCGCAACGGCCGGGCCGAACAGCTCATCCTGACTGAACGGCGACCGCGGGTCGACCCCGGCCACCACTGCCGGGGACACGATCGCGCCGTCGCGCTCGCCGCCGGTCAGCAACTTGGCGCCGCCGGTCACGGCCTGGCGGATGGACCGTTCGACCCGCTCGGCTTCCGCGGCGGTGATCAGCGTGCCCATGGTGGTCTCCTCGGACCGCGGGTCGCCGGTGCGGATGGCCTCCACCTTGGGCACCAGCGCGTCGAGGAAATCCGCGCCGACGGCCGGATGCGTGATGACCCGCTGCACGGAGATGCAGACCTGGCCTGCGTTGATGTACCCGCCGGCCGCGACCGCGCTGGCGGCCAGCTCGATGTCCGCGTCGGGCAGCACCACGACCGGGCAGGAGGAGCCCAGCTCCAGCGACAGCTTCTTGATCCCGGCGACCTGCGTGATGCGCCGCCCGGTCGCCGTCGAGCCGGTGAAGGAGACCTTGCGCACCCGCGGGTCGGTCACCAGCGCGTCGCCCAGGCTCCCGCCCGGGCCGGTGAGGACGGACAGCACCCCGTCCGGCAGTCCCGCGTCGGTGAAGCACCGGGCCAGGGCCAGCGCGGTCAGCGGCGTGGTCCTGGCGGGCTTGAGTACCACCGCGTTGCCCGCCGCCAGCGCGGGCGCCAGCTTGTGCATGACCAGCAGGGCCGGGTAGTTGAACGGGGTGATCGCCACCACGACCCCGACCGGCTGGTGGATGGTGAACCCGAGCTTGTCCAGGCCGGTGCCGCGGTTGGCGTCCAGCGGCAGCGCGTCACCGTACAGCTGGGTGCCCTCGAACGCAGCCAGCCGGATCAGGTCACCCGAGCGGCCGGCCTCGCCCCGGGCCTCGGTGATCGTCTTGCCGGCCTCGGCGCTGATGACCTGCGCGGTCTGCGCGGCCCGCTCGTCGGCCAGCTCGGCGGCGCGGAGCAGGATCCGCATCCGCTCGTGGGCCGGCGTGCGCCGCCAGGTGACCGCGCCGTCCTCGGCCCGGTCCAGCGCGGCGCGGACGTCGGCCGCGTCGGCGACCGGGACCGTCCCGGTGACCGTCCCGTCGAACGGCGAGGTCACCTCCTCGGTGCGGCCGCTCGCGGCCGGCAGCCACATGCCGCCGATCAGCATCTCCATCTGTGCACCAGCCTGTAAGTGTGTGTAAGTGTGTCGGGGGGACGGTCACCCGCCCCTACCGGTTCGATGCACTCGACACTGCATGACCCGATCCGCCAAGTCAACAGTCCGTCAGCCATCAAAAAACCATCAGTTTGACGGTCGCGTCATGGCGCTGACACACCGGCTTTCCGGCCTGGCATAGCCCGTAGACGGCCCGAGGCTGGTCTCCGTACCAGCTGATGAGGTAAATTAGGCCGAACGGAGTCGGCCCGCGCAGTTACTCAGAAGAAGGGGCTCGCGGTGATCGGCGACCGCAGGGCCGCGTATCGTCACGTAGAAGACATCAGTAATCCATCAGGACGGCGGCATGCCCCACCCCTACCCGATCCGGGAGATAGCGCGCCAGGCCGGAGTCAGCGAGGCCACCGTGGACCGAGTCCTCAACCACCGCGGCGGCGTGCGGCCGAGCACCGTCAACGACATCCGGCAGGCCATCGCCGATCTGGACCGGCAGGCCAGCCAGCTGCGGCTCAACGGCCGGGTCTTCATGATCGACATCGTGATGCAGACGCCCGCCCGGTTCTCCGCCGCGGTCAAGACCGCGCTCGAGCACGAATTGCCGTCACTGCGACCCGCGGTCGTCCGGTCCCGGTTCGACTTCCGGGAGAAGGGCCACCCGCGCGAGATCGCTAGCGTGCTGGACACGATCGCCCGGCGGGGCTCACGCGGGGTCATCCTCAAGGCGCCGGAGGCGCCCGAGGTCGACACCGCGGTGCTGCGGCTGGCCGAGGCCGGCATTCCGGTCGTCACGCTGGTCACTGACCTGCCGTTCAGCAAGCGGGTGGCCTACGTCGGGATGGACAACCGGTCGGCCGGGGCCACCGCGGCCTACCTGGTCAACCAGTGGCTGGGCGAGCGGGACAGCCGCGTCCTCGTCGCGCTGAGCCGCACCGTCTTCCGCGGCGAGGAGGAACGCGAGATCGGCTTCCGGTCCGCGATCCGCGAGCGGTGGCCGCACCGCGCCCTCACCGAGATCACCGACACCGACGGACTCGACGCTTCCGTACACCTGCTCGCGCTCGACGCCCTGGACCGCCACACCGACATCGAGGCCGTGTACTCGATCGGCGGCGGCAACCGGGCCATCCTCGACGCCTTCGACGCACGGCACCGCCCCTGCCGGGCGTTCATCGCGCACGACCTGGACTCCGACAACCGGGAACTGCTCCAGGCGGGCCGCCTGTCCGCCGTGCTCCACCACGACCTGCGCCGGGACATGCACCGCGCCTGCCAGATCATCATGCAAGCCCACGGCGCCCTGGACGGCCCGATCGTCACCGCGCCCGCGCCCATCCAGGTCATCACGCCCTTCAACATCCCGCCGGAGACGGCGTCGTTTTAAGCAACACTCGCCGAATTCGCTAGCCTGCTTGTGGCTGGCGTGCTGCCGCGTTCCCGTGAGGGCGGGTTTGTGAGGTCAACGTACTGCCAGCGAGTCGTCCTGATGTTCCCTCAGTCTGCGTGAAATTATCTCGGCCGAAGCGATGCGTCGTCGTCTGCGGTGAAGTCGGGGGTGTGGGGTGGCTCTGGCGCTGGTGCGGGATCTGCGTGAGCATCGGGTTCCGGCGGACGGCTGATGCGGACTGGTCCGGGCTTACGCGTGGTGCCGGCAGGCGAGCTGCAATGGGCAGCCAGCGCGAAGTGATGCGGCCATCTCCACAGGTGCAACCCGCTAACCCGGCGGCCGTGACAGGAGTGCGTGGCCGCGGGTCCTGGCACGGCGCAACCGCCCGCGTGGTTAGTTCAGGTGCGGCGACATCATCGGTGGTCGCAACCGCGGCAGGGCGGGCGGCGTCCAATGAGCATGATGCCGCGTGCGGATGGCCCTAAGCCGGGTCCTGCCGGACTGGCTCGCCGGGGCGCGGTGGCCGGCGTTTGCGTGGCGCTGCTTGCCGTGGGCTGCGGGCCGGCCGGTCCGGGGAGTCACGGGCGTTCCGGCACGTCGGCCGCCTCTGCCGGGGCGGGGCCGGGGGGTGGCGGGCAGGCGATGTTACCCGCCACTGATGGTGATCGCGGGAGCGATGCTGGTCGTGATCGCGGAGGTTTATGCCTGAGGTCGGGTGTCGGTGTGCGTGGCGGCGGTGATGTCGTCGTGCCGCTCAAGAACGTGTCGCGGGATTTTCCGGTCGCGGGGCTGTTCTGGACGCTGCGGGCCGGTGCCATAGCACGGTCATGCGTTCAGGCGCCCCGTGCCGTGCTGCCAGGTCGCGTAGGACGCCGCCCGCGCGGGACCGCCGCGCGCCGGGGATGCGGCTGGCAGTGCGTGCCGGTCACCATCGAGATTGCCTTCCGGGGGAAGGGTGGGGGGCCGGCCCGGGTGATTCCCGTCCTGGGCAGCAGTTATGCGGCCACGGGGTGGCGAGTTCCGGGTAATCCGGCAACCGGGGCGAACCGGAAAAGAACCGCCCGCCGCAGGCGAGGTTGACCCGCTCCCAGTACCCGGTCCCCAGGGTTCCCCACCGCCTGGCGGCGGCGCCGGTGACGGCGAGCAGACTCGTCAGCAGCTCGCGGACCGGGTCGCGGGACGGCACCAGCGGCAGCGCTTCCAGCGGCGCGCCCAGGGCATTCATCAGCCCGGTGAACCGGGCCGCGTGCCGGGCGGCGAACGCCTTCGCCTGGGCCAGCCACCCCGCCACCGTGCGGCGTGGCACCCCGAGTCCGGCCGCGACCTGGGAAGCGTTGCGGCCGTGCCCGGCGTGCGCGGTGACCGCCTGCCCGAGCGTCCCGGCGGTGTCAGCGCGGCGGGAGACCAGCACGGCCGGCAGCAGCGTGTGGCCCGCGCGGCAGTGCCGGCACCAGGTGCGGATCCGTTCCCCGCCCGGCCCGAGCCCCTCGATGCTGGCGGGCGCGCCGCGGGTCCTGCCCAGCGGCGGTGCGAACCCCCGCGGCGACAGCGGGTTCCCGCATCCCGGGCACGGCACCCGCCCCGCCTTGACCGCCTCCCGCCACTGGCCGAACCCTCCCGCGATCGGGATCACGACTGCCACCTCCGTGCCAGATTCCGTGCTGCTGCGTACGGCGGCGGTTTTCCCTGGACGGCCCGCAGCCATGCGCCTTGCCGACCGGCCACTACCCCGGACCGGCGGCCACGCTCACCACCCCGGCGCGCCCGCGCTCAGGAAACAGCAGCGAACGCGAACCAGCCGTACTCACCAGAGATGACGCTCACCCGTCAAACCGCGCTCATCAACGGTGGCGGGTAACAACCCGGGGCCGGGCCCGGCCCGGGCCACTCCCCGGCCCGGGCCGGGTTCCGGGCCGCCGAGCCGCGGCCGCCGAGGGCCGGAGGCTCACTCACGCCCTGGCCCGGGCCCGTTCCGGGGCCCGGCCCAGGGCTATTACCACGAATGCCACGAATGCCCGGCCGGTACCGTGGCCGGGCACCATGAACACAGCCCTGGCGAGCCGCAGCGGGCCAGAAACCCGAGTACGCCGCCAGAACCCAGCCACCGGGAGTCGTCGCTGCCTTGGCGGCGCGGTACCGCCGCGGTGATGTCAGTGTCGTAGCGACAGAAGGTGGTCTCGGCGCCCTAATCGCCCGAGCTGGAGCTGATGTGATGGTTCGGCACGGTAGACCTCGCCCTCGGTGCTACTGACATTTCGTGACGCGGCACTGACATTGTCGTGTCGTTTCCACTGACATTGTCGTGACGCTCAACACCTGCCTCCACCCCACTGCCCTTAACTTCTCGGACTTCTGTGCTTGAATGTCTGGTTTCGGATCACTGAGTCACGTGTTGATCACGATGTGGCTCGTTGGCGTTGTGGCACCTGGGAAGCAACAAAGCCCCTGGCAGGACGTGAGGTGATCAAACCAGCCACGTCTTCGCAGGAGCTTCGTTGTCCGTGCAGTTTGCCATGCTCGCCTCGCCGCCGTCCGCCAGGGCCGCCGTCCTGGCCCCTGCCGGGGCCCCGGCCGGGCTAGCTGAGCGGTGTCCGCGGTTGCGTCCCGCGATCGGCAGTGTCAGCGGTGATGACGGTGCCGCCGAGGCGTGTGAGGAGTTCCGGGCGACCCTGGCGGGCCTGGTCATCTCGGGACCGGGCCTGTGGCTGGACTGGTATGACGACCTGCGCCGGCAAGGCCTGCCCGAGCGGCTCCCCGACGATGGCGTGATCGATGAGGCGCTGGCGCAGGCCGGGCATGATCACAAGCTCGACCGGACACTGAACGCGAAGATGACCGCGGTCTGCGTGCTCGCCGGATGCCTTTTCCCCGGACAGGGCTATGACGCGGTCCTGAAGAAGGCGTTCGCGCTGCCCGGGCTGCCCGTCAAGCCAGGCGCCACGGCACCGGCGGGGCCCGCGCTGCCGGAGGCCCGGGGACTGCTGGGCGAGCAGGTGATGCGCAAGATGTTCGAACTGGACGCGGCCCGCACCGATCTGGCCCCGGTGCCGGGGCGACCTGGTGCGGGATGGAGACGACCGCGTTCGACGGCACCACGCTGGAGGCAACGCTCAAGGCCGAGCGGAGATCGGCTCCCAATCTGCTCCCAAATCGGACATCGGCAAGACGGGAGCCCCGGCCATCATCCTGGCGGGGGCTTCTGACCTGCGCTTTCGGTGGTGGGTGACAATCCCCTCAGGAGTCAAACCCGAGGCCGGCCGCGTCCAGGGCCCGGAGCCACAGGTTCCGGCGGCCGGACTTGCGGTCGGCCCGGGCCAGGGACCAGCGGGTGGCCTGCACGCCCAGGTAGGCGAGCGGCTCGGGCGGGAAAGGGACCGGTTTGCTGCGGACCATCTCCAGCTGGGTCAGCTCGGTCGGCTCGCCGCTCAGCAGGTCGAGCATCACCCGGGCGCCGAACCGGGTCGCCGCCACGCCGAGCCCGGTGTAGCCGAGGGCGTAGGCGACCCGGCCGCGGTGGGCGGTGCCGAAGAACGCGCAGAACCGGCTGCAGGTGTCGATCGCGCCGCCCCAGCGATGGCTGAACCCGATCCCCTCAAGCTGCGGGAACGTGGTGAAGAAGTGGTCCGCCAGCCGGACGAACGTGGCGGGCCGCTGGTCGTAGGCCGTGCGGAGGTGGTGGCCGAAATGGTAGATGGCGTCGTATCCGCCCCACAGGATCCGGTTGTCCGCAGTCAGCCGGTAGTAGTGGAACTGGTTCCCCGAATCGCCGACGCCCTGCCGGTTCCGCCAGCCGATCCCGGCGAGCTGCGCCGGGCTGAGCGGCTCGGTCACCAGCACGTAGTCATAGACCGGCACGATGTACGGCCGCAGTCGCCTGATCGGCGACGGGAACGCGTTGGTGCCGAGAACGACGCGCCTGGCCCGCAGCACGCCGTACCTGGTGCGCACGGTCACGCCGTCCGTGTCGCTGGCCAGGCCGGTGGCGGGCGTCCGCTCGGCGACCCGGACGCCGAGCCGCTCGCAGGCGCCGGCCAGGCCCCAGGCCAGCCTGGCCGGATGGATCATCGCCGACCCTTCCTTGTCCCACACGCCCGCCAGGTAGGTGGGGGAGTTCACCTCGGCCCGCACCGCTTCGGCGTCCAGGAAGGTGGTGCCGTCGGCCTCCGCCGCCTCGCGCAGCTCCGCGACCTGGTAATCCTCGGTGGCCACGGTGATCGCGCCGACCCGCTCGAAGTCGCTGTCGATGCCGTGCCGGTCGAGCGCGGCCTCGATCGCGCCCAGGTTCTCCGCGCCGAGCCGCTGCAGCGTGCCGAATTCGGCCGGGAACCGCTCCCGCCCGTTGGCCGCGCCGTGGGTCAGGCTGGCGTCGCAGAAACCGCCGTTGCGCCCGCTGGCCGCCCAGCCGACGCGATTGCCCTCGATGAGCACCACGGACCGCCCGGGATTGGCCTCCTTGGCCAGCAGCGCGGCCCACAGTCCGCTGAACCCGCCGCCGATCACCGCCAGGTCACAGGCGACGTCGCCGCGCAGCGCCGCGCGCGCGGGCGGGGCGCCCGGCTGGTCCAGCCAGAACGGCGCCGGCTTCGCCGCCATGACCAGCCGGGTCAGCTCCTCGCGCCGCGCGTCAGCCAGTTCCGGCATGGCCACCGCCGTCAGACCGCCGCGAAGGCGTCCTCGAGGACGGACAGCCCCTCGTGGAGCAGGTCCTCGCCGATCACGAGCGGCGGCAGGAAGCGGATCACGTTGCCGAACGTCCCGGCCGTCAGCGTGACGAGCCCGGCCTGGTGGCAGGCGCGGGCGACGGCCGCCGTGGTGGCCGGGTCGGGGTCTAGCGTCCCCGGCCTGGTCAGCTCGATGGCCAGCATCGCGCCGCGGCCGCGCACCTCGGCGATGACCGGGTACTTTTCCGCCAGCCCGTGCAGCCGCGGCAGCATGACGTCGCCGATCCGGCGCGCCCGGCCGGCGAGGTCCTCCGCCGCCATGGTCTCGATCGCGCCGAGGGCCGCCGCGCAGGCCACCGGGTTGCCGCCGTATGTCCCGCCCAGGCCGCCAACGTGCACCGAGTCCATGATCTCGGTGCGCCCGGTCACCGCGGCCAGCGGCAGGCCGCCCGCGATGCCCTTGGCCGTGGTGATCAAGTCGGGCACCACGCCCTCGTGCTCGCAAGCGAACCAGTCGCCGGAGCGGCAGAACCCGGTCTGGATCTCATCGGCGATGAACACGATCCCGTGCTCGCGGCAGAACTCGGCCAGCCCGGGCAAGAACCCGCCGGGCGGCACCACGAACCCGCCTTCGCCCTGGATCGGCTCGATGATCAGGGCGGCCACGTTGTCCTCGCCCACCTGGGTATGGATCAGGCTCTTGACCATGGCCAGCGCGTTCGCTTCGCACGCCGCGCGGCCGCCGGGCCAGCGCAGCGGGTAGGCCATCGGCATCCGGTAGATCTCGCCCGCGAACGGCCCGAACTTGTCCTTGTAAGGCATGTTCTTCGCGGTGAGCGCCATGGTGAGGTTGGTGCGCCCGTGATAGGCGTGGTCGAACGCCACCACGGCCTGGCGCCCGGTGGCGTGCCTGGCGATCTTCACCGCGTTCTCCACCGCCTCGGCGCCGGAGTTGAACAGCGCGGAGCGCTTCTCATGCGTTCCCGGCGTCCGCCGGGCCAGTTCCTCGCAGACCTCGACATAGCCCTCGTACGGGGTCACCATGAAGCAGGTGTGGGTGAACCTCGCCGCCTGCTCCGCCACCCGCGCGGCCACCCGGGGGGCCGCGTTGCCCACGGAGACCACGGCGATCCCGGACCCGAAGTCGATCAGGGAGTTGCCGTCGGCATCCAAGATCACGCCGCCGCCCGCGTCCGTGACGAACACCGGCAGCACGGTACTGACCCCGCGGGTCACCGCGCGCTCACGCCTGGCCCATAGCTCGCGCGAGGCGGGGCCTGGGATCTCGGTGACAAGGTGCCTGCGCTGAGGCAGGCGGGCATCGCCCGGAACATGCTCGGTCATGATCAGACCTTAAATGATGAGACCGAACGGCTGTAGTAGAGGCAGCTGTACGCAAGAGGCTGGGAGTCTATCGTGGTGAGCCGGATACGGGAGAGGACTGATCTCGGAGATGCCTGACCAGAAAGAGCCGAACGCGCGAGGGCTGTTCGGCGGGGTCTTCGCCCGGGGCGGCGTCCAGGCCGGCGACACCGCGTGGCTGCAGGCGATGCTGGACACCGAGGGCGGGCTGGCCCGGGCGCTCGAGCGGGCCGGGCTAGCGCCCGCAGGCTCGGGCCAGGCGATCACCGCGGCGGCCAGGGCAGACAACTTTGACCCGAACGAACTGGGCGAACTCGCCGCGCTGACCGGGAACCCAGTGCCCGGCCTGGCCCGCGCACTGGCCAGGCGGGTGCCCCAGACCGCGGTCAGCGCCGTGCATCGCGGCGCCACCAGCCAGGACATCGTGGACACCGCCGCGATGCTGCTGGCCAAGCGGGCGATCGACGTCATCCAGGCCGACCTGGCCCAGGCTGCCGGTGCCGCGGCCGGGCTGGCCGAGGCCCACCGGGCCACGATTATGATCGGCCGCACGCTGCTCCAGCAGGCCGTTCCCGTGACTTTCGGCCTGGTCGCGGCGGGCTGGCTGACCAGCGTGGACGAGGCTCGCGAAGGGCTGGCCGCGGTGCGCTCGCGGCGGCTGGCCGTGCAGTTCGGCGGCGCGGCGGGCACGCTCGCCTCGCTGGGCGACGACGGCCCCCGAGTCGCGGCACTGCTCGCCGAGGAACTCGGCCTGGCGCTTCCCCTGCTGCCGTGGCACACGGACCGGCTGCGGATCATCGACCTGGGCGCGGCGCTGGCCCGGGTCGCGGCGGCGCTCGGCAAGATCGCGAGGGACGTCACCCTGCTGGCCCAGGCGGAGGTCGGCGAGGTCAGCGAGGGCGGGTCACCCGGGGCCCGAAGTTCTGATCCGCAGGCGGCCGCGGCGTCCCCGCGGCGCGGCGGCTCCTCGGTGATGCCGCACAAGCACAACCCGGTCGCGTCGATCGCCATCCTCGGCTGCACCAGGCAGGTCCCCGGGCTGCTCGGGATCCTGGTCAGCAACAGTGAGCAGGAGCTGCAGCGCGCGGCCGGCGCCTGGCACGCGGAGTGGGAGCCGCTGACCGCCCTGCTCCGGCTGACCGGCTCCGCCTCGAGCTGGGCGGCCGAGCTGCTGTCCGGGCTCACCGTGGACACCTCACGGATGGCGGCCAACCTGGCCGCCACCAAGGGCCTGCCGCTCGCCGAGCACGTCGCCTCGCTGCTGGCCGGCGTGCTCGGCGGCGCCCAGGCGCACGACCTGGTGGCCGAGGCGGGCTCGCGGGCCGTGGGCGCCGGGCTGCCGCTGCGCGACGTGCTGCTGTCCGTGCCCAAGCTCGAGGAACGGCTGTCCTCGGCCGGCATCACCGCCGAGCAGATCGATTCCGCGCTCGAGCCGTCCGGCTACCTGGGCGCGACCGATGCCTTTATAACAGCGGCTCTTGAAGCGCACGAAGCACTGGGGGTTCCCCATGGATGACGCCGAGCGAGTCCGGCGGGGCATGACGGTACGGCGTGAGGTGCTCGGGGATGAGCACGTCGACCGGGCGGTGGCGGCGACCACCCCGTTCACCGAGCCGTTTCAGGACTTCATCACGCGCTACGCCTGGGGTGATATCTGGTCCCGCCCGGGGCTTTCCCTGGCCGAGCGCAGCCTCGTCACGCTGGCCGTCCTCGCGGCCATGCAGCACGAGCACGAGCTGGCCATGCACGTCAAGGCCGCGCTGCGAAACGGCCTCACCCCGGACCAGATCCAGGAGGTCCTACTCCAGGTCGCGGTGTACGCGGGTGTGCCGGTCGCCAACCGGGCCTTTGCGGTCGCGCAGCGCGCGCTGGCGGAAGCCCGGGCGGCGGATGACCTGACCTAGCCGGCCTGGTCAACGAGCGCGATCCCCTGCGCGTCCGACATGCGAACGACTGTACTCATGGCGGCCACTCACGCGTTATCGTTAGCGTAAGCAAGCTACCGTGGAGGGACATGGCGGAGATCGTCTCACTCGCCGAGGCCGTGGAGCGGGCGATCCGTGACGGTGACGCCGTGGCGATGGAGGGGTTCACGCACCTGATCCCGTTCGCCGCCGGGCACGAGGTGATCAGGCAGCGGCGCCGCGACCTGACCCTGATCAGGATGACGCCGGACCTGATCTACGACCAGCTCATCGGCGCGGGCTGCGCGCGCAAGCTGATCTTCTCCTGGGGCGGCAATCCCGGCGTCGGCTCGCTGCACAGGTTCCGCGACGCGGTGGAACATTCGTGGCCGGTCCCGCTGGAGATAGAGGAGCACAGCCACGCGGGGATGGCTAACCGCTACGTCGCCGGCGCGTCCGGGCTGCCGTTCGCCGTGCTGCGCGGCTACAACGGCACCGACCTATATCGCCTGGAGACCCTCCAGGGCGGCCAGGGCTCGGTGCCGACCATCAAGCCGATCACCTGCCCGTTCACCGGCGAGACGCTGACCGCGGTCTCGGCCCTCCGGCCCGATGTGGCCGTGATCCACGCCCAGCGCGCCGACTGGTCGGGGAACGTCCAGCTCTGGGGGATCATCGGCGTACAGAAGGAGGCCGTGCTCGCGTCCCGGCGTTGCGTGGTCACGGTGGAGGAGATCGTCGACGAGCTCGACCCTCGCCCCGGGGCCGTTGTCCTGCCCGGCTGGACGGTGAGCTTCGTGGCGCGGGCGCCCGGCGGGGCGCATCCCTCCTACGCGCTTGGCTACTCGGCCCGGGACAACGACTACTACGTGGCGTGGGACGCCATCGGCCGGGATCGCGGTACGTTCAGCCGGTGGCTGGACGAGCTCTACTACCCCGGGGGGACGACCCCCCCAAGACCCCCCCGCGACCGGGGGGACCCATCCCCCCGGACCCCCCTTGGGGGGGCTCCGCCCCCCGAACCCCTTGACGGACCCCCGTGCGGGTGAGTGAGGTGACCTATACGGCTGACGAGATGATGACGGTGTCCGCCGCCCGCGCGCTGCGGAACGGCATGACCTGCTTCGTCGGGATCGGGCTGCCCAGCTCGGCCGCGAACCTGGCGCGGGCCACGCACGCGCCGTCGCTGGTGCTGATCTACGAGTCGGGCACGATCGGGGCCAAGCCGGTCCAGCTGCCGCTGTCGATCGGTGACGGTATCCTGGCCGAGACGGCGGACGCGGTGGTGAGCGTCCCCGAGATCTTCAACTACTGGCTGCAGCCCGGCCGCATCGACGTCGGTTTCCTCGGTGCCGCTCAGATCGACAAGTTCGGCAACATCAACACGACCGCGATCGGCGGGGATTACCGTAGCCCGAAGGTGCGCCTGCCCGGCGCGGGCGGCGCACCGGAGATCGCCGCCTCGTGCCGTGAGGTGATCGTCGTGGTCAGGCAGAGCCTTCGCTCGTTCGTCGAACGGGTCGACTTCGTCACCTCGGTCGGCTACGGGTCAGGTCCGGGCGACCGCGAGCGGCTCGGGCTCACCGGCGCCGGCCCGAAGAAGATCATCACCGACCTGGGTGTCCTCGAGCCCGATCCGCAGACGCTCGAGTTCACCATGACCAGGCTGTACCCGGGTGTCTCGGCCTCGGCCGCCCAAGAGCGGACCGGCTGGGACCTGGCGATCGCGGCGGACCCGGAGATCATCGCCGCGCCCACCTCGGCCGAGCTAGACGCGCTCCGGCGCTTCCAAGGCATGCGAGCGAGGAGTCACCAATGACCGCTGACGTATCGACGTCCCTGGCCGCTCCGGAGGCCGGCAAGCTGGTCCTGCCGTCGTACGAGCGTCCGGCGGGCGTGCATCCGCCGCTGGACTTCGACGGATACCGCTCGACCGCGCTGCGGCACCCGAAACGACCGCTCGTTCTGCTGCCGCACCGGCTCACCGAGGTGACCGGGCCGCTGCTCGGCGACAGCCTGATCACCCCCACGGACGCCGACCTGACCACGCAGCACGACGGCGAGCCGCAAGGGCAGCGGATCATTCTGACCGGGCGGGTCCTCGACTCGGACGGGCGGCCGGTGCCGGACACGCTGATCGAGATCTGGCAGACCAACGCGGCCGGGCGCTACCGCCACTCGCGCGAGCACCACCCCGCGCCGCTCGACCCGAACTTCGACGGGATCGGGCGCGCCATCACCGACTCGGCCGGACGGTACCGGTTCGTCACCATCCAGCCAGGCGCCTACCCGTGGGGAAACCACTACAACGCCTGGCGCCCGGCGCACATCCATTTCTCGGTGTTCGGCCGCGCGTTCACGCAGCGGCTGGTCACCCAGATGTATTTCCCCGGCGACCCGCTGCTGCCGCTTGACCCCATCTTCAACTCGGTGCCCGACGAGAAGGCGAGGCAGCGGATGATCGCCACGTTCGACATCGAGCTGACCCAGCCCGAGTGGGCCCTCGGCTACCGCTGGGACATCGTGCTGCGCGGCCGCGACGCGACCGCCTTCGAGTAAGGGCGGAACGACAGTGCCAGGGATCACTCCTTCCCAGACGGTGGGCCCGTACTTCGCGATGCGGCTGCCGTGGCCGGACGGGCCGTTCGTGGTGCCCGAGGGGACCCCCGGCGCGATCACCATCGTCGGGCGGCTCTACGACGGCGCCGGGAACGTCATCCCGGACGGGCTGATCGAGACCTGGCAGGCCGGACCCGACGGGCGCTTCGCGCACCCCGACGACCCGCGCGGCGCCACCCCGGGCGGATACCACAGCTTCCGTGGTTTCGGCCGGTGCCCGACCGCGCCGGACGGGTCGTACCGCATCGTCACGCTCAAGCCAGGGCCGCTGCCCACCCCCGACGGCAGCATCGAGGCGCCGCACCTGGACGTCTCGGTGTTCGCGTGCGGCCTGCTCGACCGGGTGGTCACCAGGATGTACTTCCCCGACGAGCACACCGCCAACGCCGCTGACCCGGTGCTCTGCTCCATCGGCGAGACGGCCCGGCGGGCCACGCTCATCGCGGTGCCCGAACCGGAAGGCGAGCTCAAGTTCGACATCAGGCTGCAGGGCGACCGCGAGACGGTCTTCTTCGATGTCTGAAGTACGCCTGGCGGCCTCGATCGAGGGACCGGACGGCGCGCCCGTGATCATCCTGGCCAACCCGATCGGCACCACCAGGGCCATCTGGGATGCCCAGGCCCCGGTACTGCGCGAGGATTTCCGGCTGCTCAGGTTCGAGTTGCGTGGGCACGGGACCCCCGGCGCGCGCTCCGACGCCCCGCCCGGCGCCTATTCCCTCGCCGAACTCGGCACGGACGTGCTCGGCCTCATGCGCGAGTACGGCATCACCACCGCCGCCTACTGCGGTATCTCGATCGGCGGGATGATCGGGCTCTGGCTCGCCGCCAACGCGCCGGAGCGGATCTCCTCCCTCGTGGTGTGCTGCGCGGCGATCACCCCGATGCCGTCAGCGCAGGCGTGGCTGGACCGCGCCGCGCTGGTGCGCTCGAGCGGGATGGCGGCGATCAGCGAGATGATGCCGCCGCGCTGGTTCACCCAGGACTTCATCGCCCGCGAGCCTGCGGCCATCGCGTTCGTGCTTGACATGCTGCGCGGCACCGACCCCCGGGGCTACGCGGGCTGCGGCGAGGCGATCGCCGGGATGGACCTGCGTCCCGCGCTCGGCTCGATCAAGGCGCCCACGCTGGTCATCGCGGGGGCCGAGGACCCGGCCGCGCCGCCGTGGCAGGGCGCGATGACCGTCATCGGCATCGCGGACTCCCGGCTGCGGGTCATCCGGGGCGCCTCGCACCTGGCCCCGTACCAGACGCCGGGTCCGGTCACCGCCGCCATCCTCGCGCACCTAGGCTAGCGCGGGGGGACGACCCCGGATCCCACGCGACCGGGGGGACCCATCCCCCCGGACCCCCCTTGGGAGGAGCCGTGCTGCCCTGGTCCGCGGATCTCGCCGGCCGCATCGACGAGCATGTCATCAGCAGCGAGTTGCTGCGCGGCAACCCGCTCGGCGACCCGCACGAGCGGCCGCTGCCGGTGTACCTGCCGCCGGGGTACGACGACGAGCCGGACCGCAGGTACCCGGCCGTGTACGTCATCCAGGGCTTCACCGGGCACGTGGCCATGTGGCGGAACCGCTCCGCCTACCGGCAGCCGTTCCCCGAGGCGGCCGATGCGGTGTTCGCCCGCGGCGAAGCGCCGCCGGCCATCGTGGTGTACGTCGACGCGTGGACCGGCTACGGAGGCAGCCAGTTCGTGGACTCGCCAGGCACCGGGCGGTATCACTCCTACCTGTGCGAGGAGGTCGTGCCCTGGGTGGACGCGCGGTACCGCACGCTACCCGATGCCGCGCACCGGGCCATCATGGGCAAGTCGAGCGGCGGGTTCGGCGCGATGATCACGCCGATGCTCCGGCCGGACCTGTTCGGCGCGCTGGCCACGCACGCGGGCGACGCGCTGTATGAGTACTGCTACATCCCCGAGTTCGCCACCGCCGCCCGGCACCTGCGCCGCTATGACGGCGACATCTGGCGCTGGTGGCAGGACTTCAATTCCCGGGTGGCCTTCACCAGGGAAGAGGACATGTCGCTGCTCGGGCTGCTCGGCGTGGCGGCGTGCTTCTCCGCGAACGAGGACGGTACCGTGGACCTGCCGTTCGATCCGGCGACCGGAGTGCTCCGGCCGGCCGTGTGGCAGCGGTGGCTGGACTGGGACCCGGTGCGGATGGTACCAGGCCACGCCGAGGCTTTGCGGGGGCTGCGAGCGATCTGGATCGACGCCGGCACGAGGGACGAATACCACCTTGACCTCGGCGCCGGGGCTTTCCGCGTCGCGCTCAGGGACATCGGAGTGTCCGATGACCTAGTACATTTTGAGCTCTTCGACGCCGGGCACATGGGCATCGACTATCGTTACCCGATGTCTCTCACCTGGCTCTGCGGCCGGATGACTAAGTAGCGGCTAAGAAGCCGCGGGCCGGCCCGGCAGTCTGGTACGTTTCCGGCGTATTGGGAACGGGGTCACATCCGAAGGAACCCGATGAACCCCGGGGCAACCCCAAGGAACCACTGAACCTCTGAATGGAGAGTCGTTATGCGTAAGAGCGGGTGGGCAGCAGCTGCCGGGCTCGGTTCGCTAGTACTGCTGCTAACCGCGTGCGGGGGCTCGTCGGGATCATCGAGTGGCTCGAGCTCGACCCCGACGACGACCGCTCAGGCCGCCGGCCAGCCGACCAGCTCATCGCTGGGCCTGCCGGCGAAGGGTTCGATCGTGCTGATCGTGCAGAAGTCCGCCCTTGGCTACGTGCTCGCCGCGGCCAACGGGCAGGTCGTCTACACGTACGCCAAGGACACCAAGGGCGGCACGCCGACGTGCACCGGCTCCTGCGCCGCGATCTGGCCGCCGCTGACGGGCAACCCCGCGGTCAGCGCGGCTGACACCGGCCTGGGCGCGCTCGGCACGGTCTCGGACCCGAACGGCGCCAAGCAGGTCACCTACAACGGCATGCCGCTGTACACCTACAAGGGCGCGAAGCCGCTCGCCACCAAGGGCAACGGCGTCGGCGGCGTGTGGCACGTGATCAAGCTCTCCGCGAGCAACATCAATGGCGGCTGATTCCACCCAGAACGAGTCATCCCTGCGAATGGAGAGACGTTATGCGTAAGAGCGGGTGGGCCGCAGCTACCGGGCTCGGATCACTGGTGTTGCTGCTAGCCGCGTGCGGGGGGTCGTCAAGTTCGGCCACGGGCTCCGCCTCGAGCCCGGCCCAGGCGAGCAACGGTTCGTCGGGTCCGGCCACGTCGTCGGTGTCGGCCGCGGCCACGGCCACGGCCACCAAGGGCGGAGGGGGATCGTCGCCGACGGCGTCCGCGTCCCATCACTCGGCCGGGGCGCAGCCGAGTAGCGGCGATCAGTCGATCCCGGCGGTCGGCACGACCGTCATGATCGTGCAGCACTCAGCCATCGGTTTCGTGCTCGCCGAGGCCAACGGCCAGGTGGTCTACACCTACGCGAAGGACACGAAGGGCGGCTTGCCGACCTGCACCGGCTCCTGCGCCGCGACCTGGCCGCCGGCCACCGGGACGCCCCAGGCCGGGCCCGCCGACCACTTCCCGGGCACCTTCGGCGTGATCAAGGGCGCGGGCGGCGTCGAGCAGATCACCTACAACGGCTACCCGCTCTACACCCTCAAGGGCGCCAAGCCGCTGACGACGGCGGGTAACGGCGTCGCCGGCGTGTGGCACGTGATCCCGCTCTCCGCGAGCGACATCAGCGGCGGCTGATCTTTTACCGTTCCCGGGCTGATCCGTGAGATCGGCCCGGGACGCTTTCTGGTGTCGTTCCGGTATCGGTTTGATATCAGAGTCTCGTTGCGTCCGGTGGTCATGAACCGCGGCCGGGGTTACCGTTTACTGGTTCGCCATGGACACCTCCAAGGCCTCGGCGACGGTGGCCACCACCCCGTCGGCCGCCCCGTCGGCGACCGGTGGCGGCATGGGTTACGGCAGCGGGAATGGTGGCGGAGGCTGGTAATCCACCCGGCGATTGCCTGGCCACGCTCGGCGAGGACGCCGACCGCCATCTCATCCGCGGGCCGGCCGAAAGCTAACGAGGTTCTTAAGCCCTTCAGCCAGCCCGAACCGGCGCGGCCGAAGGGGCGTACCTCTGGCTGAGGGAGCGGGCCCCCCGATCAGGGAGAGCCTCATGCGACATCGGGTGCTGACGGCGTCCGCCGTATTCGGAACCCTTCTGCTTGCGGCCTGCGCGACATCCACGACGCCGGGCTCCGCGTATGACGGTGCCGCGACGACGGCGATATCCAGCACGGCCCCGTCCTCAGCCTCGGGATCCTCCGCGGTGCTGACGGTCAGGAAGACGCCGATCGGCTACGTGCTCGCCAACGCGAACGGCTACACGGTCTACTGGTTCGCCAAGGACCCCGCGGGCAGCGCGCATCCGGCCTGCGTCGGCCGCTGCCTGCTGGCCTGGTTCCCGGTCACCGGCAAGCCGGTGGCGGCGAGGGGAGTCACCCTCGACGCCAGGCTTGGCTGCATCACCCGGGCCGGCGGACTGACGCAGGCCACCTACAACGGGTACCCGTTGTACACCTTCGGCAGCGACAGCGCCCCCGGCATGACCAACGGCAACGGCAGCGCCGGCGCATGGCACGTCATCAAGGAGAAGGCCCCCGGGAGCTGAGGTCAGGGGCGGGGGACGTCGTAGGCGGCGCGCAGCCGGGCGGTGGCGGCGGGGGCCGCCGGGTAGACATAGGCGTGCTCGTCGGTCAGGTTGGCGGGCTGGCGGCCGCGGGGCAGGCCGTGATCACCCACGGCGAACCTCATCCCGGCAACGTCATCCGGGTGGGCCGCGAGATCATGCTGGTCGACTGGGACACCGTCGGCCTGGCGCCCCCCGAGCGGGATCTGTGGATGGTGGCCAGCGAGACCGGCGACGAGCTGCGCCGTTACACCGAACTTACCGGCCGGGCGGTCGACACGACCGCGCTGGAGCTGTACCGGATGCGCTGGGCGCTGGACGACATCTCCGCCTTCTTCCGGGAACTCGGCGCCGGCCACCGCCGCACTGCGGGCACCGAACACGCCTGGCAAAGCCTGGAACGCACCCTCGCGAACCTCCCGCAGTGACCGCCGCCGCCCTCCGGTTCTGGCGCGCCCCGGATCAGCTAGCGCAGGTACGATGCTCCGTTGAGGTCGAGGATGGCCCCGCTGGCCCACTCGGCCTCGGCGGAGGCCAGGTAGACGACGGCGGCCGCGATCTCCTCCGGCGTGGCGACCCGGTTGAACGGGCTCTGCGCCCGGATCTCCTTCCCCCGCGGGGAGTTCAGTTCGTCCACCGTCATTTCGGTTTCCACATATCCCGGGGCGACCGTGGCGACCGCGATGCCCAGTGGCGCCAGGGCGCGTGCCATCGACTGCCCGAACGCGTTCAGACCCGCCTTGCTGGCTCCGTAGGCCGGGTGCCGCGGCTCGCCGCGGTACGCGCCGCGCGAGGTCACGTTGACGATCCGGCCTCCGGTCTGCTTCATGTACTGCACGGCACACCAGGTCACGTTGGCCGCGCCGGTGAGGTTGACGGCGAGCGTCTCGCGCCAGGCGTCCTGCCACTGCTGATAGGACACCTCGGTGATCGGGTGCCAGGCGTAGATCCCGGCGTTGTTGACCAGCACGTCTAGGCCGCCCAGGTCCGCATGAGCCTGGTCGACCATCTGCCGGACGGCCTCGGCGTCGGCCAGGTCGGCCCGGACGACCGTGTGGCCGCCGCCGGGCAGCCCGTCCAGCACCTCCCGGGCCAGCCCGGGCGACGCGCGGTGATGCACCGCCACCCGGTCGCCTAGCTCCGCGAACGCCTGCGCCACCGCCCGGCCGATGCCGCGGGACGCCCCCGTCACCAGAACCGCTCGCTTCGCCAAGACCTACTTCTCCTTGCACAGGGACAGCAACTTGGTGGCCGTGGCCCAGTTCCTGGCCGTGGCCGCCAGCGCCTGCTTCTTCTGTGTCGCGGGCGCGCTGATGATCCGGAACACGGCCTGGGCCAGCTCGCTGGTCCCGAAGCCGTCCGGCGTATGCATGAAGAGCGCCTGGCCGACCGCCTGGACCGTATCCCGGCTGCCCTTGGCCGCAGCGGCGCTCTCGGCGGCCGCGATGCGGTCGAGCAGGTCCTGCGGCGGCATGGCGTTCAGGAACACCACGTGCACCAGCTTGGGGTTCGGCTCATCCGGATACGGGTTACCGGCCAGGACGCTGGCCAGCTCGGCCTTGCTCAGCACCACCACCGAGGCCCAGATCCCGAACCTCTCACCGATAGCCGACTCGAGCGCCGCGGCCAGCTTCGCGTTATCGGTGTCCGCGGTGCTGAACAGCACGTTGCCGCTCTGAATGTAGGTCGTCACCCCGGTGTGCCCGAGCGAGGTCACGACCTCGCGCAGGTCCGCCATCGGGACCTTGTTCCGGCCGCCGACGTTGATGCCGCGCAGCAGTGCGACGTGTGATGCCATGGCGCCATTGTGCCCACTGCCGCGGTAAGACTGACTGCCGCCCATGGTTCTTCTCAATTTTGTCCCTAACGAAGCGGGTTCGTGCCCACGGCAACGGCTCTCCCGTCCCTATGGCATGACGGCCGGGACGGCCACGCTAACCCAGGTCAGCACGCTCGGCGCGATCTTGGCGCCCCGCCGGCCAGCTGGCACAATGCCGTAGGTGCCTGGTGCCCGCGGCCCGTTCCGCGACCTGCCGCCGGAAGTGGCGATCCTCACCGCGGTCTCGTTCACGGTCGCGCTCGGGTTCGGGATCGTCGCCCCGGCCATCCCGGCCTTCGCCCGCCAGTTTGGCGTCAGCGTGGCCGCGGCGGCCAGCGTCATCAGCGTGTTCGCGCTGATGCGGGTGGTCGGTGCGCTGCCCGCGGGCCGTCTGGTGGACCGTTTCGGCGAGCCCGGGGTCATGGCGGCGGGCATCGCGGTCGTCGCGGTGAGCAGCGTGCTCGCGTTCTCCCGGACGTTCGTGGCACTGATGGTGCTGCGCGGCAGCGGCGGGGTGGGTTCGGCGATGTTCAGCATCAGCGCCCAGGCCCTGCTGCTCGGCAGCGTGCCTGGCGGTCAGCGGGGCCGGGCCAGCGGCCTGTTCAGCGGGGGGTTCCTGCTCGGCGGGATCAGCGGCCCCGCGGTGGGCGGGCTGATCGCGGCCTGGTCGCTGCGGGCGCCGTTCTTCATCTACGGCGGCCTGCTCGTCGTGCCCGCGGTCATCGCCGCGGTCGTGCTGCGCCGCGCGCCGCGCCGGCCGGTGGCGGACGGCCCGCAGCCCGTCCGGTCGCTGGCCGCGCTGGGCCGCGCGGTGCGCAGCCGCGCCTACCGGGCCGCGGCGTCGGCCAACCTGGCCGATGGATTCGCCGCCCTGGGCGTCCGCGGCGCCCTGGTGCCCCTATTCGTCCGGGACGTATTGCACCGGTCGGCGGTCTGGACGGGGATCGGCTTCCTGCTGTTCGCCGCGCTGAACGGCGCCGCGCTGCTGCCCGGCGGGCGGGTGGCCGATACCCTCGGCCGGCGGCCGGTGATCATCGCCGGCTGCGCGATCTCGGCCGGCGGCATGGTGATGCTGGCGCTGCTGCCCGGCCTGTGGGCCTACCTGGCCGCGCTGGCCGTGGCAGGCTTCGGCTCAGGCCTGCTCGACGTGGCGCCGTCGGCCATGATCGGCGACATCATCGACAGCGGGGGCGGGACCCTGGTCGCGGCCTACCAGATGGCCGGCGACGTCGGCGCGGTCGTCGGGCCCGTGGCCGCGGGTTTCCTGGTCGACTCGGCCTCCTACGCCGTGGCCTTCGGGCTGGCCGCCGCGGTCCTGAGCGGCGCCGCCGTCCTCGGATTTATCTCCCCGGAGACCAGGCCAGGCAGCCAGGCAAGGACCCCAGCCGGGCAAGCCGTCAGCAGGCCGGACCCCAGAGTCCGCTGAGGTCTCCAATTCCTTGGCCGGCGCGCAGGGCGCTCTGGGTTCGCTCCGCTCATTCGGCGCAGCGCGACCAGCTTTGCCCGAGGCCGGGGAGATCCGCTAGAGTTAAGGGAGAGCTTAAATCGCGAAGGACATGATTGGCCTGGCTCTACATCGAATACACGACAGAAGAAGATCAGTGACCATGCCGAAGCGGACTCCCCAGGATTGGGAAGAGCTGGAGCGGGAACTGCACGCCGCTGGCGTCTCCCCGGAGGAAATCAAAGCTGGCGCACGCAAGCTCCTCGCGACGGCGCGCGGGAATCAGCTTGCCGACGCCCGCAAGCAGATCGGTCTTACCCAGAAGGACATCGCCGCCGCGCTGGGCGTGAGCATCGCCCGGATATCCCAGATCGAACACGGCGAGGTGACATCCTTCGAGGTCATCGCCCGCTATGTCGAAGCACTGGGCGGACGACTGGACTTGGTCGCCGACTTCGGCGACCGCACCGTCCGGCTGCCAGTCAGCGATGCGGCACACGCCGCCTGACGACCCACTGCATCGGCCCGCAGCAGTCGGGGAATAGCAGGGAGCTCACATCCGGGTGCAACCTCGTCCCCCTGCGGACACCCGCCGGGCGGACTCACACCATCACCGAATACCCGGTCTAGTCGGTAGGCTTCAGCCCACCTGAGGCCTGCCGCGGCATGGGATAGCCCGTACCCGATCACGTGATCTTCGCCAGCTATGGTTACTCGGTGGAGTCATGGGCTGATCACGCTATCTGGTGGCACGTATACCCGCTGGGCTTCACGGGCGCGGAGAAGGCAGCGCTGGCGGCGGGGGAGCCCGTCCGGCACCGGTTGCGGCAGCTGGACGGATGGCTGGATTACGTAGTCGAGCTCGGCTGTTCAGGCCTGCTGCTCGGGCCGGTCTTCGCGGCCGAGACTCATGGCTACGACACCGTCGATCACTTCGACATAGATCCCCGGCTCGGCGATCAGGAGGATTTCGGCCATCTGGTCGCCGAAGCCGGCCGGCGTGGCTTGCGCATCGTCCTGGACGGGGTGTTCAACCACGTCGGCCGTTCGTTCCCGGCGTTCCAGGCGGCGCTCGCCGACGGCCCGGACTCGCCCGCCGCCCGGTGGTTCCGGCGTGATCCGGTCAGCGGCGAGTACGTCACGTTCGAGGGACAGCACCAGCTCGTCGCCCTGAACCACGAAGAACCCGAGGTACTCGACTACGTCGCCCAGGTTATGACCCACTGGCTCGACCAGGGCGCGGCGGGATGGCGGCTTGACGCGGCGTATGCGGTGCCGCCCAGCTTCTGGTCCAAGGTGCTGCCGAGAGTGCGGGAATCGCACCCCGAAGCGTGGTTTCTCGGGGAGGTGATTCACGGCGACTACGCGGCCTACGCGTCGGACGGCGGCCTGGACTCGGTCACGCAGTACGAGTTGTGGAAGGCGATCTGGAGCTCGCTGAACGACCAGAACTTCTTCGAACTGGCCTGGGCACTTGACCGGCACAATCAGGTGCTCGACGGCGTCACGCCGCAGACGTTCGTCGGGAACCATGACGTGACCCGGCTGGCCAGCCAGCTCACAGACGAACGGCACTTCGGTCACGCGCTGGCCGTGCTGTTCACCGTTGGCGGCATTCCGAGCGTCTACTACGGCGACGAGCAGGGGTTCCGCGGCGTCAAGGAAAACCGGGCCGGAGGTGACGATGAGATCCGCCCGGCCTTCCCGGCGAGCCCGGCTGAGCTGCCGCCGGACGGCTGGCCGGTCTATCGGCTGCACCAGCGCCTCATCGGTTTCCGCCGCCGCCACCCGTGGCTGGTCCGGGCGCGAACCACCGTCCAGCACCTGACTAACCAAGCGATCGCCTTCCGGGCCGCCGCGGCCGGTGCCGAAATAGCTGGCGCCGAGATTCTCGTCCTGCTGAACGCGGGCGACGACGCGTTCCGGTTCCCGGTCGAGGTGACCGGGCTCGCGGTGGCGGAGACCCCCGACCCGGGCACCCGGCCCGATGACCCCGCCCTCGTGCCCGCGCACAGCTGGGTCATCTTGGGCTCATGAGCGTCCCCGCACCGGCGTGGGTGGTGGCTGGACCGCCCGGATCCGGCAAGAGCACAGTCGCGGGCCTGTTGCTCGGCTCGCTCGAGCCGACACCAGCGCTGCTCGACAAGGACACGATGTACGGGTCGTTCGTGACGGCCGTCCTCGCGTCCGCCGGTCGCCCGCCGGGCGAGCGCGAGGGGCCGTGGTACGACGAGCACGTCAAGGTCCACGAGTACGCCGGAATGACGGCCACCGCCCGCGAAATCCGCTCGTACGGCTGTCCCGTCCTGCTGTCCGGTCCCTTTACCGGGCAGATCCATGACCCTCAGCGGTGGCGGTCCTGGGTCGCCGAACTCGGCGGCGGGACCGTGCGCCTGGTCTGGGTCAGGTCAGACGAGGACACGCTACGCCACCGGCTTTCCGGCCGCGGACTGGAGCGCGATTCCGCCAAGCTGGCGGAGTTCGAGGAATTCTGCACGAACATGCGGCTCGGGACCGCGCCGGCTGCTCCGCATGTCACCGTGGATAACCGCCTCACGGCCGCCACGTCGCTCGACGATCAGATTGCCGCGCTGGTGAAACGGGCCTAGCCCATCGGATAGCGGCGGAAGGCCACGGCGTACTCGCATCCGGCGCCCAGGCCGACGTAGCCCGCCATATTCTTCAGGAACTCGTCGGGATCGAATTCGCGGCCCAGGCCCTCGATGTAGGCACGGTGCTCGCGTAGCGAGGCGACGCCCGCGTCGATGGTGTCCGTGACGTCCACGAAGTGAGTCGGCGCGCCGACCGTGGCCACATAGGCGTCGCGGATGCCGGTGCACGGCGGACCCGCCTCGGGGAATACCCACCCGTTGGCGGCGTCCCGGCAGGCATCCAGCGTGGCGAGCCCGACCGCGCGATGGTCGGCGTGATTGACCGGGCCCTCTTCGCCCCAAGTGAGATCGAAGCTCATCGTGATGATCACCTCGGGCTGCAGCCTGCGAAATGCGGCCGCCAGGTCGCGTCGCAGCGCGATCCCGTACTCCACCAGCCCATCCAGATGATCGAGGAATTCGACCTCGCTCACGCCGACGACCGTCGCACTGCGGCGCTCCTCCTCGACTCGCAACGGGGCGACCTTGTCGGGCGCCATGCCGGCGATCCCCGCCTCGCCCTTGGTCGCGAGCAGGTAAGAGACGTGTTTGCCCTGCCTGGTCCACCGGGCCACGGCGGAGGCCACACCGTACTCGAGATCGTCTGGGTGAGCCACCACCGCGACGGCGCTGTCCCAGTCCTCCGCCATCGGCTGCATCGCCGCACTCCTCTCCCGCCGGTGTTCCCGCAAGCCTCTCACACGGCGGCGAGAGTCGTGGCGTCCCCACTGCCCGCGGTGAACGACCCCAACGACACTGCCCGTGGTGCACGACCTCAGCGACGCGGCCGGCGCTGCTAGCGTCATGCCATGACGTCCCTCCCCGATAGCGCCCGCGCGGTTCTGGAGTCCTCCGCCCTGGCTCACCTCGTGACCTTGAACCCAGACGGCAGTCCCCAGGTCACCGTGGTGTGGGTGGGTCTTGACGGCGATGAGATCGTGGCGGCTCACCTTCCCGAGCACCGCAAGGTGCGCAACATGCGCAACGACAGTCGCGTCGCGCTGTCCATCGAGACCGACACCCGCGACGTGACACTCAACGGAAAGTTCCTGCCCTACCAATGGTGATCCGCGCGGTGGTGTTCGACATCGGTGGCGTGCTGGAGGTTACCCCGGACCTCGGTGTCACCCAGCTGTGGGAGAGCCGGCTCGGTTTGCCGGCCGGGGAACTCGGCCAGCGCATGCACGACACCTGGGCAGGCGGCAGCATCGGCACCATCACCGAGGACGACGTGCTTGCGGCAGTCAGGGATCGCCTCGGCCTGGATGGGCAGCAGCTCGCGGCGTTCATGGCCGACATCTGGCGCGAGTACATGGGCACCGCCAACACCGAGCTGATCGAGTACGCCCGTCAGCTGCGTCCGCGGTATCGCACCGGGATCCTGAGCAACAGCTTCGTCGGCGCCCGGGAGCGAGAGCAGGCCGCCTACGGATTCGAAGACCTCGTCGACGAGATCGTCTATTCGCACGAGGCTGGGATGAGCAAGCCCGATCCTCGGATCTACGCCCTTGTCTGCGTACGCCTCGGCGTCCACCCCCAGGAGGCCGTATTCCTCGACGACACCGACCGGTGTGTGGGCGGTGCGCGGGAAGCGGGCCTCCACGCGGTCCGCTACCAGGACAACGCCTAGGCCATCGAAGAGATAGAGAAACTGCTCACCACCTCCCAAGTGCGCCAAGTGCGCCCGTAGCGGACGGGTCGAAACCGGTGTCCGACTCCGACTGACCGGTTGAACCTGCCCTCATTGGCTTCACCTGATGGTTGACACCGCGCGCCAGGGTATGCCTCCAAGCAGCCGCCGTACGCCGCCTTGGCTGTGGGCGCTTGGACCACAAGGATGTGTCAGAACTCGAAGCGGGTCCCTACGCTGTTGGGCACGAACGCCGTACCGAAGTGCGTAGACATCGCGTGCTGGGCCCGCCAGCCGGTGCAATGCGCAGGCACGACGACGTGCGGGTCCAACGCCCCGAGATCGGCCAGGACGCGCGGGATCAAAGGTTCGAACAGCGGGCCGTTGAGATGGAAGCCGCCCAGGACCGCGTACAACGGTACTCCGCCGACGAGCCGCTGCGCGTAGCGGCATATGTTCACCACTCCGGCATGACCGCATCCGGTCATGACCACCAGGCCCTTGTCCCGGACGTTGATGATCAGCGCCTGATCGTCCAGGACGAGCGGGTCGGGCTGCCAGCGGCCATCCAGCCACGCTTGCTGGGGTGGGAACCCGGGCTCGTAACCGCTGGTCCTTGGCACCTCGCCGGTGATCAGAACTGATCCGTCCAGCAGGAAGCCGGGCTGCTGCTCCTCGATGATGTCGAACCCGGCGTCGCGCAGCGCGTTCCGGCTCGTGCTGGGGATCTCAAGCGGTTCCCGTCCGGCGATCGTGACCCGTCGCCGACGCCAGAAATGGGGGTGGATCAGTACCGGTAGGTTCGTCCGGCCGAGGACCCTGGCCAGCCCGTCGATGCCTGCTGTGTGATCGAAGTGGCCGTGGCTGCAGACCAGGACTTCGATCGATGCAGGGTCAATGTCGAGTCGCCGCATGTTCTCCACGGCTCCGTCGGGGCTGGTGCCGGCGTCGAACAGGAGCTGATGGCTCTGCCCCGCCTTGACGACGGTGACGAGCATGGAAAAACCGTGCTCGGCCAGCAGCCCTTCGGGCACCTCCCCGTTCTCCATGGTCCTGGCGGGCCGCCGAGGGCGACTTGCCATGGCACCCAGGCCCGCGCGGTGGGCAGGCCCCTGGTCTGGCATGAAGACGTCAAACACGTTGTCCATCACCGTGGTGAGCCGGACCGAGTCGACGGGCTCCAGGCGGACCTCCGCGGCCGGCTCGAAGTCGTGCCGGATCCGAGCCTCGTGAGCAGCCAGATCGCCGCCGGTACACATGCTCACATGATGACGCCGCCCATTGCGTCAGGCAAATCGCGTCGCGATGTGATAACTGACCGCATTGGCCGCACGGACCACACAGCGCGGGGCGGTCGCTATGCCCGGCGGTGCCCACCTGCGGACAACCCGGCCCGGAGGCGACCGCCCGCAGGCCGGTGCGGTGCAAAACATCTAGATCTAGAGCGTCTAAAGGATCAACTGAGGCCGATCCGTCAAGTGAGGCTAGGCACCCTAAGTGCGCCTGCGGCCCGGGATCGCGCCTGGCACGACGGCCCTTACGAGCCGCCTTCACCTGCCTGAAACGTGAGCGCGCCATGCTCTGCGCATGTTGGCATCCTCCTCCGCCTGAGGGCGGGGGATTCCAGCCCGTTCCTACACTGGAAGGAGGACGAGCTGAGGTTCACGGTTCGTTCGCCCCGTGTCAACGGCGGCCCGGTGCGTCCCCGCGCAGTCACGGCGTGCCCCGCCGCGATGGTGCGTGCCGCGTTCACATCAGCGTGGCAGGCGTATCCGCAGGAGGTGCAGACGAAGACGGCTTGGCTCTTGCGCGACTTCGCATCCACCCGCCCGCACGCCGAACACCGCTGGCTCGTGTACGCGGGATGAATCTTCTCGACCCTGCCGGGTGCCTTGTCCTGCAGGCGGCGCACCAGCACCCCCCAGCAGCTGCCCAGGATGCCCCGGTTCAGCCCGGCCTTGGCCCGGACGTTGCGGCCCGGCCGCTCCACGCTGCCGTTCGCGGAGCGCGTCATGCCCGTGATGTCCAGGTTCTCGACGCGGATCACGTCGAACGGCGCGCCAGATCCGTGCTGGTCTTCTCGGCCCAGTCCTTGCGGCGGTCGGCCTCCCGCGCCCTCAGCTTCGCGACCGCGTGCTTGATGCGGCCGCGCCGCCGCGACCCGTTCCGGGCCCGGGCGAGCCTGCGCTGCAATCTTCTCAGCCGTTTCCGCTGGCTACCGGACAGGCCCGGAGCGTGCAGCAGCTCACCGGTGGACAGGGCGGCGGAGACGGTGACGCCCCGGTCGACCCCGACGACCTGGCCGGTGCCGGGCGGTGGCACCGGGTCCGGGATCACTGCGAACGCGACGTGCCAGCGCCCGACCCGGTCCCGGGTGATCCGGCAGGACTTCGCATCCGCCGGGACGGGACGGGACCAGCGGAACCGCACCCATCCCGCCTTCGGGATGCAGACCTCCCCGGCGTGGCGGGACAGGCGGCGCACGTCGCCGGGCTGCAGGTGCACGATCCGGAACCCCTCGTCGCGCCCGGCCTTGCGCCAGGTGGGGCGGCGGTGGGTGCCGTTGAAGAAGTTCGCCATCGCCTGGGCGTGGTCGCGGATCGCCTGCTGCTGTACGATTACGCTGCCCTCGGCCAGCCATGGGTTGTCCTGCCGCGCGGCGGTCAGCTGCCGGCACCGTTCCGCGAATCCCGGCATCCGGCCGCGTCCGGCACGCCACCAGGATTCCTGCTCGACGCACAGGTTCCCACACGTACCGGGCGTCGGCGCAGTGCCGCAGCAGTGCTGCCTCCTGTGTTTGGGTTGGCTGGAGCCGGTACCGGGACATGCGAATATTGTAGCGAATCCATCTTGTGCAGGAGGCAGAAACATGCAGGTCGGTTCCGCGTTTCCTTCCCGTCCCGAAGGACGGGGCATCCACCCTGGAGATACCCGGTGACCGAATGACCGACACAGACGCCATGGTCGAGCGCATCCTGACTAGATACGACACCATTACCGTGGTCGGCGCCAGTGCCACGGCTACCAAGGCGGCGCACTCCGTGCCGGCGCATATGCAGCGACATGGCTGGCGCATCATCCCGGTCAACCCGCACGCCGACGAGATCCTCGGCGAGCAGGTCTACCGGACGCTCGCTGACGTCCCCGAGCAGGTGGGGCTGGTCGACGTGTTCAGGCCGCCGTGGCAGGCGCCAGACATCGCCCGCCAGGCGGTCGCGGCCGGTGCCACGGCTCTGTGGCTGCAACTGGGCATCGCGTCGGCCGAGGCACGTGCCATCGCCGAGGAGGCCGGGCTGCTTTACGGGAAGACCGCTGCCTGGTCATCGAGCAGCGCCGTCTCAGGCTGGAAGCACCCGGCCGCTAACGAGTTCATGGAGGGGCCCGAATTCCCTCAGCTTCCTCCAGGGATAGTCTTATTGCGGGGGATACGGAAGCCCGGTCGTGCTCTGATGGGCACGCGGACGTTACTTGAGGACATCGGGACGAGCGCCATGGCTAATGACACAACGAACAGTCAGCCGACGGGGGCATGGCCGCAGCTGCAATCTGGGCCACTTATCACTGGCGGAGTCTTGATCGGGATCGGCGCCATGGTTGCGCTTGCGGGTGTGGCCATCGCTGGCTCCCATGTGGTAGCAGCGACCCGGACATGGATCAAGGAGCTAGAGATACCACCTAGCCAACTCGCGCGGCTCAAGTGGGAACAGGCGAAGAGTGCGGCGGCTTCCGGCGCGAGCACGTGGCGGCAACACCCGAATGCCCAGGCACGCCTGGTCCGTCGTGTCGGCACTGCCACCCCCGAATGATCATTCCCGGTTGATGCCCGCCTGGCGCTTCGTGTTGAAGTTCGCGCAAGTCATGGCGTTATGACGGGTCTGTATAGTATCCGCCCTTAAGCTGCGGCAAAGTGCATCACTAAGTGCATAAAGGATAAAGGCCCGAATTCAAATTCCGGCCGGCACCCGGACGAGCAGGTCAGCGCAGCTAAGTTCACTAGGCGGGACATGTCCATTCTTCCGGACTGCGGATCAGTCCGAAGTCGGCTACGTCCGGCGGCGGGAAGTGCTCCCTGAGCGTGAACGCATAGGGCGTAGGCCCGAACTCCCGCAGATGCAGCACCCGCTCCTCAGCCTCATCGGTCGTCGGGGTATGGCCGCGCGGTATCCACCACAGCGCTGCGTACGCTTCGGCCATCCGCTCGAACCACTGGCGGCGCCGCCTGAGGACCTGCCGGTGCGCGTCGGAGTAGACGTACGCGGCGAGCGCCTCGACCGACTCCCAGACCGACATGTTGACCAGGACGCCGGCGCTGCCGGCCTGGTCCCATTGGAACGCCTGCACTGCGGTCGCGTTGCCGTCTTCGGTCTGCAGCCGCCAGATGAACCCGGGGGCCGCGTCCGCTGCCGCGTTCACCGGCTCGGGCCTCCGATGCCGACCGGCAGGAGGTCATCGACCGGCTGCGCGCTGCCCTAGACGAGGGCCGCCTGAAGATGGAGGAGTACCTCGAACGCATGGGGCTCGCATCCGAGGCGGTCACCTACGGCGATCTCGCCCCGCTGTACGCAGACCTGCCGGAGTCCGGCTCGGTGGCCCGACGCGAACCAGTCGCGCCACCGACTGCGCCGCCCGGCGCGCCGCCGCCCGTTGCGCCGCAGGCCGCTGCCGTGACCCGGCGAGGGTTCGCCGCCCTGCCCGCGCCGCATACGGCGTGGCTTATTTTTCGCCGAACGGACTGGCGTGGCAGTACGCCGGAACGATCGGCGGGGCGGCGGGCTGGAGTCCCGGCGTGGTCAAGGGCACCAATGACGGCTTCGTCGTGGCCGGCCAGACCTCGACCGGGCACAACGTGGCGTACACCAGCACCGGCACCGGCGGCACCTGGCAGCCGACGGGCTCGCTCGGCCCGGCCGCCCGCGAGTCGGTGACAAGCGTCACCGTCGCCCCGGGCGGCACCGTGGTCGCGGTCGGCGCCACCCATGGCAGCACGATCAGCCAGCAGTCGGTGTTCCTCGAGGCGACCACGACCGGCCGCGTGCGCCCGGTCTCGGTCCAGGGCAGCATCGTCCCGGAACTCGCGATGAATAAGCACCGCCGTCGCCCCGGACGGCACCATCGTCGCAGTGGGCAGCGCGGACGGCTACCCGGCGGTCTGGCGGAGTACATCCGGTGGGACCTGGACCCTGGTCTCCTCGCTGCCGCTGGTCTCCGCCTACCCGGGCCTGGCCGCGCTGACCAGCGTGACCTACGGATCATCCGGCTGGCTCGCGGTGGGTGTGCCCGGCCCGGTGCTCACCTCGGCTGACGGCACAACCTGGCAGCGGGCCGGCGGGGCCCTCGAGAAGGACCTGGGCGCGGTCTCGGCCGTCGCGGCGGCCGCGGGTCCGGCTGGGTACTCCGTCGTCGGGAGACCAGCCGGGCCGGATAGCGCGAGCGTGGCGGACGTCTGGTGGTCGCGGAACCTGACCTCCTGGACCCAGGCCCAGGACATGAACGTGACGAGCGGCTCGACCCAGGTCCTCGCGGTCGCCGCCGACCCGCACGGGTTCGTGTCGGCGGGCTCACACTGCAACCATCCGGCGGTGTGGACCACGACCAACGGCCGGCTGTGGACCACGATCGTCCTGGCGCTGCCGCCCGGAGCCTCTTCCGCCGTGCTCCAGCAGGTGGCGATCAACGGGGATCGCGTGGTCGCCCTGGGCCAGGCGACCAAGGCGGGCGGCGCCGTGCTGTTCGCCGAACTGTCCGCCGATGGCGGCGCCAGCTGGCAGCAGGTGCGGTTCAGTTCGCCGGGCCCGAACCCGGTCATCACCGCGCTGACCGCCGATTCCGGCGGCTTCACCGCCGCGGGCCAGTACGGCGAACCGGGCCAGCAGACCGCTGTGACGTGGACCTCAGCCACCGGAACGACCTGGACGCCAGCCCAGGTCAGCGGCCTTGGCGAAGGCGGAAGTCACAAGATCACCGCGCTGGCCTCGTCCGGTTCGGCCGTCACTGGCATCGGCTCCATCGAGACTCAGGCCGGCCAGCAGTTCGTCGTCCTGCCGTAGGAAAATGGCGGGTGGACGGTTGTGCGCTGACCTGCCTGGACGCCACCATTGACCTTTGAGGAGGAGGATTCTTTGGCTCGCACGCCGCTTCGTGCCGATGACCCTATGCGGATCGGGCACTATCGGCTGACCGCCAGGTTGGGCTCGGGCGGCATGGGGGTGGTCTATCTCGGCGTGGCCTGGGACGGCAGCCAGGTCGCGATAAAGGTGCTGCGCCCTGACCTGGCTGGTGACCAGGAATTCCGCCAGCGATTCGGCCGCGAGGTGGCCGCGCTGGTGCGGGTCAAGGGCGAGTGCACGGTACGGGTGATCGAGGCTGACTCCCAGTCGTCCCGCCCGTTCGTAGTCACCGAATACGCCGAGGGTCCTTCGCTGGCCGAGCACATCGACACGTACGGATTGGTTGGCCCCGACATGCTGTACGGCCTGGCGGCCGGGCTGGCGGAGGCGCTGACCGAGATCCACGCGGCCGGAATCATGCACCGGGACCTCAAGCCTTCCAACATCATCCTGACCGACGCCGGCCCGAAGGTCATCGATTTCGGCATCGCCCGCAGGCAGGATACGACCGCCATGACCAAGACGGGCATGATGGTCGGCTCGATGGGTTTCATGGCGCCGGAGCAGATCAGCGGGCGCCCCGGCCCGGCGGCTGACATCTTCGCCTGGGGGGTGACGGTGGCGTACGCGGCTACCGGGCGGCCGCCGTTCGGCGCCGGGAAGACCCCGCATGCCATCTTGTACCAGATCATGTACGGCGACCCCGACATCGCCGCGGTACCTGAGTCGCTGCGGCCGCTAGTGGAGGCCGCCCTGGCCAAGGACCCGCAGAGCCGGCCCACCGCGCAGCAGCTTCTTGACCGGCTGACGAGCAGATCCATGCGGCCAGAGCGCAGCAATGACACTCCGACCCAGGTGATTTCGTCGCGGACCTGGCAAACCGGGCTCCACTCAAAGCCGCCGATACCGAACCGGGCCAGCGAGGCGAACGGCTCCCTTCGCGTCGAACCCGCACCGCCGGCCCCCGCGCAGCCGGGCCCCGCATCGCCGGGCGGCGCATCCTCGGGCGCGAACCAGGAAGGTCCAGGTCAGCCGTCAGATGGCGACGATAACCGTGTAGCAAATCGTGTTCGTGGCCATCGTGGTGCTGACCAGCTAAAGCTTGTAAGCCGGATCGCTCGCTCGCTCCGCTGGGGCCGCCGGAATGACAGACCCCGGTGAGATGATCCTCGCGCAGCGAAGTACGGACCGGATCGGCGGCGAGACTCATGACAGTGAGCCGGGCACCAGCATCCGCAATGCAGCCGGAGGATCTCGGCCGGTTCTTCCTGGAGCGGGCCAACGCGGGGGACGTCGAGGGGCTGGTCGCGCTGTACGAGCCCGAGGCGGTGCTGGCCCTCCCGCCGGGGCGGCTGGCCACCGGGCACGAGGAAATCCGCATGGTGTACACCGAACTGCTGGCAGACCGGCCTACGTTCTCCTCGGCGGGCCAGTCTCCCGCCATCAGGCACGGCGACTTGGCGCTCACCTCGACACGGCTGCCCGGCGGCGGCGCCACGGTTGAGGTGGCCCGCCACCAGCCGGACGGCAGCTGGCGGTGGGTTATCGATCAGCCGGCCCTGCTGTCCTGAGCGGACCAGGGGAACGGGAGAAGGTCGGGTTCGACCCAGCTCCGGCGGGCCGGGCCGGCGGCCAGCGTCGATGAGCGGTAGTGCCTGCTGAGCAGGCGCTTGTCAAGCAGCGCGGGGTTGCGCCCGGCGAAGATGTCGAAGTCGGCGCACTCTGGGTCGGCGTCGACGTGGTGAGCGACGAGCTCCACCCAGGCCCGGGAGACCGTGTGGTGATACTTCTGCGGGGCGCGCTCATAGGCGGCGATGTGCCGGATCCAGTCGCAGATCGTGGCGGTGGCCTCTGGCATGCCGTAGCGCCGTATGGCCAGGAAGGCCAGGTTGATGTGCTGCCGGTGTCGGAACTGCCCGCTGGGGCCGGTGATTCTGGGCAAGATCGCGGCCAGTTCCGCATCGGCTGAGCCGTGCGCGGCGACCGGACCCTCGTGGTGCGGCACCGGAGCCCCGTGATGGGGCACCGGAATCTCGTCATGGGGCATCAGGAGGCCTCCTGCAAGGCGGTGATGACGGCGTGATAGCCAGCGATCTGTGTGGCGGACAGGCGGGAGAGCGCGTGGTGCTCCAGGTCCGTGACCACGGCGAGCACCCGCGTGGCCACGGCCTGGCCCGTCTCAGTCAGCGGCAGCCGGAACGAGCGACGGTCGGCAGGATCTAGCTCCCTGGTGAGGTAGCCGCGGTTCTCCAGCCGGTCGAGGAGGCCGGTGAGGGTGCTGGCCCGGGTGCCGGTCCGCTCACTGAGCTGGCGGACGTTGAGGGTCCCGCCGTTACCGAGGTTCGCGAGCGCGTTGATCTCGGCTCCAGACAGCTTCAGGTCAGCCAGCGCGGTGCTCAGCACGTGCAGCGTGCGATGCGTGGCCCGCTGCAAGGCGAGCACCGCAGCAGGTAGTCCATTTTCGGATATCACGGAAATGGATTATACGGTAATGGTGTATCGGGTGCTACGGGCTCGGGGGACGAGAAACGAGTTGCCGTGCTGGGGACAATGGCCTCGTGGCTGAGTCATGGATGATCGACGAACTGGCGCACGCTGGACCCGAACACCTCGATCCGGCCTTCGTGGCTGGCTACGGCCGGAAGCAGGGCTATCCCGATCCGGCCGAGGACCTGGATGCCTTCGCGGCGCAGGGCCTGGACGCGAACTCCGGCGTAGTGGACCTGGGGGCGGGCGCCGGGCAGTTCGCGCTAGCGGCCGCCCACAGGTTCGGGATGAGGGCGTACAGGTCACCGGCGCCGGCGTGCGGGCCGTGCGGAGCGCGGCGTCCTTGCAGCTTCCACGGCCATGGGCACTGGGTGTTGCGTTGCCCGAAATGATCTTCTACAAAGGCGGCCCGATCGCTTTGACTATGACGGTGACGGCGAAGACGAGGTAGGCGGCGATGATCAGTGCGCCGCTGCGGCGGTTGAGCCCACGGCCGGCCAGGGCCAGGGCGATGGTGGCGACGGTGAGGACGCCGTACCAGATGGCAATCCGCAGGGCGCCTCCGAGGCCGGGGCTGGCGATGATCACGGCGGGGATGAGCAGCCCGGCCAGGACGTTGAGGGTGTTGCTGTTGAAGGCTTCGCTGAGCGTGGCCGAGGCCCGTCCCCGGCGGGCGAGGAAGACGGCTGCGACGGCGTTAGGCATGCTGGTTACCGCGGCCAGGACGATGGCGCCGGTGATCACGCCGGGCACGGCCCAGCGGGCGCCGAGCGTGGATGCGGTACGCTCCATGGCCGCGCTGGCCGCGACGACGACGGCCAGCGCGAGGACGGCGATGGCAGCGTCTCGCGGGCCGCCCCTTTCGGGGTGGATGGCGTCGGACAGCTCCTGTTCTTCTTCCGCGACTGCCTCGGCGAGCCAGGATCGCAGCCGTGCCGGGAGCGGGAGGGCGGAGCGGCCGGAGGGGTGCACGGCTGAGACGTACACGTAGGGTGCCAGCACGGCCAGGGCGAGGGCCAGGGCGGCAACCGGCGTGATCAGGCTGATCACGGCGGCGATGCTGAGGGCTGCTATCCACAGCGCTACGATGCCCTCGAAGATGACGACCCGGCGATGCAGTTTGATGCCCCCAGCGACAACGGCACCCAGCCCGATCAGGGCGGCCAGGTTGAATACGTTGGAGCCCAGGACCACGCCGGTACCGACATCATGCTGGCCGTGCGCCAGCGCGGTCACCGCCGAGGTGACCTCCGGAGTATCCGCCGCCAGCGCCGCGACCAGGCCCAGGAGCGCTTCTGACAGGCCCAGCCGGGCGCCCAGCCGTTCCAGCCGGACGACGAGGACTGCGCTGGCACCAAGGCTGAGCGCGGCAGCTGCCACGAACACGGCCGCCGCCACGGGGGAGGACATCATCGGGTGCTGCGGCCTGGCTTGATGGATCCAGTCGGTGCGGTAATACCGCGCGGTTCAGCCGCCACGCGACGGCATGAGACACACGTCTGCCGCCTTCGGTCGCCTGGCTGGCCCGTCAGGACGCGCTCCGCCCGGTCTGACTGGCACCGAACGTGCGTCCGGCCTGATCGGCCAGCGTGACGGCGACCAGCCGCGCCTGCAGCGACGGCTTCGAGCCCGGGTTGGCCTTGAGCATGAACCGGCCGAAATACTGGCCGTTGCCGAAGGTGCGCAGCTCGATCTCCTCCGCGGGCAGGCCCGACGGCTCAACGTCCCGCCGGGAGCGGCCCACGGTCACGGTCCCGTCTGGCTCCAGGCGCGGCGGGTGGCCGAGCAGGGATCCGTACTCGAAGCGCGCTCCTTCCAGATCCAGCAGGCCGACGAGCTGCTCCTTGACGTGATTGACCACGACATCCGGGCCCGTGGCGGACTTCGCCAGCGAAGCAGTCTCGTGGATCTGCGTGAGGTAACCCGCATCAGTGACCGCAATGACCTTCAGCCGCCGGGCGCGGGCCGCGAGCTGGGACACGGCCAGGCCGGTGAGCAACAGCAGGACGGCCGTCGTGACATCCGCCGAGCTGCGGATCGTGAACCGGTAATACGGCAGGGTGAAGAAGAAATCGAACCAGACAGCTGCCGACACCGCTGCCAGGCCGCCAGCGACGCGGTTCCCGATCGCCGCCACCCCCACCACCACCACGACCAGCAGCAGGGCCACGTTGGTGTTCGACCAGCTCGCGCGGAACGGCAGCAGCAGCACCGCCGCCACCGCCAGCGGCGCCGCCACCGCGGCCAGGATCGCGATGCGGTCCCTGGTCAGGTAGCGAGTCATCTCTCCTCCCGCCCGGGTCAGGACTGCTCGCGCCACAGCTTCACACCTCCGACGGCCAGCACCACCAGCGCCGGGACGAAGAACAGCCCAGTGTGCACGATCGCGCCCGCAATACCCGCGACCAATACCAGCACTCCGATGACGGCAGCCAGCCTGTTCACCGGGGCCGGGGCGAACGCAGCCGCCGCGGCCAGCGGTGCGGGAGCGATGGCCAGCAACAGCGACGCCCACGTCACGGCCAGCGGATCGGCGCTATTCAGCGCCGAAATGGTGATCAGCTGCGCGGCGCCAGCAAGGATCAGAGCGCCCCGCCGCCAAGCCCAACTCGGCGGTGCGGGCACAGGCGCAGGGCCTGCCGGTGTGGCTGTGCTCGTGGCGGGGGAGGTGTCGGCGGGTATGTTCTGCGTAGTCATGGTGCGCTCCTGGTGGACGAATTCGAAAGTCACGAACGTCGTGCCGACCAGGCTTCCCGGCGCACCTGATCACGAGCATAGCCCCCGCCGACCTGGCCTCCAAGTAACCATCAGCTAGCTGCCAGTCCTGTCAACGCGACGCGGAAGCTCAGCCAGCCAAGGAGCAGACCAGCTAGCTGGCGGCCGAGTCCGCCATCTTTGCAGGGCAGGTGGTCAACCGCTGGGACATGATCTTGACAGTCACCACTCCGCGGGCCGCCCGCAGCCTGCGGGCGCGAACGACGAGGGCGGGGTCACTCAAAGGCCGGTTACCCGCGCATAAAGCTCCTGGTAGCGCGCCTGGGTCGCCGCCATGACGTCGGGCGGGATGGCCGGGCCCGGCGGCCGGCGATCCCAGTCGAGGCCGGACGACCAGTCCCGCAGGAACTGCTTGTCCAGCGAGCGCTGCGGGCGCCCCGGCTGCCACTCCGCGGCCAGCCAGAACCGGGATGAGTCGGGCGTGAGCACCTCGTCGGCCAGCAGCAGCGTCCCGTCCGGGACCAGGCCGAACTCAAGTTTGGTGTCCGCGATGATAATGCCGCGCGAGGCGGCCAGCTCGGCGCCCCGCCGGTAGACCTCGAGGGTGGCCCGCTCGAGTTCGGCTGCCATCGTCTCGCCGACCAGCGCCGCCACGTCGGCCCTGGTCATCGGCTCGTCATGGCCGGCCGCCGCCTTGGTGGTGGGGGTGAAGACGGGTTCGGGCAGCCGCGAGCCCTCGCCGAGGCCGGGCGGCAGCCGCACGCCCGAGATCGTGCCGGTTTCGTTATAGGACGCGAGCCCCAGTCCGGCCAGGTAGCCGCGGGCGATGCATTCCACCGGGAGCATCCGCAGCCGGCGGCACCTGATGGCCCGGCCCGCCCACTGCTCGGGAACGTCGGTGCCGGAGATCACGTGGTTGGGAATCACGTCGCTGAGCTGCCCGAACCACCACAGCGAGAGCTGGGTCAGCACCCGGCCCTTGCCCGGGATCGGCGTGGGCAGCACCACGTCATAGACGCTCACCCGGTCGGAGGCGACCATGATGATGTCGTCGCCATCGGCGTAGAGCTCCCGGACTTTCCCGGAATGCACCAGTTCCAATCCGCGCTCCTCCCGGTCCCGGCCGACCCCGTTGCGGCCTCGGCGGCGCGCAGCACAGCGTACTAGGGTTGGTGCGCGTACCATCATGTGCCATGGCGGACCTTGAGGTGCAGTACCTCCAGGTGCAGACGACGACCGATTCGCGGGCCGAGGCGATGGAACTCTCCCGCGCCGCGGTCGAAGCCAGGCTGGCCGCGTGCGCGCAGGTGGCCGGCCCGGTGGCGTCGATGTACTGGTGGGACGGCGCTCTCGAGCGGACCGAGGAATGGCTCGTGCTGCTCAAGCTCCCGGCCGACCGCTACGACGAGCTCGCCGCCTTCATCACCGAACGGCACAGCTACGACGAGCCTGAGATCGTCGCGCTGCCCTTCGTGGCGGGGTCGACCGCGTACCTGACTTGGCTGCGCGAAGAGACCCGACCCGCCCAGGATGCCTTAGGGAGCCCTGCGCGGCGCACTACCGTGACATCATGACCTTGACCTACGACCGCTACTGCGACGAGATCACCGCGCAGACCGGCCTGCTGATCTCGACGATCACCGGCGCGGACCTGACCGTGCCGGTGCCCTCCTGCCCGGGCTGGAACGCCGGCCAGCTGCTCCGTCACCTCGGCGGTGCCCAGCGCTGGGCCACGACGGTCGTCCAGGCCAGGACGATGCAGGAATTCCCTGAAGACTTCCGCGACCTCTCCGCCTTCACCGACGAGGATCCCGCCGTGGTCGGCCCCTGGCTGGCCGAAGACGCCGCGCGGCTCGCGCAGGCCCTGCGCGAGGCCGGGCCTGGCACGCCGCTGTGGACGCCGGTCCCCGGCGGGACCACGGACTTCTACGCCCGCCGCTTCACGCATGAAACCCTCATCCACCGGGCAGACGCGACGCTGGCCATCGGCGCGAAGTAAGGCTGACACCGACGTGGCCCTCGGCGCTATCGATGAGTGGATGGAGCTCGGCTCGCTGCCCATGCACTTCGAGGTCCACCCGCAGATGCGCGAGCTGCTCGGCCCCGGGCGCACCCTGCACTTCCACGCGACCGACACCGAGCCGCAGGCCGCGGCGGAATGGGTGGTCGACCTGACCGGCGACGCGATCACGTGGCGCCGCGCGCACGAGAAGGCCGCGGTCGCCGTCCGCGCCCCGCTGACCGACCTGCTGCTGCTCATCTACAAGCGGCGCCCCGCCAGCGGCGAGGGCATCCAGCTCTTCGGTGACGCGGACCTGCTCGATTTCTGGCTCGAGCGGGTCAGCTTCGGCTGAGCCCGCGCGCACCACGGCGAAACTGCTAAGGCGACGGCGGGACGTTCCAGGACGTGATGACCGGCTCGGCGTGCTCGGTGCCGAGCGTGCTGACCGTCCCGGTATCCAGCCGGAACATCCGCCCGCCGCTCGGCTCGAGCCGCAGGTAGCGCGCGGTGAGCACGCGCAGCACGTGACCGTGCGCGACCAGCGCGACGTCCCCGTCGGCCAGCAGGGGCGCCACCCGGGCCAGCACCCGGTCGACCCGGTTCCCCACCTCGGCCACGGTCTCGCCGGGATGTTCGGCGTCCCCGGGGATCACGCCGTCGCGCCACAGGTACCAGCCGGGCCGCGTTTCCTGGATCTGCGGCGTGGTCATGCCCTCGTAGCCGCCGTAGTCCCATTCCCACAGGTCAGGGTCCGGTTTCGCGTCGGCCAGCCCCGCCAGGGCGGCGGTCCTGGCCGCCCGCTGGGCGGGGCTGGTGAAGGCGGCCACGATGTCGCGCCGGGCCAGCAGCGGGGCCAGCGCCGCGGCGGCCGCCTCGCCGCGCGGGGTGAGCGGGATATCTGTCCGCCCGGTGTGCTTACCGGCCAGGCTCCACTCGGTCTCGCCGTGCCTGAGCAGGATCAGCTCTCCCATGGCTCGATAACATATAGGTAATGGGAACCCTCAGCACGCGGACCCATGACCGGCCGCGGCTCCGTAACAGCAGGCGGCCCCGTTACAAAAGGCGGCGGAGCGCGAGCAGGTCACGCATGCTGGCCTGGACCTTGACCCGGCCGGCGAGCCACATCCGGGCGATGTTGGCCGGCGTGGCGGCCAGCGCGATCACGTCGTCGCTGCTCGCGGTCAGCCTGATGTCGGCCGGCGGCTCGTCCGGCGCCGCCTCCTTCACCGGCTCGGCGCCCTGATCGGTGATCGTGGTCACGAACGTCACGCCGAGATCGGTCACATGGCAGCTGAACGAGCGGTTGCTGAAGAAGCTGGACCTGTCTTTCGGGTTCATCTCGCCCAGTCGGCCCGTGAGAGTCTGCAGCGCCTCGCGGCACTCCTCAAGTGAAGCCATGCGCGCCTCGCTCTAGTCAACATCGGACGGTAGCGTTCCACGCGGAGGGTAGCGCACATGGATGAGGAATACCCAGAGCACGGTACTGAGGATAACGATCAAAAGACTTATGCCGAACGGACCGGGGCGCGTGCACCAGCGGACGGTGAAACGCCGCTGCCGGCGGCCGAACTGCCGCCCACGGGCGACCCGCGGGTCGATGATGCCGTGGCCGGGCTGAGCCGCCTGCCGGGCAAGCCGGCCGACGAGCACGTCGCCGTCCTCGAGGAGGTGCACGGGCGGCTCAGGGACATCCTGGGCGAACTCAACGAGGGCACGGAGCGGCCGGATCTGGCCCAGGGCCGGCCTTGACCGCAACGCGGGTGAGGCTCGACGCCGAGCTGGTCAGGCGCGGCCTGGCCAGGTCGCGGGAGCAGGCGGCCGAACTGGTGGCCGCCGGGCTGGTGGCGGTGGCTGGGCAGCGGGCAGCCAAGCCCGCCACCCAGGTGACCAGGGACGCCCCGATCACTATTGCTGACACACGGGAGCCCGGTTACGTCTCGCGTGGCGGGCACAAGCTGGCCGGGGCACTTGCGGTCTTCGTGCCCATGGGCCTCGTCGTCGAGGGACGGCCGTGCCTGGACGCCGGGGCGTCCAGCGGGGGGTTCACCGACGTGCTGCTGCGGGCGGGCGCCGCACACGTCGTGGCGGCCGACGTGGGTTACGGCCAGCTGGCCTGGTCGCTGCGCACCGACCCCCGGGTTACCGTGCTGGACCGGGTCAACGTGCGCACCCTGGACCGGGTAAGCCCGGTGCCTGAGCTCGTGGTGGCCGACCTCTCGTTCATCTCGCTCACCCTGGTGCTCCCGGCCCTCGTGGCCTGCGCCAGCCCGGACGCGGATTTCGTGCTGCTGGTGAAGCCCCAGTTCGAGGTGGGTAAGGGCCGGGTAGGTGCGGGTGGCGTGGTGCGTGACACCTCGGATCGTTCGGCCGCCGTACAACGGGTCACCGAAGCGGCTGGCCAGCTCGGCCTCGGCGTCCAGGGGGTTACGGCGAGCCCGCTGCCCGGGCCCGCGGGGAACGTGGAATATTTCCTGTGGCTGCGCCGGGGTGCGCCGCCGCTCGACGAAGATCAGCTGGAGCGGGCAATCGAGGAGGGACCCAGCTAGTGGGACAGCGGACGGTGCTCGTGACGGCGCACACCGGGCGGGAGAACGCGCTGCGCAGCGCCCGGTTCGTGGCCGAGCGGCTGACCGCCGCCGGCATCGCCGTCCGCACCCTCGCGGGCGAGTTCAGCTCCCCGGGCGCGGAGGAGGTGCCGACCGGCGCCGACGCGGCCCAGGGCGCCGAGCTCGTCATCGTCCTGGGCGGCGACGGCAGCCTGCTGCGCGCAGCCGAACTGTCCCGTCCGGCCGGGGTGCCCCTGATCGGGGTGAACCTTGGCCACGTCGGGTTCCTGGCCGAGGCGGAGCCGGACGGGCTGGCCGATACGGTCGACCGGGTGGTGGCGCGGGAGTACGTGGTCGAGGAACGGATGACGATCGACGTGACCGTGCGCAGCGACGGCTCGGAGACTGCGTCCACGTGGGCGCTGAACGAGGCCACGGTGGAGAAGGCGGCCCGGGAGCGGATGATCGAGGTGATCACCGAGGTCGACGGCCGCCCGCTGTCCCGCTGGGGCTGCGACGGGGTGGTGTGCTCGACCCCCACCGGCTCGACCGCCTACGCGTTCTCCGCGGGCGGCCCCGTGGTGTGGCCCGAGGTGGAAGCGCTGCTTATGGTGCCGATCAGCGCGCACGCGCTGTTCGCCCCGCCGATGGTGGTATCGCCGCGATCGGTCCTGGCGGTCGAGCTGATCGTGGCGTCCGAGACATCGGGGGCGGTTTTGTGGTGCGATGGTCGGCGTAAGGTCGATCTGCCACCCGGGGCCCGCGTGGAGGTCCGCCGAGGGGCGCTGCCGGTCCTGCTCGCACGACTGCATGCGCCGGGCGCCCGCGGCGGCAGCTTCACGGACCGGCTGGTGGTCAAGTTCGGCCTGCCCGTGGCGGGCTGGCGCGGCCGTACCTAGGAGGACGCAGGCGAGCATGCTTGAGGAAGTCCGGATCACCGGCCTCGGCGTCATCGACGATGCGGTGCTTGAGCTTTCGGCCGGGTTCACCGCGCTGACCGGAGAGACCGGCGCCGGGAAGACCATGGTCGTGACGGCGCTCGGGCTGCTGTTCGGCGGCCGGGCCGACCCGGCGCGGGTGCGGCCAGGCGCGGCGCGGGCCTCGGTGGAGGGGCGGCTGCTGGTCTCCGCCAAGGTGGCGCGTGAGGTCGAGGAGGCCGGGGGAGACCTCGACGACAACGGGTCCACGCTCGTGCTCAGCCGGTCGGTGTCGACCGAAGGCCGGTCGCGGGCGTTCGCGGGCGGACATTCGGTCCCGGTGTCCCTGCTCCAGGTGCTGGCCGATGACCTGGTGGCGGTGCACGGGCAGTCGCAGCAGCAGCTGCTCAAGCCCGGGCGGCAGCGGGAAGCGCTGGACAGGTTCGCCGGCCCGGAGCTAGCCGCCGCCCTCTCCGACTACCGGCGGGTGTTCAACCGTCACCGCGCGGTCCGCGAGGAGCTAGAGTCGCTAACCCACGCGGAGCGGGAGCGCGCCGCCGAGACGGATGCGCTGCGGTTCGGCCTGGCCGAGGTCGAGGCGGTGTCTCCCGTAGCCGGCGAGGACACCGCGCTGATCGCCGAGGAGGAGAAACTCGCCAACGCCGACGCGCTGCACGCGGCGGCCACCACGGCACATGAGGCGCTGCTCGGCGACCCGGCCGCGGCCTCGGTTGATGGCTCGGACGCGGTCACCTTGCTCGGGGCCGCGGGGCGCGCGCTGGAAGCGGTCCGCGCACATGACGCCGTGCTGGCCGGGCTCGCGAACCGGCTGTCCGAGGCCACCTACCTGGTTTCCGATGTGGCCGGAGAGCTCGCATCCTACACCGAATCGCTGGACTCGGACCCGGCCCGGCTCGCCGCGGTGCAGGAGCGCCGGGCGGCGCTCGGCCGGCTGATCCGGGCCTACGGGGCGGCCTCCGGGGATGTGGCCGCCGTGCTCGACTGGGCCAAGCAGGCCGGGTCGCGGCTAGCCGAACTCGAGGGCGACGACGACAAGATCGCGGCGCTGGCCGCGGAGGAGTCATCATTGCGCGCTGAGTTGGCATCGCGGGCCGGGCAGCTGACCGCGCTGCGTTCGGCGGCGGCGGAGCGGTTCGCGTCGGAGGTGACCGCCGAGCTGACCGCGCTGGCCATGCCGCACGCATCGCTCACCGCCGCGGTTAGCGAACTGGACGCGCCCGGCCCCTACGGGGCCGACGACGTGGAGATCAGGCTCGCGGCCCACCCGGGGGCGCCGCCCCTGCCGCTGAACAAGGGCGCCTCCGGTGGTGAGCTTTCCCGCGTCATGCTGGCCATCGAGGTGGTCTTCGCCGGCGCGGACCCGGTGCCGACGTTCGTGTTCGACGAGGTGGACGCCGGGGTCGGCGGCAAGGCAGCGGTGGAGATCGGCCGCCGGCTGGCGCGGCTGGCCCGCTCCTCGCAGGTGATCGTGGTCACCCACCTGCCGCAGGTCGCGGCGTTCGCCGACAACCACCTGGTGGTGGAGAAGTCGGGCGACGGCCTCGTCACCGCGAGCGGCGTGGTCCGGCTGGGTCAGCAGGGCCGGGCCCGCGAGCTGTCCCGGATGCTGGGCGGCCTGGAGGAGTCCGAGTTCGGCCAGGCGCACGCCGAGGAACTCCTGGCCATGGCGGCCCGCGAGCGCCAGGCGGCCCGCGGCTGACCCCTTTCCACGTAACAGCCAGGCTTGATCAACGATCAACTGCGGATCGCCGCGTTATCCTGACCCGGTGCGTTTCGGAGTGCTCGGGATCCTGGCTGTGTGGACCCGGGATGGCAGGCCGGTCGCGGTTCCCGAAGCCAAGGTCCGCGCGCTCCTCGCCGATCTCATCCTCCACCACGGGCGGCCGGTATCGGCGGACCGGCTGATTGACGATCTGTGGGGCGACGAGCCTCCCGTCAATCCAGCGGGTGCCTTGCAGTCAAAGGTCAGCAGGCTGCGGCAGGCACTGGAGAACGCCGAGCGGGGCAGTCGTGAGCTGGTGGAATTCCGGCCGCCGGGTTACCTGCTCCGGGTCGAGGGCGACGCGGTGGACGAGCGCCGGTTCGCGGCCCTGACCGGTCAGGCCCGTGCGAGCAAGGATCCCCGGGGCAAGGCCGCACTGCTGGCCGATGCCCTGGCCCTGTGGCGGGGTCCGCCGCTGGCGGACTTCGGCGACGCGGCCTTCGCTCAGCTGGCGATTGCGCGGCTAGAGGAGCAGCGGCTGGTCGCGTTGGAGGACCAGGCCGAGGCCCGGTTGGCGCTAGGCGAGCATAGCCTGCTGGCCGGGGAGCTCGGCGACCTAGTAGCTCGACATCCGCTGCGGGAGCGGCTGCGCGCCGGGCACATGCTCGCCCTCTACCGGGCCGGCCGGCAGGGCGAGGCGGTGGACAGCTTCCGTGAGCTGCGCAGTCGGCTGGCCGACGAACTGGGCCTGGATCCCGGGCCCGACCTGGCCGCCCTCCACCAGGCGATTCTCGAACAGGCCCCAGGCCTGCTGAGCGTGCCGGCGCCGCCGACCCTGGCGGCACGCCCCCGCACCAATATGCCCGCCTCGCTCACCGACGTGGTCGGCCGGGCGGCGGCGGTAGCCGAACTACGGACGCTGTTGCGCGCACGCCGGCTGGTGACTCTCACCGGGCCTGGCGGGGTGGGCAAGACACGGCTCGCCCTGGAAACGGCGACCCAGTCGGCAGGCGCCTTTCCCGACGGTGTCTGGCTGGTCGAACTGGATGCGCCCGGACTGGGCGGCACAGGCTCGCCCGCAGACTTGGTCATGACCGTCTTGGGCATCAGGGAGGACACCTCTGTGGACCCGGCCGATCATCTCGCCGAAGCGCTCCGCACCAGCCGGATGCTTCTGGTCCTGGACAATTGCGAGCACCTGATCGAACAGGCCGCCAGATTGACTGCGCGGCTCTTGCGAACCGCTCCTGAGCTGCGCGTCCTGGTGACCAGCCGGGAGCCGCTCGCGCTGGCCGGTGAATGCGTCTGGCCAGTATCTCCGCTGGAGCTGCCCGACCCGACGGCCAGCATGGAACCCGCCGTCTTGGGAGAGTTCAGCGCAGTGCAGTTGTTTGTCGCGCGCGCCAGTGCGTCCGTACCCGGTTTCTGCCTCGACGAGGACAACGCCCAGGACGTCGCGGCCCTCTGCCGGCGGCTCGACGGGATTCCGCTGGCCTTGGAGCTGGCGGCGACCCGCGTACGGACGCTCGGTGTGCGCGAGCTCCTCGCTAGGATCGACGACCGGTTCGGGCTGCTGGTCACCGGGCGCCGCGACGCCCCGGCGCGGCAGCAGACACTATGGGGCGTCATCGACTGGAGCTGGGACCTGCTCACCGAGCCGGAGCGCCTCGTGCTGCGGCGGCTAGCCGTGGCCGCGGACGGCTTCAGCCTGCAAGCCGCGGAGGCGATCTGCGCCGAGGACCGCCTAGCTGTCCTCGACCTGGTAGCCAAGCTGGTGGATCGCTCCCTCGTCGTAGTCGTGGACGGGCCGGAAGGCCCGCGCTACCGATTGCTGGAGACCATCGCCGCATACGGCCTGCAGCGCCTCCATCAGGCAGGAGAGTTCGGCCAGCTGCGGTTGCGGCACCGGCAGTACTACACCGACCTCGCCGAACGCGCCGCGCCGCACCTTCGCGGCCACGACCAGCGGCACTGGCTCCGGCGCCTAGACGTCGAGACCGCGAACCTGCGCAGCTCGCTCGATTCCGCGATCCAGGACAACGACGCCTCCGCCGCTATCCGGATAGTCAACGCACTAGCATGGTACTGGTTCCTGCGCGGTCGGCTGAGGGAGGCGCGGCGCGCGCTGGGCGGGGCCCTTGCCCTCGGCCAGGGATCCGCCAGCGCGGAGGCCACAGCCATGGCCTGGCAGGCCGGTTTCGCGATACTCACCGGCGAGCACGCCACCGCCCCGCTGGCTCTCGGCGGAATCGACGAGCCCCGCATGCGGGCAGCAGCGGAATGGTTCCAGGGCTTCGTCGCATCGGATTTCGGTGACCCATCTGCGGGCGAGGCGATGGTCGGCCGGGCGCTTGCAGGCTTCCAGGCGATCGGGGACCGGTGGGGAATCGCCGCGGCGCTGAGCACCCGGGCCAAGCAGGCGATGGTCCGAGGCGACCTTGCCGCCGTGCAACGTGACGCCCAGCAGAGCTTGGCGATATTCCGTGAGCTCGGTGACCGATGGGGGCAGCTGCAAGCCACCGAATGGCTCGGCGCAGTAAAGGCGGCAACCGGGGACTACAGGCAGGCCAGCCGGCTGCACCGAGACGGTCTGCGCATGGCCGAAGACCTTAGCCTGTGGCCACAGGCCGCCGATGCGCTGTCGTGGCTGGGCAGGAGCGCGCTGCACTCCGGGGACCTGGCCCAGGCTCGAGAGCTCCTCGAACGGGCTACGCGCCTGGCGGCCGAACAGAGCTACCAGCCCGGGCAGGTCTTCGCCGAGATAGGACTCGGTCTGACCGCCCGCCGCGAAGGCAAGCTCGATGTCGCCGAAAACCACATGCGCAACGTGTTGCAATCGAGTCGGCGGATCGGCTCTGAACCGGACACGGCGCGCACGATCTCCCTGTCCGAACTCGGCTTCATCGCCGAGCAACGCGGTGACCCGGCGACCGCGCGCAGATTGCACCTGGAGTGTCTCACCGCCGCACGGAAACTTGGTGACCCGCGGGCCATGGCACAAGCGCTCACCGGCCTGGCCGGCGCACAAGCACTGGCCGGCCAGCCTGACCGCGCCGCCCAGTTGCTCGGAGTAGCGGACACGGTCCGACGCCCGCCCGGCGCAGGCATGCCGCCCGACGAAACTGGCGACGTCTACCGCATCACCGCCGCGATACGGCGTGCCTTGGATGAAGCGACCTTCGCCGCCGAATTCCAAAAAGGCCGCCAGTTGAACCCTGAGCAAGCCGAACCCCTGCTGGTCTGAGATAACGCAGCCATCCACAGGCGGCGGCAGGATGGCCGCCGGCCCCCAAGGCCACACCGCCAGCTGACCGGCAGCCGACCGACAGCCGCCCCCCGCAATGTGGAGTCTGCACCTGGCAGTCGCCGCAAAGCGTGAGGAGGCGCGTTGTTGACGTCCTCCGCTGCCCTTAGGAGCGGGGATTCCAGCTGAAGGCCACAGACAGTCCGCAACGGATGGCTGGCACCATCGACGGAGCATCTGGATGACGAAGGGCGATCCCGGAACGTATCAATCACAGAGGAGGACATGATGCTGCTCGAGACGAAGACCGCAATCATCTACGGCGGGGGCGGCGCGATCGGCTCTGCGGTGGCACGAGCCTACGCCCGCGAGGGCGCCCAGGTGTTCCTCGCCGGCCGCACCATAAAGGCCCTCGACGAGGTGGCCCAGACGATCCGCAGCACCGGCGGCACGGCGGAGGTCGCGCAGGTCGACGCGCTTGACCGGGCAGCGGTTGAAAAGCACGCGTCCGCCGTGGCCGATGCTGCCGGCGGCATCGACATCGCCTTCAACGCCACCTCGAACGATGATGTCCAGGGCACACCCCTGCTTGACATGCCGTATGAGGACTTCATACGCCCGGTCACTAAGGCCGTTACCACCCAGTTCGTTACCGCGACCGCCGTCGCACGGCACATGAAGCACCGCGGCTCCGGCGTCATTTTGGTCATGGCGGGCGGCCGGGAGGCGATCCCATCGCTGGGCGGCGCCCACGTCGCGTGGACGGCGCTGGCCGGCCTCTGCCGGCAACTGGCGTGCGAGCTCGGCCCGCATGGCATCCGTGTCGCCTGGCTGCTGTCCCCCGGGTCACCCGGCGCCGCCCCCGGCGCGGGCCACGAAGGTGAGCGTCCCCGAAGTCCGCATGATCAGCTCCGCCACGACGACGTTGACCCCGACGCGGCCGTCACAATGCTGCACCGTCGGCCCACCCTCGACGAGGTCGCCAACGTCGCAGTGTTCCTCGCCTCCGACTGGGCCAGGACCATGACCGCGACCGAGGTCAACATCACCGCTGGGGCAGTAGTCGACTGACTCCCGTCATCATCATCGGCCCTTGGCCTCAGCCCGGCTGGACGTAGCTGGCCTGGGCGCGGCGGGCGCGGAGGTTCCGGTTCTTGAGCCGGTTCCCGCATGAGGCCATCTCGCACCAGGCGCCCCGGCGGCTGTGCGAGCGGTCGTAGAACGCCCAGAGGCAGTCCGGGTTGCCGCATAGCTTCAGCCGGGCCCAGCTGCCGTCGGCCTGCGCGTCGCGGATGGTCAGCAGCAGCCCGGCCAGGCCATCGGCCACACGCTGAGCCGGGGCCGTCGCGCCCAGCCTGACCTGACCGTCGGCGGTCACCTCCAGCCGAGGCTGGGCTTGGTTCGTGACCTGCTCCAGGGGCCGCAGCTCTGCTTCGGTGAGCGGCTTGCCGTCGGTGTTGTGCGCGATCATGGCCCGAAGGCCCTGCCTGACCTCGCGGGCCAGCTGGAGATCCGCGGCGAAGTCCGGATCCGGCTGCCCCGGGTCCAGCCGGTCCGGGTTGCGCAGGCCGGCGTCGGCCAGCCACGCCCGGGCCTGGTCGGCGTGGGCGAGCACGTCGGTACCCAGGTCCAGGTCGAGGGTGTTGACGAACGCCTGCACGAGCAGTAGCGGTGGCGGCGCCAGCTTGTGCTCGAGATGGGACGCCCACGACGGCAACGTCATGCCGATCAGGCTAGCCGTCATGATCACCACCTTTCGCGCTCGACGGGCTCATGCCGTGAGACCGCGGACTCCCTCGACGTGACCCTATAAAGCTCTTTACAGGTCATTCATGACTAGTATAATGAGTTTACAGGTCACACTGTAGGTGGTGGCGCACGATGCATGTCCTGCTTGACGACGATCTCGGTCGCCTGAGCCTCCGGCGGCTGCGGCCCTGGCACCGGATGCTGGCGCGAGGCCTGGCGGCGGGCCTTGACCGCCAGCTGGCCGACGGCGTGCCGCCGGAGGCGAACGCCACCCTGGCGGCCCGGGCCATGCGGCTCACCGCCATGGAGTACCGTCGCGACCTAACCGCGAGCCTGCGGGGGATCCTGGCGGCGGCCGGGTGGCCGGACGCGGACGCCCGCACCCGGTCAGGGGCCAGCCGCGTGCTGCCTATGGCCGCGCATCCATCGGCCCCGGTCGCGCGTCAGCCGCGTGTCCCCATCTCCCAGGTGCGGATCAGTCAGTCGGCGTCCGAGCTGGCTGAGCTGGCCGGGCGCCTGCTCGAGCCCGGGCCGGTCCCGGTCCAGGGCGTCGCGATGGTGAGCCTGCTGCTGGCCGACGGCCTGGGCCCGCTCTACCGGGAGGCCTGCCGTGATGATCTGGGTGCCATCGTCGAGCGCGCCGCGCAGGCACTGAGCAGATAGGTACCGCGCGCGCTCAGCTCTTTTTCTTCGGTTTCTTGGCCGGAAGTTGCTCGGCCCGGGCCCGTGACCTGCGCACCCATTCGTCGATGGCGTCATCTTGGACGACGGAGGGCGGCACGACGACATACTCCTTCATCGGGCGCCCCGGCATGGGCTCGAACAGGCTGGCGTCGTAGCGGCTGAGGAACTCGGCCCGGTCCGCGTCGCCAAGGCGCAGGAAGAGGGAGTCCGCGTGCAGCCCCATGAACATGTTCCCGCGCAACACGCAAACCGGGTAACCGAACATCAGCTTCCTGTCAGCGTCGCCTGCGAGCGGGACCAACTCGTCAAACCGCGCGATAAGCTCGGGCGGTGACTTGCGGAAATCAGGCATGGCGCTGATCGTAGTCTCGCGTTGACTTGCTGGCGAGCTGGCTGGTAGGTTCTCGTTCAGGTGTTCGACATACTCAATGGGGAGCGGACGAGATGAACAAATTCATGGTTCTGTACCGGTCGGATGTGTCGGCCGCGGATCAGATGGTTGGCGCCAGTGCGGAGCAAGCCCAGGCGGGCATGGACGCCTGGATGGCGTGGGCCGCCAAGGCCGGGGACGCCATCGTGGACCTAGGAGCTCCGCTTGCCGATGCCGCGTACATCGGCGCCGGATCCGCGGGAGGGTCTTCCGGGCACGTCACCGGCTTCTCAATCCTGCAGGCGGAATCCGCGGACGCGCTGACCAGCGTCCTGGACGGGCACCCCCATCTGGAGATGGGCGGCTCTATCGAAGTGCTCGAGTTCCTGTCCATGCCCGGGATGTGAGCATCGGGGCCAACTAATCCGGACGCAGGTGTATCACAGGTGCCGTCCGGCCCTCCGAGACTGCTGAGGGGCACCTACGGCCTGACGTAGGTGCGGGCTTCCCGGCCGACCGCATGAGTGGCCGGCCGGGAAGCCGGGGATGCCCGGCCCCTCCGGGTAGCCAGCAGTCCAGGAGGCCCACAATGCGGTCCGTGCCCAATGACTTGAACGTTAGCGCCGCCCGGGCCGACGCGCTTTTCGCCTCCGCGCTGCAGCGCTCCGATGAGCCAACCGCCATGCAGGTCAAGCAGGCGGTCGCCGCGGCTACCCGCGCGCTCGGCGATCTGGGCTGTGCGGCCCGGGTCGCGCAGGAGTATGGCGAGCACCCCGAGACCGCGGTCACCCGGATGCGCTGGGCGCGCAGGGCGGTGGCGGGCGCCTACGGCGGTTCGCGGTCGGAGTCGGTGGGCGCCCCCGGCCACGGCCGGTACTCCGGTCTATGCCCGGCCCCGCGCGCTCCGCGCGCCATGGCCGGGCGGCCGCAGACCCGCACCATGCTGCGGGCCAGTTAGCGCTCGTCACGCGGCTGTGGCCAGCCGACGGCGATCTCGGCGGAGTCGGTCAGCCGCAACTTGCGCCTGACCCGTTCGTAGAACGTGGTGTAGCCCAGGCGGACGACGTGGGCGGCGCCGGGGCGCGGTTGCAGTTCGATCCGGTCGCCGGGTTCGACGTTCGCGGCGAGGTTGCCGTCGGCCTCGACGGCGAGCCGGCCGCTGCCGGGCAGGATATCCAGGCTCAGCTGGTCATCGACCGAGACGACCAGCCCGCGGTTGTAGGCCGAATGAGGCGCGGCGGGCGTGACGAGGAGAGCTTCCACCGAGGGACTCACGATGGGTCCGCCCGCGGAGAAGCTGTACGCGGTCGATCCGGCCGGCGTCGCGACGACGATCGCGTCGGCGGCATAGCTGACGAACCGGTGGCCCGCGGCCTCCACGGCGATGGCGGCTGTCTTTTGCCCGGGATACCGGACGAACGCGATGTCGTTGAACGCGGTAATCAGCTGGCCTCCGATGACGGCGTCGACGGCTAGGCGCGGTTCGGTGGTGAATTCGTGGTTATCGATCGCGGACAGCGCGTCGGCTAGATCGGGTACGTCGACTTCGGCCAGGAATCCCAGCTTGCCCAGGTTCACCCCGAGGACCGGGGAACGCTGCCCGTCAGCGAGCCGCATGGCGCGCAGCATCGTGCCGTCGCCGCCCAGGCTGACGACCAGGTCCGCCCGCTTACGGAGTTCCTCGGCGGTAACCGCCTCGGCGGTGCAGGCTATCCTGCGCATCTCGGTATCGATGCCGAGGACCTCGATATTCCGGCGTGCCGCCCAGTCCAGGATGGACCCGACCGCTCCGCTGCAGTCACGCTCGGGGTGCAGCACCATGCCGACCACGTGCATGTCAGTGAGCACCCATCGCTCGTGGCCGCGCTCGCCGCGCGCATCCGTTCCGGTTCTGCATGGCCTCAAGTTACTCGAGGATCCAGCCGGGCGTAAGGAGCCCGCTTCGTTCCCGCGCGGGATGGCTAGGATCGAGGCGTGATCACCGGGGTGCATGCGATCGTGTTCTCGCCCGAGGCGGAGAAGGTCCGCGACTTCTTCGCGGACGTGCTCGGCCTGTCCTCGGTAGACGCGGGGGGCGGCTGGCCTATCTTCGCCCTGCCTCCCGCTGAGCTCGCGGTTCATCCCGCCGAAGGAGAGAGCCGCCACCAGCTCTACCTGATGTGTGATGACATCCGCGCCACGCTGGCCGACCTAATGGCCAGGGGAGTGGAGGTCGCGCAGGACGTCTCCGATCAGGGCTGGGGCCTGCTGGCCGCGATCCGCCTGCCAGACGGCAGCGAGTTCCCGATCTACCAGCCCCGGCACCCCTCGCCGCATTGATCCTGATCAGCGCCGGCCGGGGCAGGGGACTAGCGTAGGAGCATGGCAAAGCTCAGGGTGTTGTTCATCGGGGGGAGCGGGGTCATCAGCTCGGCCTGCTCGCGGGTGGCGGTCGACAGCGGCATCGAGCTGTTCGTGCTGAACCGGGGACGGAGCACCGACCGGCCGCTCCCGCCCGGGGTGACGATGCTGCGGGGCGACATACGGGAACCGCGGTCCGTTCGGGATGAAATTAAAGATCTTGAATTTGATGCCGTGGCCGACTGGGTCGCCTTCACCCCCGAGCACGTCCGCACCGACCTCGAGCTGTTCCGCGGGCGCACCGGGCACTACGTCTTCATCAGCTCGGCGTCGGCCTACCAGACGCCGCCGGCACGGATGCCGGTCACCGAGTCCACGCCGCTGCGCAACCCGTTCTGGCAGTACTCGCGCGACAAGATCGCCTGCGAGGACCTGCTCGTCGCCGCCTACCGGGAGCAGGGGTTCCCGGCCACCATCGTGCGGCCGTCGCACACCTACGACCAGACCACGGTGCCGTTTGAAGGCAAGTGGACGGTGCTGGGCCGGATGCTCGCGGGCAAGCCCGTCATCGTCCACGGCGACGGGACGTCGCTGTGGACGCTGACCCACCACGACGACTTCGCGCGCGCGTTCGTCCCGCTTCTCGGGCACCCGCGGACTCTCGGCGAGGCCATCCAGATCACCTCCGACGACGTGCTCACCTGGAACCAGATCGCGGACGCTCTCGCGGCGGCGCTGGGGGTGACGGCGCGCCTGGTGCACGTGCCGTCGGACGCGATCGCGGCCGCCGACCCGGACTGGGGCGCGGGGCTGCTGGGCGACAAGGCGCACTCGATGGTGTTCGACAACGCCAAGGTGCGCAGCGTCGTGCCCGGCTGGCGGGCCACGATTCCGTTCGAGCAGGGCGCCCGCGAGATCGTGGAGTGGTACCTGGCCGACCCGGCCCGGCAGGTCACCGACGCGAGCCTGGACGCGGTGATGGACAAGCTCGCGGCGGCGTGGTCCCAAGAACCCCAAAGAACGGTGGGATCCGGCCCGGGAGCTGGGTGACGACGTCACGGCTGCCGACGGCGGCCGGGGTCCTCGCGGCCGCGCGCAGGCTCGCCGATGACGTGCTGTTCCCCGAGGCGATGCGGGTCGACGGCCTGGACGTGCTCCCCGTCGCGCACCTTGACGCGCTCGCGGCGGAAGGCCTGTACGGGGCGGCCGCTCCGGTGCAGGCCGGCGGCCTCGGCCTGGACCTGGACGCCACCTGCGCGGTGGTGGAGGAACTGGCCAGCGGCTGCCTGACGACCACGTTCGTCTGGATGCAGAACCGCGGGGTGGTCATGGCGCTGGCCGCCGAGGGCACGCCCGCCGCGTTGCGTGACCAGTGGCTCGGGCCCGTCTGCCAGGGCAAGCTGCGCGGCGGCATCGCGCTCACCGGCCTGCTCCCCGGGCCGCCGCGGCTGCGCGCGCGGCCGACTGACGGCGGGTGGCGGCTGGACGGCGAGGCGTCGTGGGTGACCGGGTGGGGACTGGTGGACCTGCTGCTCGTCGAGGCCCGCGGACCGGACGACAGCATCGTGACGCTGATCCTGGACGCCGCCGCTCAGCCCGGGCTCACCGTGACCCGCCAGCGGCTCGCCGCGGTCAACGCGAGCGTCACGGTCCGGCTCGGCTTGGACGGCGTCGCGGTTCCGGGGGAGCGCCTGGTCGGCCGGGCGCCTTTCGATCCGGCGGTGAGCCTGCGTCCCGACCGGATGCGCATCAACGGGTCGCTCGCGCTCGGCGTGGCCCGCCGGTGCGGTCGGCTGCTTGGTCCCGGGCCGCTCGACGATGAGCTGGCCGCGTGCCGGGAGCGGCTCGACGACGCGATCGCCACCGATGCCACCGTGATGGCGGAGGCCCGCGCGGCGGCCTCGGAACTGGCCGTCCGGGCCGCCGCAGCCCTGACGGTACAGGACGGAAGCCAGTCGATCATGGTGGATCAACACGCTCAGCGGCTCGCCCGCGAGGCGCTGTTCCTGCTGGTGTTCGGGTCACGGCCGGCGATCAAGAGCGCCCTGTTGCGGCGGTTCGGCGCCACGGTCGGCTAAGCGAGCAGTGCAGTCAGCCCGCGTGAATTCAGGCTGGCGTGCCGCCACTTGGTGAGCATTCTTGGCTAGCGAGGATCCGTGCGAACGCGGCCGGCTGCGCCAGGTGGGGAAAGTGACCGCAGGCTGGCCACACTGTGAGCGTGGCCTGGGGCAGGAAGGCGGCGATCCAGGCACGGAACGTGTCGTCACCCTGATCGCCGGCGATGATCGTGTAGGGGATGGCAGCGGCGCGTATCGCGCTGATCGCGGTGGCTAGCTGGCTGACCATCATCGAGGGGGGTTGTCCAGGGCCCTCGACCAGTAGCCGACGATAAGGTCCTGGTCGGGCCTGCTCGTGGTGCGGACGAGTTCCTGCGCCTCGGGGGGAAGCAGTTCGGGGTGCATGCTGGCCTGGAACCTGGCCCACACCGTGGCGAAGTCCGGTCCGCGGAGCTGGTCGGCGAGCCCCTGGACGACCTGCAGGAACGGCTCCACGTGCAGGGTCTGGTCGACGTTGACCACGCCCGAGCACGCGAAGCTCGCCGTGTAGAAGGTGGCCAGAATCGCACCCATCGAGTGCCCGACGACTACCGGCGCATGGAGCCCAGCCTCGGTGATCGCCGCGTGCACGGCGCGCATCACGTCTTCCGGGTCCCGGGCCCGCGCATCGCGGCTCTCGCCATGGCCAGGCAGGTCAAGGGCCAGGACCCGGCGGCAGGGGTCGATCTGCTCCAGCTCGGCGAGTGCGGGCCGCCACATGGTGCGGTCGAAGCTGAGCCCGTGCAGCAGGACGAGGGGAGGCCGGTGATCGTCGGTGCCGGTGAAGTCGGCGGCCAGCCCGGCGAACCGGTGTGTGGCGATCTGAGTCTGTGTCATACCCCGATGGCGTAAATCCGGAGCGAACAATCCGTACGGTCAGGTCTGCCAGCGGGTCGGCCCGCCCGGTTCCGGCTGATACCGGCAGGCACGGCCGGTGTGGACCGAGCACTGAAGGTGAGCGCCGGCCCGGGGTGCGCTGAGCAGGATGCGCTCGATGGTGGCCCGCAGGGTCCGGGTGACGTTGACCCGGGCCCGTTCGGCATCGGCGGAAAGGACCCGGTGCCGGCCACCGAGGCCGGTGGCCCGACGCAGCTCGGCGACCAGCGCTTCCCGCTCGGCCTCGGCTCGTGCCGCGCGCCCGCGGTCGCCGGCCCGGTCGGCGGCGTCGAGCGCGGCCTCGAGCTGAGCCAGGCGGCGCCGGTAGGCGGCCTGGGCCTGCGCGTCGAGCACCGGGTCCGCCGGGGCCGCGGCCAGGCCAGCCCCGCCGGCGACCAGGTCCAGCGCCGGTATCTCCTGGCCGGGCGCGGCAAGCAAGGACCGGAGGTAGTGCAGCCCCCGGCTGTCTCGGAACCGGACATGCTCATCGCCGGCCTCGAGCACCCAGTCCTCACCGTCGCGTCGCAGTCTCCATTCGTCCGTCTTGCTGGTGAACCGTTCGGCCAGCAGCGTGAGCTCGAGCCGGTCAGCTATGGTCCGGGCCCGGCGGCGGTACCCGGCGGCGCGAGCCGCGTCGGCAGGCGAACCCCGGCGCTGGCAGGCCGACGCGAGCAAGACCAGCGTGTTGGCCAGGCCGGGCAGGGCGCCTATCTCCTCCTCGAGTCCGGCGGCATCCTCCAGCAGCGCGACGGCATCGTCGAGCGCACCGAGTTCCACGGCGAGCAGCCCCAGGAATCGTGACACGGGTCCGAGCGAGGCGTTGGCCCCGCCCCGGACGACCAGCCGTCCCCGGTAGGGGAGCATGGCCTCGTAGACGGCTCGGGCGGCGGCTGTGTCGTGGCAGACGGCGGCGACCACCGCCAGCTCGGCCATTGCGGCCAGCCAGCGGGGGCCCGACGCCGCCAGCGCACGGGGCAGGACGCGGTCAAGCTCGGCGGCGGCTTCCCGCTCGCGCCCGGACAGCGCGAGCACGAATGCCGCGGTGGCCTCATACAGGTGTCCGAGCTGGGCGCGGGCGAAGGCAAAGAGGTCCTCGGCCGAGCCCGGGATCGTGCCGAGGGTGCCCTGCTCGACCGCGATTGCCGCGTACAGGGTCCTGGCCAGGCGGCCGGTGTCGGCCAGCCCGATCCGCTCGCCCGTCACCGCGAACTCGCCGGTGAGCCGCCGGGCTTCGCCGAAATGGCCGCGTATCGCCGCCAGCATGGCCTGGCGCGCGGTGACCACGGCGCTGGCCTCGGGGTCGCCGGCCGCGGTTGCTGCCCGCTGGTAGGCGGCGAGTGCTGACTCGGCTTCGCCGATGCGCGCGAGTTCCATCAAAGCGGCGAATCGCCAGAACAGGCCCCGACGCTCGCGCACGCCGTCCCCGGACGCCTGGGCCAGGCGGATGATCTCGGCTGCGGCGGCCAGCCGGTCGTGCGCGCCCGCCGGATCCCACAGGGCGTGCAGGCGGGCGTCCAGAACCTCGCCGAGCGCCTGGTCGCTGCCGGACGCGTAAGCGAGCGCGCTGGCCTCATCGATCAGGACCCGTCGGCGGGCCCCCGCCGAGGCGTCGCCGAGCAGCTCACGGGCCAGCCGGGCCAGCAGCCGGGCCCGGGTGGCATCCTCCACCCGCCGTGCCAGCGCCGCTTCGAGCAGTGTGACGAGCGTGAAGTCCACCTCGAGGAAGGCAGCCTCCGATGCGCGGTGCAGCGCAAGATGGACGACCGGGTCGTCGCTGGCCCCGGCCAGTTCGGCCGCGAGCCTCAACGCCGGTCCCGGCCATCCCTGCGATGCCCGCCACAACACACGGCAGGCGCCGGGATCAAGCGGGCCCGCGATAGCCGCGATATCGGCTGCGGGAAGGGGCCGCAGCACGATCTCGGGCCCGAGCCCGAGCGAGCGGGTCGCCGTGACGATCACAGCCGTCCTCGTGCCCGCGGCTCGCGCCGCGACGACCGCCAGCGGGTCGGCGGCGTCGGCACTGCGGTCGATGTCGTCGATGAGGACCAGGCGGGGGCCCCCGGTGACAAGCACGCGGATCGCGGCATCGAGGTCCAGCGCTGTATCCGCCGCCATGACCGCCGCGACCAGTGACTCGGCGGCATCCAGATCGCGCAGCAGCCGCGCCCATACCAGCCGCGGCGGCTGGCCCGGGGCCGGGGTGCCCCGCACTACGGCGAAGCGTCGGCGGCGGGCCTCATCGCCGGCGGCATCGATCAGCGCGGTCTTACCCGAACCCGGGGGTCCGGTCACCACGAGCAGGCCGCCATGGCCGTCCTGAGCTTGACCGAGCAGCCTTTCGAACTCGGCGATCTCCCGGCGGCGACCGACCAGTTCCATCCCTCATGTCTAGCCGATCCCGGCGGCGTACGGAATGTTCGCTCCGGATTTACGCCTCCGCGGGCAGCCGGGTCAAGAGGCCGCCTCTCAGCGGGACGATCCGCCGGCGACCTCGTATGACCATAGCTCGCTGCCGACGCCCACCGGGGGAGGCGCCTCGCCGCCCGCCCGCTCGGCGGCTGACCGGTGCCCGTGCCCGAACGCGGGGGAGTGCATCCACGCCTCGAACGCCGCTTCATCCCGCCACCTGGTCACCACCAGCCAGGTGGTACGCCCGTCCGTCGGCTTGAGCAGCTCGAAGCCCTCGAAGCCGTCCTGGTTATCCACCGCGCCGGCCCGGGCGGCGAACCTGCGGGCGAGCTCGTCGCCGCTGTCGGCGGGCACGGTAATCGCGTTGATCCTCACGACCGTCATGCCTACGATCATGCCAGCATCGCCAGGCGACATCGGTGATTAAAGCCAGGCGCCGCGGGTAAGCGGCGCTGATGGCCCTGGCTGGCGCGGTCCTCGGTAGCCGTTACGTGCTGGATCAGCAGATCGGCACCGGCGGATATAGCGAGGTGTGGCGCGCGACGGATACCGTCCTGTCCCGGCCGGTCGCGGTCAAGCTGCTGCATCCCTGTCACGCCCAGCGGGGCAAAGCGCTGGCCAGGTTCCAGGCTGAGGCGCGGCACGCCGGAGCCTTGTCTCACGACAACATCGCGCGGGTCTATGACTATGGCGAGCCCGCTGACGAGCATCCGCCCTACCTGGTGATGGAGCTGGTCGACGGGCCTTCCCTGGAGGCCGTGCTGGCCGACGGCCCGCTGGACGCCACGCGGACCATGGATATCATCGCGCAGGCCGCGGCCGGCCTGCAGGCCGCGCACGCGCAAGAGCTGATCCACCGCGACATCAAGCCGGCCAACGTCTTGCTCGCTCCCGGCGGCATCGTGAAGATCACGGATTTCGGCATCGCCCACACGGTCGGTTCGGTGCCGGTCACGGCCACGGGGGAGCTGGTCGGCACGCCGGGTTACCTGGCGCCTGAGCGAGTGTCAGGGCAGCAGGCCACGTCGGCCAGCGACATTTACGCGCTGGCGATGGTGGCGTACGAATGCCCAGCCGGCGCGCCACCCTTCACGGGCACGGCCCTGGAAGTGGCACTGGCCCACCGGGATCGTCCGCTCCCGGCCCTGCCCCCGTCGATAACAGCCGACGTGAGCGCTTTCGTGATGCGACTGACCGCGAAAGATCCTGCCTGCCGGCCGGGCAGCGCCGCCGAGGTCACGGTCTGGGCGGCCCTGCTGCGCGATGGGTTCGGCCGGGCCGCATCCCCCATCAGCCTTCCGCCCGGACCGTCCGCGGGCGCGGGTCGGTCCCGCCCACGCGCGACTCTAGTAGCCTTTGCCTGCGGCTGGGACCGCCGTGGCGAGCCCGGCGGTGACTAGCTGCCGGGCCGCCCTCTCATCGCCGCCGGTGAAGTCCAGGAAGCTCGCCGACAGCCACGCTCCGACGGTGGCCTGGACTAGCAGCGGATGCAGCGGGTGCCCAAGCCAGACCCCGTGCAGCCCGTCGCGTACCTTGCCCGGCCGGATCATCCGGGCTACGCGCTGGCCTGCGGAGACGACACCATCAAGGCGCGAGTTCTGCTCAAGGCGGGAAATCAGCTGCATGTCGCACCGGGCTTCCCGCGGCCGGCATGACTAAACGGCATGACTAAACGTGACCGGACCGAACTGTGGTGCGCGCCCGGCCACCGTTACCGCTCACCGGGGTTTGCGCGGCCCGGTGGCGGGCAGCGAAGGAGCCCACGAGGGGGTGGAGATGATCAATTCCGTTGATCCGCTGGCTGTCCCGGATCCGCTGACCGGTGATGACGGGGCCGGATCCTGGTCAGGCGCCGCGGTCGCCGGGGCCTTCGCCGACGCGGTCGAGTCGGGGTGGCTGAACCTGCCGCTGCCCGGCGGCGGCCGGACGCGCGAGCGCTGGGCGGTCCTCGCCGAACTGGCCGGGGCAGACCTCTGTCTGGCCCGGCTCGCCGAGGGACACGCCGATGCCCTGGCGATCCTCGCCGAACTCGGCGCCGGACCGCCGCCGGCCGGGAGCCGCTGGGGAGTCTGGGCCGCGCAGCCTCCCGGCCCCGGGCTGACGGCGAGCAAGAGCGGCGGCGACTGGCTGCTAGACGGCACGAAGCAGTACTGCTCGGGGGCGCGTTCCTGCACGGATGCGCTGGTGACCGCGACGGCGCCTGACGGCAACCGCTTGTTCGCGGTCAGCGCGCGCGATCTTTCCCCCGTCCCGGGGACCTGGCCCGCGACCGGCATGGCCGCCAGCGACACGCTGGACGTCGACTTCACCGGCATCCCGGGGGAGCCGGTCGGCGGGCCGGGCCGCTACATCGATCGGCCGGGCTTCGCGCACGGCGGCGCCGGGGTCGCCGCGTGCTGGTACGGCGGGGCGCGGGGCGTGGGCAAGACGCTCCTCGCCGCCGCGGCCGAGCGCGACCTCGGCCCGCACGCCCTGGCCCACCTCGGCGCGGTCGACATCGCCCTGCGCACCGCGAAGGCGGCGCTGGACGCGGCCGCGGACGAGATCGACGCCGATCCGGACGACCGCGAGAACGGAGGCCGCCTGCGTGCCCTCCGGGTGCGCGCGCTGGTCGAGGCTACGGCCACCGAGGTCATGCACCGGGTAGGCCGCGCGCTCGGGGCCGGGCCGCTGAGCCACGACGCGGCGCACTCGCGCCGGGTCGCGGACCTCACCGTGTACCTGCGACAGCATCACGCTGAGCGTGACCTGGCCGAACTCGGCGCGCTCGTGGCCAGCAGCGGTACCACGTGGTGAACCAGCCCCGTGGTTAATCAGCAGAGCGTGAGCCGGCTCACGCCGAACCGCATCGACCGGCCGGGCACGCCGGAGGATGCCTGGGACTCATGGCTCGAGCTGCGGCACCTGCCGGCCACCGACCCGGGAGCCTGGCCCAGCGTCGTCGTGATCGCCGCCCATCCCGACGACGAGGTGCTCGGCGCCGGGGGGACGATGGCCATCCTGGCCGCCGCCGGAGCGCGGCTGCGCCTGATCGCCGTCACCGACGGCAAGGCGTCGCACCCGGGCGCCGATCCTGAGGTGATCGCGCGGACGCGGATCGCGGAGTCAGCGGACGCGCTTCAGGTGCTGGGCGTTCCCGACATTGAAGTGACAAGGCTGCGGTTCCCCGACACCGGACTCGCCGCCCGCGAGAACGAACTGGCCGTCGTCCTGCGCGAACAGTGCGCCGGATTCCGGGTCTGCCTCGCGCCGTGGGAAGCGGACGCCCACGCTGATCACGAGGCCGCGGGACGCGCGGCGCGGCGAGCCGCCGGGCACGCTGGCCTGGACCTGCTGAGCTACCCGATCTGGATGTGGCACTGGGCGAAACCCGGTGACCGACGGGTGCCGTGGCACCGGGCCTGCCGGATCCCGCTCTCTGCCGAGGCCGCGGCCAGGAAGCGATCGGCCATCGAGGCGTTCACCAGCCAGCTCACCGACCGCGAGGCCGCCGCGGGACCGGTGCTTCCGCCGGCCATCGTGGCGCACTTCACCCGGCGGCACGAGGTGCTGCTGCGATGACGAACCCGGTCACGCTGGGAGCCGGTTACTTCGACGCCATGTACGCCGCCGCGAGCGATCCCTGGGGATTCGAGGAACGCTGGTATGAGCAGCGCAAATACGCGGTCACCCTGGCGCAGCTCCCGGCCGCGCGGTACCGCAGCGCCTTCGAGCCCGGGTGCTCCATCGGCGTGCTCACCCACCTGCTCGCCCGGCGCTGCGACGCGCTCTTGTCGTGCGACGTCGCCGCGGGCGCCGTCAGCGCCGCCGCCCAGCGCACCAGGGACCTGTGCCCCGTCCGCGTCGAGCGGCGCGATATCCCCGGGCAATGGCCGTCTGGCCGCTTCGACCTCATCGTGTTCTCCGAGATCTTGTACTACTTCGGGGACCGGGACCTGGAGCAGGTCCTGGATTGCGCAGTCGCCGCCCTGGAGCCGCAAGGGACGTTGCTCGCCGTGCACTGGCGGCACCCGGTGGCCGACTATCCCCGGTCCGGCGACGACGTCCACCGTGTCCTCGCGGCCCGCCCCGGCCTGGCCCGGCTGGTCCGCCATGAGGAGCCCGACTTCCTGGCGGAGGTGTACATCCGCACCGACGGCGCGCCGGCGTCGGTGGCCCAGGCGACGGGCCTGGTGTGACCGGGTCGGCAGCCATCGAGGCGGCTGGTGTGGTCGTGCCCGCCCACAACGAGGAAGCGCTGCTGCCCGCCTGCCTGGCGGCGCTGCGGCGGGCCGCCCGCGCCGTCAGCACGCCGGTACATGTACTCGTGGTCGCCGATACCTGCACCGACAAGACGGCTGCCACCGCGCAGGCCTGCGGAGCCCGCGTGATCAGCATTAGTGCTCGCAACGTCGGCGCCGCGCGGGCGGCCGGCATGACCGAACTGCTGCGGCTGACGGCGCCCTCCGACCCGGCCCGGGTCTGGCTGGCCACCACCGACGCCGACACCACCGTGCCGCCCGGCTGGCTGCGGCGCCAGCTCAGGTACGCCGACCGGGGCTGGGATGTCGTTCTGGGGACCGTCGAAGTCGCCGACTGGGACGGGCATCCGCCGCATGTGCCGGCCGCGTTCGATGCCCTCTACGAGTTCGGCGCGGGGCCGCACCCGCACGTGCACGGCGCGAACCTCGGCCTCCGGGCTTCGGCCTACCTGGCCGCCGGCGGATTCAGGCCGCTGCGTACGGCCGAAGATCACGCCCTGCTCGCCGCCGCGACCGAGGCAGGCTGTCCGGTCGTGCAGGCCAGCGACATCACCGTGCAGACATCGGCCCGCCGCCAGGCGCGCGCGCCGCGGGGGTTCAGTCACCTACTGCGGACGCTGGCCCCGCGCCGGGGTGTCAGCGACCCGGTCGAGTAGCGGTCCTTACCGCGTCAGTCGCGCGGCCTGAAGGGCCAGGTAGCGGCGCTCGGGCACGCTGGTCGCGCGCCGCGCCGCCTGGAAGTAACCGGCGGCCGCCTCGTCGGTGTCGCCGGCCAGTTCGTGCAGGTGCGCCCGGGCAGCGAGCAGCCGGTGATGCCCCGCCATCCGCTTGTCGGCCGCCAGCGCCGCGAGGACTTCCAGGCCGGCCTCCGGTCCGTGCACCATGGCCACGGCCACGGCGCGGTTGAGCGTGGTGAACGGGTTAGATCCGGCCGGGGCGGTGAGTTCCAGCAGGTCGTAGAGGCCGCCTCGCTGAGCCTCGGGACACGCCACTGGACGTGCCCCGGCTGCGGCACCCGGCACGACCGGGACTGCAACGCCGCCAAGAACATCCTTGCCGCCGGGCTGGCGGCAGGCGCCGACAACGGTGCCGATGCCTGCGGAGGCGGTGTAAGACGGGCCGGGGCAACCCGGGCGCGGTCGCCGGTGAAACAGGAACCCCAACCCGTGAGGGCTGGAATCCCTGTCCTTTAGGGCGGGGAGGAATGTCAAAGGTCTGGCTTGGCCTCGTGCATGATCGGCCAGAGCTCCACCGGATCGACGTCCGCCCAGGGCATGTCCGCCGCGATCTGCTGCGCGCGCTCTTCGCTCTCGCAGTCGAGCAGGTAGACGCTGGCGATGTACTCCTTGGTCTCCAGGTAGGGCCCGTCGGTCACGGCCGGCTGCCCGTTCTGCCTGCGTACCAGCTTGGCCTTGACCATATCGGCCAGCCCGTAAGCGCCGATCAGCTCGCCGGTCTCCTGGTACTTGCGGTTGAACGCGTCCTGCCTGGCGATGGCCTCCGGCCACTCGTCGGCCGGGATCGAGGCCCACTTCTCCTGGTTGCCGTAGATGAGCATCAAGTACTTCACCGGTGTTCCTCCACGTTTCGTGCGCCCCGTCGGCGCGCTCTCACCACGAAGTCGGAGCGGCCGGCCTGTTCTCGACCTCGCACGGATCATAATCCGCGCGCCATGATGTTCTCGTGATGGCAGGAGCGGGATGAGCAGTGACGAGCCGGGCGGGGTGGCCTTTCCCGTCTCGGCGGACGGCCGCCGGAGTACCTCGGCGCTGGGCAAGGCCGTCGTCGCCGATGCGCTGGCCCGGGTCGACCCCGCCGGGGCGCTCGAGGCCGGGCGGGAAGCCAACTGGCGCGCGGGCTATCTGGCGCATTTCCGCAGGCTGATCGAGGCGGGGCTGACCTCGAGGCAGGCCGCGGTGTCGGTGGCCCGTGACGGGCTGGCGTCGCTGCAGCGCAGGATGCGCGTCGTCGGCCCGGGCGGCGAGGAGACCGGGCTCGATGCGGTGGTCTCGGCACCTGCGCGGAGCTCGATTGCCACGGTCACGGTGGCAGGCGAAGGGACGGCGGAAACCGAGCTGTCGGTGCCCTACCGCGGCGAGCGGCTGACCCGAAATGCCTTGCTCCGCAGACTGGAGGCGTGGGTCACCGAAGGCGTCATCGAGCCGTCATGCGCGGACGCCGTCCGGACGGTCGCCGCGCGTCCCGAGTGGCTCGCCCTGTCCGGCCGCACGGTCGTGGTGCTCGGGGCGGGCGCCGAAGTGGGGCCGCTGCCGGTGCTGCTGAACTGGGGTGTCCGGGTGATCGGGGTTGACCTGCCGCGTCCGGTCATCTGGGAGCGGGTGCTGGAAACAGCGCGGCGCAGCGGGGGCACCCTGATCGTCCCGGTCGCTCACGACAAGCCAGGCGAGGACGCGCTGGAGCCTGAGGGCGGCGAGGACCTCGCGCAGCGCGCGGGCTTGGATCTGGCCGGTGACGTCCCTGCGGTCGCCGACTGGCTGGCCGCCCTCGACGGCCCGCTGGTGCTGGGCAACTACGTCTACGCCGACGGCGCGGCCAACGTCCGCGTCTCCAGCGCCGTCGACGCGCTGACAGTGCGCCTGCTGGCCGAGCGCCGCGACGTCGCGCTCGCGTTCCTCGCGACGCCCACCGACGTGTTCGCCGTCCCGGCCGACGCGGTCGCCCAGGCGGTCCGCGCCTACGCGGCCCGGTCCCGGGCGGCGAAGCTCGGCGAATGGCCGCTGCGGACGCTGTCCGGCGGTCGGCTGCTGCGCTGCGGCTACCCGCCCGGTGCCGATCCCGGCATCTGCGAAGGCCTCGTGCCGCAGCAGGGGCCGAACTACGCCCTCGCCAAGCGCCTGCAGCGCTGGCGCGCCACGGTCGCCCGTGACGGCGGGACGACTGTGTCGCTGAACGTCGCCCCGCCGACGCGCACGCGGTCGGTCATGAAGAACCGGGTCCTGGCGGCCGCGTACGCCGGCGCACACCGGTTCGGCGTCGAGGTCTTCGAGCCCGCTACCACCAAGACGCTGATGGCAGCCCTGCTCGTCCATGACCTGCACACCAGCGGCGGCGGTCCGGCGCAGGCGCATCCCTGGCAAGACGAGGCCCGCGCGGCCGCGCACGGCGGACTGTGGCGCATCGCCTACGCCCCCCGCAGCGCGCTCGGGCTCGCGGCGCTGCTCGGCTACCGCGCGGCCAGAAACGGGACGCAGGAGAGCGGTCCGGTATCCCCGTCGTTACCCGATCAGTGGCAGGCGGGTGTCGGCGTGCTCCGCGCGGCCTGAGGCGGCCAGGACCCAGGCGAGGTCATCGGCCAGGTCGGCGGGGCGGCGGCCCAGGGTGCGCCGCGCCAGTAGGTCGTCGAGAATCGATGCGGTCAGCGCGAGCCCCCCGGGTGAGGCGATGGGGTCCCGGCCCAGCGCCAGGGTCAGGTCCAGGCCGTGGACCACGGCCTCGACGATCCGGCTGGCCACGAACTCGTCCACCTGCATGGGCGCGAAGTATCCGGGCCCGACCAGGTCGGCGGGCACCGCGCGGCACTCCTCGATGGTCTTGCCGAACGTCCCGGCCAGGACGTCGGGCATGTCCGCGGGCGTCTTTCCCTGCACCGTGGTGTAGGCGTAGGAGTAGACGGCGGGGCCTGTCTCGGAGCGCGGGTTGATGAAGAAGCTGGTCCGGTCGCGGGCCGGCTGCTGGTCGCCGCGGCCTTCGATCAGCATCCGGGTCAGGCCGATCGAGATGTCAAAGTGCCCGGCCAGCTCGAACACCGTCCAGTGCGGCAGGTCCGGGTCAACCGGGACCAGTTGCGTGGTGGTGGCCCATTCCCGGTCCGTCAGGCCGCGGAAGACCGCCTCGATCCGCGAGAGCTCCCCGGCGAGCGTGTCGATCGTGGTTTCGTACGAGCCCATGTCCAGATCACCTCTTCGTGTGCTGTCCAGCATCACCCGCCGCTAGCACACCACGACGAATTCCAAGAATGTGGCAACCTACCCAGATATATAGCCATTACGTTGTCACATTCATGGGTCGGATGAGGGCGCGCAGGTGCGATGAGTTTCGCTGCGGGCCGCGGTCTTACCTGCAGAGCCCGGACTACGGCAGGCTGGGACATGAAGGAGGCCGACCATGAACAAGGAATTCACCGCCACCCTGCAGCAGAGCCAGGAGAAGGGCGGCTGGACCTACCTGACCTGGCCGGAGTCGGTGGAGTTCTTCGGCACCAGGGGCCTGGTCAAGGTGCGGGGGACCATTGACGGCCATCCGTTCCGGAGCTCGTTCATGGCGCTCGGCGACGGCACCCACAAGCTCCCGGT
>Ga0137390_10000037_pt1 | contig 73868 bp, 52 predicted proteins | sample 15con2h24AmetaG_FD_104937 | JGI IMG/M metagenome (GOLD analysis project Ga0137390, IMG submission 104937) | Vadose zone soil microbial communities from Angelo Coast Range Reserve, California, USA - 15con2h2.4A metaG | ecosystem: Environmental > Terrestrial > Soil > Vadose zone > Saprolite... | reverse complement strand
GTACAGTTTGAATCCGGCTTGGTGCCACCGAGCAACCGTTTCCGGCAGGACGAGAAGGAGCGACTTTTTCCAATCGGACCAGATGTGGCGCGCTACGACCCAGAACAGTTTGTCGACTGCCCCAGTCTTGGCCTCGGGTGCTTGCGTTTCAACACAGCGAGTTGTCGGCGGAGCGCGAGGTTTTCTAACATCAGGCTGCGTTGCGCACGCAAAATGCGAATCACGGCTCCGAACCAGAGCCGAAACAGGTTAAACATGGCAGCAAAGGTATAGCAGACTGGCTTGCCACGCTGCTCCGCGAAGTTGTTGATTTCAAAGCCGGACAGGATTGTGACAAGGGACAGACTGCCACTGTGAGCACTCGCAGTCGAGGCAAGATCTCTCTTTCCGCTGCTCCTTTTCAACACCCACAGGCGTTTACGTAAACTGAGAATTGCAGGGCGGGCCGCAAGCCCATCTCCGATTCAAGCGCCCCCGGAATCGAACCGGCGACATCCAGCTTGGGAAGCTACCGGCAATGATTCGTCCCACGCAGAATCAGGCATTTAGAGCGGGTCACGCAGGGCAGAATGTGGCACTAACGGCACTTATTGAACACACTATTGAACACAACTTTTCCCTCACGCCGTTTTCGCGACCGTTCACGGACGCGAGCGTCGTGGGCTTTTCATGGAAATCTCCTCACACCACCACTGCTTTCATCGGTCCCTCTAATCGCTTCGACTTTCGCCGGTTCCCGTCTCTTCCTGTCGAGAGTGGACTTGACTCCGTAAACGTTGACCGCTTGCTCCAGCTGGGTCATGAGAGTTTGAAGGTTCTCCTCACCGGTGTCCAAGACCTTGCGCAGTTCCGCACCGGCCCTAATAGCTTGCTCATACGCATCCCGAGCTTTGGTAAGAAGCGGAAGCTGTTCGATGAACGCAGTAGCGTTCTTGGTGAACTCGTTCAGCGCTTCTGTGTACGTCGTCATGGTTGGTGACGACGATGACTGATGGTGGTCTTCGGCAAGAACCTTTTGGGGACCAACGGCGAAATCCCGTTTTTCGAACCGGCTGTCAATTAAAGACTCAATCAGCGCGTCGCCGAGCGACTCCAACTCCGGCGTCTGCTTCGAGTCGGACTCTGGCTGCGCGCCCATAGCATCATCCTGCTTTTTCCACATTGCTTCACTCCTTTTGCATCTTCAGTCCTGGCGGCGCGGCGGCAGGTTGCATTATGAACTTGCTGGCCAAGAAGATCAAACTTCACCCGCTAACGCATTTCCCAGTAGGCCGCGTCACGGCCCGCAAGCAGCGCCCTGGGCGATCCAGACTCCTTTCACTGGCTCTGAAAGACAAAGAGAATCGAGCCATCGGCGCGGCAGATTCCGGCAAAGTCCTGCAAAAATCCGCACGCCCACTGGTAAATCACTCGATGAAATGAAACAATGAAACGAAATTTTCAGGCGCGGTGCGACCCAGAGTTCACATTGCATGTTTGCGTTGCTCATCGAAGAGCCTAGAGCGCAACCCTGAATAATTCAAACCACATGGGGATCGAACCGGCGACATCCAACTTGGGAAGCTGCTGCCAAAGCTTTGGTCAACGGAAAATCAAGTGTGGTAGGGCAAATGGAAGTGCCAGGCGCCGATCAACAGGAGGAATCCCGGCTAGCATCCCCCGATCTTTGCGATTACCCACAAGCCCACGGCAAAGACGCCCGAAGCCGCTCCCACTGCGGGCCGTCACGCACGCTTGCTGCAAGCTCATCGTCAACCCTCTTATTCGTCAACCGCGTATTTCCTGACGCTCACTGAGGAACTGCTATCGGGCTCGTTCGCATTCGAACAACTCGCTAAACGGGACGACGATATCGTGACCGAGTGTAAGCATGCGGATGCGTAGGTTTTTGTCGGTGGGAGGCTGCCAATTCAGGTTTTCGTAGAGGAGCAGTTCGCTATGCACCACCTCCGCCTCATTGTGGGTAGTGATTGGAAATGTTGCCGACAGCTGGAACTGCTGCGTCCCCAAAAGGTCGCGCAGCCAGCGCTGGTCTTGAAAGGCAAGGGTGCCCCTGTCGGAGACCAGGACAAACCGCACCCCGTAACGCCGTACCAGGTCCACTAACTCTGCCCGGCTCTTAATCAGCTCTTCGCTCCCACCCGGCTTCTTAATCCGCTGTACATAGAGCGCCTTGCGCAGGACAACGAAACGACGTTCGGGGTCATTCGCCCGCATGAAGAAGATGAAGTTCCCGGCCAGGTCGCCATCGTAGAGAACAACTCCGGTCTTACCTGTTGCCGTGAGTCTGCGTGCCGCCTCCGCATAGCCCTCCACGTAAGGCCGCTCAAAGCTCCACGCAGATCGCAATGTCATCACTAGCAGGAGGCCGAGAGCCAGGGTCCTCCACACGCGGCCACGGCGCCACAGGGTATCGTTTGCCAGCACGCCGCCGACGAAGTACAAGAACGGGGGGATCCAGTACAGTACATACCGCGGTTCCTTGTGTCCGATGAGAGTAAACGTGAAATAACAGGAGACAATCCAGGACAGCATTAAAGCGGTTGTGCCGGAGCGTTTGTTCCAGTAATGCGCTGTGAACATACCGAGCGCACTCAACACCAGCAGCGTCCATCCCAACTGATCTGGCAGCACTTTCGGATAGAAGAAGAGGCTTCTGTAGATTGGAACATGTTGTCCCGCCAGATCCATCGCGACGGTCGGCCAGTGGATCAGGTACATAGCAATGTAAAAAGGGGAAACTGCTAGTAGGGCGAGTGCCGTCACGCAGGCTGCATAACGGTTGGCAAACAACCTATACTTCCTCAATAGTACTACCGAAAGAACACAGAACAGCAGCAGATATATACTGTTCTGCTTCGTCATCAAAGCTGCACTTTCGAATCCGGTAAACCAGGCGAAAGCGCGCTGGTCTTCTTCCAGTAGGAACCTGAACCAGAAGTAAGTGGCAGCGATGCAAAGGGCCAGGGACGGTATTTCCAGCATTACCGTTTTTTCGAAAAGCAGGATACAAGGTCTCAAACCGAGCAATAGCGTTGTTAGAGCAGCCACCCACTCGTTCGTCAGGTACTTGACCAAGCGAAACCAGAAAGCCAGCCCAAGAAAGGCAAACAAGAGTACGCTGATGCGGGCGGCCTCCGTTTGGGGTCCCAACACCAGAAAGCAAAGGCCCTCGAAGATGTAGAAGAGCGGCGGCCAATGAAGCACACCGGAGAGGGCTGGATAATGGGCATAATATCGATAAGTGTACTGAATAGGATGCCGAAGAGGATGGTCTCTCAGCAAATCGGCCGCGTACAGTCCGGTTACGGCGTGCTGGGTTTCGTCTACGTTGTAATTGAATTCTCCTTTTTTGATGCCGCGTGTGACCACCACACCGACAATCGTGAGCACACAAATCAGCAACAAGTTGGACAAGTTCAGAGCCGATGCGAAGCGCCGCCACACACCGTCAATAAGAAGGCAAGGCCTCCCCAGTTCTGACCCAGGGCCTGCGGCCCCAGCGCAGGTAGTAAGATCTTCCTGCATCGCATCTCCCCGACTCGGGTCAGAGAACCGCTGTGAACCATTCTTAAACCAGTTAAACGCAGTAGCCGGTTTCCGCGGCCACTGGTGAAGCCAATCCTTGTGTGTCTTGCTTTGCTATTACAGCAGTGGAGAGGAGGCCGGAGTCAGGAGGAAGGCGTGGACATCCACGGCGTGCAAATCATCCTCTTCGTCCTGGTCCATGTGGTGATCAGGAGAAATGTCGGGATGGCTCATTCCCATCGCGAGAATCTGACCTCGGTCATTAATGCCTACAGCCATGGTTAAAACCAAACCGCGCCCAGCTGGTACTAAGCTGTTCAGATCCGAAAACCCGTTCTTGCTGGTCCACAGGTAAGCGCGATTCCCTAGCGAGCCCTCATAGGTGCCGACTATTTGTCCATGATTGTTGATATCCAGTGCTTCACTGAAGTCGGTAGCAGGAATATCACTGATCGGCTGAATTCCCTCCGCGGGCGTCCAGATGAATGACCGCGTGCCAAAGGTGCCGGACGAAGAACCCACGACCTCACCGGCGTCGTTAACGCCTGTCGCCCGGCTCCCGTGGCAGTCGGGAAGGACACCCAAATCCTCCAGTCCGGTTCGATGTGTCCAAAGAAAAGCGTGAGTTTCCCCAGAGCGGCGAAAGTCGCCGACGATCTGTCCACGATTGTTCGTACCGTGAGCCTCCGAGCTTTTTGTCTGGGCAGGCATCGCAACCGGCACCATCCCCTTCTTGTGGGTCCAAACGAATGCACGTACTCCCCGCGGACCACTCGACAATCCCACCACCGTGCTCTCATCGTTGACGCCGAAGGCTCGGCTGCTGGTATCCCCGGGAAGGGCCCCTAGATCCCTGATTGCTCCCGTACTACTCCAGAGGACCGCGTGCATACTGCTCGATGTGTTCACGACCCCAACTACCTCGTCGCGATTATTGATCGCAGTCGCTTCGCTGTAATCGCTATCTTTGAGGGCACCTAGCGAGCGCAAACCGTCCCTGTTGTCTCTCCATAAGGCTGCGTGCGAGCCACCTCCATCCCGCGCGCCAGAGCTGCCCGCCACGTGACCGAATGCATTCATCTTGTGCATGACGGTGCTGGCTCCGTTGAGGGTACCTAGATCCGTCACGGTGTACCGATCTTGAGCCTGGCAAACTACACCCAGGGCCGAGATCGCTGCAAGAAACATTGTCTTGATGGTTGGGCGGTTCATGGATTTCGCCTCAGCTATTTCCCACTGCCCGATAGGCTTACAGTCTGCGGGCTGTTGTTCGCGTCATCGGTGATCGTCAAGACTCCAGGACGCGACCCAGTACTAGTGGGGGTGAAGTTGACGGTGATGCTGCAATACTGGCTAGCGCCAAGTGGAGAAATACATTGGTTGGTTTGTGCGTAATCTCCACTCGTGCTGATTCCCGTGATGTGCAGCGGCACAGCCTGGTTGTTGAACAGGAAAAGAGATAACGATTTAGTGCTTCCAACTGCGAGGGTTCCGAAGGCGCGGGAATTGACGGAGGTGCTCGCTGCGGCAACGCCGTTCCCCGACAGATTCAGAAGCTGCGGACTATTGCTCGCCGAATCTGTGATCCCAATCGTTCCGGAGCGAATGCCGAGTGCAGCAGGCGTGAATGTGACGGTTAAGGTACAGGAACCGCCGGGAGAAATCGGCGTCGCGCAGTTGTCCGTCTCGGAGAAATCGCCGCTCGCGGTAATGGTCGTGATGCCAAGCGCTACGGTCTGGTTATTTATAAGTAGCACGTTCTTGCTGGAAGATGGTGTTCCAATCACTGCGTTCGGCATGAACACGCTCGAGGGCGCCAAACTGACTGGCGGCGGTGTGCCCGTAGCGGGATTGAGGCGGACAAAACTGGCCACTGAAGGGACGCCTGAGGTGTTCAGCACAAACATCATGTAGTCCCCGGGAGGTGCCAGATTTGGGTCGGCCGGGACGGTCACCTTCAATCCTGGGGGCCCTGAATTCACGATCGTGAAGCCGAGATTGTTGAAACGCTGGTCCTGGTTGAAGGCATGGGTGACAGAGCCCAGCTTTAGCCACGTAATCCGGGCAATGCTCGGGGCATCCGCGGTCCCCACAAAAAATGTCTCCCCATAGTTCACGCTGCTGGGTGCTGAAGAGATCGTCGGCCTGGGACCATTGAACAGATACGGTGGAGAGAACACTTGCGCAGTGGCCTGATTCGCGTCGCCACCGGCGATGAGCACGGTTGCGTCGGGTAGCAGCAACGCGATTGAGTGATAGCCCCGATAGCCGCTTTGGCTGGCAAGCGCAGTCCAGGTTTCACTTAGCGGATCCCAAACCTCAGCAGCAAGAACGGGGTGCGTTTTGTCGTTGAATCCTGGACCCGAAGTGCCGCCGGTCACCAAAACCTGTCCATTCGGCAGAAGTGTAGCGTTCAGCTGGCGCCGCGGGGACATCATTGACCCGACTTGGCGCCAAGCCGGAGTAGCCGCCGTGAGATCGATCACTTCTGCTGTTGCGGTAGGAGGCCTCCCGCCGCCCATGATCAGAATCTTGCCGTCTCCGTATTGCACGGCAGACCCGTAATCGCGAAAAATCGACATGGCGCTGGCCACCAACGTCCATCTGCCAGTTCCGGTGGTGTCCAAGTAGCGGGATTGGGGCGAATCACCAGCATTAAAAACCTTGCCGTTCGGGGCCAGAAACATTCTTGGGTAGAGAGGGAGGATCAACTGGGCAGAGCTAAGGTCCTGCCAAGTTCCGGATGCAGCCTGCCATATCTGCGGCAGAGCAACAATTCCTCTGGCTGGATCGGTCTGTCCCGAGGTGACGAGCACATCGCCGTTGGCCAATGTCGTATTCGTCGGATACCAGCGAGGAGCATACATGTCAGGAACACGACTCCATGAGGCGGTGACCGGGTCATAAATCGAAGCGTTCGGGACTCCGTAGAGTACGGTTCCGATCTGCCCCCCCGATACGAAAAGCCTTCCATCCGCCAAATGGGAGTGGCCGGTGCAGAAAATGTTGTAGCCCGCTTTGGGTGCAGGCGTAAAAATCCCGGCAGCAGGATCCCAAACCTGTGCACTATCCCCGATGTTGTACGGTGGCCAGACAAGCACCTTGCCGTTCGACAAAAGGTGCGCATGTGTGACCTCGAATGGCCAGGAGAGAACTGGCCCCCACTGACCCGTCACCGGTGGGCCGGTCTGTGACCACGCTGACGCAAGGCAGATTAGGACACTTACGGCTGTGACCAGCTTTCGAGCTTTTTGCGTCGAACTCGGATGGTAGCGAATGATGAACTTGCTGCGCGTGCTAGTGAGAAGTGTGCTGAGAGCATCCGACCAATAGAAGAAATGCAGCGGCCAGGAGAACTCGTGAGAGCAGCGCCCAAGCATAAGCACATCCATCAGTTTCTAGGGCGTGATGATTCTGGCCATCCTGCGGACAGGAGCCGTGAGCGCAGGAAGTGCGGCTCGCGGCAGGAACGGCTCGGCACATTCCAACAAACAGTTTGCGCAAAGTCAATAGCAAAAAGACTGCCGAAGTCGCCCGCGGGAAACGTACGCCTATACGCTCGAGGAGATCCAGACAATCCTTGCCATGTTCCCCGAGCCGGCGGCGACGCCTTTTGCAGTAGCAGGATTCATGGGTCTCAGGCACAGCAAAATACGGGGACTATTGTGGGAGAACTACCGTAATAATTCGTGGCGCTGTGACAGCACAAGAACACTGTTCCTGCTCCTTCTATATACCCGCCAAAGCGCGAAGTTCAACATGCTGTACGAACTCTTAGAGTCCTGAGGCGTCGTTGAACACGACGATCTATGCCGGCAGTAGGACCTGACTGCTATTGCGCAGCGGTTCGTAGACCTCTCCGCTCACCCACAAGCGGTGCAGCAAGACTGCTAACTCTCGTGCCGTAGCAATCACGGCTCCACGACAACCGCCCGTTCTAATTGCTCAGTCGCGTTGAACAAGAAACCTGACACAGTTGAATAGGAAACCTAAATCGAGATGCAATGCCCGAGGATGGCTTCTACAGGGCTGCTGGTGAAGGAGACTCAAACGCCGTCCCCTTCCCCAGACCCCTTCTCCGCTGTGAATACTACTTCCGGTGTTTCGATAAGCACCGTCTGCAAAAAAATCATATCGCAATAGGCGAGTGGGCTTCTCCGGTGTAAATTTTCATCATGCATGTGCGTGCGGTCTTCGTTTTAAGCCTTTTATTCTTCCCTCCTTCCGGAGGCACTCTGTTCCTGCCCGCAGTCGGGCCAAAAGGCGGCGCGTCGTCTGCGGAGAATCAGGATTGGCCCGTCTGGGGAGGTGGCCCAGAGAACAGCCACTACTCGCCATTGGCACAAATTAACCGGGCAAACGTAAAGCGGCTTGAAATTGCATGGAGCTTCGATACCGCCGAAGAGGGCGGCCTTCAAACTAGCCCGATCATTGTTGATGGAGTTCTCTACGGCATCACGCCGACCCAGAAGGTCTTCGCCCTAGATGCCGCTACTGGCAAGCTTTTGTGGACCTTTGACTCCGGCATCAAAGGCCTGCAACCCGACCGTGGATTGGCTTATTGGGCAAGCGGCACGGACAAACGCATTCTCGTGGGCGTGATGAACTTCGTATACGCCTTGAATGCCGACACCGGCCAGCCGATCCCCTCCTTCGGAAACAGTGGCCGGATTGATTTGCAGGAAAACCTTGGACGAGACCCGAAGTCACAATCTGTCGTGCTGACTAGCCCGGGCATTGTCTACAAGGACCTGATTATCGTTGGAGGGCGCAATCCCGAAACCCTGCCCGCTCCGCCGGGAGACGTTCGAGCCTACGACGTGCGTACCGGGAAGCTGCGCTGGTCATTTCACACTATTCCGCATCCGGGTGAGTTTGGTTACGACACCTGGCCGAAGGACGCCTGGAAAGTAAGCGGAGCCGCTAACAACTGGGCAGGGATGGCACTCGACAGCAAGCGAGGCATAGTCTACGTACCCACTGGATCGGCGGCATTCGATTTCTATGGCGGTGATCGGCTCGGAGATAATCTGTTCGCCAACTGTCTCATCGCTTTGAACGCGGAGACCGGGGAAAGAATCTGGCACTTCCAGGCTGTGAGGCACGATCTCTGGGACCGCGACTTCCCCGCGGCACCGGCGCTTGTGACCATCAAGCGCGACGGGAGGGACATCGACGCGGTAGTCCAAACCAGCAAGCAAGGATTCGTTTACCTGTTTGATCGCGTAACCGGCGCGCCGCTCTTTCCCATCGAGTACCGCAAATATCCACCAAGCACGCTACCGGGCGAAGTTGCTGCTTCGGAACAAGGCTTGCCCGCAAAGCCCGCTCCCTACGCGCGTCAGAACGTCAGCGAAGACACGCTGACCAACCGCACACCAGAAATTCATCAATGGGCAGTGGAGCATTTCCGTGACATCCGCAACGAAGGCCTATTCGTACCTTTCAGCGTAGGAAAGGAAACTCTCGTGTTCCCCGGTTTCGACGGAGGGGCCGAATGGGGAGGTCCGGCTGTAGATCCGGAAAGCGGAATCGTTTACGTGAACTCAAACGAGATGGCATGGATCGGGGCGCTGTTCGAGGACAAAGGCGAACACGGCGCCAAAGCCATCTACATGAGCCAGTGCAGCGTCTGCCACGGCGAGAACATGTCAGGCTCACCTCCGGCTTTCCCGTCGCTGATCGGAGTTGGGAATCGCGTTAGCCCGGCCGACATTGCCAGTACGATCAGGAAAGGCAAAGGGCGGATGCCCGGCTTTCCGAATCTCCACGAGGCCCAACTGGATGCCTTAGTGGACTTCCTGCTGACCGGAGAAAACAAGGAGTTGGCCAGTCCCGAGCCACGTTCGCCGGGAATGAAATACCGGCTTACCGGTTATCGCAGGTTCCTCGATCCCGACGGATACCCGGCGATCGCTCCGCCGTGGGGCACGCTCAATGCGATCAACCTGAACACTGGCGAGTACGTGTGGAAGATTAATCTCGGTGAATATCCCGCGCCAGCCGTCAACGGCATGACGAATACAGGAACCGAGAATTATGGCGGTGCGATTGTTACCGCGGGTGGGCTGCTCTTCATCGGAGCAACCAGTTACGACAAGAAATTTCGCGCCTTCGATAAATCCAGCGGCGAGTTGTTGTGGCAAACCACGCTGCCCTTTGCAGGTAATGCCACCCCCGCTACCTATGCGGTCCAAGGACGACAATACGTAGTGATTGCCGCCGGAGGAGGCAAAGACCCTAAGTCAGGCTCCGGGGGCGTTTACGTCGCTTTCACTCTGCCGAGCCAGAGCAAGACGGAACACTGATGTGCGAAACGAACTGATGGATCTACTTCTGAGTTGCCTGGGGTTCGATCTTCGCAATGACCAAGGCGCTCGAACCTCCCCGTTGAAAGACCTTCCCGCTGGCGGTGACTTTCTGTCCTGCGAACGGCAGTAGCTTTTCGTTTTGCCCGCTTGACGGAGTGGTGTCGGCAATGGGCCAGTAGATGGTGCCGTTGTCCGCCAGGATCACCAGAGGAGAACCTGCCTTCGCACAGGCGATGGCGCACTGCGCGCTGATAGGTTTCTTCAGGCCTTTGGTGAATGCGCAGGCTGAATCCAGAACATAGCCTTTCACTGTGATCGGTTTGCCGGGGTCGTTATCTGCCGCTACAGCAGCCGCAACAATCACGACCATAAGCAAGAGTTTCGAAACATTTTGACCTTTCACTTTCGGTATCCTCCCTCAGATTATTTATCCGGTCGCATAATACGTCGCAGTTTCCCCGTCCATCCCAACACTACGAAACCCTCACGGGTTCCGCAGAAGACATTCGTAGATGAGCATACGAATTCACGGCAAAGCACGCGGAGCGACGTGGCAGCGCAATAATGCAAAAACGTTAGTTGGAACCAAGTTTGCGCCACGTCTCGACGCTGGCTAAGAAGTGGATACTACGTTCATATTATTGACCTACGAAGTGGCCTCCCTATAATCGCTCCACTTTTTAATCGTGGTGAAATCCCTTCCGACATGTGGGACGTGCTTTCGAGAGGATAGGTCAATGCGAGCATCCTTTGTTCTGTTGTGCCTTGTGGGCCTGGCAGTGCCCGCGTTAGGTCAGAGCAATTACGCGGTTGTCACCGGGACGGTCACAGATTCGCAGTCTCTTCCGGTTGCGGGAGCTACGGTTCAGTTCAAGGCGCTGGGAACGGGCGCGAATCGCATTGTCACGACGAACGATCAGGGCCTTTTTTATGCTCCTGCGCTTCTGCCGGATGACTATGCGCTCACGACGAGCGCCACCGGATTTGCGCCGGTGACACAATCGCTGCGACTCGAAGTCGGTGAGAAGCTGGCGATTGAGATCCCTCTCAAGATCAGTGCCGTCAAGGAAGGTATCCAAGTCAACGCCTCGGCGGATGTTCTGCGGACTACTGATGCGAGTGTAGGCGAAGTGGTCGAGCCCAAGTCGGTGCAGGAGTTGCCGCTCAACGGCCGCATGTTGGTGGACCTGGTGCTTACGGTTCCGGGGGCGCACGTAGGCTTCGGTGCGCAAACCGGGGAAACGAATCCGCTTTACTGGCGACCGGGCCAACGATCCGCCATTGTGATCAGCGGCAGCCGCCCCAATGCCAACTTCTTCTTGCTCGATGGCGCAACGAATACCGACCCGACATTCAATACGCAGAATCTGAGTCCGTCGCCGGACACAGTGATGGAGTTTCAGGTTGAAACGAGCAGCTATACAGCCGATATGGGCGGCGCCGGCGGCGGACAAATCAACATTGTCACGCGCTCGGGTTCGAGCCAATTCCACGGAACGGTCTATGAATATCTGCGCAACGGGGCCATGGATGCTAGCACGTTTGCGTCGATGGGAAACAATCACCTGGTTCAGAACAACTTCGGAGCATCATTCGGCGGACCACTGCTCGGGAAAAGAAAGAAGACATTCTTCTTCGTCAACTACGAAGGGCTGCGGTTGGCACAGGCGAACGCGCAGATCCTGACCGTCCCTACCCAGGCCGAAATCCAAGGCGACTTCAGTCAGAGCACGGCCAAGATCTACGACCCCACCACCACAGTTGCCAATCCGAATTACAACCCGGCGCTGCCAACAGGCCCCTCGAACTATCCGTATACCCGTTCGCAATTCCCCGGCAATCAGATACCGTCAAGCCGTATCAATCCGCTGCTGGAGAGTTTTCTGCTGAAGTATGTGCCGCAACCCAACATGATGATGCCCATGATGGGAGCAGACTCGAACAATTACCTGGATGTGCGCAATGAATCGCATATCCAGGAGCAAGGCACGGCTCGCGTGGACCATAACTTTTCGAAAGGCGATACCCTTTTCGCGCGCTACTCTCTGGGCGCAGAAAACGGATTTTCGCCGAGCAGCGGAATGACTTCTACGACAGAAAACCTGCCGGGCTTTGGTGCCAACTTCGACAATCTCTCGCAGCAGTCCGTAGTTTCGTGGAATCGCATTTTTTCCAGTCACAAGCTCAACACGGCATCGCTGGCATTTTCCCGCCTATCGATGGATCGCACCTCGCAGAATGACCGGGTAAATGACATTGTCGGCCAGTTGGGCATTCAGGGAATTGGATTTGGCGGACCAGGAGCATGGGGCGCGCCGTGGTTTGCGGCTCAGGGTTACACGGGGATCGGGGATACCTTTGCCGCTACTCCCATGCACGCCTGGGACACGACGGGCGAGTTGCGAGACACGTTCGCGTGGCAGCGTGGGCGCCATGGGATAAGGTTCGGCGGTGATTTTCGCCGCTATGCGTGGCCCATGTGGGGCTTTTTCCAGAATCGCGGCTTCTATCAATTCACCACTGGGTACACAACGGAATTCGGATTCAATAACGGCAGCGGGTCCGGACTGGCCAGCTTGCTGCTCAGCTTGCCCACGGTCAAGCAGCGCCAGGCGGGCGTTCCACAGATGAATCTGGCCAACTGGGGAGGGGACGCGTTCGCCGAAGACAGCTGGCAGGTGACCCAGACCACGACGTTGAACCTGGGTTTGCGCTACGAATACACCAGCCCGCTTTATGACAAGGCAAATACGAACACGAATTTGATTTTCAAGAATGGCGTTCCGTCAGTTTTTGTGGGCGGTGAGTTGGGCTACCCAACGGGGCTGATGTATTCCAATAAGCACAATTTCGCGCCTCGGATTGGGATCGCCAAGAATCTGCCGCGCGCAGGCCTGGTATTGCACGCGGCTTATGGAATCTTCTTCACGCCGGTGGATCAGAACACGTGGTGCAACCAGCGCCACAACGTGCCTTATGTTTTTCCTGAAACCCAGCAGGCAGACAACTTCACTCCGCCGGCGGCGCTGTTCATGAGCGGATTGAATTTCGGTATTCCCGTGTTAGGGCGGGGGACTCTAAAACCCACGACGGTCAGCTTCACGGCCTTCGATCCTCACGCTCCGGCCGAGTACATCCAGCAATGGAACGCTCAGGTGGAAAAAAGCTTTGGGCCGAACATGACTCTTGAAATCGGCTACCTGGGCGCGCGTGGTTTTCACTTGCAGCGAGCGCACCTGATCAACAACGCTCCGCCGGGACCGGGCCCGCTGGGGCCGCGGCGTCCGTTCAAGACGCTCAGCTTTGTGCCGGGTACAGTGTTGACTCCGAGCAGCACCAACGCCGTCATACAAAGCCAAACCTTCCCTGTGAGCACCATCAATTTGTTGGAAGACACGGCGCAGAGCTGGTACGACGCGGGCTACGTGAATGTGCGGCGGCGATATTCGCACGGGCTCAGCTTTCTGGCGAATTACACGTATTCAAAGAACCTGAGCAATGCGCCTGACTTCCGCTCGCCGATGGACGAGTCGTCGATCCCGCAAAACGATAGCAACCTGGCTGCCGAAAAAGGGCCGGGATGCGATGTGCGGCATCGCTTCGCGTTGAGCAGCGTTTACGACATTCCGGCATTCGAGCGCGCGGAATGGACGCGCCTGGTGACGCAGAACTGGCATTTCAGCACGATCTATCAAGTCCAGTCGGGGATGCCCTTTACCGTCTCGGTGTTTGGCGACACCGCGAATTCCGGGACCGTGCTGGGCGAGAATCCCGTTCGAGCCAACTACACCGGTCAGCCGATCTTTGGCCCTGGCACACGTAGTGCGGCGGAATGGTTTAATCCCGCGGCCTTCGCCGCGCCGCCCGCTTACACGTTCGGCGACGTGGGACGGAACTCCGTGTACGGTCCGCCGCTGCAAACACTGGATATCGCTCTGGCGCGCTCTTTCCATCTAGGCGAGAGAGCCAGCTTGCAGTTCCGGGGCGAAGCATTCAATGCATTGAATAAGGTAAACCTGGGTACTCCGAACCGGTATGTGAACACCCCTCAGTTCGGAACCATCACCCTGGCCATGACGCCGGGACGTGAAATCCAGTTGAGCGCCAGGGTTTCGTTCTGAGTGCTCGTTGGATCTTTCGGCAGGCGGCGGCTACACTCAATCCGAACTACGATCGCATTCACCTCCCGCTGAAGTTCGACTACCGATCAAACATGTAGAATTACGCTCCAGCAGCGTAGTTCGCCCCTGAAGGAGAGGAATGCCATGATGAGGAGAGTATCAAGCTGGCCTTGTAGACTCGTCGTTCTGCTGTCTGCTACCGTGTGCCGTGGACAAGCTTCGCAACCTACGACTCCGCCAGCGAGCTATGTGCTCACCTGGAGTGACGAATTCAACGGCGCCAATGGCTCGTTGCCTGATCCTTCCAAATGGATCATGGAGACTGGCGGCAGCGGATGGGGGAATAACGAACTGGAGACCTACACAAATCGAGCGCAGAATGCGCACGTGCAAGACGGCAATCTCGTCATAGCTGCCAATCAGGAGAAATATACCGGAGCGGATGGGATCGCCCGCCAATACACCTCAGCCCGCATAAAGACAGCGGGACTTTTTCAGCAAAAATACGGGCGCTTCGAAGCTCGCATCAAAATTCCGCAAGGCCAGGGAATGTGGCCGGCCTTCTGGATGCTGGGCAACAACATCGACAAAGCCGCATGGCCTGCGTGTGGCGAGATCGACGTGATGGAAAATATTGGCAAAGAGCCGGCTATCGCCCACGGCAGCATGCATGGGCCGGGCTACTCAGGAGCCAAGGGCTTGACTGCCGCGTACAACCTGCCTTCTGGTAAATTTGCCGATGACTTCCACATTTTTGCCGTCGAGTGGGAGGCAGCCGCCGTCCGATTCTATGTGGATGGAAACCTGTATGAGACCCGAACACCCGCTGACCTTCCAGCCGGGCAGGCTTGGGTTTTTGATCATCCCTTCTTTATTTTGCTGAATGTCGCGGTCGGCGGGGGCTGGCCGGGGAATCCGGACAGTACAACCGTTTTTCCCCAGACTATGATGGTTGACTACGTCCGGGTTTACAGCAAGAAGTGAGCGAGGGCTTCAGGTTGCCATTGCCGACTTGCGCCGAGCGAAAATTGTTTCCCGCGGCTCACGATTCGCATCCATAAGCGATAGTGCAAAAGTTGATGAAAAAATCCATCACGAGGCAGGATATGCGCTTTCTTGTCCAGGCGGTCTCTCTAATCGTTTTGATCCCCGTGTTTTTGGGGACGATATTGCTGGCCCAGGACCGAAACTTCCAAAATGCACCGGACTCGGCACGAGCACTGCAGAATCCTTATGAAGGTAAGCCAGAGGCGGTGCCGGCCGGGAAACGTCTTTATGGGCGCAACTGCCTGTCGTGTCACGGGAGAACTGGGCGCGGCACGGGAATTGTGCCGTCGCTTGTCGACGCGAAGCTGCAGTCCGTGACAGACGGCGAAATGTTTTGGTTCATCACCAAAGGAAACAAGAAAAACGGGATGCCATCCTGGGCATTTCTGCCCCAGGCGCAACGATGGCAAATTGTAGCCTACGTGAAATCGCTGGAATCGTCACAGGCGGGGACGGACGCGAGCGAAGCGCCAGCGCCCGAGGTCCCTGCTTCAACACTGAAGGCGCCGCCTCCGCCTGCGCCTTTCACAGATTTTCGCTACGAGAAGCCGGGTACAACCCGCAAAATTACAGTCAAGGATCTTCCCCAGCCCTTTGTCACAAAGTCCGCAGACAATGGTCCTGACGCGGTCGCTCGACCGGCGAATACATGGCCGGTTGCGCCGGCAGGTTTCAAGGTCGAGCAGTACGCCGCTGGGCTCGACAATCCACGATTTCTTCGCACCGCTCCCAACGGGGATATTTTCCTGGCGGAAAGCGACGCCGGGCGAATTCGTGTTTTCCGCGGAATGACCAGCGACGGAAAGCCGGAGGAGATGCAAATCTTCGTCAGCGGATTGCGGCGTCCGTACGGTATTGCCTTCTATCCCCCGGGGCCGAATCCGCAGTGGGTCTATGTGGGCAACGAGAACGAGGTGGTTCGGTTTCGATATCACAATGGCGATCTGAAGGCCAGCGGACCGCCTGAGCACATCGCAGACCTGCCTGGCGGCGGCCATTGGACCCGGGCGGTCGAGTTTTCTTCCGATGGAAAGAGGATGTTTGTGGCGGTGGGTTCGGAGTCGAACGATGACGACACGGACGAGAATCCTGCCGAAAAGAATCGCGCAGACATTCTTGCGTGCAATCCCGAAAGCTGCGAGCTACAGGTGTACGCCTATGGCATCCGCAATGCGGGAGGCGGGGTCGCCGTCAATCCCCAAACTGGCGAGCTTTGGTGTTCGGTGAACGAACGGGATGCTCTCGGCGACAATCTTGTGCCCGACTACATTACGCACGTACAGGAAGGCGGCTTCTACGGCTGGCCGTGGTGGTACATCGGGGCCCACCAGGATCCCCGGCAAAAAGGTAAACATCCCGAATTGAAGGATAAAGTGATTGTCCCCGACGTACTGCTGCAGCCGCACACCGCCTCGTTGGAGCTGACTTTCTATCAGGGGAGTCAGTTCCCCGCAGAGTATCGCGGAGACATTTTCGCGTCCGAGCATGGCTCCTGGAACAAAGCGGTACGCGCGGGCTATGAGGTCATTCGAGTTCCCCTGCACCAGACTGGCAAAGCCACGGGAGAATACCAGGACTTCCTCACCGGGTTCGTGCTGCCCGACGGACACGTTTGGGGCCGGCCCGTGGGGATTACAGTAGCTCCCGATGGTTCGCTGCTGGTGAGTGACGACGCTTCGAACTCCATCTGGAGGGTAAGCCACCCAGGGAAGTGAATGGCTCCTAAGCCGTTCAGTAACAACCGCGAGCAGACGAAGCACATCCAAGCTTCGTGCCAGAAGAGCCTAACGCGCAGGAATCTTTGCCGGTGACTTCGTCGGTGCCGATGGAGGTTCCCGAGGAACAGGCGACGCTGTTCCAGGAAGTTCTGACTGTCCTCGAAGAAAAGCGCGTGACCTACGCGGTCTCCGGCGCGTTCGCGCTGCGGCAGCACACGGGCATCTGCCGTTTTACAAAGGATCTCGACCTCTTCATGACGGCAGAAACCTCGAAGAGAGCCTTCGCCTATCTGCGTCAATGTGGTTTCGAATGCGAAGTCTGTGATCCGGTATGGCTGGCCAAGGCGCGAAAAGATGAGTTCTTCGTGGATCTCATCACGGGAATGAGCAACGGGGTGATCTTCGTAGATGATTCCTGGATTGAACGAGCGCGGCCCGCCGTGGTGCATGGTGTGAAGACTCGCATTTTGGCGCCGGAAGAACTTGTAGCCTCGAAACTCTTCGTGGCCAAGCGGGAGCGTTTCGACGGGGCCGATATTGCGCACGTAATTTACGGAACCTACAAGGCTTTCGATTGGAACCGGGAACTGGAACTTGTCGGAGAAAACTGGGAGATATTGTTCTGGTCTCTGGTGTTATTTCGCTACGTGTATCCCGCCCAGACTCATTATGTGCCTGCCGAAGTCTGGCGGGAGCTACTGGAAAAGTTTCAAAAAGCCGTTGCGACGCGCGATTCAAAGGCCAGGTTTCGAGGCAGCCTGGTGGATGAAAATATGTTTGCGATTGACTTGAACGAGTGGGGATTGGACAACTTGCTGGAGGAAAGAAGAGCACAACGGCTTTTGCAGATCGAAAATAAATTAGCAGATGACAGCCGAAAGAAAAACTCCGCGGTAGAGTCTTCTCCCGAACTGGAGACTATCGAGTGAGAATCGCGGCCACAGCCGACTTGCACTTCAGCCCCCAGAGCTACGCCAAGCTGAAGGATCAGTTTGAGCGGGTGCGCGATGAGGCTGACGTCCTAGTGTTGGCAGGGGACCTGACCAACTACGGGCAGCCCACCGAGATGGAGCCGTTGTTGAACGTTTTGGTTCGCCTTCGACTACCAACCGTTGTGGTATTGGGTAATCACGACTACGAGAGCGGAAAAGAAGAAGAACTTATGCGCATGATCGTTGCCGCCGGGATCAAATTGCTGGATGGAAGCGCCTACGAACGGGACGGAGTGGGGTTCGCGGGAACTAAGGGATTTATCGGCGGTTTTGGACGGGGCGTGCTGACGGCTTTCGGCGAGCGAGAGGTCAAGGACTTCGTGCGGGCATCGGTCGATGAGGCGCTTAAGCTGGAGCGAGGGATGTCTCAGTTGCGAGCCAACAAGCGAGTAGTCGTGCTGCATTACTCACCGATTGTCGAAACCGTGCAAGGCGAGTCGCCGGAAATCTTCCCTTTCATGGGAACATCCCGTTTGGCCGAGGTAGTCGACCGGCACGGTGCTGATCTTGTGCTTCACGGACATGCGCATCACGGAAAAACCGAAGGGCATACCACGTCCGGAGTTCCCGTCCACAATGTGGCGATTTCCTTGTTGCAGGCGCAGCAACCGTCCTTGGTGTACAAAGTCTTCGATCTGTAATTTCCGAGAGCAGAGAATCCGTTCGCATTTTAGTGAAAATCGTGCGAGCTGGTTTCGGCTTTGGTGACAAATAGCGGCAACACGCGTTCGGCTTTTACCGAAATCACATTGTCCTGATTCTGCAGGATACCTTCGATGGCGAGGAATCGTTCTGAAGCCAGCAGCAGGCGATTCTGATGAAACAGGTCGGGGGTAATGATCGCGTTGGCTACGCCGGTTTCATCTTCCAGACTTACAAAGACAAATCCCTTGGCAGTTCCCGGACGCTGGCGGGTGATGACGCAACCTCCGATGCGGAGACGCTTGCCGCTGGGGAGGTCGCGAAGTTCGCTGGCGCGGCGGATGCCCATGGCGTTCAGCCAATCGCGGCGATAGGCCATGGGATGTGGTCCCACGGTCATTCCCGTACCGTGGAAGTCGGCCACTAAGCGCTCTTCGTTGTTCATGGGTTGGAGCGGCGAGGGCGAATCGGGTTCGGGCAGAGGCTCCAGCAGTGGGCCGGAGGCGCGCACGGCGCGCTCGACTTGCCAGAGGGCGTCGCGGCGATGGAATTTTTTCTCACCACGGAGACACGGGGGCACGGAGAAAACTGTTGATTGCTGATTGTCGATTCTTGATTGGAGTGTTTCGGTCTTCTCCGTGTCTCTGTGCCGTGAATCCCCGATTGAATTCAACGCGCCGATTTCCGCCAGCGTGGTGAGTTCGTCTTTGCGTAACTCGGGAACACGACGGGCGAGATCGTGGATGGAAGTGAATGGAGCGCACAGTCGTTCGCGCACCAGCGACTGGGCCGCTTCTTCGCGCAAGCCGCGGACGTAACGCAGACCTAAGCGCAGCGCGATTTGGCTGATAGCTGATTGCTGACGGCTGACAGCTTCCAATGTGCACATCCAGTCCGACCGCGTCACATCCACAGGCAGCATCTTCAGGCCGTGACGTTGTGCGTCTTTGACCAGGGCTGCTGGAGAATAGAATCCCATCGGCTGATTGTTGAGCAGAGCGGCGGTGAACGCGGCCAGATAGTGACACTTCAAATAGGCGCTGGCGTAGGCGATCAGGGCGAAGCTGGCGGCATGGGACTCGGGGAATCCGTAGAGCGCGAAAGATGTGATGGAGAGAATGATTTCTTCCTGCGCTTTCGACGAGATTCCGTTGCGGGTCATGCCGGCGCGCAGTTTGGCTTCGATTTGCTGCATGCGCGCCTCCGAGCGTTTGAAGCCCATGGCGCGGCGCAATTCTTCCGCTTCACCGCCTGAAAACCCGGCGACGACCATGGCCATGCGCAGCAATTGCTCCTGAAAAAGCGGCACACCTAGCGTGCGGGCGAGCACAGGTTCGAGCGAGGGATGGGGATAGGTGACATCTTCACGTCCCTGGCGGCGCTGCAAAAATGGATTCACCATCTGCCCGACGATCGGTCCAGGCCGGATGATCGCTACCTGTACCACGATGTCGTAGAAGCGCTTGGGGCGCAGGCGGGGCAGGCACGACATCTGTGCGCGGCTTTCCACCTGGAACATACCCACGGTGTCGGCCTGCTGCAGAGCGGAATACACTGCGGGATCGTCTTGCGGAAGGTGGGCCAGGCTGACTTCTTCGTGGTAGTGATTGCGAATGAGTTCGATCGAATCTTTGAGCACGGCCATCATGCCCAGTCCGAGCAGGTCAACTTTGACAATGCCCAGGTCGGCGCAGTCTTCCTTATCCCACTGCACCACCACGCGGCCGGGCATGGAGGCGGGTTCGAGCGGGACGATGGAGTCGAGTTGTCCTTGGCAAATCACCATGCCGCCGGAGTGCTGGCCGAGATGCCGCGGCAGGTCTTGCGCGGCCAAGCACAATTCATAATATTTGCGCAGGCGGGGATGGTTGAGATCGAGTCCGGCATCGCGGAAGCGGCGGTCGAGGGCGTCATTTTCGTCGCGGAATTCCCAGGTGGCGACGGCGGCGGAAATTTTGTTGAGCGTTTCGGGGTCGAATCCCAGAGCCTTGCCCATTTCGCGCGCGGCCATGCGATTGCGGTAGGTGATGACATTGGCTGTCATGGCTGCGCCGCGTTCGCCATAGCGCCGGTAGACGTGCTGAATAACCTTTTCGCGTTCGTCGCCACTGGGCAGGTCGAGATCAATGTCGGGCATTTCGCCGCGCTCTTCGGAAAGAAAGCGTTCGAAAAGAAGTTCCATGCTGACGGCATCGACAGCCGTGATACCGAGCGAATAGCAGACAGCGCTGTTGGCGGCGGAGCCGCGTCCTTGCACCAGAATGTTTTGCTGACGGCAGAAACGGACCAGGTCCCAGACGATGAGGAAATATCCGGCGAGATTGAGTTTTTCGATGAGCGCGAGTTCGCGCTCAATCTGGCAGCGGGCGCGGGTTTGCATGTCGGTAGAGGCGCGTCCATAGCGCGCGCGAAAGCCTTCCCAGGCGCGCTCGCGTAAGAAGGAGTTCATGGTCTCGCCTGGGGGAACGGGATAACGGGGAAATTCGTAGCCGAGATCTTTGAGCGTGAACTCGAGACGCGAAGAAAGTTCGAGCGTGTTAGCAATCGCTTCTGGCAGGTCGGCGAACAGTTGCTGCATTTCTTGCGAAGTCTTCAGATAGCGCTCGGAATTGCGTGCCAACAGGCGTCCGGCAGTGGACAGAGTGCGGTGATGTCGAATGGCGGTAAATGCGTCGCAAAGTTCGCGATTGTTCGCGGTGGCGTAGCAGACGCTGTTGGTTGCAAGCAGAGGAAGGTTGAGCGAGCGGGCGATAGCGATGGCGGCGCGGTTGCGGGCTTCTTCTTCGCGGTGGAAATGGCGCTGTAGTTCAACATACACATTGCTATGGCCGAAGATACCGACCAGTTGCTCAACTTGGTGACGGGCTTCTTCGATGCCGCCTTGTTGCAAGGCTAAGGCTAGTGGTCCTTCTACGCCTCCGGTCAGGCAGATTAGGCCATGGGCGTGCTCTTCGAGTTCTTCTTTCTTGACTGCACCCTCGCCTTTCTTGGCGCGCAACTTCATCTTGGTGATCAGGCGGCAGAGGTTTTGGTAGCCGGCGCGAGTGGAGACGAGAAGGGAAAGGCGGAAAGATTTGTCATTCCGAGTACAGCGAGGAATCCCTACGCCCGGCACAGCCTGCTGGGTATAGGGATTCTTCGACTCGACTGGAACTACGCTTCGCGCAGTTCCAGCCTCGCTCAGAATGACAGAACGCAAGGGCTCACACGTGACTTCCGCACCGATGTGTGCCTTAAGCCCGATCTTCTTTGCTGCCAGATGAAAACGCGGCGCGCCATAGAGGCCGTCAGTGTCGAGCAGTGCCATGGCTGGCATGTGGAGTTGGGCACAGACCGCTGCCAATTCCTCGGGTATGGATGCGCCTTCGAGGAAGCTGAAAGCAGAGCGGGCGTGAAGCTCGATGTAGGACATCAGTTCCAGGTAAAACCTTTCACCACAGAGGCACAGAGGCACAGAGAAAAATCTGAAGTAATTTTTGATCTTTCCTAGTCTTTTAGGTTTTGTCTTTGCTCTGTGCCTCTGTGGTGAAACGCTTTTGAAGTCTTTTCAGTCATACGTTCCTTCCACGAACCAGCCTCCGCCGAGCAGATCGTGTACCAGGCGGTAGAGGGCGATGATGTCTTTGTTTTGGAGGGCAGGGTTTTGCAGGGCTATGTCCCATTCGTCGCGGGCCCAGGCTTCGCGCTCCCACCAGTCGCCGGAGGAGCGCCAGGGGCCGGCCTTCCAGAGCACGTTGCCCTGCACTTCTTTTTTCTTTGCACAAACCACGCGGGACGGCTGGCCACTTTCCAGCGTCACACTGGCACGCAGGGGAGGACGGAAACGGCGCAGAGCGGTGACCGCAGGTTTTTCTTCTGCTGGTTGGGGAGATTTTTGTGGTTCGCTTTCATGCGCGGGATTGGCCACAAAGTGACGCATGCGAAAGCCTTCGGGATGGTGGGTATCCAGCAACTCCAACGCGCCAACTCCGTTCTCCCCGACTATGGCTACGATTCGCGCGAGCGTGAGTTCCAGCTTTTCCGGCTCTGGCGACGGGGGGAGAAACAGACCTCCCTGGGCCGAGCGTGGGCGTGCCGGTTCGGCGGCCAGATGAATTTTCACGATGGGCGCGCCCGGAGGATGCGCGTTCAAATCCAGTTGCAGCAGTTTGAGGAAAAGCCTGGCATCGAGCATGGGGAGAGGAAGACGCAAAGTGCGGCAGAATGTGTTTTGCCGCGCAGAAACAAAATATCGGACAGCTGACTTGGACTTGGCTTCGTCAGGCGACACATCACTCTCGCTGGGAATCCCGAAATTTTCAAATTCATGGTCAATGCCGGTTTGGGTTCCGAGTTCCAGAGTCAGCTGCAATTCTTGCGTGGCCAGAGCGCGCGAGCCTAATCGTGCGCAGAGTTGTTCGAGCAGGCGATTCAGCAGGAAGGCCAGCGGTTCGAGCAGGATGATGGGATGTTCTAATTCCACTGCCTCTTCAAATATCAGCGGCACTTCCACCGGGACCAGCGTGCGAGAGGTCGCGCCCCGCGCCAATTGCTGCAGATGCAGGCCTTTTTGTCCCAGGCGTTCGCTTAGCGCAACTTCCGGTAACGCGGCCAGCGCATGCAGAGTGCACACTCCCCAGCGGTCTAGTGTTTCGAGGAAACGGTCGGCTTCTTTTTTTTGCTCGCCTTCCAGTTGATCCGCAAATAACACTTCTATCGACAGGAATCCCAGACGTTCCGCTTCTTTGCCGGGAGGGATCACAGTTACGCCCGAAAAACCGCGGGCCGCCAGCATGGCGGCATCTGGAGTCGAGGCTGTGGCGATATTGGCTTCGAGTCCGAGGGTGATGGCGCGGTGATAAATGGCGCGAGATATTTCCGACGGTGGTCCGAAGATAGATTCCATGCCGGAGAGATCGAGAAGTGACGTGTCACAGGCTGTGTCTTCCACACAGGGTGAGAAGGACTGGGCGCAATCGAGTAGCGCGGCGTGGGTGGCAGATTCCTGTAATGGAGAACGGGGGCGTAACGTTAGTTCTGCACATAGCTCAGCCTGGGCCTTGGTCATTCCGGTCGCGATTCCCATGCGGGTGGCCGTTTCGTTGACGGCAAGAACTTTTTCCAGGGGAGGCTTGCCTTGGAGAACGCCAACCGCCCGTGCGCGTAGTTCGGGTTCGGCACGCAGAACCGCGGCTACGGGGAAATTCGGTACGTAGATGCAGGCAAAGGGCATGATGACATTGAGGCATTGAGTGATTGAATCATTGAGTCATTGATTTCAAATCCTTCATCCTGCCCAGACGGTTGTGCTGGCGAAAGCCACAGAGTCCGAGCGTGCGGGCTTGCGCTGCAGACGCGAGCGCAGGAGTTCCACGGTGATCTCCAGGCCGGTTAGCAATTGCGCGTGGGTGGGATATGGAAAATGAAGTTCGGTTTGTTCGGTTAGGTTAATTTTCTTTCGCCCCTCCGGGGCTTGTTCCTCCTCGGCTTCGGACCCACGGCTTACGCCGTGGGCTGCATTCTTGCGCCGCTTTGCGGCTGGTTCATCCAGATTGCCGGCGGTGATCAAGTTACAATCTTGCAGGTCGCTATCCTGAAAGTAATCTTGAAAGTCGTTATCTCGAACGACTGATTCTGGCAGCAGCTTACTGGCCCCTCCCAGCTTGAGCAATAAGGAAGAACAACTCCCCGCGATGGGCTGCTGCTCCAGTGATAGCAGCACTGTGGGCGTGTGCTCCACGGCACGGCGGAAGCGGAACCATGTGGTCAGCGGGATGCGGCGCGCTGTCTGCGGCGGCAGATCGGTGAGATCGAGTGCGATCAGTCCGAAGCCTCCGCTTTCGAGCAGCATGTCGGTGGCGCGCAGCAGTTGTTCTAAACGATGCTCGGATTGCCGCGATTCAGTCCTCCCAAACTTAAATGCTGTCGGGGGATTTTTTTCTTTTGTGTCCGAGGTCTGAGGTCCGACGCCCGTCTTTGCTCGCGATTTTTGCGGTGAATTTTCTCCGCAACGTACCCACAACAACCGGCCCAGATCCACGCCTGCAGCTGCGACAGAGTGCGGATCGAGAGCGTCGCTGGCATCGACCAGTACGCAGAATTCGCCACGGCGGGTGGCGGCGGCGAGCGCAGACAGCAGCAAGCTTGTGCGTCCGGACGAAGCGGGGCCGCAAATTTCGGTCAGGCAGCCGCGCGGCAGCCCACCTGCAAGGGCGTCGAGGGCGGCGATGCCGCTCGAAACCATCTCGGGAGCGGGACGCACGTCCAAGCGCGAAGCCGGGGTTATGCCTGCCAGCCTGGGGTCAGTCGAAGAAAAGCCGGGATAGAGATCCGCGATACGTATCCGTTGTGGTGGACGAGCTTTTTCCAGGGGCGCCGGAACAGGCGGCGGGGGAGCGGTCTGGGTAACCGGCTCGGCATCAAAAATAAAAGGGCGGCCCAGGGCCGCCGAAGTGGAAAGCACTGCGGAAGACATAAATTCCTCAGAAGATTTCAGGGAGCGCCGGAGTCGGAGACTCCGGAGGCAGTTTTCGCTTTTTATTCGCCTATGGAAATTCTGCGCTAAAAGCACGGCCTTTGTCAATGGGGGATTAAATACCGACAGGCATGCGATTTTAGGTTACTTAGAAATTCCTCCCGTTCCTTTCAGCCGACGGCATACACTGTCGGATCAATCCCGTTGAGGTTCCCGAATGCGCAGTCGCGGAAAAAGGTGGCTCGTGGTGCTCGCGATTGGAGCTGTCCCGTTGCTCCTTCTAGTTCCGCCAATCTTCCACCTGGTTAGGACGGCCTACCAGGATAGGACTGGCGTTGAAAAACTTCCTGCTGGATATACAGACGATGTCAGTCGATTGAATAAGACGCAGATTGCGGAAATCTGGGATATGCCCAGCGATCCCCAAAAGGGCGAAGATGAGCTACGCGAGTTGCTGCAGCGGGCGCAGGTCTCGCACTTGCACGTGTCGATTGCCGGTGCGCGCCATAGCATGGGGGGACAGACTATCTATCCTGGAGGCATTGCGGTCAATATGCTTCCTTTCAAAGGGATGAATCTCGACCAAGACAAGAATTTGCTACATGTGCAAGCAGGTGCAAAATGGGCCGATGTCATTCCCTACCTCGACCAGAAGGGTCGCTCAGTTGGGGTGATGCAGTCCGATAATTCGTTCACCGTGGGCGGATCTCTGAGCGTCAATTGTCATGGCTGGCAGTACGATCGACCGCCGATTGCGTCAACCGTCGAGTCCTTTCACCTGATGAAGGCGGATGGATCAGTCATAGCTTGCAGCCGCACGCAGAATCGGGAAATGTTCTCGCTTGCCCTCGGAGGTTACGGACTCTTCGGGGTCATCTTGGATGCCGACCTAAGAGTTGTGCCCAATGAGCGATTACGACTTGAGCAATATGTCGTCCCCCTTAGCGGAGCCATGGCATCGTTCGATCGTAGTCTTCGCAAGAATCCGATTGTCGAATTGGCGTATGCGAGGATGAACATCACACCGCAAAAGATGTTCGATGAAGTTCTGGTTAACGTGTTTTATCGGGAGAGCGGACCAATCCCGCATCTCACGGCTGCGGGTTCGCATTGGTTGCCTCGTTTAGTATTTCGCGGTTCGGCCGGCAGCACATACGGAAAGGAAATGCGTTGGTCAGCTGAAACCAAAATACAGCCTGAACTAGCTGGCAAAGTGTTCTCTCGCAATCAGTTGATGAACGACAATGCTGAGTGGTACCTCGATCACTCGGAGGAGACAACCGACATCTTGCACGAGTACTTCGTGGATCGGGAACAGGCCGGCAAGTTCCTGGCTGCGGCGAGAAAGATCATCCGCAAGCACAACGAGGATCTGCTAAACGTAACCGTGCGTGATGTAAAAACCGACCATGACACCTTTCTCAACTATGCCACTCAGGACATGCTTGCTTTTGTAATGTTTTTCAGCCAGCCACGCACCCCGGTTGGAGATGCTGAAATGCAGACGATGACGCGAGAACTGGTAGACGCAGTCTTGGAGGCCGGGGGCGATACTACTTGCCTTACCGCTTGCATCCGACCGCAGCGCAGTTTCGCCGCGCATATCCCCAAGCCGACGAGTTCTTCAACTTAAAAAGGCGTTACGATCCGCAGGAGCTTTTTCAAAACGAGTTCTATCAGAAATATGGAAGCAAGCAGTAGGGCAAGGAATCGCAGGAGTAATTCTGAACTGAACCGCTAAATTAAGGTTGTTGTGGCATTTACGCTCACAACCGCGTCGCTCCGCCTAACTCGCCCCTCACGACCAATCCCTTGCTCACCCCGCCCCTCGCTCTACGTCTAAACCCAACAGCACAGCGGGCGGGCGTACTGCTCCATCCCAGACACAATCCAGGTTGTGAACCAATGGGCTGCTCGATCCCTGCGCGCAGAAATCTCCAAAGGAGCTTTCCCATGAACAGATTTCGAATGTTTGTCTTGTTATCGGGCTTGTCCCTTGCCAGCTTTTGCCAAGCCCAAACCGCTACCGGTGAAACCCTGATGCTCGATCTGCCCCGGCAGAGTCAGCATGCTCTGCTGACGCAGCGCATTGGCGTCACTGACATCACCATCAACTATCACCGGCCGCTGGCGAATGGCCGGCAAATCTGGGGCAAAGTCGTACCTTACGGGCAGGTCTGGCGCGCCGGAGCCAACGAAAACACTACCATCGCGTTTAGTGATCCGGTCACGATTGAAGGGCAGCCGCTCGACAAGGGGACGTATGGACTGCACATGATTCCCGGGGAAATTCAGTGGGCGGTAATCTTCTCCAAAAATTCCACGTCGTGGGGAAGCTTTACCTACAAGCAAGAAGAAGACGCATTGCGAATCAACGTGAAGCCGCAAACGGCCGAATTTCATGATGCCCTGGCCTACGACTTTGACGAAGTGAAGCCGGATTCGACTGTCGTCACCATGCGCTGGGAGAAGGTCGCAGTGCCTTTCAAAGTTGCGATCAAGGTGAATGACTTGGTCACCGCCAGTATCCACCGGAAATTGCATGGACTCAATCAATACTACTGGGAGGGGTGGGACGATGCGGCCGGCTACTTCCTGGCCAACAAGATGAATCTGGACGAGGCGATCAAAGATGAAGATCAGTCCATTCAGATTGAAGAGCGCTACGACAATCTGATGAGCAAGTCGCGCATTCTGGAAACGATAGGACGTAAGGACGAAGCGACGGTGTTCAAGAACAAGGCGCTGGAAAAGGGCAGTGCACTGCAGCTCTACTTCTACGGCCGCCAGCTACAGGGAGACAAGAAACAAGAGGAGGCATTGGCCATTTATCGCGCGAACGCGAAGAAGTTCCCCAATTTCTGGACCTCGCATGTTGGTATGGCTCGCGTGTACAGCGCGCAGGGCGACTTCGACAATGCGGTAAAGGAGATCAAGACCGCGCTGACCGATGCTCCGGACTCGAACAAGGCCAACCTGGAAAATTATGTGAAGCGGCTGCAGAACAAGGAGGATATCAATCGGTAGTTGGCTGTTGCAGTTGCTTGCCGAAGGCAGCGGCTAAAGCCGAGCTGATTCGAGGGCACATGCGATATGGCTGAAGCCATATCCTGATACGAATCCTTATTCGAATCCTGGTACGAATCCCGATACGAGTCGTAGATTGCAGGAGTTGATGGGCCAGTTCGAAAAACTGGCCCATCTTTAATTAATTCTTGCCGTTCTGAGGTGCTACCAGACGCGGCAGGCGTTGGCTCGAACCATCTTTTGTCCGGGTTTGCAGCCGAAGGCTTGCTGGAATTCCGACATGTTCGACATCACATTGTCGATGCGGAAGATGGGCAGGGAATGCGGGTCTGTGGTTACGACCATGCGTGCGATCTCGGGACGGATGTTGGTGCACCAAGAGTAGGCATTGGCCAGGAAAAAGCGCTGGCGGTAGGTCCAGCCGTCGGGGCCTTTGTCGTCCAGCGACTTGCCCTGCTGCTTGAGCGTGGCCTCCAGCGCATTCAAGGCCAGGTGGATGCCGCCGTTGTCCGCAGTGTCTTCACCCTGGGTGAGCATGCCATTCTGTTTGACCCCGGCGCCGGCCTCGGGCACCTCCTGCGTGTACTCATCGGAGATGCACTTGCCGCGTTCGTCGTATTGTTTGCCATCTTCCGCGGTCCACCAATCGCGCAGGTTTCCATGCGCGTCGAACTTGCGTCCCTGGTCGTCGAAGCCGTGCGTAAGCTCGTGTCCAATGACCATGCCGATGGCGCCGTAGTTCACGGCGTCGTCTTTGGCGGGATCGAAGAACGGCGGCTGTAGAATGCCGGCAGGAAAATTGATGGTATTCAACTGCGGATCGTAATAGGCGTTTATCGTGGGCGGGGTCATCGTCCACTCGCTGCGATCGACCGGTTTGCCGACCTTTGCCACCCAACGTTCGAACTCAAACGACGAAGCCTGCCCGACATTGTTCAGATAGCTGCCGCGCGTGACCTTGACCCCGGAATAGTCACGCCAGTGTGACGGGTAGCCGATTTTGTCTTCGATCCCCTTCAGCTTTGTAATGGCCTGCTGCTTAGTGGCGGGCGACATCCAGCTCACGCTCTGGATATCTTCACCTAGCGCTTGCTCGATCGCATGCACCATCTGAATGGTGCGGGCTTTGCTGTCGGGCGGGAAGGCCCGGTCGACGTAGGCCTGACCCAGAGCTTCGCCAAGGTCACGGTCTGCGGCACGCACGCAGCGCCGCCAGCGTGGCTGCTGCTGTTCAGCTCCGGCGAGAGTGTGCGCGAAAAAGTCGAAGTTCTCGTCCACAAGAGCCTTCGTGAGGTAGGGCGCTGAACGATGGATTACCTGCCAGCGCAGGTAAGTCTGCCAGTGTTCCAGAGGATGTTCTTGAAGCAGCTTTTCTTCGGCGCGAAAAAAGTCTGGCGAGGTGACGATGTAGTGGTCGCTGGCGGGGGCTTTCACTGCCTTCAGATACGCGTCCCAGTCAATCGACGGTGTGAGTTCGCGCACTTGGGCAAGGCTCATCTTGTTGTTGATGTTCTTGGGATCGCGGCGCTTAATGTTATCCATCTGCGCCTTGGCCATCGCGGTTTCCAACTCGATTACCGTGCCAGCGTCCGCGGTGGCCTGCGTCTCCGGCTCGCCTGCCAGCGTGAACATCTTCTGTAAGTGCGCGCGATACTTCTTGAGGATTTCGACGGACTTCTCGTCGGTGTTCAGATAGTAGTCGCGATTGGGAAGGCTCAATCCTGCCTGGTCAATTTGCGCGACGACCTTGGACGCGTCGTCGTAGTCTTGTTGTCCTGTGAAGCCGAAGAAAGGTGAATTGGTCTGATTATCCCCCTGCTGCCACGCTCCAGGATATAGATGGTGCAGGTGAGCGATTTCCAGCGTGATTTCCTTCTTGGACTTCAGAGCGGCGATGCGGTCAAGTTCCGGCTGCAGCGGCCTCAGGCCGGCTGCTTCGATGCCGCCCTCGTCCATGCACGCGGCCCAGTAGTCGCCGATCTTTCGCTGCACCGGATTACGCTTGGGGTCGTTAATGCTGGAGGCCTCTAGAGTCTCGCGCAACAGGTTCTCGTTCCATAGTTCAAGGCCGCTCCCCGTACCCCAGAAGACCTGATCGGGAGGGATCGGGTTCGCCGTAAGCCACTTGTTGCAGGCGTATTTGTAGAAACTATTGCAGGGATCGAGGGTCTTATCCACCAGGTCTGGATCGAAGTGCTCGAGCTTGGGCGCCTTGGCCTTGTCGGCAGGACTGGCGCCAGCGCGGGGAACGGCAGAATTAACAGCCGCTGTCTGGGCGAACAGAGCCCCGGAAATAATCAGACACAACACGATCGACGCAAAAAACCTGGGGATGGACATGTGACCTCTTATGGGAAACGCATGAAGTTGGATTGAAGCAATGGCGCGGTAGAAGGTACGCATAAGGGAACGAGCAAGTTCCACGCGAAGGGACCGAAGCGACACACTCCGGCCCGACCGAACAACATACTACAGACGGCCATCTTTGTGCGGGGTTAGCAAACAATTGCGAAGCGATGCTCCGAAAATCAGTTGGGGAAGCAAGATGGGAAGACTGTTTTTTACCCCGTATTGTGCAGACCCGCGGCAATGCCGTTGATGGTTGCACCTAGAGGATATTCCAGTTCCGCTCGACCTTGCTCTTGTTGCTTGCGCCGCAAAAGCTCAACCTGGATCAAGCTCATAGGATCGACATAGGGATTGCGCAGCCGAATGGATCGGGCGAGGACACGATTCCGTCCCAGCAGCTCGCGCTGGCCTCCAAGGCGGAGAATCATCCGACGGGATCGTAGAAACTCGTCTTCCAACATGGCGAACACGCGCTTTCCCAAGGCAGGATTTTTGACAAGTCCAGAGTAGACACGTGCGATATCTAGGTCCGCCTTCGCTATGCCCAATTCAACGTTGCGCATCATGTCCGAGAACAGGGCGAAGCCGCGCAACATCTGACGCAACAATTGCTCATGGCGAGACCCCTTTTTCGCGAACTGCTGCAGTGCGGAGCCCACGCCATACCAGGCTGGCACGGCATGGCGGCTCTGCATCCAGCCAAAGACCCACGGGATGGCCCGCAGATCTTCGAGGCATCGACCCTTGGTTCGCCGCGACGGCCGCGAGCCGATACGCGTGGCATCGAGCTCGTTGACCGGAGTCGCCTGGTCGAAATACTCCAGCACGTCGGGATTTTCAGCGATGTCGTGGCGGTAAAGCCGGTAGGCCTCCTGGGACATTTCTTCCATGGCCTCTTCCCATCGTGGCAGAACCTGGGCGTGCTTGCGATCGGCATGGGTGAGCGCCTCCAAACTGGCCGCGACCATCAACTCCAGGTTCCACTCGGCGAGCACCGGGTCGGAATATTTCCAGTTGAGAACCTCTCCTTGTTCAGTGATGCGGATGTGTCCGGAGAAACAGCCCTCGGGCTGCGCCGTGATCGCAGAATGAGTTGGCCCGCCGCCGCGGCCCACCGTGCCACCACGACCGTGGAACAACCGCAGTTTTATTCCGTGTTCCTGAGCTGCACGGTGCAGTTCGCGATGGGCTTTGTACAGTTCCCATGTGCTGGTCAGCATGCCGCCGTCTTTGTTGGAGTCGGAGTAGCCGAGCATGACTTCCTGCCATCGGCCCCATGAATCGAGCAGAGGTTGATACTCCCGATGACTCCAGACGCCGCGCATGATGCCGCCGGAAGCGCGTAACGAATCAATGGACTCAAACAGAGGCACCGGCATCAGGCCAGGATCATCAATCGATCCGGAAACTCGCACCTCGCAGGACTTCGCCAGCCGAAGCACAGCCAGAACGTCGCCTTCGGATTCCGCGCCGCTGATGATGTACCGGCAAATTGCTTGCGGAGGATGGGTGCGTTTGAGCTGGGCAATGGTGCGGAAGGTCTCGATCAGCTCGCGACTCTGCGGGGAAGGTGAATCGCCCAATTCCAGGCCGCTGGTGCCTGCTGCGAGAGCGGGTGAAATCTCCGCCAGCACCTCGGCGTGTACCCGTGCATGTTGGCGGATGTCGAGTGCGTGCAAATGGAAGCCGAAGGTGCGCACCTTGCGCAGCAAGGGGTCGACGAAGTTCTCAGCCAGGCGTTGTCCATGGTGCGAATGCAGATTGTCCCGAAGCAGCCGCAGATCGCTTTCGAAGTCGGAGGCCATCTCGTAAGCCGGAGGGCCTGCCGCGGCTTGGAAGCTTTGCTGCAGCTTATGCAAGACGTACGAAAGAAATCGCCGGTAGCCCTCCTGCGTGTTCTGCTGGCCCCAGAGAAGACGAACGCCGGGGATCGTGCGTTCGTACTCCGCCAACCGCGAGAGAAATTCTTGCGAAACGTCCACCTGCCGAAGCGAAGAACTCAAACGGTCGCTCAGAGACTCCACGTCCTTCACGTACTCGCGAAGAATCACAATGCGTGCCAGTTCAAGGGCGTCCCGAGTACACTCTGGCCTGACCAGCGGATTGCCATCGCGGTCGCCGCCAATCCAGGAACCGAACTGGATCAGATTAGGCAGTTCCGTCTCTTCCAGAGTGATTCCGTAGACGTCGCGAAACGCACCAACGACTTCGTCATAGACCCTGGGCAGCGTGTCGAACAGCGATAGCCGGAAGTACCGCAGTCCCATGCGAATTTCGTCGTTCACCGTCGGCTTGGCGAGACGCACCTCGTCGGTCTGCCACAGAGAAGTGACTTCGGCCCGGATGATGGCTTCGCAGTTCGCGGCGTCTTCGGCGGTGAGCGGCAGGCGGTCGAGTCGCTCGAGCTGTTCGGCGATGCGGCGCCGTTTCTGCAAAACCGTACCCCGTGCTACTTCTGTAGGGTGCGCCGTAAAGACAGGAACTACGGTAATTTTCTCCAAGGTAACCAATGCCTGTTCCGCAGAGATTCCAGCGCTCTTCATGCGCAAAAGCGTGCCGCGGAACGAACCTGGAGGCGGGACGTAGTGTTTATCCAACTTCCCCGCCCGGCGTCTCCGCTTGCGATGGTTGGTCTCGGCCAAGTTCGTCAATTCGAAATAAGTCGCGAACGCCTTGGTGACGTGATAAGCCCTGGTCAAGTCCATCTTCGAGACCAGACCTTGCGCCTGGACCATGAGTTCACTCGCGGAAGAAATGGGGCTGTGCCGGACGTGCTCACGGTGTTTGATCAGCAGTTGGCGAAGTTCTTCCACGGTGTCGAACAACTCCTGCCCTCCCTGTTCAACCAGCGCTTGACCGAGCAATAAGCCTAGCGATCGAACATCGCGGCGCAGCGGATTGTCCTTGGCAGGTTCGTCCGAACGGGCAGTCAGCTCCGCCAGGCGAGCATTCTGGTCGTCAGGTTTCCACAGCGGTCTGGGCTTGCTCGTGGCCATGAGTAGGAATAAGGAGAATAAACGAAGCCGGGGATGCAGTGAAGAAAAGCTTCAAGGCGGCAAAGATTGGGAAGCGGGCCTTCAGTGTGAGCGCCTGTTATCTTTGCAGTTCTTATTTCGGCACTTCGAAGCGGTATCCGATGCCGCGCAACGTCTTCAGGTATTGGGGATGGCGGGCGTCTGCTTCAATTTTTTCGCGCAGGCGCCGAATGTACACATCGATGGAACGCGGTGTGACGAAGGGAGTCTCCTTCCACACCGCATCCAGCAGTTGATCGCGCGTGAGTACGCGGCCGCGATGGGTTGCCAGGTATTCGAGCAGGCGGAATTCCCGTACGGTCGTGAGAACATTGCGCCCCTGCACGTGCACGGTCATGGACGAGCTGTCGATTTCGAGATCGCCGAGTCGCAGGACTTCGCTCGCCGCTGGCGTCTGCCGCACTCCACGCAGTACACTTCGAACGCGGGCCACCAGCTCACGGGGGCTGAACGGCTTGGTAATGTAGTCGTCTCCGCCCAATTCCAGGCCCTTCACCCTGTCCGCCTCTGCCGTTTTTGCAGTCAGGAATATGATCGGGGTCGACGAAAGAACTGGGGTCTGGCGGATCTCCCGGCACAAGTCAAATCCGTCGGCGCCCGGAAGCATCACATCCAGAACGAATAAAGCAGGCATCTCCCGCAAGGCTTCTGAGATGACCGAGGCCGCGCTGACGAAGCTCTGCACTTCAAACGCTGCCGCCTGCAAATTGTGAGAGATGAGGCGAGCAATATCCTCGTCATCTTCCACTACGAAGACAAGATGCCGACCCGGCTCCGAGATACCTTGTCCCTCGGTGCGCTCGAAGGAATTCATGGGAAAGTGCATTAATCGCTTCTGGCCACCGAAGCCGCTTGGGGTATCGGGATCCTGCCTCAAACTGTATTGGGAGAATGTTTCGCGAATGTTTCCCCCGTGTTAAGGAATGATGAATTTGTGAGAGAAGCTCTTAAGGTTTCGGTTTCGCTCAGCGGGCCTGCCCGAACTGGCAGGTTGGTTGTGGGTAGAAATTGAAACCACCTCCGCCCGTTGAGGATGAGTCTCTTTTTCTGAGAACTGAGAACTGAGAACTGAGAACTGAGAACTGAGAACTGAGAACTGAGAACTGAAAGCTGAGGACTGAAAGCTGAGAACTGAAAGCTGAAAGCTGAAAGCTGAAAGCTGAAAGCTGAAAGCTGAAAGCTGGCGTCCTACTGTGCAGCTCTTTTCTTCGGCATGTGCCGCAGGCTTCGTCCTTCGATCAGACTGTAAAGGTCCTCGGCAAGATTTGTCGTATGGTCGCCGGCTCGTTCCAGAGCTTGAGCCATGAGCAGCACATCGAAGCTGGACACGTCTCCATGAGAGACATTTTCGGCGAGATGCTTCTGAAACAAGGCATGGCAGACGCGATCTACATCCTTGTCCATCTGTAACACCTTGCGTGCACATTCCAGGTTTAGAGTGACGACACCAGTGTGGATTAGATGGAGCATATCCCGAAGGATCAAAGACATTTCGACCAGTTGACGAACGTCGGACGCGGCCATCTTTGAATTGCGGGACTGCACCCGCAGCGCCACGCCCATCACCAGGTCGCCGATACGCTCCAGGTCGGTGGTGCACTTCAAGCTGGCCAGTAACTGGCGTGCCCGGGCTTCATTCACCCTGGTGATCGCAGCCGGAAGCCGCTCATCAATCTGGCGCTCAATCAGGTCGAGTTCCTTCTCGCAATCCTTGATCGCCAGAAAAGCCATGCGCGACGATCCGGTGAACAAGTCGCGCACGTTGAAGGCGGCATCGCGAGCGATAAGGCAGCCTTTCAGCGCAAGGCGTGTCAGATCGTCCAGCGAGCCCGTACCCTTTTCGACCGTTTGCGGCTTCGCGGCTAGATTTCTGCCCGCGTCGCGAGCTTTAGCTGGGACCGTGTCGATGCTCTCGGTCGATTCGGCCGATCGGGGTGATCGTCGGGCTAGTGAGGTTTTGCGAGGCATTTTGATGCACGATTAGTCTAACCGAGAATTGTGAAAGGGCGATTAATAGCGGCCAGTTTGGTCGAGACAAACGCGCAGGACATTGGAAAAAGTGCGCCCGCCGCTTAGAATCCCGTCTACAAGATGGAAGCTGAGGAGCAGAGTGTGGAGATGCTCGAACATCTGCGTCGTCAGTTTGTCTACGAAGAGTGGGCGAACCGCGAAGTGTTGTCAGCAGTGCGGGCCAACCAGGATGTAAACGCGCGGCCGCTGCAACTCATGGCGCACATACTTTCCGCCCAGCGGCTCTGGCTGGAACGGTTGAAGCAGGAGGCACAGAGACTGCCCGTCTGGCCCAAGTTCAATCTTGAGGAGTGCGAAACCCAAGCGGCAGAACTTGGGCGATTATGGCGTGAATACTTCGAGACCTTTCCGCCGTCGCACCTCTCCGACACGATTTCCTACAAGAACAGCAAAGGAGAGCCTTGGACAAACACCGTACAAGATATTTTGACTCACGTGCTGCTACATTCGGCGTACCATCGCGGACAGATTGCCAGCCAAATGCGCGCCAACGGCCAGGCACCCGCCTACACAGACTTCATCCATGCCGTACGCCAAGAGTTGATCGACTGAGATAAGGTGCTCCAACGGAAGGCTGGCGTCTGCATCTGTTCCACGCCGCTTCACTTTGCCGTCATCGATGCGAAGACGTAATATCTCATCAATGAAAAAACTGTCTGGCTTTCTCCTCCTGGCGCTTTGTGCTGCCATCATGCTGGCCGCGGATGCACCCAGGATTCCAGCCATGCCTGCCGCCGTCTCCAGTAACGCCGTCGCCAGTCTCAAAGGGGGGCTCCAACTTTTCTCGATGATGGGAGTCGGTCCCAGGAAGACTTGGGACGACATAACCAACCAGGTTTATGTCCTACATCTTTCGTCCGGGAAGTGGAGCGATGGCCGCCCTGTGCCGGGCGTCGCTGGCCGTCTGGGCGCCGCCGCTGCCGGAGCCAGGGGACAAGTCTTTTTATTCGGAGGGTATGTAGTCGACGGGAAGGGAAGCGAAATCACGGTTGCCGATGTCAACGCGTACCTCCCGGAAGGCCAACGCTGGTACCGCGCCGAAGATGTGCCCGTAGCTGTGGACGGCGCGGTTGCCGGTACGAATCGTGATCGCTACATCTATCTGATCGGGGGCCGGTCGAAGAGCGGTCCCGTCAACCAGGTGCAGGTCTATGATGTCGAGAAGAATACTTGGAGCCAGGCCACTCCTTTTCCGGGTACGCCCGTCTTCGGTCATGCTGGCGGTTTGATCGGTGACACAATCGTATTTATCGATGGCGCTACCAAGGGCACGCTTGGCGGTGCGCCGTATGTGGCCTCAGAGGAATGTTGGACAGGCAAGATCGATCACAAAGATCCGAACAAAATCGAGTGGAGCAAGCTGCCCTCGCATCCTGGACCGGCTCGTTTCGGCATTGCCGCCGGCGCCTCGGAGAGGGACCACAGAATCTATTTCTCGGGCGGCAGCGTCAGTCCCCATAACTTCAAGGGCTTCGGCTACGACGGAAAGCCCGCTGAAGTCTCGTCCGTAACTTTTGCCTATGATCTGCATGGTCACCGTTGGGAAACCATCGCTGAGGATACATTCGATCCTCGGATGGATAGCGGTGGAGTTCTGGCAACTCCTTTGGGGAATCTAGTTCTTGGTGGAATGGCCAAGAATCAGGCAGTTACCGCACGGGTAATGGTTCTGCCTAAGAAATAGAGAAAGGGTGCGTTAGTTCTGCCCATCTCTATTGGCCGGAACTCTGAGTTCGAGGTACAATCCCCGTGAGTTGGAGCATCGATTCCCCAGTTCCGTCAGTCCCGTGCCGAGAAATAACATGTACAAGCCTCGATAACCGCTTTCCTCCTGCTCGCGCTATCGCGAGTCCCTGCGCCTTGAATCATTGCTGGTGTTGTCAGTGGCAATGCCTGCTTCTTGTGCAGGCAATGTCGCAGAAAGCTGCAGGTCGTGAATGGAAGCAACATCGTTAGCTGCCGAATCGCAGCAGCGCACATTATGGGCGTCCCTGGTAGAAGCAATTCGTGGATCGCACCAAGACTACACCGCCGGCAGTCTGAACCGGGCCATTCTTCTGCTCGCCGTGCCCATGGTGCTGGAAATGGTGCTGGAGTCGCTCTTCGCCGTGGTGGATGTGTTCTGGGTCGGACGTCTCGGAGCAAACGCCGTAGCTACGGTCGGACTGACTGAGTCCATGCTGAGCCTGGTCTTTGCCGTGGGCATGGGATTGAGCCTGTCCACCACGGCCATGGTGGCACGGCGTATCGGCGAAAAGGACCCCGCTGGTGCGGCGGTGGCGGCAGTTCAGGCGATCGCTCTAGGACTGATTGTGTCCGTGATTATCGGGCTGCCATGCCTTATTTTTGCGCCCCGGTTGCTCCAATTGATGGGAGCGTCCCCGGAAATAGTATCCGTGGGTAGTGGCTACGCCAGGATCTGCCTGGGCGGCAGTGGCGCAGTGTTGCTGCTGTTTCTCAACAACGCAATCTTCCGCGGGGCTGGCGATGCAGCCATCGCCATGCGCCTGCTTTGGATCTCGAACATCATCAACCTGGTGCTCGATCCCTGCCTGATCTTCGGCTGGGGACCGTTTCCGCGTATGGGGGTCACCGGCGCAGCCCTGGCGACGTTGATTGGGCGGAGCATCGGCGTGCTTTATCAGTTCTACCGGCTGCTGAAAGGTACGGAGCGCATCCACATCCTCATCAGTCAGATTCATTTGCAGTGGGACGTGCTGCTGCGTTTGTTACGGGTGTCGCTGACCGGGATCCTGCAGTTTGCCATCGCACACACGAGCTGGATAGGCCTGGTGCGGATCATCAGTATTTTCGGTGCGGCGGCCCTCGCTGGATACACGATTGCGATACGCATCGTCATTTTCGTGATTCTGCCCTCGTGGGGCCTCAGTAATGCGGCAGCGACGTTGGTGGGCCAGAATCTGGGTGCCGGCCATCCCGAGCGCGCCGAAAAAGCCGTATGGCGAACCGGGCTGTACAACGTGATTTTTTTGGGCGCGGTGGGGGCTGTGTTTGTGATGTTTGCGGAACCGATCATTCGCCTGTTCACGCAGGATCCGGCGGTCGTGCCGCTTGGGGCAGCCTGTCTGCGCATCGTCAGTTACGGCAACCTGGGTTATGCGTACTTCATGGTCATGATGCAGGCCTTCAACGGCGCAGGGGACACGGTCACCCCCACCGTCGTGAACTTCTTCGGATTCTGGCTGTTCGAGATTCCGCTAGCGTACTGGCTTGCTATTCCTCTGAAAATGCGCTCGAATGGGGCCTTTGTCGCCATCGCGGTAGCCGAAGGGACAATGGCCGCCGCAAGCGCTATATTATTTCGCCAAGGACGCTGGAAGAAACAGAAGATCTGAGGCGAGGGGCTGGACTCGAGGATTGAAAAAAGGTGGGGCGGGAGGAACGGTTTCGAACCGTCATCTCCGGGATGGAGCCCCGGCGCATTGCCGTGGTTATGCTACTCCCGCGTTCTGGACCTCGAAGGACGACGCACTACGTTATTGCATGGGTGCTTTTTGTGTCAACAAATGAATCGCCGCTATCCAGCCCAACCGCCGCTATCCCGTTGAAGCTCAACAAAAACGGTCACCGGGGTCGCACCTGTGGGCAGTGAGAACCTCACCTCGCGCGCGCCAACACCAGCGTCACGTCGTCTGGCTGTTCCATGTCGCCGATCCAATCGTCTACCGCCATGGTGACGGATTGACTGATTTGGGGTAGTGGGAGGTGCCGGTTTTCGCGCACAAGGTCAATTAGCCGCTGCTCACCAAACTCGCCGAAATCATTCTCGGGTTCGGTAACACCGTCGCTGTAGGCGACGAAGATCTCGCTGGGCTGCATTTCTACCGCGCCCTCTTCGTATGTCATGTTATCGAACAAGCCAATGACCGTCCCACCACTTTCCAGCCGCCGCACCGTGCCGTCTTCGCTGATGAGGATCGGCGGCAAGTGGCCACCGTTGCTGTAGGTCAGCCGATGCGAGCGCCCATCGTAGATGCCGAGGAACAAAGTGGCGTATTTTTCGGGCGGCGTGCTTTCGTAAAGCTGGTGGTTGAGCAAACTGAGCAACGCCCCAGGAGAAACCTCCACGCCCTCGGGCCAAGTAGCCATTACCCGGCCTGAGCCTGAAACCGCGCCCACGGCCACTGGCTCCCGCATTTGGGGCAAATTCTCCACACTGTAGGCGCGGACCGCGGAGTGAATGGTCGCCATCAGCAGGGCCGCCGAGATTCCTTTCCCGCTGATGTCCCCCACGGCGAGAATCAGCTTGTGGGAGCTGGCAGTCAGGAAGTCGTAATAGTCACCGCTGACCGTTCTAGCCGGACGGCAGAATCCGTGCACCTCAAGCGACTCAAGCTCCGAAACCTGCCGCGGAAACAACTGCGCCTGCACTTCCTGCGCGATAGCCAGCTCATTTTCCAGCCGCTGCTTTTCCTTCTGTTCCTGGATCAGCTTCTCAATGGACTCGGTCATCGAGTTGAACGACAGCGAAAGTTGGGCCAACTGGTCGGTGGATTTCACCGGGATGCGATGGCTGAAGTCGCCTCGATCCACGTGCTTGGTGGCATCGTAGAGTTGCGCAACAGCGGCGGTAACGGTCCGGGTCATACGCGTACCAGTGAAGAGGGCTATGCCTTCGATGATCGCGAAAAAGATCCCCACGCCCAGCAGAATGTATTCCACGCCTTTGGCAAAATCCCCCAGCGACGCGAACAAGTGACCGTAGAGGACGGAAGGAAGAGTTCGTACTCTTACCAATGCTCCGGCTCGCTCACTTTCGCCTGTCTTCCAATCCACTACTCTCAAAGGGGTGCCGAACTGGATTTCACGGTCCAGGTTCCCAGTTGGGGACGGCAGGCCGCCAACAGTGAACGTTGGCCGCAACTCTATCTGATCCCCCTCCACGTTGACACTGCCCGGGCCCTGACGGAGGGCGAGTGCAGCCTTGCCGGGTTCCGGCCTCACTGTCAAGCCTGATTGTGTCCCGGTATTACTCCCGTCAACGCTTCCGTTTTCCGACCTGATACCCGCTGCGTAGAGGGTGATTTCGCCCAGATTGTGCGCAAACTTTGCGACGAGGTCTTTGTCCAAGGGCTCACTCGTGACCACGGTCAATGTCTCGGTACGCAAAGGAAGTGTCGACGCAACGCGGAGGTACAGCTGTCCGTGATCGCGAACGATCTCGCGAAAAGGCTGATTATCGCGCAGCTGTTTTGCGTACGGATTCTCGCTTTTGCTGAAAAAATCAGGGAAAGGAAAACTTGTGTTTCCTGGCGCCCCGCTGCAGAGTGGCACTACCTTGCCGCCGTACCAGGCGCAAACTTCGCGCCGACTCCATTCGCGGTCTCGCTTTTTTAGACCGGCCAGCGATTCAACGGATGGCTTGTTTCCGTGTTCCAACCGTGCCGCCAGTTCATTGAGGATGGCGGCGTTCGCCGCCTCAACGCTCCGCATTTGAGAGTTGAGCTCGGAAGTCACCACGAAACCGGAGAACTGTCCGGCGAACAGATACAGCGTGACAAATCCCAGGGTTACGAGTAGTACTACGGGGATCACGCCGATAAAAACATAAGTGACGATGAGCCGGTTGCGCAGGCGCCACAAGACTCTTTGCTTTAGCCAGCGGAAGCCTAGGATCGTGAACAAGACTCCTGCGATAAAGGTGAGGAAGTCGACCCACCCACCCAGGTGTGCTCCCCATGCCGGCGCGAGCACACTTAGCAGGTTCTGCAGAGCGAACAGTCCTGCCGCCAGTCCGAGCAGGTAGCACGCGATGCGCGCCATGCGCCCTTCAGGCCAAAGGCCGACTCCGCTCAACCTCCGTCGCAATTCTGAATAGGACAGCTGCATGCTCATTCGAAAGTATGGCAGGTAGAGGGTAAATCGACGCCAATCCCGTGCCCAATATGCGCAGTGCTAGATTTCAGGGTAAAGATCAAAAAAAGCCTCAAGACTGGTCCGCAACTGTTTTTCAATCTCTTCCTTGCTACCCTCGATCACATGCATACTCACGTGTGCCTCGCGTCCGTTCGCGAGCTTGATCGCAGCCTCGCCTACCTCGACCACGTCTTCGGAGGGCAGCAGCCTCATGCCATAGACCAATGTCAGGTTTGCCATGTCTGAATTCTACGCCGTCGCCGAAGCTTCCAGAAAAATCCACCTTGGGGAATTTAGGATTCGGGCGATTCTCATTTAGAATTCCGCCGTGCCCAGAAATTCTCTCTCAGTCCTGTTGAACGGTCTTTTGCTGGCTGTGCTCGGACGGCCAGCCATGGCTCAGCAGCAGCCCGAAACTCCACCTGCTGCCCAGCCTCAGGTGAAGGTCAACATGCTGAACGTATGCACTCCGTCGGCGGAAGAACAGAAAGAGATTGCTGCGGCGCTGGCGCGTGTCCCCAGGCAGCCACTGTTTGCGCCTGACTTCGAGGTTGCTCGCGGCCGATCGACCCTGAGTGATATGCCGAACTTTCTGCAACCCGGACAGAGCGCGCACGTTTCCAGCGAGCCCTCGGTGGCGAGCTACGTGCGCATCCGCCATGAGTTTGCGGTGCAGGCACTGTTTTCCAGCGTGCAGTATTCCTTCAGCAACGACGGGCAAAATATGGTGGAAACGCTGGTGCTGCATGTCCGTGATCCTAAAGAGCTGATTCAAGTCGCGTTGGAAGATAGCGCTTCAGCCGTCAGTAATCCTGAGACCATGCTCACTGCAAATACGCCAGCGAGCCGGATTCGTCTGGAGCGTTTTGGTAAGTCGTCCGTGGCACTGGCCCGATGCTTAGCTTCTGAAGGACCAGCTCCTGATCAGAGCGCTTATGAGCCATTGTTCCGCAGCGCTTCCGAGGTACTCGCGAACTATCGCAACTTGTTGGGTGTGAAGAGAATTGTTCTCGACGAACTGACCAAGGTTGCAGGCAGTCCGAAGGGAAAGATTGCGCCTAGATCGAAGATGGTTCGGCCGCTCGAAGATAAGAAATGAAGATAAGAAATGAAGACAAGAAATGAAGGCAAGAAATAGCGCGGACTCAAACTATGTTTGTCTAACTTGATATCCGCGTGCTGCTGAGTTGCGTTTCTGGCTCAATCCGTGGCTTGCATCCAAATCTGAAATCCGCAATCTAAATGTTGCAATCACAAAACAAGCATGAGCGAAACTCGTAATGTGGTCATAATCGGTTCCGGATGCTCGGGACACACTGCTGCGCTCTATGCGGCGCGGGCCAACCTGAAGCCGCTGATCGTCGAGGGGCACGAACCGGGTGGACAGCTGGCTCTTACAACCCTGGTCGAAAATTTCCCTGGATTTCCAGAAGGCATTCTTGGGCCGCAACTCGTCGAGAACATGCGCAAGCAGGCAGAGCGCTTTGGTGCAGAGTACAGAGTGGGCCATCTCACGAGCACCGATCTTAGCCAGCGTCCGTTTCTCCTCCATCTTGGCAAACACCAGGTACATGCTCAGTCGTTGATCATTGCCAGCGGGGCGTCTGCGCGTTGGCTGGGATTGCCGCACGAACAGCAGCTCATAGGTCACGGGGTTTCCTCGTGTGCCACCTGCGACGGTTTCTTTTTCTCGGGGAAGGAAATTGCGGTTGTCGGCGGAGGTGATTCCGCCATGGAAGAGGCGTTGTTCCTCACCCGCTTCGCTACGAAGGTCACCATGATTCATCGCCGTGACGTTTTTCGCGCCTCGAAGATCATGCTCGATCGGGCACAACATCATGAAAAAATTCACTTCCTCACCGATACCGTGGTCGAGGACGTCTATGACATACATCACAAAGAAGTAACCGGTCTCAAACTGCGCAATGTGAAGACTGGCAAAGTATGGGATTTCCCCACCAGCGCTCTTTTCCTCGGCATCGGACATGAACCCAACGCCAAAATGTTTGAACATCAACTGGATACTGACGCCGATGGCTACCTCAAGACTCGTGACTACGTCTTTACCCGCGTCCATGGGGTCTTCGCCTGCGGCGACGTTCAGGACCGGCGCTATCGGCAAGCCATTACCGCAGCCGGAACCGGCTGTATGGCCGCCATGGAGGCGGAGAGGTTCCTGGAAGAGCAAGGCAAGTAGTCACGCATTGATGAACATGAATGTAGGAATCCTGTTTGTTTCTCCACGGTGCTTCATTATCGAGTTAAGAGTGTAGAACGCAGCCACGTAACTCCAGCAGATGACCTCGGTGATCTATCGCCAGAATTAGAAATTACTTAGACTCCACTTCCAGTGAAAATCCCCATGCGATGCCATATAGCAGTGAGGGCACTGCTTTTTATCGTTGTGGTTGTACTCGCCCCTCCTCATTCCCCGTCTCAGGAACTTTCCAACAGCTCGCGCAAAGTAGTCATGCGCGTTACTCCGCAGTATCCTGCCCTAGCTCGTACCATGAGCATTCGTGGAAGCGTGAAAGTGGAGGCCCTGGTTGCGCCCAATGGCACTGTGAAATCCGTGGACGTCAGGGGAGGACACCCTGTGCTGGCTCAGGCCGCGCAGAATGCTGTGCGTCAGTGGAAATGGGAGCCCGCTCCTCACGAGACCAGCGAGTTGATGGAGATCAAGTTCACTCCGTAGCATCCTGACGATTTCTGGTGGATCGGGTAGCAGCAGTGCACCTCGAATCACGATTGTCATGGCCGTTCCTACCTGTGACAGACCCCAGTTGTGATACAAAATTCTGTGGTCTTTACATTGTTAGCTGCCATTATTCAAGTGCCCACCCCCTATCCTCTTGCGGTATCGAGTTCGACAGGTATGCCATGTTGAGGACGTTCTTCGTCCAGCTCTCCGAAAACAGGTCGCTGCGCAATTTTGCCGAACGGTCTTCACTTGGCCGGCGTGTCTCAGGACGGTTTGTCGCGGGGACTGAAATTGCGGATGCCGTACGTGCTACCCAAGCTATAAATCGCGCAGGCATGAGCGTCACCGTCGATAATCTCGGCGAGAACGTTACCAATCCGCAAGAAGCCCGTCACAGCGCGCAACTCTATCACCAAGTTCTCGACGCGATCGCGACGAATCAGCTCAATGCCAACATCAGCTTGAAATTGACCCATATGGGCCTGGACGTCGATGAAAAGCTGGCACGCGAGCTGGTCAGCGAGTTGGTCGCCAAAGCGGCGTGCATGACACCTCCGGGCTTCGTACGCGTGGACATGGAGGGATCGCCCTATACCCAGCGCACGCTGGACTTCGTCCACGAATTACACCGCATGCCGGGAAATCAGAACAGCGTTGGCACTGTGATCCAGGCATACTTGAAACGCTCGGAAAACGATATTGAGAAGCTGCTTTCTGAAGGGATCCGGATCCGCTTGTGCAAAGGTGCGTACAAAGAACCCGCCAGCATTGCCTTCGAAAAAAAGGAAGATGTCGACGCGAACTATATCAAGCTGATGAAAATTCTCATGGTGAGTGGCATTTATCACGGGTTGGCCACTCACGACGAGAATATTATCCGGGAGGCGCAGGCGTTTGCCGATCGTGAACGAATTGCGCGAGAGTCGTTTGAGTTTCAGATGTTGTATGGCATTCGCCGTGACCTGCAGCAGCGCCTGGTGCGCGATGGGTGGCGCATGCGCGTGTATATTCCCTTCGGCACCGAGTGGTATCCCTATTTCATGCGACGCCTGGGCGAGCGACCCGCCAATGTTCTGTTCATTGCGAGAAATCTGTTGCGTGCATGAACCTGAGAGCTGTTCGTCTATTGTTGCGGACCGGACTGCTCTCCACCCTCTGGGGGCGCCAGCGGCAGGCGGGTAGCCCCGTGCATTATGTCCCTTTCCTGGGGCGAAAACATGCTCTTGAAACGGTCGGAATTGATCACCTGCTCGCGTTGTGGTGGCGGCATAGCCCGCAAGTCGCGGACCGCTGTGCCGACCATGCGTCTCCGATCCGGTGGGAGTTGCTGCATTTGTCCGAAAACCTGCCGAGCCTGCTGCTTCTGATCGGGAGTCAGGTGCTCCCAGGTTTCCATGCGATTCAGCATGCGCTGCTGCTGTTGCGGCGGCAGGTTTGAAAAATGCTGCAGGCGCTGCCGGAGCTGCTGCTGCTGCGGCGGCGACAGACGCCGGAACTGGGGATCGTTTTGCAGCACACGTTCCTGTTCGTTGGCAGGCAGATCCTTGTGACGACGCAGCCAGTCGCCCGCGTGACCCTGTTGTTGCCCCGGGCCTTGCGGTGGTCGTGGCACCTGCTGCTGACGGTTTGGCTGGCGTTGGGGGGCTTGGTTTCTTTGAGCAGGCGCGTGGTTAGCATTTTTTTGCGCCGCGCAGGGAGAGGGAAGAGTAAGCACGGCAGCTACCCCTGCCGTTGCCAGCCATCCCGTCAGATGTCTCGCACGTTTCAACTCTCTCCCCGCTCTTTCCGTGTATCTCGTTTCTCTTAATTCTGTAATTCTTGCTTCGCCCGATGATTTATGACGCGAGCATCAAGGGTTTGCCGTGACTTCGTTCTGTACCGACAACTCATCAAGCAACTCAAAATCGGAATACAGCTCATGGTTCTTGTCCAGGGCCTGCAGGTCGCTCACCGCAGTGCCTGGCTGGAGCTGCTGGACAATCCGATCGTTCCCACCTGCGGGGTAGATTCCGCGACCGCGGGCGAAGAATGAACCGACACCAACTCCCACGAGCAGCGTAAGTGCGGCCGCGAGCACCGGTCGCCGGAACCATTGCGACCAGCCGCTCTGGGGCTTGGCCATCTCTTCCCGCAAACGGGCCTGCAACCGCACGTCGAAGTACGGCGAGGGTTCCGGCGCACGCCATTCGTCCAGCAAGGCCATTGACTGGCGGATCTGTTCCAGTTTCGCCCCGCATGCAGCACAACCCTCTAGATGCTTTTTCTGCTCAGCTGTGGCTTCACTCGATCCCGCAGCCACATCCAACATCCTTTCGCGAATTTCGTCGCAAGCCATAACCGCTTCCCTCAACTCTCTTCGCCACTTTCGTTTCGCCAACCAAAGTACGTTTCTCAAATGAATTCTTTTAACTGTTCCCGCAACGTCTCATAGGCGCGAAAGAGCAACGATTTGGTTGCCGATTCGCTCAACTTCAAAACTTCAGCAATCTGCTTGTAGTCCATTTGCTGATATTTGTGCATGATGACCGCCAACCTTTGCCGCTCGGGCAAGGCTCCCACTTTGCCACGGATCGCCAGCACTCGCTCGCGGCGGACCATGGCTTCCTCGGCACCCAGCGCGCCATCCGGTAATTCGAACGTTGTGCCGGTTTCCTCGTCAGGTTCGTCCAAGCTGACCGTTACTTCCGGACGCTCATGGCGCGTGTCGCGGGCATGATTGACCGCAAGATTGGTCGCGATGCGGTATAGCCAGGTCGTAAACTTTGCGCTCGCTTCGTACGTCCCGCGGGAGCGGTACACTCGCAAGAAGACTTCCTGTGCCAAATCCTCGGCTGCGGCGGGGTTGCGGGCCATCCGGTACATGAAACTCACCAGCGGACGGCGATATTTCTGCACCAGGTAGTCAAAGGCCGGTTGATCCCCTGCCCTTACGCGCAGCATGATCTCAGCGTCGGATGAGGCTTCCGCGGTGGCGGCCACCTGCCGCAAATCGGCCGAAAGCTGTGGCCGCATTGCGCCAATCAGGGCGCCCCGATCCATGGCGACACTGCTCACACTCTTGTCAACCCCAGGGTGGGGAGAAAGTTGCGCTCCGTTACTTTCATCGTGATCCGCGGAAGCCTTTGCCGCTGAAGGGGATAGGGGAGGCCTGCGTGGCTTGGAGTCGTCTGACATCGTTGAGTAAAGGGTTGCCAACTAGCTCTTCGGCTGTAACATCGACCCCTTGCAGACGATAGGCTACCACGCCCCCCGGCGGGGCGGAGCAGACTTACGGTGTGGTCGCTCCTGGCTCTTCGTTGATTCTCCGGGCCCGCCATACGAAGTAGGCGGGCAGCCCCAGCGCCACCATTCCCAATCCGATCGACGCATTCCTGGGAGTGGAGACGATCACGTTGACTACCAGGGCGATGGCGGCCAATACGAAAACCAGCGGCGTCCATGGGTATCCGGGAACAAGGTAGGGGCGGGGTAAGTCCGGATATTTTCGACGATAGACGAAGATGCTGGCCGCTCCGAGTCCGTAAAAAATCCAGGCCACGAACATCGTGTAGCTCATCAACTCTTGAAATTTCCCCAGACAGGAAAGGATCGCGGACCAGACGCCCAGGGCAGTGACCGCGATGGCCGGTGTGCAGAAGCGCGAGTGAACCTCTGCCAGTTTGCGAAAGAAGAGCCTATCGGAGGCCATGGCGTAGAAAACTCGAGGCGCCGTGAGCACCACGCTATTGATTGCACTGAAGACGGAAATCAGAATGGTCACTGCAATCACCTTCGCGGCGGAAGGACCCAATACGGCCGCAAACGAGGAAGCAGCGATCGTTTCTGAATTCGCGGCGCGTGACGGTCCTAGAGCAGCCAAATAGCCCAAATTGGCGAGTAGGTATAGGCCAGCAAGGAACACCACACTCCACAGGAGCGCGCGCGGGAAATCTCTTTGCGGTTCAAGGACTTCGCTGGCGCAGTAAGTCACGAATTGCCAGCCCTCGTAAGCCCACAGCACTGCGATCATCGCCAGCCCGAACTTGGAGAACAGGGATAGACTCAGGCCTTCGGTCCACATTGCACCGGGAATCTCCGAATAGCCCCGGCCCAGCCACAATAGGGTCGCGCAGACTGCAAGAAGCAGCAGGAGCTTCGCCAGCGTCGTCCAGTTCTGCAGGTCGGAGCTTTTCCGAGTGCCCCAGACGTTGACCAGGGTGACGATCACGATCACCGTCACAGATACCACCTTGGATGCCAGCGGGCTGAGCGGAATGGCAGCGCTCAGATAGGTGCTGAAGGCGACCGCCAGAGACGCCACCGTGCCGCTTGCGATGGCCAGGAACATGGACCATCCGTACAGAAACGCCGGCAGCGGACCGAAACACTCGCGGACATAGACATATAAGCCGCCGGCCTCGGGTTTCATCGCGGCGAGTTCGCCATAGGTAAGCGCACCGAGCAAGGACAGCAAACCACCAGCAATCCAGACCAATGATGCCACGCCTACAGAATGATCCACTTGGCGCAGGATGGCGCTGGGCACCAGAAAAATTCCGGAGCCGATGACGGAACCAATGATGAGCAGGACTAAATCGCGGAGGCGAAGACTCTGAACCAGTTTGGTCATGTAATGGAAGGCGGACCTGTCGGTCGGCGAAGGATATCTGCAATACTCTGCAGGCGCAACCCGTGGCGGAATGTCGATACGTTGCACCCAGGGGCGCTCAGCGAATGTCGGGTGGTGTATCCTAGTCGGGTCATTGACGCGTGCTCCAATGAACTTGAGGAACATATTCCGGGAAGCATCTGCGGCGCTGAGGCGCAATTGGGTCAGAAGTGTTCTTACCATTCTCGGCATATCTGTGGGCGTGGGCGCATTCATCTGCGTGGTCGCGATTGGAAACGCCGGCAGCAGCAGCATCGAAAATCAGCTGCAAAGCCTGGGGGACAATTTTGTTTGGATAGAGGCGGGAAGCCGTGCCAGAAATGGAGTCCGCTACGGAGCCCGGGGCGATCGCACGCTGATTCTCGGAGATGCTACGGCAATCGCCGAGCAGGTTCCCTTAATAAAAAGTATGTCTCCAAATGTGGACGGCAGTATTCAGGTCATCTATGAAGGAGAAAACTGGGCTACGAGATTTCGAGGTGTGACCCCCGAGTTTCTTCAGATACGACGATGGAATATGAGGCTGGGAGGCTTTTTCACCAACGCTGATGTGGATGCGGGTACGCCGGTTTGTGTTCTAGGTCAGACGGTGGTGGATAATCTCTTTGGCAATGAGGATCCGATCGGGAAAACAGTCCGCGTCAAGAGTATGCCGTGTAAAGTAATTGGTGTGTTGCAGGCTAAAGGGTTTTCCGCGACGGGGCAGGACCAGGACGATTTTATCGTGATGCCGTTCACCACGGCGGAGAAGCGAATTACAGGAACTTTCTGGCTGGACGACATCTTCTGCTCCGCGGTGTCGCGCGAAGCCATGCCGGAAGCGACCAAGCAGATCGTCGCTCTCCTGCGCGAACGGCACCATCTCAATCCGACAGAAGATGATGACTTCAACGTTCGTCGCCCCGAGGATGTCGTTCACGCCCAGCTTGCCACCAGCCGGATCATGACGATACTTTTGGCAAGCGTTGCGTCTCTTTCCTTGCTCGTGGGTGGCATCGGCATCATGAATATCATGCTGGTGTCAGTCACTCAACGTACCCGTGAGATCGGCTTGCGACTGGCCATCGGCGCTACCGAATCGGACGTCCAAATGCAATTCCTAAGCGAAGCCATCGTGCTCAGCCTGCTGGGAGGTCTTCTTGGGCTGTTGGCGGGTCTTCTGTCCTCCGGATTGGTCCAAAATTTGTTCCAGATGCCAACCAAACTCTCGCCTGAGATATTTGTCATCGGTGGCGTGTTCTCGGCTGGCATAGGAATTCTGTTTGGCTACTATCCTGCCCACAAAGCCTCTCAGCTCGATCCTATCCAGGGTCTCCGTTACGAGTAAGCGAGGTTTGCTCAAAGAGATTTCTTGTGGCTCTCTAAAATCTATTGTGATGGGACGGTCGAAGAGGGTGCTGCGGGAAAATACAGTGTGAGTACCTCAGAGGCTAAAGCCGCGCCCTTTCAAAACAGGATCAAGAATCCAAAGACAAAGCCAAAAAATCGCACTTCTCACGCGCACACTTCAGCCCGTGGTACTCACCGTCATTCGTACCGCAACGCCTCGATAGGATCTAACTGGGCAGCCTTGCGGGCGGGGTAGAAGCCAAAGAAAACTCCCACTGCCATGGAGAACAGCACTGCGACAACGATCACGACTGGAGAAATCCGGACTGGCCAGCCGAGCGTTTGCGTGATCAGGTACGACGCGCCCAATCCGAAGAGGATGCCAATCGTTCCTCCCATCAGGCTGAGTACCACAGCCTCGACCAGGAACTGCTGTTGCACGTTGCCTTCGGTTGCGCCAATCGCCATGCGCACACCGATTTCGCGCGTACGTTCGGTCACAGAGACCAGCATGATATTCATGATGCCGATGCCACCAACAATGAGCGACACGCTGGCGATTGAAGCCAGCAACAAAGTCATGACCCGGCCGGCCTCGTCGGCAACGTCAGCCATGTCGGCGAGATTGCGCACGGAGAAATCATCGTCAGCGCCGGGGCGAATGCGATGGCGATCGCGGAGCAACGCTGTGATCTGCTCTTGCGCCGCATAACTACCTTGCCGCGACACCGCTGAGACCATGATCCAACGCAGCCAAGGTTGCCCGGTGATTTTTTTCTGCATAGTGGTCAGGGGAACGAGGATGATGTCATCCTGGTCATCGCTCATGGCAGCGGACATTCCTTTAGGAGCGAGAACGCCAGTGACGCGGAACGGCAGGTTGTTGACTCGCAGGGTCTGGCCGACAGGGTCGGTCGCGCCGAAGAGATTCTTGCGGACGGTTTCGCCGATCACGGCCACATTCGCGGCCATGGTCACGTCATCTTGTGTAAACCCAGATCCCTCTTGAAATGGCCAATTGCGAATATCAAAATACTGCGGCTCGGTTCCGTTCAAATGTGTAGCCCAATTGTCGTTGCCAAAGACGACCTGTCCGTTAGCGCTGGTGCCCGGTGCCGCCGCATGTGCCGCCGGGCATTCCCGCAAGATCGCGAGCATGTCATCGTAGATCAGAGTCTTAGTTGAGCCCCAGCCCAAATGCATGCCGCTACGGGTCACAGTTCCGGCGCCGACAAACAACAGGTTCGAACCCATCGCCTGAATCTGCTCCTGCATTGTCTGCCGCGCACCTTGCCCTACCCCCAGCATGGCGATCACGGCGCCCACGCCGATGATGATACCCATCATGGTCAGGATCGAGCGCATCTTGTTGCGGGCCAGCGCGCGCATCGCGATTCGGATGATTGCGAGCAAGTCCATGTTTCTTTCAGTCCTCGGTTCGCTCAGTCTTCGAGTGTCGGCAGATTCTTGATGACTTCCGACGCGCGGGGCCGGTTCAGGATCGCTTCATCGCGACGGATTTTTCCGTCCCGGAACTGGATGCTGCGTTTAGAGAATTGTGCGATGTCCGGTTCGTGGGTTACCAGCACAATCGTCAGGCCCTCATCGTTCAGTTTCTGAAAAATGTCCATGATCTCGACTGAGGTGCGACTGTCAAGATTGCCAGTTGGTTCATCGGCCAACAAAATCGAAGGCCGATTCACGAGAGCGCGGGCGATTGCCACTCGCTGCTGCTGGCCGCCGGAAAGCTGCGAGGGAAAATGTGCCATGCGGTCGGCCAGTCCGACAAGAGCCAGCGCCTCCCGTGATCGCTTCTCCCCTTCGGCCTTGCTGATGCGCGCGTAAAGTGTGGGCAATTCGACGTTCTCAAGGGCAGTGGTTCGCGATAGCAGGTTGAATCCCTGAAAGACAAACCCCAGCTTGTGATTGCGGATTGTGGCGAGCTCTTTCTTACTGAGGCTGGAAACCTCGATGCCTTCGAGCAGATAGCGTCCGGCGCTGGGCTTGTCGAGGCAGCCCAGAATATTCATAAACGTCGATTTGCCGCCGCCGCTGGCCCCCATGATCGCGACGAATTCCCCACGTGCGATTTCGATACTCACACCACGCAAGGCATGCACGCGCGTCTCCCCCAGTTCGTAATACTTATGAACATCCTGAACCAGGATGGCGGTTTCAGGGCCGTTCTTGGTGTCGAAATTTGCCTCGCGTTGCGCGGTTGTGGCCATGTCGAATAGTTGTGTCTACTCCCCAGCTCCGTTGTACAAGCGACTACCGGCGTTGTGCGCCCATACCGGGACCGGAGGGCTTGTTGGATGTCATCGAACCTGTGACCAGTTCGTCGCCTTCCTTCAGTTCACCATTGAGAACCTCCGCGACCTCCGTGACAGTGTGGTCGGTGATGCCGGTGCGAATTCTAACTGGCTCGAGAGTGCTGTCCGGATGCAGTTTCCACAGCACCGCAACATCAACGCGCGGCGTTCGTACTGGCGCGCCATCAGTTCCGCCAGCCTGGCCTGGCGCATGCGCGCGATTTTGCTTGGCAGCGGCGCCGCCTCCCGCACTGTCACTGGCAAGCTGGGTACTGGCGTTATCATCCAGTCCATACTTTTGCAACAGCGCGTGGATTTCCTCCGCCTTCAGATCGGGTTTATAGCGCAGCGCCCCATTTGGCACTCGCAACACGCTACTTGTCGACGCGACTGGAATTGTGATGTATGCCGTCATCCCGGGGAAGAGTTTCAGTTCCGGATTGTCGAAATCAATCACAGTGTTATAAGTAACGACGTTCTGCACGGTCGTCGCGTTCATGCGAATCTGGGAGACGCGTCCGGTAAATGTATCGCGGGGAAAGGCGTCAACTTTGAACGTGACCACCTGCCCGTTCTTGATCATGCCCACGTCCGACTCGTCCGTGCTGGCGTATACCTGCATCTTCGTGAGGTCTTGCGCGATGGTGAAAAGTGTCGGCGCCTGCAGCGACGCCGCCACGGTCTGACCGACATCCACGTTCCGGGCGATCACGGTGCCATCAATTGGGGCGTGAATGGTGGTGTAGTCCAGGTTGGTCTGGGCCACCGTCAGCGCAGCCTCTTTCTGCTCGACTTGGGCCAGGGCTTGCGTGACCTGGGCCTCTGCTGCGGAAACGGCAGCCACGGCTGAGTCGTGATTGGCCTTCGCCAGGTCGAGTTGCTGCTGGCTCATGACGGACTCTTTTGCCAGTCCGACTGTGCGTTCGTAATCCGCCTTAGTCTGAATTTCGGTTGCTTTAGCTTTTTCCAGATTGGCTTTCGCGGAAGCGACGTTGGCCTTCGCGTTGGCGAGGTCACCTTTGGCCTGCAGCACCGCGCCTTGGAAGAGGGGCGGATCAATCTGTGCGACCAATTGACCCTTCTTGACGCGAGAATTGAAATCCACGAATAGGTGAGAAATCGTTCCCGAGACCTGGGAACCGACCTGAACCATGATGACGGAATTGATCGTGCCCGTGGCTTCCACAACTTCGCGAATGTCGCCGCGATCGGCTTTGGTCGTAAAGTACTGCGGTTTGTCCTGTCCTTTGAACTCAAACGCGGCGAAGACAGAGATTACAGCCACCACGCCTACGATGATTAGCCAGTGACGCTTGAGCAATTTTCCCTCGTTCTCTGAACCGAAACTGTATCCTCGTTCAAACCTGCAACCACCAAGTGGAAAGCCCTAACCGGCGGCTATTGCCTGCCGATCGTCTTCTAGCCCATGCCCAAAATATATTGCTTTCCTTCAAATGATAGTACGGACACCAATTATTGCGCTGCGAAGCTGAAGAGCACATGAAAGCGAGCAAACGGTTCAAGTTGGCGATTGCCGACGGAAATTCCCGCTAGTTCCTTCCTCCTCGAGCTCGATTACAACTCGCACTCAGTTCGCCAGGCGCGCCGAGTTTTTTTCCATTGAGGCAATCGGTTGCACTTCCGGATCATCGCTGTCAAACTGTCGGCTGATTATTGGAAACAGGTGCACGAAATGCGAAGACTCGCTCGAATTCAGTTTGCCTGCCTGCTGCTCACCGCCGGTGTATGGGCACAGTCTTTCGTAGCTACGCCTCTAAATGATCTGGGAACCGGTAAGTACAAAGGCTTTCAAGGTGGACTGTATGAAAAGGGCAGCAACGCCGTTCCTTCCGGCCATAATTCCGACGGCCTGGCCTTGGCCGCAGAAGTGAAACCGATCCGGGGAAAGTTCGTGCTCCTCGCGATCGGCATGAGTAACACGGCAATGGAGTTTGCCACCTTCGCGCAGATGGTTAGTGGCGACAATCGCGTGAATCACGCTTCCATGATCGTGATTAACGGCGCACAAGGATCCATCACGGGCTGCGCGTGGACGGCCACAAAGGAGTCGCCGCAGCAGCATGGCTGTAATATGCCACGCTTCTTGCCCAACCAGTACGACCGGATTCGCGACGAACTGCTCAAACCTGCCGGTCTGGCCGAAGACCAAGTGGAAGTTATCTGGATGAAGAACGCCGATCCGCGACCCAGCGTGGCATTACCGTCAAAAGATGCGGAGGCTTACCAGTACGAACGCTACATCGGCCAAACAGCCCGTGCGGTTCGATCACGGTATCCCAATTTGAAGCTCATGTTTCTCACGAGTCGTATCTACGCCGGTTATGCCACGGTGCCGCTCAATCCGGAGCCCTATGCTTACGAATACGGTTTCGCAGTCCAATGGGCCATCCAGGCTCAGATCAATCAGATGCGGACTGGGACGATTGACCCCATTGCCGATAATCTCGACTACAAGAAGAACATGGCACCCTGGATGGCATGGGGCCCTTATATCTGGGCCGATGGCACGATACCGCGGTCCGACGGGCTGACTTGGGACCGTTCTGAGTTCATGCCTGACGGGACCCATCCGAATGCGAGGGGAAGAGAGAAGGTTGCGCACCTGCTCATCGATTTCTTCCTGAATTCACCGTATACGGCGTGGTTCAAGTAGTTCTTGGCCAGTTTGAGAGTCCGAGTAGAACTTGCCTGTGCCGATTACTATAGTGAATTTTCTGGGGCGAAGATCTCTTGCCACCGAAGACCATTTCAGGGCTAAATAATAGAGCATCCATCCTTATCAATAGAGGCTTGAGTTGCTAATGCATTCCATGGTTCGCAATCTGCTGTTGTTTTGCGCCGGCTTGCTCCTGTCCTTACCCAGGGTATGCGCCCAGGAGTTGCCACTGCTTGCCTGCCCGTCTTCCAAACCTGGGCAGCAGACGGGAAAATATGCCGGTTACGCCGTTCGTCTGTCCCGCTCTTCAAACCGCGGTGAGCGCTGCCAGGCATTGGTAACCGCGCCCGTAAGCAAGACCAGCCAGGCTAAGACCGTAGCCAGAGATTGGGCTCTTTCAATCAACCGGCTATCGGGTTCAGATATCAACGGCGACGGGAAGCCGGAATTGATTGTGCAAGGGTATTCTGGCGGCGCCCACTGCTGTTACACCTATCGGATCATCAGCTTGAGTGGCGGGTTGCCGCTGGTTCGTGAGATTCACGACCAGGTCCCCGTATTATTCGTGAGGCGGGACGATGGAAGTACAGAAATCCGCGCTGGTGATGGTGTCTTTGATTACTTCCTCCTGCCGCACGCCGATTCGGTTATTCCGCAGATTTTTCTTCGCCTGGATGGAGACAAATTAGTGGACGTAAGCGGCGAGCACGTCGCCGAGTATGACAAGCAGATAGAAAAGGCCCACAGCGAACTCGGTGCCGCTGATCTGGACAAGCTCAGGAAGTCGACCTACAACCAGAACATGCTCTATGATCAACTGCCGACGGTGAAAAAAGTATTAGTCATCGTTTTGAACTATCTGTACAGCGGACGCGACGACCAGGCGTGGCAGGCTCTCGGTGAGATGTGGCCGCCCGCGGACGTGGAAAGAGTCAAGAAATTGATTCTGGAACGCCGTTCGCGAGGTTTGCTCTCCCAAGTCGCGCAAAAATCCGAGGCTGGATCGTAGTCCAGGCGGTCAACCTTGTCATCGACCAGGTTCGGGGTTGAGTAATCACCGCTAGCGAATTGGCCCATCTGGTGGGCTATACCTTTTGACTCAGAGAATTTCCACCAATCAAAATAACCAATCAAAATAAAAGAGGGCGGGTGCGCGTGCAGCGCTTTCCCCGCCCTGTAACTACTGTCAACCAGGAAAACAGAATTGCACTCGCTGATTTTACTGAACCGTTAGCTTAATCGTTGCCGGGTGCGACAGCGGAAAGAACGTTCCTTTCGTTGTCAGGGTATAAGTTCCTGGCACAGTCGACGCGCCCACAGTGATCGTTACTGTTGCAGTTGCTGTATTCGTGCCGTCGAGCGTGACCGACGTGGGATTGATGGCACAGGTCGTGTTCGCCGGAGCCCCGGTACAGACGAGACTAATGGCTTGATTAAACCCGGCGATAGGCCCAAGAGTAAGGCTCACCACGCCAGCTGCACCACCCCGGGTGACGCTCAGGGCGGTGGGCGAAGCTGCGAGGCTGAAGTCCGGCCCTGCTCCAGACAACGACACGTTCTGAGAACTGGTCGGTCCATTGTCGGTGAACGTCAGGGACGCGGTGGCCCGGCCGTAAGTTGTCGGAGTGAAGACAACACTGGCAGTGCAAACCGAATCGACACCAAGCAACGCACTACAGGTGTTGGTCTGGGTGAAATTGCTTGCATTGGTTCCTGTGATGCCAACACTGCTCAAGCTAAGATCAACGCCGCCAGAACTGGTTAATTTCACGGTCGCAGGCGCGCTCTGCGTGTTGAGTGGGATATTGCCAAAGTTCACCGGCTGACTGGGAATCGTGGCAGCCGGAGTGAGGTGCACGAATCGGATGCGATTGTTCCCCTGATCGGCAATGTAGAGGTTACTGTGTGAATCTACTACGAGACCGAAGTTCGACAGCCTCGCCAGGGTGGCCAGACCGCCATCCCCGCTAAACCCGCCGATGGCAGGCTGAGAGGCAATTCCAGCAACCGTTCCCCAAGTCTTAGTCGCGGCGTCAACTCGCTGCACAACGTTGGCGTTGCCGCCTCCGATGAATACATTGGCGGAGGGGTCGACGGAGATCTCGAGCGGGTTCCACATACTACCCTGCAGAGCCGGGCCACCGTCTCCACAGAGACAAGTTTTTCCGTTTAGCGCATAGGTGGTGATGGTGCCAGCTGGGTTCACGCTGCGAATCTTGTTGTTGTATTGATCCGAGATGTAAATGTTACCCGCGCTGTCCGCTCCCACGCCCGACGGGTGATTGAGCCTGGCCGAAGTCGCAGGACCATTGTCACCCGTGCTGCCAGCAATCCCGGTGCCTGCAATGGTGCTGATGATTTGGGTCGAAGCGCTGACCTTGCGGACCTTAAAAGCGAAGTAATCGGCGATATAGAGATTGCCGTTGGCATCGAGCGCTATATTTTGGGGCGATGTCAAACTGGCGCTGGTGGCCGGGCCCGCATCGCCGCAGGTGGACGTGGTCGGGAAACAGGAGTTTCCATTGCCGGCCACGGTGGTGATAACGCCCGAGATCGCGTCCACCCGCCGCACTACCAAGTTCCCGTTATCCCCTATGAAAATGTTCCCGCTCCCATCTACTACGACGGATGAAGGCGCGTTAAGAGTAGCGCTCGTTGCGGGTCCGTTGTCCCCGGTGTAGCCCACGCTTCCGGTGCCGGCTACTGTAGTAATCGTTGTGCCGGTCAGTTTGCGAATTCGGTTGTTGCCCTGGTCGGCAATATAAAGATTACCCGCCGAATCCTCAGCGACCCCATAGGGACCAGCAAGAATTGCGCTGGTAGCCGCCCCGGCGTCGCCTCCGTTGCCGCCGCCAGCCAGAGTCTGGATTACGCCCCCAGACACGATACGAACACGCTGGTTGCCAGTATCGGCAATCAGGACGTTTCCGGCGCTGTCCACCGAAACGCCAACCGGAAGATCTAACAGGGCCGCGGTGGCAGAACCACCATCACCGCCCAGACCTTGAGCTCCCGCCCCGGCGATTGTGTTGATGGTTCCGGTGGTGTCGACAATGCGAATCTTGTTGTCGGCCGTATCGGCAATGTAAACGTTGCCCGTGGCATCCACCGTGACCTGCTGCGGCTTGTGCAAATTGGCCAAGGTGGCAGGATGACCATCTCCGCATGAAGTAGTGGCGTTCCGGCAAAACCCGCCATTTCCGGCAAACGGGTTGATCACGCCGCCGGACACGATCCGGACTCTCTGATCCAACGTGTCCGAGACGTAAAGATTTCCCGCTTCGTCTACCGCGATGCCCTCAGGAAAGTTCAATTGGGCCGCAGTCGCGGAACCGCCGTCCCCGCAAGCATTCGTTGGATTAGTGCACATCTGCCCGTTACCCACGACCGTGGTAATAATGCCGGAGACGGCATCCACGCGCCGGATCTTGTTGTCGGTAGCATCCGCGATGAAGATATTTCCGGAGCCATCCACAGCCACCGCTTCCGGTAGGTTCAAAAGTGCCTTGATCGCGGGACCACCGTCACCGCAGGCGTTGATTGAGTCGGCGCATTTCACGCCACTGCCGGCAACGGTCGTGATTACGCCCGTCGTCGCGTCCACGCGCCGAATCCGCGAGGAACCGTAATCAGCGATAAACATATTCCCTTTGCTGTCGAAGGCGATCGCAGCAGGGTCTCCCATCAGAGCAGCGCTGGCCAGACCGCCATCGCCGCTAAAGCCGCCATAGCCCAACCCGGCAAAGGTAGACAACGTACCACCACTAGTCAGCTCGAACACGTTCCTCGACAGTGGTGCGGCAATGTAAGTGTTACCCGATTTGTCTCGAACCGCCGCGGTGGGCCCAGGTATGTCCGCAGTGAGGGGCGTCGTCGGCGTAGCGCCTCCGCCCACGACAGTAGAAATGATGTTCTGGGAGTGAGCCGATACTGGTGAGAGAGTCAATCCGAAGACAAACAATGTCAGAGCAAATCCGATAACGCGACGAAATTTCACGAAAGCCTCCAGCGGGAACCTTGAAAACAAGTTCCGCTACACTTCTCAGAACTAGATACAGAGAGTCCCTTTAATTTGTGTGCCTGAAAACACAACAAGGAGAAAATGCGTTTGCGACGAGGGGAGAAAGTCTAAAAGATTATGCAAAAGAGCCGTTAGCCGCGTCAAGATGCACAAAATTGCATACTACTTCTCCTTTTGATAGTCGGCCTTATAGAGGAAATGGTCTCCAGTCGATAGTCATCTAGTCAAAGCATTGGAATGCGGGTTTTCTACAGGACCGTCTCGGTAAATGCCACAGGGGTTAAACCAAGCACCGATCCATTAATTGTGACGGTGCCTGACTGCGGCGGAGTCGTGTATTGCACGCTTGCTTGTCCCGATGCATTGGTAATTGCGGTTGCACTCGAAAAGGTGCCCCCTGCCCCGTTATCGACGAACGATACCGTAACTCCGGCCACGGCATTCCCATACTGATCTTTGACACTGACGCTCAGAGATTTCGGCAATAGAGTGTTGGGCTTGGCGCTCTGATTATTTCCCGACACAATATTAACCGCTGATGGACTCGCAGCCACTGCATGCTCCGTTATGTTTTTGCTGCTCAGGCTTCCCGTTGAAGCGGTGATGGTAATGTAGCCGGCTTTTGTGGGCAACGTGTAAGAGACCGAAGCCCGGCCGAGGGAATCTGTCGTAACCGGATTATTGGAAAAGGTTCCCCCAAAACTACCGGCGCTAAATGACACGGGAACACCAGGGACGGCATTGCCGTATGAGTCGGTGACTTTCACCACTATGGGCGCCGAGAGCATTGTTGCCACCGTTCCTGTTTGTGAGCCACCCGAGACAAGAGTCACTGAAGCCGGGCTTCCAGCCGTTACTGTTTCAACAAACGTAGCTGATGCGTAGCCTGGACTTGTGCCCGTAATAGTTATGGTGAACTTAGTAAAGGTCTTGGGCATCGTATAAGTTGTACTGGCCTGCCCTGTACTATCGGTGGTGGCGGTTGGAGTTCCGAAACTTCCGTTCTTTCCGCCGTCGCTGAAGGTGACGGGCACGCCCGATATGGCCACACCGGTATAGGGATTTACTGCCTGTACGGTCAGAGGCACCGTCAGTGTGGTTCCGGCAGCGCCCGTCTGATTAGCTCCTGAAACTGGGGAGAGCAGCGGCAGCAAGCCGTAGATTACAAGTTGCGTCTGCGTACCTACATACGCTTTTCCATTCGCAATCGTTGGAGTTGCGAAATGGGCGGTCGCCCCCAAGCTGTCGCGGCCGCTTACCTGTACAGTATTGTAGAGTTCAGTCAGCTTGACCGCATCGAAAGCAGAAAGCATGGCCGAAGACGCGCCGCTCTGACGAACTAACCAAACAATGCCATTGCTGCCTCCGTTGGCGGATATAGCTGGTGCGCCAATGGGAGTGATTGCCAGACTCTGCGCAATCGGCTGCGTAGACAGAAGACCATTGGTAAGGGAGTACGCCACCACCGCACTGTGTACTGGCGCAAAATATACCGTGCCGTTCCAATATGCCGGAGTACCTTCCACCTCTCCCAATACATTCTGCAGCCACTGCACAATCTGATTGTTGTTGTTGGGTTGAAAATGGCCCAAATTGTCCCGATTTATCAGGTAGATTGTCCCGGTCTTGCCCGCACCAATCGCGAGATGGGGAGGAGAGGTCGGCTGGTCCGGCAGCAGCAGGACACCTCCAGATCCCAGGTCGAGATCGTTCGTGCCCATATTGGCCTGATCGTAGGGAGTAAAGTAGTCGCTCCAGGTCAATCCTCCTGACCCAAGGCTGAGTTTCATGAAGCTGTCGCCGAAATCGGATCCCCCGGTGTTGGCATCAAAAGTGCCGTTTGCTGTGATGAAGTACACGTTGCCGTTGCTGTCAGCCGCAAGTCCGGCTCCGCCCTGCCACACGGTCGCACCCTTTATTTGGTTAGGAGAAGTGTTGAAGACACCTAGCTGGGCCAAGGTAGTCGCGTTGTAAGCAAATACCCAGCCGTGTGTAGTGTCACAACCGTTGGATCCGTACGCGATATACACAATTCCGTCTTCAAGCAGCAGACCGGGCCGCTGGCATGATTTGAGGGAATCAAAAGTTACTGTACCGCGAGACCCTTGCACCGAGCCAGTGATCTGTACTGGTCCGCCGAACTTTTCTGCTCCGGTACTTATGTCCAACGCGTGTAGCCGGTGTATGTAGCTAGTAACACCGTTTACTACTTCTTTAGTTTTCGCATCCAGATAGAGCGTGTTGGTCGTGGCGTCGATGACCGGAGTCCCTTGGATACCGACTTCGGTATAGCCATTCACTGCGGCGCAACCCTGTTCACTGATGGGAACCGTGGTCACGCCGGCGGCGGGATTAATCAGGCTGATCTGCCATAGGGGCGTGCCGCTGCTCGGGTTATCGGCGTCGAAGGCGTAAACACTATCGTGCTGGTCTGCGACGAATACTACGTTGCGTTGACCGGTCCCAGGGATCGAGACGTTCGGCATGTAGAGAGGCTGTCCGACCACAAACCCATCAACACTATAGGAACCGAGTTTGGCGAAAGTTGCCGACTTGACATTGATGGAATTGAGAAACGGTTCCTGGATGTTCTGACCACTGCGATTGTTGTCGTTCTGACTCGTCAACACGCTCACTTGAGCCTGAAGGGGAGCACGGGAAAGGATGCTTGCGCCAACGATGAGGGGCAGGATGGTCAAGAACTCACTGGAACGTGGGCAAAGCGTCCCTAAAGCGAACTTCTTTCCCCGACCGATCACAGCCGCGAGCTGTTCAAATGCAATCCGACGAAGTCGACCATACAGGGACTTGCAGCTTGCTTTCATAGGTGGCCCCTCAAACATTATCGGTATCGTTCCCAGGGAAGTGGTGCGAAGAACTAATCCACAGCCAGCGCTTCTTTAAAAAAAAGCTGAATCGGTCAGGGGAGACGGCAGTCTTTATAGTTTTAGTGATTTTATATTCTGGGTTCCTTGGCTCGGGAATAGCACTTGAGTGCCACAACTCTAAATTCCTCGAATATACTCTCCGGTTCAATGTTCTAAGTGCTCCGAAACATCGCTTTCAAATCGCCTTGATACGTCTTATTGACCACTTCCGGTTAATTTCACACTCTGCGGGCTGGTCGAAGCATCATCCGTAACCACCAGCGTCCCGTTGCGAGTGCCGGTCGCACTAGGAGTAAAGTTCACAGTTATTGTGCAAGTTCCTCCTGCAGCCACGCTGGGGAGGCAATTATTACTCTGGGCGAAGTCTCCGCTGTTAGCGCCGGTAATATTGATTGCGCTGATATTCAGCGCTACTTTCTCGTGATTCGTCAGGGTTGTAGTCAACGGATTGCTCCTGGTCCGGACCGGCACGGTCCCGAAATTCAGCAGGGTGGGGTTGAAAGTGACCGGAAGAATTCCCGTTCCCTTCAGGGTTATTGTTTGCGGACTGTTGTTGGCGCTATCGGTTATCGTCACCGTTCCTGCCTGCGTCCCCGTGCTCGTCGGAGAGAATGTGACCGTTATCTTGCACTTTGCACCGGCTGCGATACTGGTGCCGCAGGTATTGACCTGACTGAAAGGTGCGACGGTGCTAATGTTAATGCCGGTTAGCGACACCGTCTGATTATTGGTAAGCGTGACGGCAGGTGCTGTGCTGCTAGTTTGGATCACAACATTCCCAAAGTTCAGATTCGTGGCCGACAATGTGACTGCGACCACCCCAGTTCCGGTAACGCTGATGGTTTGCGGGCTGTTGCCAGCATCATCGGTCACGGTCAGCGTTGCGCTGCGGGATCCATTGGCAGTCGGGGTAAAGGTCACGCTTATTGTGCAGACTCCGCCGGCCGGCAGGCTTCCGCCGCATGTATTCGTCTGGGTAAAGTCCCCGCTATTAGTGCCAGTGAAGCCGATGCTGTTGATATTCAGCGTCACGCTCTGGCCGTTGCTGAGCGTTGCAATTTGCGGTGAACTGGTCGTGCCAATCACACGAGATCCAAACGTCAGTCCCGACGCGGGCGAAAGCGCAGCCGTCCCGCAGGCTGGAAGTTTGAAATTAGAAATACGGGTGTCCCAGTTGTACGGCTTTCCGGTCTGGTTCTGTGCAAAGTACTCGTTGACGTACCAAAAAGTACAGCCGTCAACGGGATCGACCGTCATGCTGGTGTAATCGCCCCACTGGCCTGAGTTCTGCTCGTCTCCGCCTCCGGTTAAGAGCGTAATCTCCGTCGGCGAAGTCGCACTTTTCAGGTTCCACCACGATGCTCGAATGCCAGGATGAGTGGAGCCGCTTGAGACGCTGTAGCCAACCGCCGCCTCTCCACTATTATCCTGGGCGATACTGGGCATGAAGCGAAACAGAGAGGAGTCGGGGCTGACCGTGCCGTTCTGATAGAGGAGAGGTATCCCAGCGCCGCGAAGCTCGTACCACCGTACCCCTGTTTGCTTGCTTGTGCCGGTACCCACTTGAATCGTATGGCTGAACAGAAATGATTCGTAAGACCCAAAATTCCGATAGGAGAGGCGTGGCATGAAGCGGTCGCCGACTGAATCGAGGTGGATTCCCGAAAGTGCGGTCGATTGGTCCGGAACGCAAAGCGTCAGAACCGGAGATGAGGGCGTGTAGCATCCGGGCGTGTAAGCCGCAACCGGTTGCGACGATTGAGTGAATGTAGAATTTGCCCGGGTCGCCCAGTCCACGTGGAAATCCCATACGTTGAAAGTATTCGTGGTTGTGGTCACGCCATCAATTACAGGGTTCTCGATACTAACGAAGTACTCGTCCCGCCCAGATGGCGGTGGCGTGGTGCCATCTACGTCGGCCGGGATCAAACTATGGCCGAGGTACACACTTCCACTCAACGGTGCAGGCTCGCGAAAACACTGCGGTGGATTGGGCGTCAGCCCGAGCACCATGTTGGTTCGATCCAAGGCACAAGCCACCACGCCTACTTCCCGATAACTGTTATTCGGATCTTCCAGATCCATCGACAGGTAATAAGCATCAGACCATGTCCCCAATTTCGGCCAGTCAGGGAAGTAGACGTTCCCGCTAACATTCGTTCCGAGAATTGAATTCAGCGGGATTGCATAAGCGAACCAACTCAGCGTATTCGATCTCAGGTCGTCGGTGTTGGAAATGGCGATGCAGTAGTAGTAATTGTTTGTTGTCGAACTGTGCGCACCAATGACCCAGCGAGACGCCAGCCGGTCGAACACGATGACGCCATCTCCAGCGATGCTGCCGCAGGCAGACAAGTTAGCATTCTTCCAAGGTGTCGTACCCGACTGCGGGGTAGACCATACGGGAGCAAACGTGACTTTGTCGTAAGCCTGGTAGTAGACGTTCACCCACTCCATGTACTGCTTGGTGCCAACCGCCCCATTCGGGTCGATGTCAAGTTGCGCATTGGCCAGTTGCAATGCGTCAATACCCTCAAACGAAGTGACGGTTTGGGCCAAGGAGGCTGACCCCAAGGACAGCAGCAGGAAGAGCGCAAAAATTCCAGACCTAGCCATAGATTGTATTTTTCTTCGCACAACTAGAGCTCATCTGGGGGAGGGTAAAGGGTAAGTCAGGCTGAGAATCCCGGCCTGATCGGAGTTTGCCATGTCTCCGCAAACACTCTTAATTTCGCACGATCATACCAGATTTCTTGAGAAGTGCATCGACAATATCGCGTGCATGCATTGTTTTAGCAGTGTGCAATTTATTGCAACCGGATTTTTATCAAGGTTGTAAGAAATTGCACTCCGATGGAGCACATCGGTGCCAATTACCCTGTCATGCCGAGATTCTCTCGCTGGACTCCAGCTCAAGAGTCAACGTCGGAACCGCCGCCTCTGCCGGAACGGTGGCGGGCCGCGCTCGCAGGATACGATCGGGACAGATCAGTTCTAACACCGGCGTGGTCATGAAGGTGGTGAACAGAGCCATCAGCACCATCATCGAGAAAAGCGCTGGAGAGATCACCTTGATGTCCAGGCCGATGTTCAGAATGACCAGCTCCATCAGACCTCGAGTATTCATCAGCGTGCCCAGGCCGGCAGCCTCTCTTGCTGGCATGCCTGACAACCAGGAAGCCACCATAGAGCCGCCCAATTTTCCCGCCGTTGCTACCAGGATGATCAAGCCGCAGTACATCCACATCTCCTGGCCCCGCACCAGGCCAATGTTGGTGCGGAGTCCTGTGAATGCGAAAAACAACGGCAGCAGCAGAGTGACGGTAACGGTCTCAAAGCGGTCCAGAACGTAGCGCACGAACTTCTGTTCCTTGGGCATGATCGCGCCCATGAGGAAGGAACCGAACAGCAGGTGGATTCCCAGCCATTCGGTACACAAAGCCGAGGCCAGCACCAGCAACAGCATAAGTGCCATCAGGTTTTCGCTGATTTGTCCGCGCTCGCGATAAATCGTTTGATAGCGGCGCAGCAGCCGCCGAACACCGTAAATCATGATCAGAGCGAAGCCGAGAATGCCCCCAACCGTTACCCAGATCGAGGTCGTGTTGTGCGCGGAGCGGATCAGCACCACAATGTAGGCAAGGATGCACCAGCCGGTCACATCGTCCACGGCCGCGCAGGCGATCGCGATAGTTCCCAGACGGCTCCCGAGAAGATCGCGTTCGGTCAAAATGCGCGCCAGAACTGGGAAAGCCGTAATGCTCATGGCCGCTCCCATGAATAGCGCGAAGCTCGTGAAGCTCACACTGTCATCAGAGAGCTTGGGGTACAGGTAAAGCGAAAGTACGGTCGCCAGCACGAATGGAGCCGTGATGCTGACATGGCTGGTCAGCACGGCGGCGTGGCCGTGGCTCTTCAATTCCTTTGGATTGATTCCCAACCCCACAAGGAACATGAAGATGATCACACCAATCTGACTTAGGGCGTTCAGGAAGCCAAGGCTGGCGGGCGGAAACAAATACGCCGAGAGTCCTGGTGCAATCCAACCGAGCAGCGACGGGCCCAGCAGAATGCCGGCAAACATTTCGCCCACCACGCGCGGCTGATGGATAAGTCGGAAGAGACTTCCGACTACGCGGCATACTGCGAGGATTACGGCAATCTGTAGAACCAGGGTGAAAAGGTTCAGCACTAGCGTTCTCCTTTCGCGGGAGGCGCTTGCCTGAAGCCGTTGAACCGCACCGTTGCGCAAGAAGGACAGTCGTTCACCGAGAGCGTGCCCAGCAGCGACCTCGAAGTTGCCTTGCCATCGACTGTGGCCACAATGGAAAGTTCGCGGCCACTGCCGCAGCCGGCTTGCTTGGTCCACAAATCTGGTGGGATGAGCGACGCCGTGAGCTTTGTCCCTTCGACCCTGCCGGAGCCGATGGACTTAGGCCAATTGGCAAAGCTCAACGTGAAGTTTTTGCCAGACTGTGAGATCGCGAGCGTCGTGTCCTGGACGGACACCAAGGACTTCGCACAAGGCAGGGCAGCTAGTTGAACGGGATCAGGTTGTAGCGTCCACGCTCCATCCACCGAAATCGGTGGGGTCAGCGTGCGCCCGCTCTTGAGAGCTCCTGCCAAGCCAACGATTGGAAGGCCCACGAGAACGATGTAAGCGATGATGAAATTCCTGTTGGTGTGGGACATCACAGCCTCTCATCTTCCGGGGAATGCAGCTGCGCATGTGATACTGCCACGCGCGCAACTCTGAACCAGGCAAAGCTAGAACTCAGGTCAAACCAGTTTGGGGCTTGGCCGGCAACTTTCAATGCCACAGCAGGGGAACTGCGGCTATTAATCCCGCAACGCCCAGACTTCTTAGGATCCGGGGCTGAACGCGTTCGAGGTCAGATCGCCCAGCAACTTGTGCCAGGGGTGCTTTACGTTCTGTTCCACCTCGGTGACCATCTTACGCATCTTGTCCAGGACCGGAGGAGTCGCATCATCGTAGACGTCTCCCTGCAGGAGCTTCAGCACGTCCAGCCGATATCGGGGATCGTTGATGAAGTAGGTGAACAATACGTTCAGCCTGTAATAAACGGTGATGAAGTCATACCAGTTCTTGGTTCCGAGACGCAGCGTGTTTTCGAAGGTCGCGAAACTTTCCCGCGAAAAGTCGTTGCGCTCCAAAGCGCTGAGAATGTCCTTGTGCGCGAAGCGGGAACTGTTGAGCGCGATGCTGACGCCGGTAGAGAAGATGGGATCCACGAAACGGCCCGCATCACCGACCATGAGAAAACGGTCGCCGCAAAGCTGCTTCATGGCATAGCTGTAGTCGCCCTCATCCTTGAAAGGGCGGATACGGTTGGCCTTCCGCAAAGTCTCTTCGATCATCGGCCGCGTGCCTACCGAGCTCCAGAAAAACTTCTCGCGGTCTTCTTTCGACTTGGCGAAGTTCTTTTTCTGGGTCACAACACCGATGCTCGTCACGTCGTCGGAGATTGGAATCTGCCAGATCCAGGTGTTGGAAATGGGCAGAAAGTGAATGTAAATGTAGTCGAGGTTCGTCTCCCGCTTTGCAAAAACCTTGCGGTCATAGCTATCGAACCAGGAGTGAATGGCGTATTGATCGAACACCGTATCCTGTACTTTCAGCTTCATCTGATTGCCCAGGAAGGTGTTGCGGCCGCTGGCATCCACTACCATCTTGGCGCTGACGCCCATTTCCTTCGATCCCATATGAAAGCGGACGATAGGTTCCTTTGGGCCGAAGTCCACCGCGCTGACCTTGATACCGTCATAGACCGTCGCGCCCAGCTTGTTGGCGTGTTGCAAAAGCATCAAATCGAACTTGCCGCGATCGACGTGATACGTGTGGTTCTTATCCACTCCAACCTGCTGGCGCTCGTCGAAGCGAATGTCCACGTTGCAATCGGGAGCCAGGCCCTCAAGGTCGTGAACATAGGGCGTTTTCTTGTCGTCTGTCGTCCACACCGCACCATACTTGTGCGGAAACTTAGCGGCCTCCATCTGGGGCAGGAAATCCAGATCCTTAAAGACCCTCGTAGAAGAAGGAACCAGCGACTCCCCAACGTGAGGGCGTGGAAACAATTCACGTTCAAACACCACGCAACTTACGCCTGCCTTGGCCAGGTAGGCTGCCATGGAAGATCCAGCCGGTCCTCCTCCAATGATGGCGACATCAAAATCTGGCTTCGTAATAACCAACGCTTCCTCCTAAGATTTACTGAATTGCCAAGATTGGGACTATTGGCTGACCTGCTTGAACGCGTCCACAGTCATGTCGCCGAGAAGCTTGTGCCAGGGATGCTTCTGATTTTGCTCGACCTCTGAGACCATCTTCTTCATCTTCTCGAGCACTGGCGGTGCCGCATCATCGTAAACATCGCCTTGCAGCAGCTTCAGCACATCCAGGCGATAGCGTGGGTCACCAACGAAGTAGGTGAACAGCACATTGAGCCGGTAGTACACCGAGATAAAGTCGTACCAGTTCTTGGTCCCGAGGCGAAGCTTGGTTTCGTACTCCGAGAAGCCCTCGCGCGAGAAGTCATTTTTTTCCAGCGATCGCAGAACGTTGTAGTGAGCGAAGCGGGCGCTGTTCAGAGCGATGCTGACTCCGGTCGAGAAAATCGGATCTACAAACCGTCCGGCATCTCCGACCAGCATGAATCGGTCGCCGCAAAGCTGTTTCATGGCATAGCTGTAGTCGCCCTCATCCTTGAAGGCATGCATCTGATCGGCCTGACGCAGCTTTTCCCGCAACAATGGACGGGTTCCTACTGCATCCCAGAAGAACTGCTCCCGATCCTGCCGCGACTTGGCGAAGTTTTTCTTCTGCGTGACCACGCCAATGCTGGTGACTGAGTCAGTGATGGGGATCTGCCAGATCCAGGTGTTGGAGATGGGAAGGAAATGGATGAAAATGAAATCCAGCTGGGCATCTTTCTTGGCGAAGGCCCTGCGGTCGTAACCGTCAAACCAGGTGTGGATGGCGTACTGATCAAACACCGGGTCCTTGATCTTCAACTTCATCTGATTGCCCAGAAAAGTGTTGCGGCCGCTGCAATCGATGACCATTTTGGCGCTGACGCCCATTTCCTTCGAGCCCATGTTGAAGCGAACGATGGGTTCTTTGGGGCCGAAGTCCACGGAGCTGACCTTGACGCCTTCATAGACCGCGGCGCCTAGCTTGTTGGCATGCTGCAGCAGCATCAGGTCAAACTTGCTGCGGTCGACGTGGTATGTGTATTCCCGATCGACGCCTTCCTGCTGACGCTCGTTAAAGCGGATTTCCACGTGAGACTCGGGGTTGATCTGGTCCTTATCCTTGAATCCACCCTGGAAGTTCATCTCGTAAGCGCCCTGGTCCTCGGCGGTCCATGCCGCGCCAAACTTGTGGGGAAACTTGGCCTCTTCCATCTGGTCAAGAAAATCGAGATCCCGGAAAACTCTCATCGCCGAAGGAACGAGCGACTCGCCCACGTGCGGGCGGGGAAACAGTTCGCGCTCGAAAACCACGCAATTCACTCCCGCTTTGGCCAGGTAAGCACCCATCGAGCCGCCCGCGGGACCACCACCAATAATGGCAACATCAAAATCCGGTTTTGTAAGAACCAATGTACTTGCTCCTTTGAGAACTTAATGTAGATGGGTTGCCGCGAAAAGTCGGTTAGGGGGGTGACCAGCGCGTGCTATGTGTCCTCACACTATGAACTCGGCTTGCCGCTCTGTCAAGGAGACCTTCTACTCTATCGCCAGACTGGCCCGCAGGTAACTTCGCGTACGTTACCCTCGTGCATGTGAGCTAATGTGGCATGGCGAACCGATCTTCGCGTTCCAGTCCGCGAGCAATTCGGTTCCTCCGCGAGGCAGGGGGACAACCTCATGGTATCGCTTGATTTTTATGCGGGCCGCTTCAGTGTCCCGTCCACTGCGGATCTTCTTCCGGCTTTACGATCTGACCATCGCGCATGTGGATGATTCGGTGGCCGTATTTTGCGGCCTCAGGATTGTGCGTGATCATCAGAACCGTCTGCCCTAACTCCTGATTTGACTGGCGCAACATTCCCAGTACAACATCGGAGTTTTTCGAATCGAGGTTGCCCGTAGGTTCGTCGGCAAGAACTATAGCCGGCTTGTTGATGAGCGCTCGGGCCAGAGCCACGCGCTGTTGTTCGCCTCCGGAGAGCTCCGAAGGACGGTGGCGGAGCCTCTTGGTAAGTCCCAGCAGATCTGTGATGCGATTGAAGTGCGCCGGATCCTCGTCCCCAGTGCCTGCAATTTCCTGCGCGATGGTGATGTTCGAGCGTGCGTCCAGCGTCGGAAGCAGGTTGAACTTCTGAAACACGAAGCCAATCTTTCGCTTACGCATCCGGGTTCGTTCGGCGTCGGACAACTTGGCAAAATCGTCGCCGTCTAATACCACGCTTCCTGAATCCGCCCGAGTCAATCCGCCTAAAAGGTAGAACAGCGTCGACTTGCCGCTGCCCGAAGGGCCCACGATGCTGACGAACTCTCCCTTTTGCACGCTGAAGGAGATGCCTCGCAGCGCCTGGACCTCAATTTTCCCCACGTGGTAGGTCTTGCACAGATCCTGTGCTTCGATGAATGCTGCCGCCATGCTCGACACGATCTTACACGAAGGACGCCAGCGAAGGTTCGGCCGGCTGCGTATATCGAGAGTGAAATTAGGAGGTCTTCTCTGCGATCGTTCTTCTTAAAGAGAAACGGACGCAAGGGTTCTGCAGAAAGGATTGATTTCAGGCCGCGCCGACTTGGCGCGCCGCCGGAGGCCGTGGCTGCATGCGCTTGGGTCCGCGCTTGCGTACCAGCAACAGCCGGATGCGCTCCAGAAGATCAGCAGGGGCGTACATGCCCTTGGCGAGAAACACGTCGGCTTGCGATTCGTGATCGTAGATGCGCACTTTACTGGAGATGAGAATGGCAGGGGTTTGCGGCGAGATGTTCTTGACGGTGGCAATCAACTGCGGGCCGTCCAGCCCTGGCATCGCCATGTCGGTAATCACCAAATCGATTCCGCCCTGCTTGAATCGTTCGACGGCCTCTTCACCGCGGGTAAAGCTCGCGACCCGGTAACCGCGCGTTTGCAGCATGATTTTCCGGTGAGAAAGGGTTTGATCGTTGTCATCCACACACAGAATCGTGCGCTTCGGTTTCATTATCCATCCGCAATCCGTTCGCTCCGGGCGCTAACGCGCGCCGGCCAACGGAAGCTTTTCTCTATATGAAGAATGTCAGAGCGAATTGCATCCTAACGGCAAGCGCGTGCCGCTGTAAAGTGCCGCCGATGCTAATGGGACATTGTGGCCATTGTACTTTCCACAGAGTCGTGGACCACAAGCTTTTTCGCCACTATGTGCCATTTTATTCAGAGGAAAACTTCGCCTCGCATCACTTCCACCGCGTTCCCGCCGACGCGAACGTTGACTACACGGTTATTGTTGCGCGATGCAAGCACAAAAATCCTGCTGGGTCGATTCATTTCCAACCCTTGCTCGATGAGAACGCGCTCATCGGGTTGTGCCACGCCGTGGGCCACCATCCACACAGCCGTGCAGCCTGCGGCCGACCCCGTGGCCGGGTCTTCGCCGTTGTAGAACAGCATCCGGGCATGAAGCCGAGCTTCTCGGTCCACGGTCTCTCGCGTCACAAAGTAGAAGAATTTCCCTCCGGTTGGTTCCAGGTATGCTGAGGCACGTTTCAGATCGAGACGCAGGCTCTGCATCACCGACAGTGATTTCAATGGTGTCACCGTGAAGGGAACGCCTGTTGAAACCGTCTGAATGGGCAGCGAAGCGTCGAAGTCGTCAACCTGCAACCCCGTAACACGCGCGACTTCGTCACGATCGTGTTCCATCCCGAAGACCGGATCAACCTGCCTCATCTCTCCAAACGGTGGCTGCCCGGAAGTGTCTTCGAAGCGCACTGGGACTTTGCCAACGTTCAAGTCGAGGACGATTTCCTGCGCGCCGCTATGCCCGCGCAACGCAAAAGCCGTTCCCAGCGTAGGATGCCCGGCGAACGGTAGTTCCTCGTGCACCGTGAAAATCCTGACTCGCACGCCGCGTTCGCGTTCTGTACCTGCATCGCGCGGGAGAATGAATGTGGTCTCTGAAAGATTCATCTCTTTGGCGAGCGATTGCATCTCCAAATCATTCAGGGCGCGCCCATCGAGAAACACTGCCAAAGAATTTCCCTTCAGTGGCACGGAGGAGAACACGTCCCACTGCGTTAGCGCCAGCCGTCGCGTCGGTTTGGTCACAAGCCTCCCCAGGAATCCGCACTGCCACAGGCACAGATGCGCGTGCGCACGGGTGGGATTCAGTAACCGTTTTCGACCATTCGCGCTGCAGACGCCGCCCGCGTTTGACAGCGATGCCCCGCGCTTCTATCCTAACTACGTGGATTGTCCCCCCGTTGCTGGCGCGATGTATTGTTGTACGCGCGCGCCGGCGTGTGGGTAGAGAGTCAGCGAGATTCTTCCAACCCACCCGCGGCGAACCGGGGTGGGTTTTATTTTTTGGTCCTGCCCCGTGTTAGCCGGAACTTTCCGGGGCGGAATGGTCCCTGACCGGATGAATAAAATTTTTTTAGAGTGAGGAGATTCCCATGAGCACTACCCAGGTCGCACCCCCTGTATCCAGTATTCCCCGTATTAATGACACGGCTCCTAATTTCACTGCCGAGACCACGCAAGGTACGATCAATTTTCACGAATGGATCGGCGATGGTTGGGCGATTCTGTTTTCGCACCCCAAAGACTTCACTCCCGTATGCACCACTGAACTTGGTTATATGGCGGGGCTCCAGCCAGAATTCGCGAAGCGAAACTGCAAGATTATCGGGTTGAGCGTGGACCCTGTCAGCAGCCACGGCAAGTGGGCCGCCGATATTGAGGAGACGCAAGGCCACAAGGTGAACTACCCGATGATCGGCGACCCTACGCTCGAAATCGCCAAACTCTATGGCATGCTGCCGGCCGAAAGCGGACGTACCTCGGAAGGCCGCACCGCCGCCGACAATGCGACGGTACGCACAGTTTTCGTAATCGGTCCCGACAAGAAGATCAAACTTCAGCTCAGCTATCCCATGAGCACCGGCCGCAATTTCGACGAGGTGCTGCGCGTACTCGATTCGATGCAGCTCACCGCCAAACACAAAGTTGCGACCCCGGTGAACTGGAAGCAGGGCGACGAGGTCATTATTCTGCCGTCGGTATCAAACGAGGAAGCCCAACAGAAATACCCCGGAGGCTGGAAATCGCCCAAACCCTATCTGCGAATCGTCCCGCAGCCCAAGTAGCGGAGCGCCGTTCCGCCAGAAAGTCTGTGGCCGGGGGTCAGTGCGCATGAACACGGATGGGCTTTGAGGTTTGCGTTGAGTCCTCATCCGTGGAAATTCGTGTTGATCCGTGGCGGCTCTTCCGGAAGCGCATGCGGTCCGGTGATCGTCCCGGTCTTCAAAACCGGCGGGCGGCAGGTTTCCTGTCACCGGTGGGTTCGACTCCCACTCGCTTCCGCCATTTTTCAATAGGTTAGCGCCGTCACCTGCCAAATCACCTGCCGTTAAGGGCTAACCCTGCCACTTTCCCACTAGCTACGGACATTTCATCCGTCACGATGTCCCCGTAAACGTTCATCGTTGTGCGGATGTCCGCGTGCCGCATCATCTTTTGCTGCACAGCAATCGGAGTCCCCACGGCGTCAAGCCATGAGCGATAGCTGTGTCGCATCGTGTGCGTGCCTCGCTTGCCGATACCTGCATCCGTCCCTGCGTTCACGAATGAGCGCAGCACCTGATCGTAGGACCACGGCTGACGGCCAAGCCTTGCAGGAGAAGCAAAAATCCAATCCTCACTCGCTGAGAATTGAGATGTCTGCTTCCACAGCTTGAGCACTTCCGTCATGGCCGCATCTATCGTCATCTCCTGCTCAGAGCCGATGGTTTTAACATCGTCCACGTGCTGCTTTACGATTCCGCGCTGCACGCTGAGTTTGCTGTTGAGCCAGTCAATGTCCGACCATCGCAGCGCCAGACACTCAGAGATGCGAAGGCCAAAGCAGACGCAGACCAGAGCCATCGTGCTAAATGGTTCCTTTAGATGCACGATGAACTTTTGAAACTCTGCGACTGT
>Ga0137390_10000030_pt1 | contig 77137 bp, 60 predicted proteins | sample 15con2h24AmetaG_FD_104937 | JGI IMG/M metagenome (GOLD analysis project Ga0137390, IMG submission 104937) | Vadose zone soil microbial communities from Angelo Coast Range Reserve, California, USA - 15con2h2.4A metaG | ecosystem: Environmental > Terrestrial > Soil > Vadose zone > Saprolite... | reverse complement strand
GGGGCTAAATTTGGCTCCGCAAGGCTTAGGGGGTGAACGTGGGCTTCATGTCCGCCCGCAGCAGCAAATCAAGGCAGTTGCGGGCCCCCGCAACCAGCGTTCCTTGCAGCCCGTCACGTCTTCCGTGACGGGCTTCTTGTTATCCGCGTTCAATGCCCGAAGATCGCCTCATCGCACCCCGACCTCGCCTCCTGGCTCAACCAGGTCGAATGCTGGTTGTCCATCCGCGGCTCCTGCTATCATGCCGCGAGAGGGAGGATCGGTATGGACAGCACTCGGAAGTACGTCGTCATCGATCCCGCCACCGGCAAACTCGACCGCCGCGTCTTCAGCGAGCAGGCGGTCTATGACGCCGAGATCGAGAAGATCTTTGGCCGCGCCTGGCTGATGATCGGGCACGAGAGCCTGGTGCCCGCGGCTGATGATTTCTTCCACACCTACATGGGCGAAGACCCGGTCATCCTGACCCGCGACGGGCAGGGCCGGCTCCACGCGCTGTTGAACATGTGCCGCCACCGCGGCAACCGCGTGTGTCGCGTTGACGACGGCAACGCCAAGCGCTTCATGTGCACCTATCACGGCTGGACCTACCGCAACGACGGCGCCCTCGACCACGTCCCCGGTGAATCCGAGGCCTATTACGACGCGCTCGACAGGTCGTCGCTCGGTCTCATCGAGGCCCGCGTGGAGACCTACGCAGGAATCGTCTTCGCGACCTGGGCCAAGGACGCCCCGAGCCTTGCGGCCTACCTGGGCGACGCGCGCTGGTATCTCGATACCGTGTTCAATCGGCGGGACGGCGGCATGCAGGCCCTGGGCCCGATGAAATGGCTCGAACCGGTCAATTGGAAGACGCTGGTGGACAATTGTTCGGACAATTATCACGTCCCCACCAGCCATCTCTCCAGCGCCCGGGTCCAGACCCGCTACCTCGGCCGTCCGCTCTTGTCCCACGAGGACCAGTTCGCGAGCCCCAACAAGCACGCCTTTGTCAACGGGCACTCGATCACCTTCCGCGATGCGGACGACAACGCGCCGCGCTACGTGCACGGCGTGTCGAGCGAGACGTTGCGGCTATTCCAGGAGTACCACGGCGCCACGATGTCCGAGGTCGAGCGGCGGCTCGGCACGCTCCGCGCGCGCCGGGTGCAGCTCGGCAACCATTCCATCTTTCCGAACGGAATCCTTGGGCTCCGGCTGGCTCTGCCCCGTGGCCCGCTCCAGACCGAGTTCTGGCACTTCGTGCTGCTGGACCGGGATATGCCCGAGGAGCTGAAGCGCGTGATCCGTATCGGGAGCCAAGCCAACAACGGCGCCGCGGGCATGTTCGAGCAGGACGACGTCGACAACTGGCGCCAGGTGACCGCCGCGAGCGCCAGCCGCTTCGGCCGCCGGCACCCCCAGGATCTGTCGATGGGTTTGGGGCACGCGGGGCCGCATGCGGATTATCCGGGCCTCGTCTCCGAGCGGTACATCTCGGAGAACAACCAGCGCCTCTTCTATAGACGCTGGGAAGAGTTCATGAACGCGGAGAGCTGGGCCGACATCCCGCTCGACCCGATCAAGGCTCGCTTCGACGGCACCGCGACGATGCAGTCGAGCTGGAGCCCTCCCCCTTGATGGGGGAGGGTTGGGAGGGGGTGATGCTTCCCGCCACGCAAGTCGCGACATGAAGAAGCATCCCGTCGACGGCGCACGTGCGCGCGCCCGCACGTTGCGGCTGACCATGACCGAGGCGGAAAGGCGAGTCTGGCAAATACTGCGCTCGCATCAAATGAAAGAGTACAAGTTCCGTTGCCAAGTCCCGATCGGCCGCTACATTGCCGACTTTGTCTGCCACGAGGCCCGGTTGATCGTGGAAATCGACGGCGGTCAACACGAGCGCTCGTCGCCGCGGGAAGCCGAGCGAAGCGGGCTCCTGCAAAACGAAGGCTATCGCATTCTGCGGTTTTGGAACACCGAGGTGCTGGCCAATCTCGACGGCGTCCATGAGACGATCGCTATCGCGTTGGGCCGCATCACCCCCACCCAAACCCTCCCCCATCGAGGGGGAGGGCTTTTGTCGGGCTAGCGGGTGGCGATCCGGTGAAGACAAAACGTGTGGCGCTGACACCGCAGCAGGCGCTGTGGCTCGAGCTGACGGCGTTCTACATCCGCGAGGCCTGGCTGCTCGACGAGCGCAAGCTTAAGGAGTGGCTCGATCTCTTCACCGACGATGTCCTCTACTTCATGCCCCGCCGCAAGAACGTCCCGCGCCGCGAAGCGCACCGCGAGTTGACGCCGCTCGGAGATCTGGCGATCTTCGAGGAGGACAAGCGCCATCTCGAGATGCGGGTGGCGCGGCTCGACACCGGGATGGCCTGGGCCGAGGATCCCCCGTCGCGCACCCGTCACCTGATCGGCAATCTCGAGGCGGCGCCGCTGGCGACCGGCGAGGTCGAGGCCAAGACCGCGTTTCTGGTGTACCGCTCGCACCTGGAAACCGATCATCAGCTCCTCTCCGGTTGCCGCGAGGATTTGCTGCGCAAGGTGAACGGCGCGTGGAAGGTGGCCAGGCGCACGATCGTCCTCGACGCCAACGTCCTCCTCGACAAGAACCTCAGCGTCTTCCTTTAAGGGCCAAAACTCAACCGGCGGTAACCAGTTGCTAAACGACTCTGGCGCATCCCCGGCGTATGGCGACAGTGCTTGGATCGCATTATCAGACGGGTGGGGTGGCAATGGGCGCATGGGGCATTGGTCTCTACTCGGGCGATTTTGCCATGGACCTCAGGACCGCAATTTCTGCGGTTTGCCGGCTGCCGCTGGATGAGGAGGCGCTCGTCGACGCCGTCTGCCAATCCGAGTCACGTGCGGCCACCGACCCGGCGAACGAGGATCACACGATTTTTTGGCTGGTCTTGGCAGACCAGTTCGAGAAACGCCTGGTATTCAGCAAGCGGGTCCGGGAGACGGCGCTGGCCATCATCGACGGCGGGAAAGACGCCGGGATGATGCAGGCTCTCGGCATGAAGGCCACCGATATCCGAAAACGCGCGGGCAAGCTCGCCGAATTGCGGGCACGGCTGCTCGCTCAGCCCGAAGCCTCGAAAGAGCGCAAGACGATCAAAGCGCCGGAGCCGTATGTTTTCGAGCTATACGGGGTCTACGCCTACCCGACGCTTGGCGGCGACACGATAAACCCGTACATGCCGGCCAAGCGCTTCGACCGCGCGGCGTGGCACCCCGATGGGTTCGGGCTGATGCTGGTCCTCCGTCGAGGGCGTGCGTTCGGATACCTGCCCTGGTATAGCGCGGTCAAAGCAGCCGAAGTCGTGCCTGCCGTTCCCGATCGAGAGGCGCTTGTCGGCAGCATCCGATGGGCTGCCCCGCCGTTTTACGGGACGTGCAACCCCGCGCGTTTCCGGAAGATGGAGCTGAGCGAGGTTGGGGTGTTTCAGGTCGACCCAGCGCGGGCGGACCACTTCTTTCCGCATCTCGCATCCGCAACTGTTTATGCGGTCGCCGATATATCGATCGTCGACCACATGGAGATCGGCCGACACGAAAGCCGCCCCTGGTGGCGCCGTCTCGACGGCAAGATGGAGCCGATTGTCTTTCCGCCGGCGCCGAATTTGATCGATCTGGGTCAGTAAAACCCTATAGCCATCCCGCTCAGTAGCCCTTGAGGAACGCGAGGACCTGCGCGGCCCACTCGGCCGGTTTCTCGAACGGCGGCCAGTGGCCGCAATTGTTGAGCAGCACGAGGCGCGAATCGGCGATGTGGTTGAGGATCGCGATCGAGACCTCGAAGGCGACCATCCGGTCGTAGCGGCCATGGATGAGGAGGACCGGGGCCTGGATGCCGGCGAGGTCGGGGGTGTAGTCGTGCGGCAGGCTCACCGATTGCCGGCGCGCCTCCGTAAACTCGGGCGACCAAGCGTGCGCCCCGTGGATGTAGTCGACCAGCTCGTCGGTCACCAGGCTCTCGTCGTCGATGTGCACGGAGAGGTAGCGCCGGATGTTCTCAGGGCTCGGGTCGGCGAGGGCTTGGCTTGTGGCCCGGCTGCCCTCCGAGGGGCGATTGGCCAGGAGGTAGCGATCGCCGCCGGTGCCGATGTGCGAGCCGCCCATGACGAACTTGCCGACCCGCTCGGGGTAGGCGATGGCCGCGACCATAGCCGACTGCCCGCCCTGCGAGTTGCCGACCCAGTGCGCCCGCGCGATGCCGAGGGCGTCGAGCAAACCGACCGCGGTCCGAGCCTGGACGGCGTGCACCCCCTCGCGGTAGACGATGGGGCCGGTCTTGCTGAAGTTCGGCAGGTCCATGAGGATGCAGCGGAAGTGCTGCGACAGCGCGCCGACCGCCTTGTGGAACGTGATCCACGCGGTGGTGCCGGGACCGTACGAGTGGAGGAACAGCACCGGCTCGCCCTCGCCCAAATCGTGGTAGTGCACATTCATGCCCCCTGGAATGCCCCCTGGCATGCCGCCCACCGCGATGGTTTTGCTGGTGCCCGCCTCGGTGAGGCCATTCGACGCGATGAACGGCATGTCTTCCTCCTGTGGTCCTTGAACCCGCAGCCGCAGCGCGGGTGTCTCAGGGCCGGTTCGCGCTTTCGTGGTCAGCCCGGCTTGCGGAATTTCAGCACGTAGATATCGACCGGTTCAGCCCCGGAATGCGAATGGGCGTCTCTTGCATCCCCGGGAACGTGCAGGAAATCGCCGTGGTCGATCAATTTCAGTCCCGCCGCCTCGATCTCCGACCTGACCAGCGCTTCATCGGAGCGGTGCAGGGTCTGAGCGACGCTCGTACCCGCACCGGGCTTGGCCGAGTAATCGCCCACGGCCAATTCGCCGCCAGGCTTCAGCGCGTCGTAGAAAGCCTTATTCATCTTGGCGCGATCGACACCAAGGTTGGTGATGTCGTGATAGGCATAGAAAACCGTCACGAGATCGAAATCATGCATACCGGTTGGCGCAGGATCCTCGAATGGCCGCACCGCCGAGACGATATTGGCGGCGGCTGGGGTCTTGAGCCGCGCCTCGAGCCGGTCCTTGACGCGCGCAAATGCCGCTTCCGAATTTTGCGCATAGATGTTGCCGCCCGGCGCTACGGCACGCGCCAGAAGTTCCGCTTTCCATCCATATACCGCCTCGATGTCGAGGATTTTCATACCGGGCTTCGCGCCAATGAACGCAAGCCACTGCGCCGGCGCGCGGTTGGTGTCGAGCTTGCGATCCGCGTCGCTTCGGTCGGGAGCAGCGATAATTGCAGCGTAGTCCGGTGCGGTTTGCGAGCTCGCCGCCGGCGCGGCCGCGATAGCGGACAGCGCCAGTAAGCAGGCCAGGATCCTGGATTTCACCATCTCGCTCCCCAAATCGCTGATGCTCTGCGTGCGCGCTGCGCCACTTACTGCCGGCAAGTCGATATGATAGGCGAAGCGTTTAGAAGACCGCTCCGCGTCGATCCGTCCAGAGGCACCGCGATACATCAGCATAACACGTGCAATAGCAATCAGCCTCAACCGTCCGTCCCGCAATCTCCGGCCGAACGGAGATGAGCTTATCGACAGGAGGTCGACTGGGGCAAACCACCAGCTTCGATGTTGCGCCCGCGGATTCCCTGGCTTTGCCTGAACATCGCTCCCTGAGCCCCGCAGGGCGCGCTTGCGGCCGTTATTGAGCAGCCGCGTCGGCGGCCGAGAATCGCGATGGGAAAATTTTTTTCTTTTGCCGATCATCGTCCGGTCATACTGACGCCAGCCTGTAAACCGTGTTCTGCTCGTGAGCGGAGACGGCGGGCGCATGTGGCTCTGATGAGGAGAAAACGGAATGTTCAGCCATATCATGGTCGGGAGTAACGACATCGCCCGGTCGAAGAAATTCTACGATGCGCTGTTTGTCGCGATGGGCGGCCAGCCTGGGACTGAGGACGCCAGAGGCCGGCTGGCCTACGCACACAATGGCGGGCGTTTCATGGTGTCCAAACCCATCGACGGCAAGCCGGCCGCCCACGCCAACGGCGGTACAATCGGCTTCTCGATGAGCGGTCCCGATCAGGTCAATGCATGGCACAAAGCGGGCGTCGCGAACGGCGGCAAGACGATCGAGGACCCGCCTGGGATCCGCCAAGGGGCCGCCGGGCAGATGTATCTCGCCTATCTTCGCGATCCCGATGGCCACAAACTGTGCGCGCTTCACCGTATGCCAGCTTGAATTGTCGGAGCGAGACGGAGGAGGACCGCCCTTTGCGGGCGGTCCTCGCGCGCGATAGCATCACCGGTTTTGGAGCCGATAGCGGAGCCAAACCACGCCGCCCTCCAGCACCTCGGTGCTCGCCAGCGTCATTGAGCGGATCGGCGCTGCGATGCCGGCATCCTGGTCGCTGGAGTCGAAGATGCTCGGCGCGCCCTTGGCGCCATCGATTGCGGGACAGATCGCAAGGCTGATCTCGTCGATCAGGCCGGCCCGGAGAAACGCCCCGTTCGAGCCGCCGCCACCTTCGAGCAGCAGGCGTTCGAGCCCCAGTTCGCGGTTGAGGATCTCCAGCACCAATCCCAGATCGAGCTCCTCGTCGCCGGCGAAGAGGTAGGAGACGCCATCCTGGCGCAGCCCCGCCAAATGCGCGTCGGAGACCCGCTCCGTCAGCACCACGACGATCGGGTCGCCGCCGATGTCGGACCGTCCCCAGGCGATCTTGCCCTGCGCATCGAGCGCGATGCCGTAGGCGGCGGCATCGCGCCCGGCGAACCAAGGTTCCCGCGGATAGGTCTGGCCGGTGTCATCGGGGTAGGCGGCGGCCTTGGCGTATTCGCTGCCGGTCACCCGGCCGATGAGCCAGGAGCCGCCGCCGAGCTGTTCGTGCAATCGCTCGAACAGTCCCGCCATGCGGTTCTCGGCGGGCCGCCACCGGCTGCCGAGGATGCGGCCGTCGACGCTCGCGTTCATGTGGCAGATCACATAAGGCTTCATTTCCGCACCACGGCTATGTCGCAGTTTGCCCCCATAGCCGACCTAAGAGGGGGCAGGGTTGACCCTGTCGGCGTATTCCAACATGTTTGCGGCAACCGGTTTTTGCCGGATTGGCGGCACCGGTGGAAAGGGGGGCTGGCGGTTCTTCGCTCGGCGGCCCAGGCGTCTCGATTGAACCACGCCACGCGCATCCAGACCCGCCAAAAAATGTCCCATCCCGACCGGCAACGCCCCTTGAGCAGCTTTTACGAGCTGATCGATCTGCCGCGCATCCCCGAGCGCCGCGGCTCTCTGACGTTTTTCGAGGGCGGCCGCCAAATTCCGTTCGACATCGCCCGCGTCTATTATCTCTATGACGTGCCGGCCTCGGCCTCCCGGGCGGGCCATGCGCATCACCGATTGACCCAGTTGATCATCGCTGCATCGGGAAGTTTCAAGGTCAATCTCGACAACGGTTTCGAGAAGGGAGCCGTTCACCTCGACCGGCCCTATCGCGGGCTCTTGCTGCGCCCGATGGTGTGGCGCACGATCGACAGCTTTTCGGGCGGCGCGGTGTGCCTGGTGATCGCCTCGATCGCCTATGACGAGGCGGACTACATTCGCAATTACGGCGCGTTTCTTCGCCTCTCTCGGGATGCCGAATGAGGATCGAATTCTTCCCGATGGCGCAATCGCTAAGGGCGGTCCGCCGCGAGCTCGACGAGGCCTTTGACCGGGTCGTGGCGAGCGGCCGCTTGATCCTCGGCCGCGAGGTCGCGGCGTTCGAGGAGGAATTCGCGGCCTATTGCGGGGCCGCGCACTGCGTCAGCGTCGGCAATGGCCTCGACGCGCTGGCGATCGCGCTGAAGGCCCACGGCGTGCGCCCCGGCGACGAAGTCATCGTGCCCGGCCATACCTTTATCGCGAGCTGGCTTGCGGTGTCGCAGATCGGCGCGGTACCGATCGGCGCCGATGTCGACCCGCAGAGCTTCAACCTCGACCCCGCACGCATCGAAGCCGCGCTGTCGCCGCGCACCGTCGCGATCATGCCGGTGCATCTCTACGGCAACCCGGCGGCGATGGACGAGATCAACAGGGTCGCCGCGCGGCATGGGCTGTTCGTCCTCGAAGACGCGGCCCAGGCGCATGGCGCGCGCTATCGCTCGCGCCGGGCCGGATCGCTTGGGCACGCCGCCGCGTTCAGCTTTTATCCGACAAAGAATTTGGGCGCGCTGGGCGATGGCGGGGCGATCGTCACCAATGATTCGGGCCTCGCCGAGCGCGCCCGGCAATACCGCAATTACGGGTCGTCAGCGAAATACGTCCACGACATCGCCGGCGCCAACTCGCGGCTCGACGAATTGCAGGCGGCGTTCCTGCGGGTGCGGCTGCGCCGCCTCGACGACGAGAACGCCCGGCGGCGCGAGATCGCCGTCCGGTATATCGAGCGGTTGCAGGGCCTCGAAGGCCTAGCGCTGCCACAGGCCGAGCCGAATTGCGAACACGTCTATCACCTGTTCGTCGTGCGCACGATGGGGCGAGACATGCTCGCCGCCGGGCTTGCCGCGCGCGACGTCGGCACGATGGTGCATTACCCGCGTCCGCCGCATCGCCAGCCGGTCTTCGCGGCGGCCGCGCCACGCCTACCGCTGCCGGTCACCGAGGCGCTGGCGGGCGAGGTGCTGTCATTGCCGGTGTGGTCGGGGATGACGGAAGCCCAGGTCGATTTCGTCGCCGCCGCGGTCCGTGAGGCGCTCAGCAGGCTGCCCGTCGGATAAATTCGATGGCAGCCAGGCGGCGCCCGGACGGATCGAGCCGTATCCCGATTTGATAGCCCGCGATGCCCTTCAGGCGTGCCGTCCACTCGGGCGGGCCGTGCGATCCCGCCTCGGATAACGCTGCGACAAACCCTCTCTCCACACCGTTCGCGGGCAGATGGCTCGTATCAGTCAGCGCGGCATAGGCCGCCACGCCGACGCGTGCCGGGACGGCGCTCCCGATCTCGAAAGGGTTCGGCAGCACGATGCGGAAATCATCGCCAGTGACTACAGCCGAATGAACCCGGACAAGAAACCCATCCGCGTCGAAGAACACAATCTCCAGCGGCGATTTGCACTCGTTCCGGGACGTCGCTCTGGCGAGCCCAACCGTCTCGGCATCGTCGATTGCTGCCAGAAGTGCGCTTCGCGCATCCGGCGAGAAGTTGCCGAGAAAATCTTCCGAGGTTTCGGCGATGAGGCCCTTCTGCCTTGTCTTGATGACCAGATAGGCAAGCGCGCGAACGATATCGGGCGGCAGTATCCCGTCGGTTCCCGGATTGTTATGGACATTGATGCTGGGCATGATCCTCAAGACGCGCGCCGCGCTTGCCCGCTCGATAAAGGAGTCGATCTCGTCGGTCGAGCAATTCGCCTCCATCATGATGTACTTGACGTAGACCTTGTCGGCATTGGCCGCGGCATAGCGCGTCAGGCTGGTCCACACTTTGTCGAGGAAATCCTTGCCTTTGATGCGCTTGTATGTTGCCAGAGTGCCCGCATCGACGCTGCAGATGACCGAGGCCCCTCCTCTGCGCAACCCTTCGGCGACTTCCGGGGAAAAGGCAGTCGCGTTGGTATACACATTCATGTAGATACCGTGGTCGACCGCAAGCTTGGCTACGGCGCCGAAATCCTTTTGAAATGTCGGTTCCCCGCCGCCGTAGCTGATGTCGCTGCCCGGCCGCAACGTCCCGTCGTTGATATAGGCCTCGATCAACGGCGCGAGCCGCCCACCCACGTCTTTCGAGAAATTATAGGTGACGCAATAGGAGCATGACAGATTGCAATGAAGCGTGCCGGCGATGGCGATCGAGGCCAGATGATCGCGGGCTTCCCATTGCGCCTCCCTAAACTCGTAACATCCGGCGCAGGGCGGCGCCGCGGTCTGATTGGCGAGCCGCATCTTGTGTTTGGCGTCAATGACTGCGCGGGAAGGAATATTGCCGAGATCGTCCCCTTTGGTGCGGAACAACTCGGTGGATCCGTTCCGTCCGATGCTTGCCATGCAACACAGCTTGATCGAGGGATGCTCGACAAACACGGCCTCTTCTATCCACCCGCAACTCTTATAGCAGCCGCTCCCCCTTTCCGCCGCCGCCATCGCTTCGGAATTCAGTTCGTCGGTCCCGGCAGCGCGGAGCGTGTCTTCGGCTAGAAGCAGAGCCTCGCCCTTCGCATAGTGCGGTGGCGGTTCGTCTTCAAGACCTGCCGGAATAGGAACGTTTTCAGCCATCCCGTCACCCTCCATAGGGAAGCTGCTTCAGCACGAGTTCGAGGTGGTGACAGTCTATCGCGACATCCACTCCGTGGTCGTAGCCAACAGGCGCCGTTCGATCCATTGCCACGATTTGCAAATAGCGGTGATCAAGAATATGCAAGATGTCCAGTATGAAGAAATCCATGAAATAGGGCGAGAAGCACTCGATCACAGTCGATTTATTTTTCTGAAATGCGCAATGCAACATGCCGGATCCATGCGTCCCGAGCAATACGTCGGCATGGTGCGCAGCGGCAATCTGTTGGGCCACCGGGAGCGTCGCCATGTCCACCGTCGTGAAGCCGTACCGGCTCACGCAGTCGCGCACTTCCTCGCGGTTCACCACGACGCGCTTAGGGTAGCGTTCCAGATAGAGGCGAGGACCAAGACTGGGCGCAATTGTCGTAGCCGCCGTGATCAATGCGGAGCGCAACGCCAGGAAGACATTGCTATAGGCGATCGTGTCTTCGCAGCCAATGCGCGTGGTGAGCCAGGATGACTGAAACACGGTCGGTCTACGGCAAATGATGATCCGGTCGTCGCGGATACCCAACAGCTCGAGAAATCCGGTCGCAAAGGGCGGCAGACCCGGGAAATGTCGATCGCCGAAAGGCGACAGGACGTAGCGACCGCGAAAGCCGCCGCGTTCGAGAATAGTTGCCTTATAAAGCTCCTCGAAAGAGTGGAAAAAATTATTGGAGTAAAGGTTTGACAGGATGCAAACCTCGTCGTCTATCTCGTCAATATCGTCCAGCGGTTCGGTGAATTGGACGGCGCTTGAGGATATATTGGCCTGCAGCTCATCAAAGGCGTCTGCGTCAAAATTAGCCTCGCGGGGAACGACAGTATCGCGCCAGAGCTGAAGATGCAGCGCCGGCAGATAGAGAACTTCACCTGCTGCGCCGATCTCGACCGGCTTGCCGCCCGGGCCAAAATCGACCTGCGCGATTCGCGACGGAGCACTGCTCCTCAGCTCGTCGAGGACCGAGCTGTAAACAAGGCGATCGAGCGTGAGATTACGGGCTGTCTTCGTGGACAGGGCGCGCGTTCTAACCCGGCTCACGGTGGTCGAGAGCGCGTCATGGACGGCGGCGATGTATTCCCGCTCACCCGGCTGCGCGGCGACGAAATCGCGAGTCGCGGCGCAGGCCGCCTCGTAGAAGTCATGATCCTCGATCAGCCGCGAAACGAGGTCGATATAAATCGCCCGGCTGTCGGCAATCAGCATCGGCGCCCGCTCGTGTTCGTGCGTCGGGGTGCGCATCGATACGATCGGCTTGCCCTTGGCCATGATTTCACGCCCGGCGACGGTTACATCGACCGAGGTGTCGAGGAAGATGTCGAGCATGTGTCCCCAGACATGGCCGTCGACGTATTCATCGACGAGCACAAGGCGCCCGGCGAGGCCACGCTCGGCGATGAAATCGCCAATCCATTTGCCGTCGCCGGTGCCGCCGAGGAGGACGACCAATTGCGGATGCCGGGCCAGCAACTCGGCGATGATTTCAAGGAAATCGGGCGTGATCTTCGCCAGGCGGCCGTAGATGCCGGCGAGCGTCACCGCCGGCGGAAAGCGCGCCCGCTCGGTGGCGATCCGCGCCGGCTCGACCGGTGGGGCATACTCATATTGCCGCTGGGTCCAAGCCCCGAGACCCAGGTTGAAACATATATCGGGGTCAAAACCGTCGAGCTTCGGGTCGTAGAACTCGATCCGGAACACACCGTGGATATTCGCAAGCGGCCAAAACGGCAACCCGTTTTGAAAGAAAATCTGCACCGGGGCGGTCCGCCGCTCGAACAGCACGGTGGGCAGCGCCGAATTCATATCGGTGATCAGAATATCGATCTCGTCGGCCGCGATTGCCTCGGCCACCGCGGAGACGCGCTCGGACATCGAATTCGCGGTGAACCGGCGAACAGTAATTCCCTGGTCGGCGAGAACGGCGATCAACGCATCATCGTATTCGCTCCAGGCATAGAGAACCAATTGGTAGGTACCGGGAAGGTATCGCGACAGGCCGTCCAATAGATCGCCGACACCGCGCCCGATCGGATTGCCGAGCAACACGAATTGCGCCAGATACCCAAGCCGCAGCGGCTCGCGGCCGAGGGGGCGCGGCGCGATGGCCGGCAGGCCGCGAACCGCCCCGCTGCGGATGGCCGCGGCGACGGGCGTCATTACCCCGGCGACGCCGCGCATCGCATCCCAGTTCGGGGCGGTATACCAGTATAGAAAGTAGAAAAAATCGTGGAACAGGCACAGCGTATCAAGCGCGACGCCTGGGGCCGCCAGGGCGCGGTGGAACACCCGCTCGAGAGCCGGAATCAGGGAACGGCCACTGGCGTGGTGGTTGCCAAAGTAGATCTCCGCCGTCCGCTGCACCATCGGCAGCTGCTTGTCGATCGGCCATTGCTCGAATAACGGGTCGTCGAGGATTGCGCGGATCTCGGCGCCGACGCGGGCCATGCCGATCCGCTCTGTCTCCTCGTTCGTCAGCCCGCGGCAGATGTATTCGATCCGCCGCGTCAGCTCCGCCTCGGCGTGGCGATCCGGGTCCAATTCGGCGGTCGGCGGACCGGGCGCCGGCCCGGGCATGGGCGGATCGGGCTGGCCCGCGATGCCCCGCATGGGCGCCAGCTTGTCGGCCGCGAGGTCGGTGCGAAGTCCCTCCTTTTGCATCACCACCCAATGCTGAAAGCTGAATTCGGGCGGATCCAACACCTCGCGCACCGCCATGTAGCGGCCAAACAATTTCGCGACGACGCTGCGCCTGAAAAATGTGTTGCTCGTCGTCGATTTGTTGAAGAGGAGGTAATCGACATCCATCGCGGGATGCTGGCGGACATGGTCGGGAACACCGGCGACTTGCCATTCCGCGTCGCCGCGGGCGTAGAGGCTCCACGCCTCCTCGCAATGCACGGTCTGCAGGCAAAGACCGCCCGGCTTCAGACAGCGGCGCAGTTCGCAAAGCCACCCGTCCCACAAATATTTGATGTGGGTGAATACCGAAATGCCAAAAATGACGTCGAAATAATTGTCTTCGAACGGCAATACCGGCAGCACCACGTTCGCCGTCGAGACATCGTAGGCGGGCGGCCAGAACGACCGCATCCATTCGATCAGCATCGCCTGGGCGTCGACGCCATGCGGGCGCCAGCCGGCCGATTGCCGCTCGGTCTCGAAATGCCGCAGCACGCGGCCCGACGAGCAGCCGAAATCCAGTATCCCCAACGGATTTTGCAGCTCGAGATAGCGGCCGGCGATGCTGAGGATGAAGTCGTGGTCGAACTTTCCCCATCGCAGATACAACGCATCGTCGTTCGGCGCGTACCCCGCCCGTACGCTTGGCGGCGGTAACGGCAGAGGCTCGCCATCGACGATCACCGGCGGGTCGAAGCGCGGCGGATACGTGCTTTCCTGCGCATCCATCGGATGATGCAGGCCAAAGTAGCTGCGTCTGCGCGTGTCGCTGAGTTCCGCCACCTGGGCTTCGAGTTCGCGAACCCGCGCCGACAGATCGCCGATCGGATCGGCGGCGCGCGCGGCAGGGGAGGGGGCCGATGGATTGGGGTCTGTCGTCATATAGCGTGGCGCGGAAACCTATGTTCGGCACGATTTTGAGCCGCGCCGGCGCAGCATCGTAACGCCGATCGCCGGACCGATAAACTCTCGCGCCGGATCGACACGCCATTTACCGGCACACCGGCGTCAATCAGAATGTCGGTGCCGTCACGCTGCGTGCCGCGGCCTGCCCGCCGGCTCGGCCGCCGAGGAGGTTTCGATGAGTCACCCGAACCGACCGATTGCGTTTGTCCTCGCCGCCTCGGATTACGGCCCGCTGATCGTCAATCGCTTCGACCGTCACATCAACAAGGACGGGTCGGGATTTGGCGTCGGCTATGAGATCCTCGGAACGTCGACCTACGCGAGCCAGGAAGTCGCCTTGGTGACAGGTTTGCTGGGCCTGCGGCGTCAGCATTTCGGCGACGGCGTCGTCGCGATCGATTGCGGCGCCAATATCGGGGTTCATACGATTGAGTGGGCCAAGACGATGACGGGTTGGGGGTCGGTTCTGGCAATCGAAGCGCAGGAGCGGATTTTCTATGCCTTGGCCGGGAACATCTCGATCAACAATTGCTTCAATGCCAAGGCGATGCATGCCGCCGTCGGCGCGACGTCCGGGGTCATCAAGATTCCGAACCCGGATTATTTGCAGCCGGGGAGCTTCGGCAGTCTGGAACTCAAGCAGCGCGCAACCAATGAATTTATTGGTCAGCAGATCGATTACTCCGATGAGTCGACCACCCCCGTCAGAAGTATAACATTAGATTCTCTAGGATTGAATCGAGTTGACCTGTTGAAAATAGATGTCGAGGGAATGGAAATAGAGACATTATCGGGAGCAGAGAGCTTGGTTAAGTCATTCTCTCCAATAATAATCGTAGAGTGGATAAAATCACCAAAGGAAGATATCAAAAAAGTACTTAATCGGTTCGACTACGCACATTTTGAAGTCGGCATAAATTTGCTGGCCATTCACAACTCGGATCCGACGCTGGGTCACGTCAAATCCACGTCCTCTCCGGCGCCAGCATGACAAGAAAGGGAGGCGGGTTGGGGGACCTTACGCCCGGGCGACCCGATCAGCTCCCGCCGACCCCGCTTCCGACCATCTTCCGGGGGTCGACGATTTCGTCGAAGCGCTTTTCGTCGATGGCACCGGATTGGAGCGCGGCCTCCTTCAGGCTAAGCCCCTCATCGTTCGCCTGGTGGACGATCGCGGCGGCCTTGTCGTAGCCGATCACCGGGCTGAGCGCCGTCGCCAGCATCAGCGATCGCCCGACCATCTCGTCGATCCGCCTCCTGTTGAGCCGCGTCCCCTCGATCGAGAAAACCCGCAGCTTGTCGCAGCAATCGCCCAGCACGCGTGCGGAATGGAGGAAGTTGTTGATGACCAGCGGGCGCATCGTATTTAGCTCGAAATTGCCCTGGCTGCCGGCAAAGGCGACGGCGTTGTCCTCGCCGATGACCTGGATGCAGACCATCACCATCGCCTCCTGTTGGGTCGGGTTGACCTTGCCCGGCATGATCGACGAGCCCGGCTCGTTTTCCGGCAGCAGCAATTCGCGGAGACCGCAGCGCGGGCCGGAGGCGAGCCAGCGCATGTCGTTGGCGATCTTCATCAAGGCCACGGCAAGCCCGCGCAGCGCCGCCATCGCCGCGACCATCGCGTCGAGCGAGCCCAGCGCGGCGAATTTGTTGGGGGCGGTGACAAACGGATAGCCGGTCAGCTCGGCGATTTTCGCGGCCATGTCGCGGCTGAAATTGGGCGGCGCGTTGAGCCCGGTGCCGACCGCGGTGCCGCCGGCCGCCAGCTCGAACAGCCCCGGTTCAGAGGCGCGGATGCGGGCGAGCGCGTCGCGGATCTGGTGGGCCCAGCCCGACCATTCCTGCCCCACCGTCAGCGGCACGGCGTCCATCAGGTGGGTGCGCCCGATCTTGACCACGCCCATCCATTCTTTCGCCTTTGCTTCGATCGCCGCGGCCAGCGCCTCGGCTCGCGGCAGCAGATGTTCCTCCAGTTCCGCCACCGCGGCGAGGTGCATCGCGGTCGGGAACGTATCGTTCGAGGACTGCCCCATACTGACGTCGTCGTTCGGATGCACCGGGGATTTGCTGCCGATCTCACCGCCGAGCAGCTGGATCGCCCGGTTCGCCAGCACCTCGTTGACGTTCATGTTGGATTGGGTGCCCGAGCCGGTCTGCCAGACATAGAGCGGGAAATGGTCGTCGAAGCGGCCGGCGATCGCCTCGTCGGCGGCGCGCACGATCGCATCAGCCTTCCATGGCGCGAGCCGCCCGGAAGCGGCGTTAAGCAACGCCGCCGCCTTCTTGACCGTGCCATAGGCGCGATAAAGGCGCTTTGGCATGCGGTCCTCGCCGATCGCGAAATGCACCAGGCTGCGCTGGGTCTGCGCCCCCCAATAGCGGTCGGCCGGGACGTCGATGGCGCCCATTGAATCGATCTCGTGGCGCTCGCCGGTGGCGGCGATGCCGATCGGGATATCGTGCAGCACGGGATGCGCCTGGTCGGTCATGGCATTGATCCTTTCCGGCCGAACCAAGAAACAACGCTTTGGCTGCGGCAAAGGATGCACGAAGGCGACAAGGGATGCACGACGGAGGCACCAGGTTCCGCCGAACGATCAGGTGCGTCGACGCCGCGGTCGCCGGCGGCCCGGTGGGCCTCGGCGCCGCGATCGGCGGCGCGCTCTGGCCTAGTGACGCATTCCGGTGCGCCGGAAATGGGAGGCCAAACGACGTGCGGTCGGCCCGGCACCTGCGGCAAACCGCATCAGCGGACCGAAGGTGTTTGCCGACGCAAGACCGACGAAATAGAGGCCCGGCTGGGACGACTCAAACGCCGCGGACAGCACCGGCGTTTGCGCGATCATCCGCAGCGGGGAGATCAGATCAGGGGTGAGGAACCCCAACTGCTTGATGTCGACAGAATAGCCGGTCCCCGCGATGACGTGATCGGTCGTCAGCTCGACCGCGCGTCCCTCCTGCTCGAGTTGCAACCGCACTTGACCCCCGGCGGCCGCGGCGCCGGTGATTCGGGTATTGAGCAAAATCGCGGCTTTTCCGTCGATTCGCTCCTTGAGCCACCAGGCGCCGCCCGGTCCCAACTCGCGCCGGACCACCTCGAGGCGAAGGTGTGCGGGCAGGTGGCGAAACAATTGTATGGCGTTGCTATAGAACCATGCGTAGCGGCTGCGGCCAAGTGGCGTGCGCGGATGGAGCATGCGTTCGAGGAGCGGGCGATTGGTCGGTGGGCGGTTCCACTCAACCGCCCCCGTGCGCACCAATACGCGAACGCTTGCCCCAGCCTCGGACACCAGCGCGGCGGTCTCCAATGCCGATTGCCCGGCACCGATCACCGTGACATCGCGGCCCGCAAATGACCCGAGATCGACGTGATCGGCGGAATGCGATACCAGCGAAGCCGGCAGCCCGGCCAACTCCGCGGGCATATTGGCAAACTTTGCATAACCGGTCGCGACAATGACGTTAAGTGCCCGCACGACCTCGCCGCTGTCCAGCGTCAAGACGAAGTCGCTGCCGTCCCTTGTCACAGACGTTACCTGTTGTTCCTCGACGCCGGGGACCAGATCTTGTTGAAAGCCCAGTCCGTATCGAATGAACGTGTCGATTGGAATCGGATAAACATAATCGTCATATTCGATGTCTTTAGACCGGCAATACGATCGAAGTGTGTAGCTACCCTCAGGGTCCGAGAGATTTGACGCAAAGCCCTCTGACTTGAGGAGCAGGCCTTTCGGCATGTGCGAGCGCCAGGAGTCCATCGGCCGGCCAAAGATCCGAAGGTCGCTAACCAGTCGCCGCAAATGCGCTGCGATCGACAACCCGTAGGGCCCGGCTCCCATGATCGCGACCGAAATACGGGAATCGTTACTCATATCCGCCTCATCTCACTCCGAGGCCACGCTAAGCGTCGCCACCAGATATCTCGACATCTCCGGAGGCCGTTCAGCCAGCCAACGTGATTAGCTTCTATATCCATTATGTAATATACAAAAGATGCCTCGCATATCGCGGCTTGTCAATGATATGCTGCTTAATTGATTTAGCTATTATGGATAGTCGGAATAATCTGAATGTTCGATCTTGAGACACCGGCGTTGATTCTCAAGTTTGGCAGGTTTCCGCTACACCACGGCACACTAGGGATAATCCGAAGCCTTGGTAGTGTGGGTATTCCCGTCTATGCCGCGCTTGAGGATTTGTGGGTGCCGGCCGGCTGGTCGCGCTATCTGGCCGGCAAATTTGTCTGGAATCCTGACGAGAATGCCGATCCTGAGCTGCTCGCAGGTCTGACCGAGATCGGTGAACGGATCGGCCGTCCTGCCGTGATTATCCCGACGAGCGATCATGCCGCGATCTTTATTAATGAATACGCCTCGGCTTTGGCCAAATGGTTCCTCTTTCCAGCACAGCAACCGGGCCTGACGCGAGCCCTTGCCGACAAGCGCGAGCTTCAACGAATTTGCCAGCGGACCGGTGTGGCTCAACCCATCACGTTTTTTCCGACTTCGGCCGACGAGGCTCGGCGACTGGCCGGCGAACTTGGGTTCCCGATCATGGTGAAGATCACGGAACCCTGGCGACGGCCACGGCCGCCCGGCCTTGCCGGCACGTCGATCGTGCGGAACAGCGAAGAACTGACGGCGCTGTTCCGCGTCGCCGAAGCGGCGCCAGAGCTCCAGTTGATGATTCAGGAGCATATCCCTTCTTCGGACGTCATGCTTGCGGGTTATTGCGACCAGCATTCTCGCTGTTTAGTCGCGGTAACCGGCGAGAAGCTCCGATCGTATCCAGCCGGCGCCGGCATGACGTCCACCAGCCGCGCGACGGACAATCGCGAGATCCGCTGTCTTCTCGAGGATTTCCTGTCACAGCTTGGATTTCGCGGGATCTTCGATCTGGAGTTGCGCCTGGATTGTAGGGACGGGCGATACAAGCTTCTCGATTTCAACCCGCGGACCGGCGCAGACTTTCGACTCTACGAGAATGCTGCCGGGATTGACGTCGTGCGCGCAATGCACCTCGATCTCACCGCCCGGACGGTGCCACAAACCGCGGAGTTCAGACCGCGCAGCTTCATCGTAGAGAACCACGAGCTTTTGTTGATGTTGAAGCGCCAGGTGAAGCGGCCCACCTTCCGGGAATGGCTTCGTTCATTCCGGGGAGAGCGAGAGTTCGCCTGGTTCTCTCGGCGCGATGCGATCCCGTTCATCATGATGTGGCTCCGCCTAGCCTATGCGATATTCCGCGCCCGGTTATGGCCGGCAGGATCGCATTCGCACACTGCCGAGCCGGAATACCGGGCTGGCCGGGGTTCGGTCCCTGCTCATCTCGGGCTCCGTCGCTCACGCAGGGCCAACGATAGGCGAATGTGGTCTCGGTCTCGGTAGAACTTGCTGCTGCCGATATGCCACGCACTCCTCACCTGCTCCATATCCTTCCCACGTTCGGTGTTGGTGGGATCCAGGTCCGCCTAGTCCAGGTAATCAACAGCTTCGGGCCGCGCTATCGCCACACGATCGTGTCGCTGGATGGGATCACCTCCTGCCTGGGACGGGTGGAGCCGGGCAACATCGTCGTGCCGCTTCCCTTTCCCCGCGCGCCCGGTCGCTCATTGCCGCCGGTATGGCGGATCCGGCACGAGTTAGCTGAGCGGCGCCCTGATTTGCTGCTGACATACAACTGGGGAAGCATCGACTGGGCGATAGCCAATCGGTTCTTTTCGTTAGCGGCGCATGTTCATTTCGAGGATGGTTTCGGCCCCCAGGAGGCAGATACACAGCTGCGACGCCGGGTGCTCATTCGGCGCTTTGCGCTCGCCGCGACCCGGAAGGTGGTCGTTCCATCGGAAACGCTCTCGCGTCTGGCGCTGCACGATTGGCGGCTGGATCCGGATCGCGTGCTGCGCATTCCGAACGGGATCGATGTCGACGCATTTTCATCGAGCCGCGATAAAAATCGGCTGTTTGAGCGTCGGCCAGATGAGCTCGTGGTGGGCACAATTGCACCGCTGCGCCGTGAAAAGAATATCGGGCGGCTGATCCGTGCCGTTGCGCGCGCCGGCAACACGCGGTTGCGCCTTGTCGTGGCCGGAGAGGGCCCAGAGCGGGGTGCGCTCGAACGCGAAGCGAGGGAGCTTCTTGGCGAGCGTGCACTCTTTATAGGATCGGTTGCCGAGCCGTCCCGCGCCTTGCGCGACTTCGATATATTTGCGCTCTCCTCTGATACCGAGCAGATGCCGATGGCAATCCTGGAGGCGATGGCGATGGCGCTGCCCATCGTCGCCGTCGCGGTCGGTGACGTGCCCGTGATGATCGCCGATGAAAATCGCCGGTTTATTGTCGAAAGGCACGATGAGGCTGGGCTCGGCGTCGCCATTGCGCAGCTTGCGGAAGATGGCGCGCTGCGCTCCCGCCTGGGCGAGCTCAACGAGCGCCACGTTCGCACCACATTTCCGCTCGACCGCATGATTGCCAGCTATGACGGGTTGCTGACGTCGATAATCAGGTGATTGTGACCGGGCAAACAGCCGATGCCGGGCGATAGGGCAGTCAGAGGCGCGGACTATCGGCGGCTGCCCTTTGTGTCCGCGACAGAATTTGGCCGAAAAGATCAAGCTGACCCCGCGTCGTCTCGTCCCAACTGAATTTTTCCGCGTAGTGACGGGTTGCCTTGCGATCCGGCGGGTTCGCAAACAAATCCCGCGCGGCCTCCACGATCCCGCCCGGGGTCCGCTCATGCATCAGCCGCCCGGCCGCGGGAGCCGCGACGACCTCGGGGTTGCCCCAGATATTCGACGCGACGACCGGCGTCCCGCAAGCCATCGCCTCTAGCAGGACGTTGGCCCAGCCCTCCCGGCTCGAAGCGAGGACGAGGGCATCCGCCGCGGTGTAATATTGCGCCATCTCGTCGTGCGGCTTGGCGCCGACAAGACGGACGCGGGAGGCCACTCCCAATGTTGCGGCAAGCGCTTCGAGCCGGCCGCGTTCGGGGCCTTCGCCGACGATGACGAGCCGACAATCGGCCAATTCCGCGAGCGCGCGGATGACCAGGTCGTGGCCCTTCCGCTCGATCAAATGCCCGACCGACAGCAAGGTGACGCCATCGATGCCGAGCCTTGCGCGCACTTGGCAACGGTCCATCGGGTGGAAGCGCTTGAGGTCGACCCCATTGCGCAGCACCGTGACGTCATCCGGCGCGATGCCGAGCTCGATTGTGGCATCCTTGAGCGCCTCGCTGACCGTGATGATGCCCGCCGCTTTTGCGAGCGCGTGCCTGATCATGCGGCGCGGCAGCCGGAAGCGCGGAGTGAAGTTGACGTCGGTCCCGCGCGCGGTCACCACAACCGGTTTCCCGAACCACTTGCCGAGCCACACCGCCGCCACACCGTCAGGATAGGCGAAATGTGCGTCGATAAGATCGAAGGCATGCCCGTCACGGCACAAGCGGCGGATCGTATGGAGGCTGCCGGCCGCAAGGTGGGCCGGCGCCAGGTTCATTCCGATCTTCGGCACGACAGGGTAGCGCGGATGGTGCACGGTCAGGCCGTTACGTCGTTCGACCTTTGGCACTCGGGCGTAATCGCTCCATCGCCCGAACACCTTTGAGCCGATGGGAAAATAAGGCACCGGAGCAACGACCACTGCCTCAACCGCGCCGCTTCCAACGAGATGACGCAGCCGGTTTTCGACGAAGATACCGTGGTTCGGCTGGACCTCGTTGGGGTAAAGCGTCGAGAACGTCAAAATGCGAATGGGATCTTTCAATGCGGCCACCTCGTCCGCCCAGCCGTCGGCCGCCCTACGCGTCGCGCCCGCACTCAGAATCAGCCGTATACTAGAATATAGTTAAGCGTTGATGTTTTAAGAACACCGGGTGGGTCTTCCATAAACGATTGCCGATCTGCATGAACATGGCGTGTAGATTTGCCGCACGCCGTTCGCGGTGCGAGGGCAGCTTCCGACTTTCTTTGATGAAGCCTTGCCGGCTAGCCGCTCGGAGCAACTGACCGCGCAGGTGGGCCAAGCCCCCTCCGTTCGCGGGTCCGACGAGCGCAACATCGGTCCGGCGTAGCTCTCGGTCCTCAATCGCCCAAGAGCCACGCCCGCACAGGGCCAGTTAGCGGGCTCCTTCCTGGAACAATATTACGCGAATTGTCGACACCGCGATGAACAGATCGAGCAGAAAGCCCGAGTTCTTCACGTAATACAGGTCGTAGGACAGCTTGTGGCGAGAATCCTCCACCGAGGCGCCGTAGTGAAAGTTGACTTGAGCCCAGCCGGTAATGCCTGGCTTTACCCAATGACGGTCGCGGTAGAAGGGGATGTCGTCGGCGAGCTGTTCGACAAAGAAGGGGCGCTCCGGCCGCGGGCCGATCAGGCTCATATCGTTGCGCAGCACGTTCCACAGTTGCGGTATCTCGTCGATACGCAGCTGCCTCATCACGCTGCCGACGCGCGTCGTGCGGGGATCCTGCTTGACCGCCCACCGCGGTTGACTGGCGCTCTCGGCATCGCAGCGCATGCTTCTGAATTTGAGCAGGGTGAACACCCGACCGTGGCGGCCCACCCGCTCTTGCCGATAGAGGATCGGCCCGCCGCTCTCAAGCCAGATCAGGGCGGCGCAGATCGCCGCGATGGGTGCCGTCAACGTCAGCAGGAGGACGCTGACGACGATGTCAAAGCACCGCTTTGCCATCTGGTACCAGCGGCTGCGCCGGCAGCCATCGCCATAGAGGAACCAGGCCGGCGAGGCCGCTCCGAGATCAACGCGGCCACATTCGCGTTCCCAGAACGTCAGATAGTCGACGACCCGGACCCCGGCGAACTTCCATTGCAGCAGCAGATGCATCGGGAGCCCGCGCTGATCGTCGACGGCGACGACAACCTCGCGGATGCGCGCGCGCCTGAAGAGCGCCGGATTGAACTCGTCATACGACGTCTCGCAGCCCGCTGCCGTCCCGCTTCGGACCCGGCCGGCGATCACAATCGCCTCGTTCGAGCGTCGCGCCAACTCCTCGATGTTGGCGGCCCGGTTGCCGCTCCCGATCAAGAGGATCCGCCGCTTCAGCAGTCGCGGGCCAAACCGCAGGGCATGAAAACCGACGACAAACGCCGCAACCGCCGCCATGTAGAAACCCATGCTGCGGATTTGGGCGTCCGCCCAGTTCGACGCACCATCCGGGTACAGCAGAGAGCGCGCCAATATGACGGCGATGAGCAGGGCGGCGACGATCATCCGCAGGATCCACGACCGCCGGTCCCAGCAAAAATCCCACTGGTAGAAGCCCATCGTCGCGATCGCCAAGGTCGCCATGATCGTGGCGAGGATCGGTACGGTAATCTGATTGGCCGTGTGCCCCACCACGTCGATATTGAGGCGAACCAAATAGTGTTGAAGCACGTTCGTCGCCACGAACAGCAGCAGCATATCGATGCTGAGGAGCGCCGCCGACCGGTGGACGAACAAATTCTTCAATGTTCTAACCATGGGTTCTCAACGTCCTTGCCATCTGTTCACGGTCTGTTACGGTGTCCGTCGGTAGGAAGCTCACCGCGTGATCCGCCGAACCCAGGCGACCTGCGGTCGATCGGGTCTGCGTCGTCTTGGTTTTCCATCGGAAACCGCAATAATTTCAGCCACTAACAAAGACCGCCACGCGACAAATAGCGATAAATCCTCCGGTAGCATGGCTCTCGCCCGAATAACGATTTCGAAACTGTAACAGAATGTTACGGACATCGGACGAAGGCATCGGGAGTAATCCGACGTGGTTAGTCTGTTGGGGCGACAGTCCAGGATTGCGCAGGGGTGCTGCCGCGGGCGATCTCTTTCGAGCGCCGAGGTCTTGCGGCTCAGCATCGGTGACGAGGCGATCGCCAACCTGTCGGCCCGCGCCGCGCGGCCGGCTCAGCTGGGCGAGACACCTGAATAAGGCCTTGCTCCCCACTACGTCCGCCAGCGGTTTATTCTTGACACGATCTCCATAGCCGTAATGGGGTGTCGGAGTTGAATGCCCGCTAAAGCGTCGATGTTATAAGTCGCCGTGGAGGAGCGCAGCCGCGCACCCGTCAATGGGTAACCTGGTCAGTGTAATAATCCCGACTTACAACCGCGCGCATTGCCTTGCCCGGGCAATTGCGAGCGCGCTTGACCAAAGTCATCAAGACGTCGAAGTGATCGTCGTCGATGACGGATCGACCGACGGCACAAGCGACTTTGTTCTGCAAAACTATGGCGCCGATCAGCGCGTCCGGTACATCCATCAGGATAATCAAGGAGTGGCGGCCGCACGTAACACCGCGCTGCAAGCGGCACGCGGTGATTTCATCGCCTTTCTGGATTCGGACGATGTTTGGAAGCCGTGGAAACTAGAGCTGCAGTTGGCCTGCCTGCGGCTGCTGCCGCACATCGGCATGATCTGGAGCGACATGGAGGCTTTGGGGCCGGACGGCGCGGTAACGAGCGGGCATTATCTGCACCAGATGTATGCCGGCAACTACCGCTGGTTCACAAATGAGGAGCTGTTTAGCGAGCGGCATCCGGTCCCCGCGATCGCAGGAGTCCCAGGACTTGAGGAGGCCACGCTCTATGCCGGCAACATCTTTTCTCAGATGGTCATGGGTAATCTTGTTCACACATCGACGGTATTGCTGACACGCGAGCGATTCGAACGAGTCGGAGGTTTCGACGAATTGCTGCGCCAATCAGGAGAGGACTACGATTTTCATTTGCGAACCTGCCGGGAAGGGCCGGTCGGCTTTGTCGATATCGAGACGATCGGCTATCAGACCGGCATGTCGGATCAATTGGTGCGGGATTCGTATTGGCTGGCGCGGAATTTTCTGAAGACCGTGACGAGAACTCTGGAACAAGACAAGGACCGGATTACGTTGCCGCCCCGGTTGGTGAACGAAGTCCTCGCCCATGCCAACTCATGGGTTGCGGAGACGCTAATTCCGAAGGGCGAGCTTCGCGACGCCAGCAATCATTTCAGGCGCAGCCTGCGCTACAAGCCATGGCAGCCGAGAGCGGCCGCGCAACTCGCTCTCTGCCAATTACCGCCGGAGCTTGCCGAGGGGCTACGGCGCGTTTACCGCAGCCTGAAGGGGCTCGGAAGGCCCCGCGAAGGATAAGTCGTCGTGGACGACATCATCCCGCACCATGCGCGGCGATTTCCCTCACGGGGTGCGGCTGTCGATTATCGAGAGCCTGAATTTAGCAGCGCCCGCTCGAGGAGCTGGAAGAAGAACGGGAACCGCATGGCGAACCGGGAGAACTAATAGAACATCCGATAATAGGCGAAGCCCATGATCTCGTGAAGCACGTAGAACGATTGGTGCAGCGCGCGCGCGCTCGGCAGAAAATCCTGGAGGTCGATCGATCGGATCGCCTCCGGCGGGGAGAACGGCAACGTGCGAAGGCCGACCCGGTCGAATGACCAAAGCGCACGCGGCATATGCCAGCCCTGGGTGACGAGTATCACCGTGCTTATATTCGCCGGTTTGAGGAGCTCCGCGGTATACAGCGCATTCTCATAGGTGGTGCGAGAGCGGTCTTCTACCCATTTGGTTGGGACCGAAAAGTCTTCTTCCAGTTCGTCGCGCATGAGTTTCGCGAGCGGCACGTCGGAACCGGCCGCCGGTCCGGCGGTCACGGCGACGGGCAGCCGCAGGCGCCGGTAGATCCGTGCCGCAGCCGCCAGCCTTTCGAGCGTCAGCAAGCCGACCGAATCCGGGATACGCACGCCGTCGCCGAATTTGTAATCGCCGCCCAGGACGACGATCGCTTGCGCGTCGGCCAAATCGGGGTTGGTCGGCACCGACATCACCAATTCATCGGTGAGAAATGTCGCTACCGCGGGCGTCGCGAACAAATACAGGAGAATGCTGCTCGACATCACCACGATCGTCCCGATTCGGGGGCGAACCAAGCCAAGCAGCGCCCCGGCAAGGCAACCGACGATGAATATCGTCGGCGGCAACACAAAAGAGTAGGAGAGAAGTTCTCGCATCGTCGCGCTTCCTGTACGATGAAGGTATAGCGCCGCCATTCCGTGTGAAGGGTGCGCCAGTTGAGGCCCGCGACGCGGTCTTTCCGCTCTGACTTAGCGTAAGCCGCCGCCGGTTGCCGCTACCGCGCTGAGCCCGCTCGTGTTTCCGATGTTGCCATAAACCGTGGACCGATTTGTCATGTTGTCAGTTGCTCTGATCATCGGAATTCTGCTGTTCCTCTATCCGTTCGTGATCTATCCCGCTCTCCTTATTGCGATCCCGTTTGCTGGTCGGAAGCATGAGGGCCCCCCCGAGCCGCGGCATTGGCCAACCGTTGCACTCGTCATTTGTGCGTTAAACGAGCAAAAGATCATCCGCCAGAAGCTGGAGAACAGCCGGGCTTTACGATATCCCAACCAGAAACTTAGCCTCGTGTTTATATCCGACGGCTCTACCGATGCCACGGCGGATATTATTCGAGAATATACCGCCAGTGGCGTTGAACTAATTGAGCACAAGACACGGCGCGGCAAGATCGCTAATCTCAATGAAACGTTGATAGCGCGCACTGAAGATATCCTAGTGCTCTCTGACGCTAATGTCATTTACGATCGGGACGCGATTGGCCATCTGGTCGCGAACTTTTACGATCCCTTGATCGGTGGCGTATCGGGGAAGGTAATACTTACCGACTCGGCGCCAGTTTTGGGGGGACCGACACAAAACTACTATTCCGTGGAATGGCTCCTGCAGGAGAAAGCGTCCGACATCTACGCCATGCCAGGCACGGACGGGGCCATGTATGCCCTGCGTCGGGAGTTGTTTCGCCCGTGTCCGAACGACACGATCATTGAGGACTTCGTGATTGCGATGCAGATCGTTGGTTTGGGTCGCAGGATGGTCTTCGAACCCAAAGCACTGGGCTGGGAGCAGGGGGCGGCGAGCTTGCGCGAAGAATTTCGACGCAAAGTAAGGATCTCGGCGGGCGCAGCTCAGGGCCTGTTGCGCGGGAATGTCTGGCCGCGGCATGTACCCTTGCGGTTTTGGTTCATTTTCGTTTCGCATAAACTACTCCGCTGGCTCTCGCCGGTGGTTGGCCTGTGGGTCTTACTTGTCGCGGGGCTCACGTCCGGACAGGTATTATCGCAGCTCGTGCTGTGCGGCTTCGCGATTTTGAGCGGCCTGGCGCTGTTGCGTTGGCTGACCGGCTCAGATCATCCCCTCCTCAGCGCTCCCTTCTACTTTCTGTTCGGGCAAATTGCCATGGCGCTGGGGTTGGCCAAGGGCGTTTTAGGACAGCAGACAGTGCTTTGGATGAAGGCGGACCGGTAGACCAATTGAAGATCATCTTTCAACCACGGGGTCTGGTCTTGAGCTTCGCCGATTCGGCCCGACGCTCGCCTCGCGCGACCACCGCAAACCCGAAATCAGCCTTGACCCGAGCGAGCCGCAGCACGCGCGGCAGTGCCAATCATTGCGGGAGGGCTCTATACCACGCAACGCCTTAGGAGCCTGGATCCGTCCGATCGGCGAAGCTAGGCTAAGGCCGCGAAACTGTTATTGCCCGCGAACTGCCTCCGGATGCTATCCTGTGCCCAATCCTGGAGCGAGGGCGGTGGAGCGCCGAGAATATAATTTAGCCACGCCAAACTCTTAATGTGGATCCTGGGTGCCAGCCGCGGGGGCATGTCGTGACGATCTCCTCTCCGTTGTGCGGCTCAGCCGCGAAACGAGCCCTTTGGCGCGCGGGCCTGGTGCTGGTCGCGGTGGGGCTTTTCGGGTGCGATTCGGGACCTACCTTGCCACCCGCGCCGCTCGCTTCCGAGTTACCGACGGCCGAATACCTGATCGGGCCCGGCGACGTGCTATCGATTTTCGTCTGGCGCAACCCGGAACTCACGGTTGAGCTCCCGGTCCGACCCGATGGACGGATCTCGTTGCCGCTCGTGGAGGATCTTGTCGCGATCGGCAAGACCCCTGCCGCTCTGGCGAAGGAGATCGAGCAGAAGCTCAAGAAATACGTTGAGACGCCAATTGTAACGGTCATGGCGAGATCGTTTACGGGACCGTTTACGCAACAGGTCCGAGTAATCGGCGAAGCTGTTCTACCGAAAGCATTGCCGTATCGGGCCAATATGACGGTGCTCGACGCAATGATCGAAGTCGGCGGTCTAACCAAATATGCCTCGGGTAATCGTGCAACACTCGTCCGTATCGTCAATTCGTCGCGGGAAGTCTACTCTGTACATCTGGATAGCCTAATAAAAGACGGCAAGATAGAAGACAATGTCGCGTTGCTGCCCGGAGATATTTTAATAATTCCTCAGAGGTATTTCTAAGGGTCTGAAATCATCTCGGTCGCATGCTTTGGTAAGGAAGCTGCGTCATAAGTTTTTCTGGATATTAGCATCTCTTGTGCTGTTCTCTCTTGCGGCGCCAATCGCAGATGCTGCTGTCGTCGACCCAACCGAACCTGCAAAGAGACACAGATGCTCATCGCAGGTCAGCTTCATTGCTCGCCCGCCCGATCAGAGTTGGTCAGATTATCAGATTATTAGCTACTTTGCGGAAACATCGGCGCGGCTTGTCGGTCTTGCCCGGCTTGGGGTGACCGCCGGAAAGATCCTCGGCCAGCGCGGCGAGTTCGACCTGGCCAAGATCCCCCAGGGGGCGGCGCCATTCGTGGCATTGCATCTGCGCTGGTACATCGAGAACATCGCCACCGACTTCTACTCGGCCTATCACCGCTGGTACCCCGACCATCCGGTGAACTGGTTGTTCGAGGAGACCAAGCGCCTCCATCGCCAGGAGCCGGCGAACATTGCCGCCTTCATCCGGACGCCGAGCCTCTCCGATCCGGCATGGCTGAGCCGGATCGCCCTGCGCCTGCGGCAGCATGTGCGGGCCTACGCACCCTATCGCCCGCTCTACTACAACCTCGCCGACGAGGCCGGGATCGCGGATCTCGCCGCCGCCTGGGATTTCGACTTCGCACCAGCCTCGCTCGCTGCAATGCGTGTTTGGCTGAAACAGACTTATGGCACGCTTGCCGCGCTCAACCGCGAATGGGGAACCCATTTTCGCGACTGGGATTCGGTCCTGCCGATGACGACCGATGCGGCGCTCCAGCAGCCGGATGAGAATTTCGCAGCCTGGGCCGATTTCAAGGCATGGATGGATATCGCCTTCGCCCGCGCGGTGCGCGCCGGCACCGACGCCGTGCACGCCGCCGACCCGTCGGCGCGCGCCGCGCTCACCGGCGGCCAGCTCCCGGGCTGGGGCGGCTACAACTACAGCCAGCTCGCCGCCGCCGTCGACGTTATCGAGATGTCGAACGAGGGCAACAGCGTCGAGATCGCCCGCTCCCTCGCCCCGGGCCTGATCACGCTCATGACCTCGTTCCCCTCAGTGGGAGAGCCACAGCAGATCCATGCGATTTGGCATGAATTGCTGCTGGGCGGGCGGGGGGGTCATACTGTGGGACGAGGACAATGCCGTTGTCGCCGATGATGGCACTCCCACGTCGCGAGGCCGGGCTCTGGGTGCGCTCGGGGCCGAGCTGCGCTCCGGCCTTGCCGCGCAACTGATCGCGAGCCCGCCCGAGACCGATCCGGTCGCGATCCTCTATTCGCCGGCCAGCCAGCGGACCCAATGGCTGCTTGACCGCAAATCCGACGGCAAGCCCTGGGTCGAACGCGGGTCTGAGACCGAGTATCTCGATGACAACCCGGTGCGTGCCGCAAGGCAGCGGGAGGCGGGATTACTGACGCATCTCGGCGTGCAGCCCCGGTGGGTGACCGGCGCGATGATCCAGCGGGGGGTGCTCCGGACCGGCCATATTCGGGTGCTGCTATTGCCGCATGCGATCGCGCTGTCGCCGGAAGAGGCGCAGCAGATCCGCGATTTCGCGACCACCGGCGGCACGGTGCTGACCGACTCCGAACCCGGTCTGTTCGATGCGCACAGCCGGCGTTTGGCGCGGCCGCTGCTCGCCGATCTGACTGTCGCCGGCGGCCCTATCGTGCTGATGCCGGAGCTGCAGCGGGACATCAAGGCGGGCGACCTGACGTCGCTGTCACGGATGCAGCAGACGCTAAAGAGTGCCGGAACCTTGCCGCGCTTCACCCTGTCGACGCCCGGCGGCGGGCTCGCAGCAGATATCGACGCCCGTGTTTTCCGTAACGGCGATGCGATTATCATTGGCCTTCACCGCAATCTTGCGAATGGCGGTGATAACGCCGGTCGGGAGATCGTCATCGGGTTCAGGGAACCGGTTTATGTCTACGATTTGCGACACCCGGGCCCTGCGCAGCACGCGGCGCAAATCACACTGACGTTGGACGCGGTCGCACCGGGGCTGATTGCGGTCGCGCCGACACCTTTGCCGACGCTTGCCGTCACGGCACCGGCGGAAGCGCGGCTCGGCACCGTCGCCGAATTTGCCATCGCGTCGGTTGGAACGACGCCCAATTCCACGCGCATCGTCCACGTCGAGGCAACCGCGCCCGACGGAACCGTCGTGCCGGCGTTTACGGCCAACATCGCCGTACACCGGGGGCATGCGACATGGCATTTGCCGCTCGCATCGACAGACCCGACCGGAAACTGGACCGTCGGGATGGTCGATGTGCTCGCTGCCCGGACGATGCAGCACACGCTGACTGTACTCGCCGCCCTCCCACCGCTCGGCCGCCATTAACGGGCGCGCGGGCAAACCTCGCGGTCCCGGCAAAGGCGGCTGCCGAGCCCGGATTATGCAACGCGCGCCGACGGCGCGCGGAACGCCGGCGAAGAAAGATGCCGCCCGGAGAGCTCGAAACTAGACAAATCGCCGATCCGGAGTCTCCAGCACTTCCAGCAGAGGGCGCAACATATCCTTGTAGGGACGCCAGCGTCCGACCGAGCTGCTGTAGAGGGGCCGGCGTACCTGCGTCGCGCTTGCCGTCCAGACCGGCCGTGCTGCGGTGTGGAACGCGAGGCAGGCATCGTCCCATTCGAGGCCGCAATACGCTATGATGCGGCGTGCTTGGTTCTCCAGGTCCCCAATGACATCCTCGTATTGGACCTCGAGCATCGCCTCGGGTGGCAATACCGCGCGCCAATGCTCCATCAGCTGTTCGTAGGCACGATAATATCGGCCCAGCTCAGCGAGTCGGTAAGTATGAGGTTGATGATTTTCCGGGAACAGCAATGAGAAGTTCGAGAGGCAGGTGTCAATTGGGTTGCGCCGGGTGTGGATGATGCGGGCATTTGGCAAGGCTAAATGGATCAAGCCGATGAAACGGAAGTTCGCCGGCATCTTGTCGGTGATCCGGTCTGCCGCGGGGGCAGCCTTCCGTAATTCGGCGATATAGTGCTTGCCGATTTGGTTGAGCTGTTCGGGCGCAAGTGTCGGAACCACTTCCGGAAAGCGCGTTCCGGTACCCTCCGGATCGGCAAGGCCGTCGACGGCCAACCTTATGGCCGTGCGCTCGCCTCCGCCGAAGACCCGCGGGTGACTCGCGAGGATCTGTTCGACCAACGTGGTCCCGGACCGGGGCATCCCAAGGATGAATATCGGCACCTGGGATCGATCGCCAATGCGGCATTTTGGGCGCATCAGCTGTGGGGTGAACACCGATCGGATACGCTCCAACCTTCCCAGCTCAGCATGTTCATCGTAAATAATTCTTCGTCGTTTTAGAAGATTTCCAGAAAGCATATGCTCAAATGACCGTTCATACTCTCCTAGATCGGCGAGTGCCTTAGCAAACGCAAAATGAAGATAGATCCGATCTTCTATCGAAAACGCTTCCGTAGATTTGGAAAGCGCCTCAAAGGCGGCAAGTTGAGGGTCGCCGGCCGAAAATTTTTTGCTCAGCGCCAGGGAATGGTGAAAACGAGTCTTTCGCGGTGCATATTTGACTGCATTCTCATAGGCTTGGCGAGCTTCTGCCAGCCGACCGAGTCCGGTCAGCGCGTTACCCATGTTGTCATACGCTTCGGCGAAGTCCGGCTTGATCGAGAGGGCCGCTTCAAATTGAACGACGGCATCATCGGTGCGCTCAAGCCCTGACAGGGCGTTGCCGAGGTTGTTTCGTGCCTCGGCGAACCCCGGCTTCGTAGCGATCGCCTTCTCGAAGGACGCAACCGCCTCCGCGGTCTGACCAAGCGACTGCAATGCATTGCCCAGATTGTAGTGAGCCTCGGCGTAATCGGGGTTGATGGCGAGGGCCTCGTGGTAGCGTGTTACCGCCTCTTCGGCGCGGCCGAGGGCCATCAGCGAGATGCCAAGAGTGTTGCGTGCTTCGAAAGATTCGGGGTGATGGTCGAGCGCCCGGAGGATCAGGTCGACTGCGTCACCGGGCCTACCCTGCTGAAGTCGCAGAAGACCAAGATTGTGCAGGCAATCAAATTGAGGTTGATTGTCCTCAAGGATCCGTGCGTACAACGATGCCGCCTCGTCCAGGCGGCCTTCACCATGCAGTCGGATCGCTTCTCGAAATAGCAGCCTGGCATCGGCCTCACCGGGCGCTTGCTGCTGCATTAGCTCCCCACCCGTCGCATAACTCGACATTTCCCGGATGAATCGGATGATAGGGAGAGGTTCGCCTCCCGTCTTTTCCCGGCAACGAGATTCGGATGCAAACGGGGCTTATGCCCGCGCGTTCCGCTGCCGTTGGCGCCCGCGGTCAGGCCGCCACGGCACCGATGCCGGTCGGCGGAGGCAGCCGGTAGCCGAGTTCGCTCGGGGCCAGGTCCACTTCGAGGATGAACCCCTCGGGGAAGGAGCGCAGCCAGGTTTCGGGCAGGCGCGCCAGCCCGTCGGTCCAACGATGCGAGCCTTCGTCCGCATGAAAGCCCTCGTGGAGCGCGGCATCGCCGTGCCACGCCTCGATCACGCGGTCGGCGTGGCGCAACGCGATGCGCTCGACCGCAACGCCAAGCCGGCGAACGTCGCGCGAGGCCGCTGTCGTCTCTGCCGGGACGGTGCTGCGGGAAGCGAGCCACAGCGCAGTGCTGCCGGCCGGTATGTCGAAGCGGTGCCGGTCGCCGCTGACCGAACTCGGCCGCATAGCCTGACCGTCGACGATCAACTGCAGTTCGGGATCGAGGTCGAGCGCGTAGCCAAGTGCCTCGGCGCGTTGCAGCAGCGCGGCGCGGATCGCGGGCAGCTCGGCCGAAGTCTCGTCGAGTCGCGGCGCGCAGAAATCCCAGGCCGCCCGTGTGTCGTCCGGGTAAAGCCGGGCGAATTCGTCGCTATTCTGGAACATCAAGCGGTTGTCGCAATCAACAAAACTCTCGGTCGGCGCCCCTTCGGCAAAGATGATTTCGTGGCTCTCCAGCTCGATGTGGAAATATTCGACCCGGTCGATCGCTTCGACCTGCACGATCGTCGCGCCATTGACCAGCTGCCGCGCCGGCACCAGGACGCCATCGGTATAGAGCGCGTGCTCGGGCGAGACGCAGAGATCGCGCGCCGGCACACCATCGGCGAGCGCGCCGGCCGCGACGCGGATCGGCAGAACCACGCGGTTGCCGGCGACGAAGCGGCCTTCATAGGCGCGCCGCCCGATCCAGCGGATCGGTTTCGCCCCGCCCGACACGGTCACTACCTCGTCGCCGATCGCCAACTCTTCGACCGCGATCTCGCCCGCCTCCGTCCGGATCAGCGTGCCCCGGAGGAAGCACGGGGCGGCTCCGATTGCGGCCCACGGTTGTGTAGTGATCAGCGTCGGCTCGCTACTTTCGGGGGACAGGGTGTTGCCCGACTGCGTGTTGGGACCCGTGCCCCCGGCGACCTGGCCCGCTGTCAGGCCATAGAAGTGGTCACTGGTGATCTGTGCGATGGCCGGCGTATCGTTTTGGACGCCGATGATGGTGCCGGAAAGCAGATCGTTGATGATCGTGCTTGAGGTGACCAGCAGGCTCGATCTGGCGAATAAATAGCCCTCCTCGCCGGTGGTGATGATGCGGGAGTTCTGCGACAGCGAGCTTTGCTGCACAACGTCGTTTTGGACCACCAGGTTGCCGCCGTCCGGCGTGGAGATTTCGTAGCTGGACGTGCCGGTCGCATTATCTTGGATGCGCGAATTGATGACGATGGTGTTGGCGGCGCGGCTTTTGATCTCCTGGCCGACATTCGCGTTGTGGAAGTAGCTGTTGTTGATCGTCACGCTTGCGATATTGCCGACATAAATATTGTGCGTAGCCCCCCCGCTGGGCAAACCGCTGCTGGTGACGCCGTTGTTGGCGAACTCGGAGTTGTTGATGGTAATCGTCCCGGTGCCGCCGGCGACGCCGTAGCCGATGCCGTTGTTACCGCCAAGCAGGCCATTCTGGTTGTTGAAGAAATAGTCGTCGTTGAGCACCAGATTGCCGCTCTGATAGCGGATTTCGGCGGCGTTGGCGGTGGTGTAAATCGGGCTGCTTTGGTGGGGGATCGCCTGCGCCCGGGAGAACGAGAAATTGTTGATCGTGTCGTCGCCCCTGGTGATGAAGATGGCCTGGCGAAGGCTGTCAGGGCTCGTGTCGACCAGGTTCACCATCCCGCCGACCCCTTCGAAGGTCAGGTTCTGGGTGATCGTGATGTCGCTGGTGACGCTGTAGGTGCCGGCCTTCACCTGGATCGTGTCGCCACTCACTGCGGCGGTGATCGCCGCTTGGATGGTCGCGTATTCCGTCGAGCCGGCCGGGCCGGCGAAACCGACCGTCCGGAGGGTATTGGTCTGGCTGATCGCCTCGCCGACACTGACCGTCTGCGACGGGCTGACGACGTACTTCCCCGCGTCGCTGCCGGTCCCCAGCGCGGTGATCGTGGTGCCGCTGGTGACGCCCAAGCCCGAGAGGACGCCGCCAACTTCGAAGGTGCCGGTGACGACGGTTCCGACGGTCAAGAGACCATAGGTACCGGTGATCGTGGTCGAGGCCACGCCGTTATCGGTGTCGAGCGTGTAGGTGCCGGCGCTCCCGGTCGTGCCAGTCAGTTGCGAGAGGATCCGCGTCCCTGCATTGACGCCGGTGCCGGAGATGACCTCGCCGGCGTAGAACGTCCCGGTCGTCGTACCGGTGAGGGTCAACACGGTGCCGGTAATCGAGCCGGTGGACGAGGAGGTCTTCGCCGCGATCGTCGACAATGTGCTGGTGGCGGTGCCCACGGGGTTGATATCCAACTCCGCGGTTCCCAGGGTGCTGTTCCCCGAGGAGTCGGTCGCCTCATAGCTGAACTGCGTACTGAATGCCGCGTTGCCCGCCGTCGGGGTGAACGTGAGCCCGGTCAGTTGTGCCAGCGTCAGCGTCTCGCCCACGGTAACCGGCGTTACCCCATCCGACAACGTTACCGTCCCAACCGACGTCGGCGTTCCGCTAACCGGCAGCCCGTACCCAGGCAGTCCCAGCACCGTGTAGGTCACGGTGCCGGTGCCCCCGGTGGGCGCGGGGATATTGATCGACGTCGCGGAGGCGTTCTCGTTGACTGCCAGCGTAACAGGCGTCGTCACCGGTCCACTCGCGGCCGCGACCGACAGCGTCACGGTGCCCGTGGCGAACGTTCCGCCGGTCGGCGTCGTGGATCCTACCGGCATCACGACCGTCGGATCCATTGCGGTATAGGTGAAGGTCGAGCTCGTCCCTGCCGTCGCGCCGGGGTTCGCCGCGAATGTGAGGCCCGTCAACTCCACCGCTGACAGAAACTCGCCGTTGATCACCGGGGTTACCCCGTCGGACAGGTACACCGTCCCGTCCGTCGGCACCCCGGTGACGATAACGGTAAGGTCTGCCTCGGGATAAGGCTGGCCGGTCGCGGGGTTGAGGGTGGTGTCGACCGGAGTCGCGATTCCAATTTTCTTCGGCGCGTTGCCCGCGGCGACGGTCAGCGAGGCCGGGGTCGTCGTCAAGGCCATCCCGTTTCCCTTTCGTATTGATTAATTCGTCAGCATTTGGCCGGCTCAGCGCGGATCTCAGTTACGATTAGTTACGATCGGATATAAGGGTCGCATTGACAAGGAAATTCGCTCGAAAGTCGAGTGTACGCGGTGATCGGTCGGCGGCAACAGCGCCGATTGCCTAGGCAGTGCCGCCGAAACCACCGGGTTTCCGTCCATCAGCGCATACTCCCCTCAGCAGTCTGTCGGCTCAATTGTGGATTTCGGTCCCTTTCGTGCTGGCGCAAGCCGAGAGGATTCTACGTGGGTGAACTCGCGGGATCGGCGAGATCGCCCAACGCGGCGACAAGCGGGCCGAGATGGTTGCGATAGGCCTCCCAGCGGCCTTGCGAGGTGCGATAGATCGGGCGGCGTACCTGGATTGCACTGGCGGTGCGCACCGGGCGCTGCGTGTCGTGAAAGGCAAGGCAGCGCGGGTCCCACGGGAGGCCGCAAAACCTGACGAGCTTGCGCGCCTCGGTTTCGAGATCGCCGACAACCGCCTCGTAATTGATTTCGAGCAATCGCTCAGGCGGCAAGAGCCCCCGCCAATGCGCCATCAGCCCGGCGTAATGCCGGTAATAGCGGCCAAGCTCGCCAAGTTCGGACGCGAAATGATGTCCTTGCCCGAAGAGCTTCGTATAGCAGGAGAGGCAGGTGTCGAGCGGGCTGCGCATGACGTGAATGATGCGCCTCGGGGAGCGCCAGGTGGATCAGCCCGACATACATGAAATTCCCCGGCATCTTGTCGGTGATCCGCAGGGCGCCGGGGGCCCGGCGCCGGAGCCCCTCGGTATAGCTCCTGCCGAGATCACGCAGCCGGTCCGCCGAAAGGGGCGGTACGCTTTCCGGGTATTCGATCGAGTCGGCAGGGCCGGTTCGCAGCTGCTGGACGAGGCGGCTGAAGTCGGGAAGTTCGCCCGCGCCATATACCAACGGGTGGCTTGCCAGAATCTGCTCGACAAGGGTAGTGCCGGAACGCGGCATGCCGACGACGAAGACCGGGACCGGGGAGGGATATCCGGCGCCCGCCTTCGCATCGATCAGACCGCGACCGAAGGAGGCGCGGATCCGCTCGAACGTATCGTGCATGCGGGTTTCATCATAAGTGATCTCCCGGCGCTTCAGCTCGTTCCCGTTCGCCAGGTGCCGGAACCCCTCGTCATATCGGCCAAGATCGTCATAGACCTTGGCCAGCGCGAAATGCAGTTGGATTTGCGCGACGGCGGGGAGCCTGTCGATCTCCCGCGCCAGCCCCTCCATCGCCGCTAGATGCGCGTCGCCCTCGGAAAATGTCTTCAGTTGGACAAGACTGCCGTAATACGCAACCTCACCCGGTTGCAGTGCGATGGCTTTCTCAAACGCTCTGCACCCGTCGTCGATATAGCCGGCCTGACGGCACATCTCGCCGAGATTTGAATGGTAGATCGCGTTCGTCCCGTCGACGGCGATGGCGCGGCGCACCAGGTCGATCGCGCTCGGTAGATTGCCGGCCTGGTAGGTCACGATGCCGAGCAGCAGTAACGCCGGTGCGCAGTCCGGCTGCTCACGCAGGATATCGCGGCAGATCGCTTCCGCGGCGGGAAGCCTGCCTGCCTGAGAATGCTGCTCGGCAACGGCGATCGCCTCCGTGAGCGACAGCGAGCCTGAGACGGGGACTTCCAGCGTTCACCCTCCGCAATCACTATGTTTCCGGGTCCCGCCGGCATGGCCGACCCGGTGTTTACGAGCGTCGCCGCTCATCTCTTCCCGTTCGGTTCTGCCGGGTTCTGGTAACGGTCGGTATGCGCCCGACCGGTACGTCATACGGGCGGAGGAAGAATATCGGTTACGATGGACTGAAAACGGTCTAATCGACAAGGAAAATTCGCTCGGCAGTTGAGGTAAACCGTAAGTGGTAAGCGGTCGAGGGTAAAAGGACCGCTTGCCTCGGCGCCGCCGCCGAAAAAGGGCGGCTTAGTGTGCACCAGGAATACTCCCGCGGCGATTTGTCGGTCCTATTGCGGATTTTTGGCCCTTTCATGCAGCGCCGGCGAGCATTTGCCGCCGCGCCTCCAATGCACCGTAACGCCAGTGGCCTACGCGGCGCCGCCGCGGCTGTCCGGTTGAGCGCCGCGGCGACTGTTGGATCGGTGCAGTGCCGCGCGGCCGACCCGCTTCCCAGACCTCTCCGAGGTATTCAGGAGGCGCCAAAGAGTTAGCGTTAATGAACGTTGGTAACGTTTTGGGATTACCACACCTGCCCCCGTGATCGCAAAAGGCGGGACAATATGGTTAACAACTATGGTTAACAACTCCGCCTGTCATCTCTAGCGCAGCCGAAAGCGTATAAGTGATTGTTTTGCCTTAACCAGTCGAAGCCTCTGACGGTCGGGGCTGCGGCAATTTGCAACAAACTGTAAACCGTCGACAACCAACGGTAAACGGTATATAAGTCAATTGTATCGTGCATTTGAGAGAAAAGCCGTCGTCTCAGCTGTTGCTGGCTCGTCGGCTCCGATGCGAACCGCGGCGATTACATCCCGGGCCCCCTGCCGTTATCATATCGGTAACCCGGATGGCGTAGCGTTTGTCGTTCCAGGAGGACCCCCCAGTGAGCAAGCAAGCAATTTCCAACGCTGTTGCCGACTCGGTCGACATGATTACCTCGGTCGTGGTACGTTCGCCCATCCTGCGCGAAGGGCTGAACAAGCTTCTGACCGATGCGGGTGTCACGGTACATTGCGAGAATCCGGCGCGTGAAATGGCGCGGATCATCGAGGCCGTGCGCGACCGCGGCGCCGACCTTGTAATCTTGGACGGATCCCTTTGCCAGACACCCTCCCGGCTGGTTGTTTCTCTGCGGCAAGCGGTACCTGGAGCGCGAATTGTCATCATCACGGCCCGGGACAGCGTGAACCGCATTGCCGACGAGAGCATCGCAGTGGCCGACGGTATCCTGTTGTCCGAGACCTCGAGCGAAGAGATGATGCTGTCGCTCCGCCTGATCAAGCTGGGCGGCCGGGTGGTCCCGCCGAACCTGCTGACCCATCTGCTCGGCATAAAAGTAGGCGAGCGCAGCGATGCGCCGCAGCCGTCGCAGTCCAGGGACCCCGCACCGGCGGAACAGGCGCCATCGCCGCGCGAGACCGAGATCCTCCAGCATTTGACGGCCGGGTGCTCGAACAAGACGATCGCTCGCCAGCTCGGCATCGCCGAAGCGACTGTGAAGGTCCACCTTAAGGGTCTCCTGCGCAGGATCAGAGTGGCCAACCGCACTCAGGCGGCCATCTGGGCGATGAACAACGGCATCGGCGCCCCGCGCTCGGCGGGCATGGCCGAAAACCCGGGCGCCGCCGATTAGCGGCGGCGTGACCGGAGGGTCCCGCGACATAATAGTTGTGCGGCAGGGGCCGGCCGACTGACGCGCATGTCGTGCGCATGAGAGGGCACGCCGCCGGGGCAATTGTGTCGCGTGATCTCCGGCTCGCCGTCGCATTTTTAAAGAGTAACAGGAGTCCAGCGTGGGAAGCCTCCCAAACCTGATCAAGCTCCACCTCGCGGCCGCGTGGCGGCGCAAGTGGTGGGCGATAGCCGCGGTCTGGATCACCTGCGTGATGGGCTGGCTGTATTTGGCATACGTCCCGGACCAGTTTGAAAGCAGTGCCCGGATGTACGTCGACAGCGACGCCATTCTCGTCCCGCTGTTGAAGGGGATCGCGATCGATACCGGCTCGGTCAACCAGGCCGATCTGATGCAAAAAACCCTGCTCAGCCCCTCGAACGTCGACAAGCTGATCGAGATGACGCCTCTGAGCGCGCAGGCCAAGACGACCGAGGAGCGCGAACGCCTCAATCGAGCGCTGTCGCAGACGATCCAAGTCAGCTCCCGCGAGAAGAACCTGTTCACCGTGACCTACCGCAATGCCAATCCCGAGCTGGCGCGCGATGTCGTCCAGGCGGCGCTGACGATTTTCCTGGCAAACCAGACCGGGAGCTCCCAGGCGGAAATGCTGAATGCGCAGCGCTTTCTGCGTGAGCAGATCGCCAATTACGAGCGGCAATTGACCGAGGCGGAGAACCGCCGGGCCGAGTTTCGCGCGAAATATTTCGATTTGTTGCCCGGTGCGACCAACACCGCTTCCCGTCTGCAGACCGCACGGACGGCACTCGCGGCCGGCGAAACCGAATTGGCCGACACAAGGACGAGGCTCGACGCGCTGAAGCAGCAGCTTCAGTCGATCCCTAAGGTTCTGAGCGTGGACAGCGGGTCGCCGTTCATCCTGCAAGCGGGGTCGCCCTCGCCTGGGCAGCAGCGACTGTCCGAGGCGGAGCGCAACCTTGACACCCTCAGGCTGCGCTTCACCGAGGCGCATCCAGATGTAATCGCGGCGCGCAAGCTCCTTGATTCCCTCCGCGCCGCCGGGACCGGGGCGTCGGCCTCACCGTCCGGTGGGGCCGGTCAATCGCCTGCCGCCCGGACAGTCTCGAATGCCGTCTACGAGCAGCTCAGGCTGAAGGCGGTCGAGATGGCCGTGAATGTCGCCTCGCTCGAGCAGAAGATCGCGACCGATAAAAAGGAGGTCGAGCGCCTAGAGACGCTGGCACGAGAGGCGCCCGGCGTCGAGGCCGATTACGAGAGGCTGGACCGCGACTATACGGTCTTGAAGAAAAACCATGACGAGCTTGTAACACGGCTGGAGTCGGCGAAAATCGCTTCTGCGGCCGACTCGAGTGCGGACAGCAAAGTGCGAATCATTGATCCACCGCGGATTGCCCAGGTCCCGGTCGCGCCCAAGCGGCAATTGCTGATCTCTGCCGTTCTGCTGGCCTCGATCGGGGTGGGTGGAGGAATCGTGTTCCTGCTGCAGCAGATGGACCAGTCGTTCAACAGCGTACAGGCCTTGCGGCAATTTGGCCTGCCGGTATTAGGCGGCATCTCATTGGCCGTGAGCGCGAGCGGCTGGCGCTCGCGGACGGGTACTATTGGTTTCATTGCGGCCACAGTGATTCTCTTCGTCGTCTATGGCGGATTGATGTTGGCCGCTTCCAAGTTGAGGCTGGCGGTTTGACCATGGCCGAGAACACGATGACCCTGGTAGAGCGGGCCGCCGGCCGCCTGCGCGCCCAAATGCTGGGAGGCGCGCCGCGACCGAAATTGACGCCGGTACCGCAAAAGGCTCCGGTCCGCGACATGCCGCCTGCGAGCATTGTAGGGGCTGTGGAGCTCGCCCAAGGGCAAGTTCGCCAATTTGCAGCGGGCGGAGCGGCGGCGGCGATCAAGCCCCGTTCGAGGCCCCTCGTGGCATTTGATCGCGCGCAGCTGAAGGAGGGCGCCATCATTGACTGGTCGATGACGCGAGGCCGGGTCACAGAGGAACTTCGGATCATCAAGCGGCAGTTGTTGAACAGTGCCTTCTCGGAAGGCGATGATGCGCGGGCCCGCGCCGACGTCATCATGGTGACGAGCGCGCGCCCGGCCGAGGGCAAGACCTTCACCTCGCTCAACCTTGCGCTGAGCATCGCCCAGGAGTCGAACCGCCATGTGCTGCTGGTTGACGCGGACGGATCGCGCCAGGGCTTACGGCGGTTTCTGATGACCGGAGAGTTGCCCGGATTGTTGGATGTGGTAGCCGACCCGGCGGTCGATGCTGGCGATGCCATCCTGCGCACCGAGGTTCCGCGTCTCTCCGTGGTCCTCGCCGGTACCGCGCAGCAGCACGGCCCTGAGCTTCTCGCCAGCCAGAGGATGCGATCGTTGATCGACGAAATGGCTGCGCGGTATGATGATCGCATCATCATCCTCGATGCACCGCCCTGTCTGGTCAGCAGCGATCCTGCGGTGCTTGCCGCGATCGTTGACCAGGTCGTATTCGTGATCGAGGCGGATCGTACACAACGCGGTGAGGTAGAGGCGTCGCTCGAGCTGCTTCAGGCCTGCCCGCGGATCTCGCTGATCCTCAACAAGACAACGGTTTCGGTGAGCAACAGCTTTGGTTCGTACGGCTACTACCGTTAGCCGCCAAAAGTCGCAACAGGCACCCTCGCGTCGGCTATGTTTACTGAATATTTCGGTCTCACCTCGTCACCGTTCCGGTTGACACCGGACGCTCGCTTCTTTTTTGGCAGCAAGTCGCATCGCAAGGCGTTGGCGCATATAACCTATGGCTTGAGTCAGGGCGACGGGTTCGTCGTGATCACCGGCGAGGTCGGGGCGGGAAAGACGACGCTCGTCGAGCATATCTGGTCGCAGCTCAACCCCAGCGAGTATGTAGCCGCTAAGATATCGACGACTCAACTTTCGCCGACCGATTTTCTCCGCGTCGTCGTCTCGGGCTTTGGCTTGGAAAAAACCCGCCGCGACAAAGAAAGCATGCTGAGCGCGCTGGCGGAGCTTTTTCGCGCCAATCATATCGCCGGGAAGCGCACCTTGCTGGTGATCGACGAGGCACAGAACCTGCCTTTCGCGACCCTGGAAGAGTTGCGCATGCTGGCAAACCTGGCGATCGGGCACAGCGCACCCTTGGAGACGTTCCTTCTGGGGCAGCCGCAATTCCGCAACATCCTCGCCAGTCGCGATGCCGAGCAGCTGCGGCAGCGGGTGTTCACCTGCTATCATCTCGGCGCGCTCGACGCCGAGGAGGTCAAGGCCTATGTCGAGCATCGCCTGCAGATCGCGGCGTGGTCGGGCGATCCTTCATTCGCCGATGACTCGTTCGCGGCAATTTACCGCCATACCGACGGAATCCCTCGCAAGATCAACCTGCTCTGCTCGCGTCTCCTGCTCTCGGCCTTCCTCGAGGAGCGGCATGCGATCACCGCGGAGGATACCGAGGCCGTGGCGGCGGAATGGAACAACGAGCTGGAAGCGATCGCCGTACGGAAAGTTCCCCGCACTGCAGCGGCCGCGCCGGTGATCGATGGCACCGCGTCTGATCGGATCCAGAGCCTCGAGCGCCGGGTCGCCAGACACGACCATCTGCTGAAGCTGAGCCTCGACGTCATGTCTCGACTAGGCGAGCCGCTCGAATGATTGACGAGATAAGCAACCGTCCAGCGGATGGAGATGCGCTTCGGTCTCCGCGTGCCGGCCGGGTGGTCAACGCGATGAGCGTCGACGTCGAGGATTATTTTCAGGTCGAAGCGCTCTCCGGCTGCTTTCCCCGCGAGAATTGGGACGCGGTGGCGTGCAGGGTAGAGGGCAATGTCGACCGCCTGCTGGCGCTTTTCGAGGCGTCCGGCGTCCGCGCCACGTTCTTCGTGCTTGGCTGGGTCGCGGAGCGATACCCTGGATTGATCCGCCGCATCGTCGCGGGTGGGCATGAAATCGCCTCGCATGGCTGCACGCATATCCGCGCCGATCGGCAACAGCGGGACGAGTTCAAGGAGGACATCCGCAAATCGAAGGAGCTGCTCGAAAACCTCGCCGGCTGCCCGGTCAGGGGTTATCGCGCCCCGAGCTTCTCGATCGGCCGATCGAATCTCTGGGCCTTCGAGGCGCTCGAGAGCGAGGGCTACGCCTACAGCTCCAGCGTCTATCCGATCCACCACGATCTATACGGGCTGCCGGAAGCACCCCGGTTTCCGTTTCATCCGGGCGACGGCCGCTTCCTGGAGATCCCGATGACCACCGCGGTGCGGTTCGGGTGCAATCTGCCATGCGCCGGCGGCGGTTATTTCCGCCTGCTGCCGTATGCGCTGTCGCGGGCGAATTTGCGTCGAGTCAACGCGGTCGACGGGCGGCCCTGCGTGTTCTACTTCCACCCCTGGGAGATCGATCCGGAACAACCTCGACAATCAGGGATCTCGTGGCGGACGCGGGTGCGCCACTACACCAACCTTGCCGGAATGGAGGGGCGCTTGAAGCGCTTACTCACCGATTTCAACTGGAGTCGCATGGACCATGTCTTTTTCGCCGACAATAGTCAGGCCGTTACTCCCCGAATCCAGCTTCACTGACGCCGAGCTTGCCCACACGCTTTCGCCTGAAGCCGCGGACCGATCGCTCGGTCAATTATCCGTAGCGCGGCTCGCGGCGGGAGACGAGCGTCGCTGGGACGAGTTTGTCATTGCCTCCCCCGATGGGTCGTTCTTTCACCTTTCCGGCTGGAAGCGGGTCATCGAGAAGGCCTTCGGGTTCCAAACCTTCTATTTGATCGCTCGCCGGGACGGCGTTATCACCGGCGTGTTGCCGTTGACGCACGTGATCAGCCGCCTTTTTGGCAGCAGGCTTGTCTCAAACGCGTTCGGGATGTACGGCGGCCCCGTCGCCAGCGATGACGAAAGCCGGCGCGCGCTCGAGGACGAGGCGGTGCGGTTGATGGAGCGCCTGCACGCCCCCAGTCTGGAGGTCCGCAGCATCACGGCGCATCGCACCGACTGGCTCAGCAAAGCCGACCTCTATGTCACCTTCCGCAAGGCGATCCTCCCCCAGGTCGATGCCAATCTGAAGGCTATCCCTCCAACAGTGCGTAATAAAGTTCGGAAGGCGCTCAAGAACCAGCTTAGCTCGGAAGTCGACCGGGACGTGGATCGGTTATACAGCGTCTATTCCGAGTCGGTTCGGAATCTTGGAACGCCAGTGTTCGGAAAACGGTATTTTGAAATACTTGCGGATGTTTTCAATGACGTCAGCGATATCGTTATCATAAACTGTTCAGGAAAGCCTGTTGCGGCGTCATTCAATCTATATTTTCGAGACGAGGTGATGCCGTTTTACGCCGGCGGCACGGCTTCGGCGCCCGCGCTGGCGGCCAATGTTTTCATGTATTGGGACGTGATGCGGCGCGCTTGCGAGCGCGGTTGTCGCCTGTACGATTTCGGCCGAAGCAAGGTCGGCACGGGAGCCTACACGTTTAAGCATAATTGGGGTTTCGAGGCGACGCCGCTCGCCTACCAATACAAATTGGCCGAGGGACAGGAGATCCCCGACCGCAGCCCGCTCAATCCGAAATACCGGCTCTTCATCGCCGCCTGGAGGAAGCTTCCGCTCCCCGTTTCAAGAGTCCTCGGACCGCCTATCGCCAAGGGTCTCGGCTAGCTTGAATTTCCCGCCCCAAGCGGTTTGCAGCCATACCGGCGGCCGGCCGGCGACATGTTGGCGACGCCCAAATGACCCGCGAGTTGAGGAGTGAGTGTCGTCCACCATGCGCGTCGGCACGCGCGATCAGCGCCGACTACCAGTGCATCCGAGACGAACCGGTGTCGCGCTGATCGAGCCCCGTGCAGCCGCTAGCCGCGCGCGTAGACGTCGTGCCAAGACCTCCGCCCGGCGGCGCCAATCGTCGCGTTCGAGCACCAGCCAATGCAGATCATATGATCCGGTACTCAGGCTTCGCTTGTACCGACTGTCGCCGGCAAGGAAGCGGTAACGCGTTGCCCCGGCACGGCGATAATACGCGAACGCGAGCAGGTGGCTCACCAGACCCGGCTTTAGACGCTGGTCGGCCGCGTATTGAAAGCCGTTTTGGTAGGCGTAGACCTCGTTGTCGCAATAGAAATTGTAGAGATAGCCAATCTCGTCCGCGCCCGCCGTGATGCGGAGAACGTCCGCCACCCCGGTCGCGAATCCCCGCGTCAGCACGCGCTGGTGAAACTCCGCGAAGATCGGCAACGCGAAGGCGCCGGGCTGCCCTGCGGCAACCCAACGCTGCTGATGGAGGTCCGCCATCGCGGCGAGCCGATCGTGGGCCTCGCCCAGTGTCGCCGACGGGGTGATCGCGAGGTTGCCACGGCTCTCGTAGAGCCTGAGGGAACGCGAGATCTGCGAACGCGTATTGCGGCTCAGCTGGGCAAGATCATCGCTGTCGCTCGGATCCAGGACGCGATAAGGGCACGGCCGGGTGATAATGACGCGATCGCGCCAGCCCGCCTCGCGCGCCTCGTCGGTCAGCCAATCGGGCACGCCGCCCATCACGATCTCAGCGCCGTCGGCGCGGTACGCGTGGCGTAACGCGGCGCGCGTCACCGCCTTCTCGAAGCCGCGCTCCGCGAGAAACCCGTTATCCTCGATCATCGCGACGTCTTTGGCCGGTTCGCCGGTCTCGTGGAGGAACAGCGTCGGCCGGCGAAATCCGAGCTGCCGGCGTGACCCGCGCACCAGGAGGCCCAAGCCAACGCGTCGGTCCTGGCAATAGACGGCGAGGATGACCGGATTTGTCCCACAGGTCTCCAGCCAGGCGCCGATCCATGTCCACGAGAGAAAGAAGGATCGCGACGATCTCGCCTCCAGCTCGCGCCATAGCGGCTCCAGCCGGGCCGCTGACACGAACGTTTCGGCGCGGACCTCCAAATCGCCCGCGCTCGTCTTCGCCATCTCCATCTGCGCGCGCCTGGACATGCCGCCATCCCATCGTATCGCCAGTCGGCTGCCCCGGTTGGGCTGATTTGGCGCGACGGTGGCGGATCAACCCGGTATCTGTAAACAACCTTGATACCGTTTTGTTTATAACTAAGGTATAAAGATATGGCGCATCGGGTTGTTCATCGCCCAATCTCCCTGACGAGCAAACCTCAATTCTACGATCTTGTGATCCGCATAAATCAGATCAGCGGGATAAGGACGACATGAGAAGGCCGCGGTGAGGACAATGACCAACGCGGAAGCCAAACCGATCGGTGAAGCATTGGCCGTCGACTTGCCGCTGTGCGTGGATCTCGACGGCACTTTGGTAAAAGTCGACACAATGCAGGAAGCGGCCTTCGGTGCGACTGTTGCCGATTGGGCGGTGCTCTTTCGCATTCCGGTTTGGCTCGTCAATGGCAAGGCGCGACTCAAACAGGAATTGGCAAGACTGTGGCAGTTCGACCCGGCCCATCTTCCGTACAACGAAGCGCTCCTCGATTATCTGCGCGCCGAACGAGCCCGCGGTCGGTCGATTGTTCTCTCGACGGCGGCCGCGCAGCAAGTCGCGGATCGCATAGCCGCCCATCTCGGCTTGTTCGATCGCATTATCGCCTCCGATGGCGTCACCAATCTGCGTGGCCCTGCTAAGGCGGAGGCTCTGTGCAGAGCCTTCGGCGCGAAGAGATTCGTCTATGTCGGCAATGATGCGACGGATCATGCGGTGTGGCGCGAAGCCGCGGGAGCGGTGCTCGTCAACGCGCGTCGGGGGGTGAGTCGTACGGCGAAGGTCCGCTATCCTGTCGTCGCGATCATTGATGACGGCGCCGGCCGGATGCGGGCCGCGGTCAAAGCGCTGCGCCCTTATCAATGGGTCAAGAATCTCCTCACCTTCGTCCCGCTTTTTGTGTCGGGAGGCTTTGCCGATCTTACCGCGTGGGTGCCGACCATAGCGATTTTCGCCGCGTTCTGCGCGTTCGCTTCCATCGCCTACATTCTGAACGACATGACCGATCTGGCGGCCGACCGCGCTCATCCCCGCAAGTCGCGACGACCCTTCGCGAGCGGTGCGTTGAGCATCGGCGACGGCCTCGCGATCCTGCCCGGTCTTACCCTAGTCGGCTTGGCGTTAGGATGGTACAGCGGCGCGCTGCCGGCTCTTCTTTTCTATATGGCATTATCGCTATCCTACAACTTAAAGTTGAAGGAGATGCCGCTGATCGATGTTTTTGTACTCGGGGGCCTCTATACGCTTCGGCTTTTCGCGGGCGGCGAAGCCAGCGGGCACCGCGTATCGCTTTGGCTGCTGGGGTTCTCGAGTTTCCTGTTCCTGAGCCTCGCCTTGATCAAACGGGTCTCGGAGCTATATCGCTTGCCTCCCGAGCAGGGCGGAGAGTTGGCGCGGCGCGGCTATGCGCGCGAGGACATGACGATCCTTCAGATGATGGGCGTGGCGGCGAGCTTCACCTCGGCTCTTGTCCTCTCCCTTTACGTCCAAAGCGACACGGCCGTGCAGGCCTATGCGCATCCGTCGCTGCTGTGGGGGGCCGTGCCGCTGATGCTCTTCTGGCAGTGCCGCCTTTGGCTATCGACCGCACGCGGCTGCATGCAGGATGATCCGATCGTCTATGCGGCGGGCGACTGGCTATCCTGGCTCGTTCTGCTTTGCCTCATCTTCCTTGCATTGGGTGCTTTCATCCCCTTCGGCGGGCCGAGCGTATGACGCCTTCAATGGGTGTACCGGGTACGCGTACCAATGCTCAACCATTAAAATCTGATAATTCCGCGGCATTGGCGACTGTCACCCGGCTCGCTGTATCCGGGAGTGTTCACTCATGGCGCGCAGGCATATAGTCTCCAGCTGACGGGCGACAATTTCCCAGGAGAAGCGTTCCTCCAGTCGCGCGCGGGCGGCGCGGGCGAGCGTGATCTGCAAGCCGCGATCGGCCAACAGCTGCACGATCGCAGCGGCAAAATCGGCCGCGTCGTCCGCGGCCAGGAAGTGCTCCCCGGTCTTGATCTCAAGCCCTTCGACGCCGATGCGGGTCGATACTACCGGGCGGCCCATCGCCATTGCCTCGAACGCCTTGATCCGCGTGCCGCTGCCGACACGCAGCGGGATGACGGAAACCTGCGCACCCGCGACGTAGGGGCGGATGTCGTCGACGAAGCCGGTGAACTCGAAGGGCAATCCGCGAGCGCGCGCCGTCGCCAACAACGAGGGGTGCGGGTTGCGCCCGACGATCACGGCCCGCGCCATTGGCAGCTGCCGCGCGACCAACGGCCAGATGTCCTTCATCAGGAAGTGAATGGCGTCGATGTTGGCCTGAAAGTCCAGGACGCCGGTGAACACGATTGTGCCACCGTTTGGCGGAGCCGGGTCCGGCTCGGAGAAGCGGAAAAAATCGAGGTCCACGCCGGTATCGATCGTCTCCACGCCAGTCAGTGCGAAGCGACGTTGCAGTAACTCGGCGTCGCGGGCGGAGACGGCGACGACGGAGCCGAACCGGCGGCAGGTGTCGCCCTCAAACTTCGCCATTTTGCGGGCTTGATCGCGCCAGATGATCCGCCACAGGCCAGTCGTCACGCTTGCGTGACGCTCGTAGATCTCGGCCTCTACGTTATGGGTGAACAGGACGGAAGCCGGACCAAGCCGCTCCGGCATCAGCACGGCGGCGTGTGGGAAATCCGCCAATACCACGTCCGGCACCTCGGCGATGGCGCGGGCGATCACCTCGCGCCCGGCCGCCGAACGGTCGTTCGCCACGCTAACCGGAATGCGGTTGGCGAGCGACAATATACGGTCAAGCTTTGAGGCGGGCTGCGCTGGCCAGGAGATGAAGCGGTCGCAGACGCCATCGATGTCAGCGGCGAACTCTTCGATATTGGCCGGGGCGGGAGAGGCCAGGACCAGTTCGAACGCGCCGCCTTTCATCTGTCGCAGGATGTTCGACGTCCGAATCTTGCCGCCTTCGTCGGTCGGGAATAAGAACCGTGCGCTGACAAACAGCAGCCGCGGCCGCCGCTTCACCAGCACAAGCCTTGATAGACGATGCCGGCATGCGCCTTCAGCTCGGCGATCCCGGCAAGGTCGAGCACGGTTTGATCACGCAGCGAGCTGAGCAGCTCGGCGCAGTCTTCCTTGCCGATATGACCTACCACCGCGAGACGGCTGCCCTCCAGTGCCTCGGCTGCGTTGGCAACCATCAAACGCTCGATGTGCGGGATCTCGCGCTCGACGTAGGCGCGGTTCGTCCCCATCAGGCGCGCAACCTGCACGGAACGGTCGAAAATCCGCAGATCGTAGCCTTTGCCAATCAGACGCTCGGCGAGCAGCACAAAAGGCGATTCCCGCAGATCGTCAGTGCCGGATTTGAATGCCAGCCCGAACAGAGACACACGCTGGCGGCCGTGCTTTGCGATCGCATCGAACGCTCGCTCTATGTTCATTTCGTTACTGGGCAGCACCTGTCGGAGGAACGGGGCCGGTACGTTGGCCTCGGAAGCAAGCGCGAGAAAGCTGCGGAGGTCCTTTGGCAGGCACGAGCCACCGAAGGCAAAGCCGGGTCTCAGATAGGCCGGCGAGATATTGAGAATACGGTCCTCGCGGAAAATGCGGAACGACTCCCGTGCGTCAACCCCGTGCGCAGCGAGAATGGCCCCCGCCTCGTTGGCGAAGGCAAGTTTCACGGCATGGTAGACATTCGCCAAATACTTGGCGCTTTCCGCGACACGGAAAGGCACTACGTGAACAGGCGCCTGGATGGGCGCATAGATGTCGCGCATCACCGCCGCGTCATCGTCAATCGGCGCGCCGATCAAGGTGAAGGGCGGCGCGTAAAAATCCTTGACCGAGCTGCCCTCACGCAGGAATTCCGGATTGCTGTAATAGGTGAACCCTTCGCCGAATTTGCGGCCAGACTCGCGTTCCAGGATCGGAATCGTACAGGTCTCGGCGGTGCCGGGCGGAACGGTGGAGCGCATAACGATCGCATGCGTTCCGGGCTTGTCCCGGAGCGCTCGGCCAATCGTCGCAACGACCTCTTCAACGGCCTTCATCGATACGCGGCCATCCGGGGCACTGGGTGTGCCGACAGAGATGAATGACACCTCGGTCCTGGTAATGGCTGTCGCTGCGTCCATCGTGGCCGTCAGCTTGCCACGACCGACGCCCTGGGCGACCAGGTTGTCAATTTCGTCTTCGACAACAGGAGACCGACCCTGATTAATGAGATCGATCTTATCGGATGAAACATCAACCGCGACTACCTCATGGCCGAGAGCCGCCAGACAAGCGCTCGAGACAGTACCAACATAACCTGCCCCAAAAATAGATATTCTCATTCTGAGCCCGCCATCGTAGTTAGCTGGTTCGATTAACGTTATCCGGAGACGATTATTCTGAATCCTGGTATTCGTCCGTCAGCAAAAGCAAACCGCATCGATCATACGAGAGGCCCTCGCTGTTCACGAAGGCTATCGATGGTTTTCATCAAGCCGGGCTCAAGGGCTTCTACTGATTGAAACCCCAAAAATTGTCGTGCGCTGGTGGGGTCACCCAAGGAGTGCCGTATTTCGCCCCGGCGTGGTTCTTGAAATACGAAGTGCGGCCGAGACCCGCACAGCTTGGCGATTACCTCCGCAAGATCGCGAACCGGTGTCGCCCGGCCCGTACAGACGTTGAACACGCTCGGTTGGGCGGAAACGCCATCCATGGCGAGCAGAAGCGCGCCGACCACATCGCCGACATAGACGAAATCACGAGTCTGGCGACCATCGCCCAGGATGTCGACCTGTTGCCCACTCGCGATGCGATTGCAAAAGATCGAAATAACGCCGGAGTAAGGCGACCGCGGATCCTGGCGCGGTCCGTAGACATTGAAGAACCTCAGCCCGGTGGTCGGCACGCCGTGAACGGTGCTGGCGACTCGCGCATGATGCTCGCAAGCGAGTTTGTCGGCGCCATAGGCAGATAACGGCACCGGGCGGGCAGTTTCAGCAATCGCCTCTGCGCCCTGATCGCCATAGATCGCCGCCGACGAGGCGTAGACCACCGGAATGGCGCCACCCCGCGGACCCGCCTGACGCGCCACATCGAAAATTGTGATCGTGCCGGTCAGATTGACGCGGTGCGTCTCTACCCATTGCCGGTTGGTCTGCTCGACCGACGCGATCGCGGCGAGGTGAAAGCAGCCATCGCTCCCGGCGATTGCCGAAGCCACAACCTCTCTGTCCCGTATATCGCCCCGGATCAACTCGGCCCCAGCCGGTTTGTTGGCGAGCGAACCGGTCGACAGATCATCAACGATCCGAACACGGTCGCCCCGGCGAAGCAATGCATCGCAAAGGTGGGAACCGATAAAGCCGCAACCGCCGGTAACAACGTACATGGCCATCATTCACCGCCCGTAAATTCCCGACCCGCTATTCGAAGCCCCCGACAATCCGCCGACCATGATATCCGAGCGAGCGGGATGATGCTCCAATACCACCGCGCCGCTTGATCTATCGGCAAACCGCAGCGTATAGCGGTTCGTAGAGGCGCGCCCAAACGTGCTTGCGTGTGCATCGAAACGCCGAATTTGGCCATACTCGCGCGGCGCCGGCCGCATTCCGCGACTGGGCACTCCGCGCGCGTGGACGCCAACTGGACCGCGGCGGGACTATAGATTGTTGGTGCTATACCGGCAACTGCTGTCCTCGAAAGCAACGGTAAGAATGGATCGGCCGCACTGATTGTCTCCACAATCGTTGCCAAATTTTTTACCAATGCGTCCCTAAACCATTTAAGCCCTCGATGTGGCGAGGGTATGAAGGTAGTCTGACGTCAGCTTGGCATGGCGAGCTGATGGCTACGAATCGTTGGTGGCCGCATTTTCTGGCGGACCTCAGCGCCTGGTTCTATCCCGGCTATCCGGCCTCTGATGAGGCTCTGGCGCGTACCCAGTCTTACTGATAAATTTCGAGTCTAATATGAATGACGTGCAAGGACATCCTTGATGGCTCTCGCCGAGGGTTCTACGACGATGACGCCAGCCCCGCATCAACGAAGCGGGCGCGAGATCGTCCCGACGGAGCCCGTAAAATATCCGAAGGATGCCGGGCCGTTCCTGCTTGTGATTGTTGATACGGAAGAGGAGTTTGATTGGCAGAGTTTTTCCCGGAACGCATGCGATGTTGACTCGATTCGGCAACAGGTGCGTGCGCAACAGATCTTCGATAGATACGGCATCGTTCCGACTTACGCCGTCGACTACGCGGTGGCCGCCCAAGAGATCGGGTACGGTCCGCTCCGCGAATTCTTGGAAGACGGCCGCTGTACTATCGGAGCTCACCTGCACCCCTGGGTCAATCCACCGTTCGAAGAAGAAGTGTGCGCGCGTAACTCCTATCCCTGTAATCTTTCGACGAATTTGGAGTTGCGTAAACTTGCGGCCTTGACCGAGATGATCAACCGCAACTTTGGCGTTCGACCGGTTCTCTACAAAGCGGGTCGGTACGGCGCCGATGCGGAAACGGTAATGGCACTCGAGACCCTGCATTACGAAATCGACTGCAGCATGCTGCCGTGGACGGATTTGACTCCGCAGAGCGGGCCGGATTTTCACCGCTGCTCGAACGATCTCTACTGGTTCGGGGAAGGCTCAAGGCTGTTGGAAATTCCGCTTACGACCGGCCTCGTGGGCGGCTTGAAAGGGGTCGGCCAAGGCTTGTACTGGTGGTTGGATTCGCCGCAGGCAAAACGCTTTCACGTGACTGGGGCATTTGCCCGCGCGCGACTGCTCGAGCGGATCCGGTTGACCCCGGAAGGAAATACGCTCAGCGAAGCCAAGCGGGTCTCCCGCATTCTGCTCGATCACTATGGGCAGCGCGTTTTCACCATTACGTATCACAGCCCGTCCCTGGAGCCCGGTCACACGCCGTATGTGCGCAGCGAGGCGGATCTCGCCGGCTTTCTCGAGTGGATCGAGGGATATCTGGAGTTCTTCTTCGGGGAACTCGGAGGCGTCGGCTCGACGCCCGCCGAAATCTACCGGTTGGCGGCGGCGCACCGCCGGGGCGGGGCGGCGGATCCGCTGTCGGCATAGGCGGCTCGGGATCAACGCGCGTCAGCTGCCCATCGGCCGTCAATCCGCCTGCCGCGGCGCAGCCGGCCGCCCGTCGGGGCTCAAAATGATTTCCTGAGCGTGACTTCGAACACGTTTGTGAGGTATGAGCCGGTGGAAATGTGCGATTGGTTATCGGTCAGCTCGTATCGTGCGGTCCCGCTGAGCGTCTCGGTCATGGCGTAATTCAGCGCAAGATCGACCGTCGCCGTCTTGCTTCCTCCGCCAGCAACGCGCGTCGCATAGCCGAGAGCGACCACGCTCGTCAGATCGGGCGTCAAAGAGCGGAACCAGCTGAACGAGACGCCCTTACCGGTATCACTGTTCGACGCCCCGGCCAATGAGACTTGGTGATCCAAAAACGCGAACAGCCGAAAGCTGTCGAGGCGTCCCGCGTCCAGCTCAAGCGCAACGCGAGATTGTTGATAACGAAGGAGAGCCGTGGTCGCCGCGAACTCAGGATTGGCCAATCCTATTGGCAGGGCGGTGAAACTGTCGACCATCGTGCCGTAGAGATCCAAGGAGGAGTTGTTCAGATTGGTCAGGATCGACTCCGACGATGACCCGAACGAATGCTGGTGAGAGGCGAGCATGGCTAATGCCGGTGTTATCTGGAAGCGCATGGCTCCATCGAAGCCGTAGGATCCGTCCTGTCGACCAAAGCGAAGTAAGGCCGAAGCTAATGCGGTGGTCATCTGGCCGCCGACGAGGAATGTCGGCTCGTTGAATACCAGGCCGGCGCGCGGGTAGCGAAGATCCTCGAACCCGACCCGGCCGACTGCGGCGAATACCGGATCAAATTTGTATTGGACGTCGGCAAACGACCGGATTTGCGTCGACTCCGCGACCGATTGGCTCTCTGTTTTTGCGGCATCGACGGTCAGGCGTGCTCCCAAGACCCCGTATCCCCGGCCAACCGCTACAGTCAGAGTCGTTCGCTCTTGTCGGACGTTCGCCAACGATGTGACTGGCGAGGCTGTACCGGAATTGCCGAGCAGGCCATTGCCAGAATTGACGATCCCCAAATTGGCCCGTAGATCAGCCTCGACCAGATCGCCGAAGCGTTCGCGGATGATCGGTGAAACCGACGTGGTGAAGACCTGGGTTTGTTGTGATCTCGGGATCAGCGCAGGATTGGAGAAGCCGACTCCGCCGGATGTCGAAAGCTGCGATACCGCAGCACGGCCGTCGACAAAGAAGACCTCGGGAACGACCGTGCCGAGGCCGTAGGCGGTCAGGTTCACATTGAGCCTGTCGGGGACCACCGCCGGGTAGTATTTATCGTACTCGAGCGACGTGTTCATCAATGCTTGGAGGTGGACAGTATCAGCCGATATCGACAGACCCGCGCTCGGGCGCGTCAGCGAGGCCGCCTTCGCCCCGGCATGGGCGTTGAGGACATTGTCGCTAAGGTCTTCCACGATGCCGATATTGGGCTGGATCAGAAAAGCCGGGGCCCGTACTTCCGCGGCCTGCACCGGCGTGGCGCCGGCAGCGAGCGGAGGCAGCAGGATATTGGTGGCGAGTGAGGGCAGCTGAGTGGGCGGGGGTGTCGTACCGCGATAGGTCGCAGGAGCGCCGGCAAAACCGAATGTCGTGCTGGGGAAAGGCGGGGGAACCGCGGTCGATCCGAAGACGCCGCTGTCGGTTGCCGACACAGAACCGGGCAGGAAGGAAGGGGTCGCTGATGGCAGAACAGACCCGGGCAACGAAGAAGGAATGGCTGATGGCGGCACCGAGCCCGGCAACGAGGACGGAATGGCCGATGGCAACCCAAAGCCGGATGACACCGGCGGGAGCGCAGATGGCAGTCCAAAGGGCGACGACACAGCCGGCGCCGTCGACGGCGAGGTCGTCTCAGCCTGGGCGAGAGCGCGTGGGGCGCAGCTGAGCGCCAAAAGCAGCATCAGCGCATAGCACCGGACGCAATTACCGCCCCGCGAAAAATGGCGGCGTCGCGCTGGCCTCGCACGCGGCCGGGCGGCATTCAAGGGATGATCGCTGAGATCGGCAAGCGGGCGGGTGGAGTTTACTTGATGCGGCGGTGCAGCGAGCACACGCCGACCGGCGGCGACGAGCGCCGGCAAAATCGAATGGGTCGGCCCCCGAGGACTGTCGAGCCCAATCATCCGGCAAAAATGTCAAACATCGCCGGTGCCAGCAATCGCATTTGAGCCGACATCCCCCCGATTCCCAGGCCTGTGGTCGGGTATCGAGGTCACGATTGGGCACCCTGGCTTGCCTGGCAAGGGAATTCGGGGCCAATCGGCGTATCGGCGGCAGAAGGTGCCGGTTGCTGGCGCGGCGCCGCTGAAACTGGCGGCTTTCCGTTTATCAAAACACGCTCCTTCTGCTGTCGTCGGCGCCAGCGCGGATCGCAGCCCCCGGCATTCAGGCGCGGGCGAGCCGAATCAGGGATCCCGGGCGGCGCGGGCCGACAGCGAAACAATTTTGCCGATGCTTTCCAGGCATGCGGCATCCTCTCGGCGGCGGCTTCGTGATAGCAGGCCGCCGCATCCCTGAGGGTATCGACGCCCTGACGTCACGGTCAGCCGCACACTACCAAAGGCAAGCTAGCGACGATCGAATTTGGTTGCGCGCCGCCCTGAGGAGACGGTAGATCACGCCCAACCGACCGGGAATCCGCCGAATGTCGACTTTTTCGGGTCGACTGTGGCGGAGCAGGGTTTCTGGCCGAGGAGTACGAGCGCTTTTGTGGCGAGAAATTTGAGAAGCCCAATCCTGATTTTCGGACTGCCACGCTCGGGCACGACCTGGCTCGCCAAACTGTTCGACAGCCATACCGACACGCTCTACCGCCACGAACCCGACATCGAGTTGCGCGAGGATCGGTTGCCGTATGCCTGCCGGCCCGAGGATTGGCTGACCCATCGTGACCGCGCCCGGCAATATCTGGTGCGGCTGCTCGACACCCACACCGTCAAGACCGGTGGGCCGCCGCCCAGTTTCGCCAAGAGCTTTCGCAGTTCCCCCGCCGACATGTTGCGTGCTGCGTCGATTTTTGCCCTTCGCGGCGCGGCGACGATGCCCGCCATCGGTGAGGTATTCCAACACATCCCGGTCTCGGATCTTATCCCTGCGCGAAATCGTTCGGCGGTCCGGCCGATATTCAAATCAGTTAGCGCCGAAGGCCGTGTCGGGTTGTTCGCCGAGGCGCTGCCCGAAAGCCGGATCATTTTCCTTATTCGGCATCCTTGCGGTCAGATCGCTTCCCGATTGCGCGGCATTTCGCTCGGGAGGATGGGAATGCCGGTGAAACCGGGCGATGCGGTTGAATTCACAAGCCTCGATCAGGCGAAGTCACACTGTCTGACCGCCGAGAAGTTCGAAGCAATGGCCCCGATCGAGCAACTCGCCTGGTACTGGGTCATCCTCAACGAGAAGGCCATCGACGATCTTGCCGGCCGCGCCACGGCGCGGATCGTTCGCTATGAGGATCTATGCGCACGCCCCTTGGCGACGACCCAAGACCTCTTTGGCTTCGTCGGCCTCGACTGGTCCCCCCAGACCGAGGACTTCATTACGGAAAGCACATCCTACAAAGGATTCTACCGGTATTTTGGTGTCCGGAGGAACTCGCCGGAGACCGCCGATAAATGGCGCACCGCGCTTTCTCCTGAGGAACAGGAGCGTATCCTGCTGGTGGTGCGTCGCAGCGCTGTGGGGGCGATGTACGGTGAGTGCGCCTATTGAATATGTATGGAATGGGCCGCCGTTTCTTCGCGACACTGCCGCAGCCAATGGATAATCAGACGTTCGAATGAGTTGGGGCTCCTTTCTCGGAGGCTTCAACCCAAAGCGGTTACCACATAGAGATACCTTGACGGGGGGTCGAGGCATTTGACATAGTCTCATGGCCCGTACCAGTGGGAGCTTAGACACCCGTCGATGCCGGACGCGATTATTATTGAACTTGGCCGGCAAGAGCGCAATTACTGGAATGATTTGTGGCGCTACCGTGAGCTGTTCTACGTGCTCGCTTGGCGCGACATCGCGGTGCGCTACAAACAGACGGTGATAGGTGCGGCTTGGGCGCTGATCCGGCCGTTTCTGACAATGGTGGTCTTCACCGTCATCTTCGGACAGATTGCCAAATTGCCGTCCGACGGCACCGCGCCCTACCCGCTGATGGTCTTTGCCGCGATGCTGCCCTGGACATTCTTTTCGACTGGCCTCAGCGATGCATCCAACAGCCTAATCGCCAGTGCAAATCTGATTGGCAAGGTGTATTTTCCACGGCTCATAGTGCCGACGGCGACGCTGGTCGTCGCATTTGCCGATTTCCTGATCACCTTTTTGATCCTCGTCGGGATGATGGGGTGGTATCAGTTCGCGCCGAGTTGGCAGATCGTGGTCCTCCCCGCCTTCATCCTCCTCGCCTTCGTCGCCAGCATCGGCCCGGCCTTATGGGTCACCGCGCTTAACGTCAAATACCGTGATTTCCGTTATGTTGTTCCCTTCATCGTGCAATTCGGCCTCTACGTCTCGCCGGTCGGGTTCAGCTCCAACGTTGTGCCGGAGGAATGGCGGCTTGTCTATTCTCTCAACCCGATGGTCGGGGTTATCGACGGGTTTCGCTGGTGCATCCTCGGCGGGCAGAGCCAACTCTATCTGCCGGGTCTCGCTGCAAGCCTCACGGTCGCGGCGTTTTTCCTGTGGTTCGGCATTCGCCGCTTCCGCAGGACCGAAGCGAGCTTCGCGGATCTGATCTGAGGGCGATGGCGCGAAGGCGATGCTGGCACCGGTCATTTCCGTCGAGAGTCTCTCGAAACGCTACCTCGTTGGCCATCGCGCCGAGCGCGGCCGGCGATACGGCTATACAGCCTTGCGCGACGTCATTGGCCAGGAGATCCGCAATGCCGCGCGGAAGGCACTCGATGTCGTGCGCGGCCGGCAGGTCGTGCAGGGCAACGCGGTCGAGGAATTTTGGGCGCTAAAGGACGTCAGCTTCGAGGTCCAGCAGGGCGAGGTACTCGGCATCATCGGCCGCAATGGCGCTGGCAAGAGCACTCTCCTCAAGATCTTGAGCCGCATCACCGAGCCGACTTCGGGTCGGGTCACCTTGCGCGGCCGGGTCGCAAGTCTCCTCGAGGTCGGCACCGGCTTTCACCCCGAACTGAGCGGGCGCGAGAACATCTATCTCAACGGCGCGATCCTCGGCATGAGGCGCGCCGAGATCCGCAAGAAGTTCGACGAGATCGTCGCCTTTGCCGAGGTGGACCGGTTCCTCGACACCCCCGTCAAGCGCTATTCCTCCGGCATGTATGTGCGCCTCGCCTTCGCCGTAGCCGCCCATCTCGAACCGGAGATCCTGATCGTCGACGAGGTGCTTGCCGTTGGCGATGTCGAGTTTCAGAAAAAGTGCCTCGGTAAGATGGACGAGGTCTCGCGCCGTGAAGGCCGTACCGTACTGCTCGTCAGCCATAATATGGCGGCCGTCCAAAATCTTTGCACTCAGTCGATCTTGTTAGAAAATGGATACATACGCCTTTATGGAAACACCCAGGAAGTAGTTGATAGTTATCTTCGACACTCTAGTCTTGGGGGTCGATCGGTTGACCTTCAAAAAAATAGGGCTTCCTGGGCAATTGAGTGGATCAAGCAGGTCCGCATGTTGGACAAGAATGGCTTAGAGTGTAATGATTTTGGACTGGGAGAGGATATCGTAGTCGAGGTGCGGTTTGCACGAAATGAAATCTTGCGAAGTCCTGTCTTAGGTATCGTTGTCAACCATAGGATCAGAGGCGAGGTCGGCACTGTTAACACACGAATGACAGGGTTTTCGCCACAACCTTCGCGATATTCGGAGGGAATGTATTGCTGCCATCTAATAAATCCACCGTTCCTTCAGGGAGAATATTCAATAGATATTTGGCTGGGAGACGGTGCTTACGATGTGGATATGGTTTCCACGGCATCACAGTTCACCGTTCACGAACAAGATATTTATCGAACCGGAGTGGTACCTCTAAAACACATCGGGGTAATTTTTTTGAATGCCACATGGAGTTTTGATGAACGAGAATCGGGTAATCGCTCGATTACTTCTGATTTGGCAATGTAACCTCGCCTTCGTGCGTGCAGCCATGCCGCGCATAGGTCTGCAGGGGAAACCGGCACGTTTCGTTAGGAATCCGTGGGGGCCGGAGACGCGATTCGCGCTACCCGAAAGCAAAAGGAAATCGATGACCTCTATCGTTGACGCTTTTCAGCACAACTGATCTCAGCTAAGCTGCCATCACTCATGGAGCGATGGATGATTATCTTTCTTCACCATCAGGCGGCGACGTGGCAGAGATGCTGCTAACAGTGGCAATCTGCACATTGAATCGCGCCGAATCGTTGCGCCGGACGCTCGATTCGTTAGCGGCGATGGGGGTGCCGTGCCATCTCGGCTGGGAAGTCGTGGTCGTCAACAACAATTGCACCGACCATACGGATGAGGTCATCAACGCGTTCAACGATCGGTTGCCAATACACCGCGAGTTCGAGCCGCAGCGCGGGCATTCCCGCGCCCGCAACCGCGCGGTCGAGGCGGCAAAAGGCGATTATATTGTCTGGACCGATGACGATGTGGTGGTCGATCCTGGTTGGCTCGCCGCCTATGCCGAGGCGTTCCGGCGCTGGCCCGAAGCGGCGGTGTTTGGAGGGCGGATCACTCCGAGATACGAAATGCCGGTGGTCAAATGGGTGGCCGAAAGCGAGGCGCTACTCGGCGGGCCGTTCGCCATCCGCGACCTGGGCGACAAGGAGCTCCCGCTGTCGATTGCCGAAGGACGCGTACCCTATGGGGCGAACTTCGCCCTGCGGGCGGTAGAGCAGCTCGCGTTCCGCTACAACCCCGAGCTCGGGCTCGGGCCGGGTCGCCGGCGCCTGGGCGAGGAGGTCGATGTCATCGAACGGATATTGGGATCCGGCGCAGTCGGCTATTGGGTGCCGGCGGCGCAGGTCGAACATTGCATCAGCCACGATAGGCAAACCGTCAGCTACATCGAGCGGTATTTCGCGGGAGCTGGCGAAACCTCCACCCTCATGGGGGGCAACAGAGAGATGCCGCTTTGGTTTGGCGTGCCGCGATGGCTGTGGCGGGGGTTGATCGACGGATGGTTGCGCTACCACCTCCACCGCCGGTTTTCTCCAGCGCCCGTCTGGGTGAACCACCTGAGAACCTACGCCTTCTCCCGTGGCGCCATTCGCACGCTACTCAAAATGCGGTTTGAATTATTTAAGTAGAATTCGAACTCACAGTGCTTCCTATGTAAAAATTTTGTATTTTGCTGCCGTGCGCTCCGCTGCAACGGCGGGGCTCTTACCAAAAGGGCAGGTAATCGCATTTCAAGGGATGGCGAAGGCTTCTGAATTACGTTCGACTGCAGCTAATGCACCGACGCAAACACATAGTACGGCTTCAGCGTCTAATAGCCTTCTAGCGCGAGCCGGAAAATTTGCAAGCGAGTGCTGCGCCGGCATTAGTCCGTTTCGTCATCGCGGAGACGGGGAACGCGTATTTCTTCGGCAACCGTAGAGCAACCGCATGCAACCACCAAAATCGTGTCGCAACCTCGAGCCGCGAACTCCGCCGCAGATGAGCCCGGGTACGGGACAGGGATCTGTAACTGTTTGCCACTCTTACACTCGTTGGAGCCCTCCGGAGCTCGGCTCGTCCGCTCGGACACCCCATCTTGTCAAACGGTGACCCGTGAACCCCTATGTGAGCGTTCTGATGCCGGCTTACAACGCGGCAATGTTTGTCCGGGAGAGCATTAATAGCGTTCTCTCACAAACATTCGGCGATTTTGAGCTGATCGTCGTCAACGACGGCTCGCAAGATCAGACTGCCGACATCCTCGCGAGCATTCGCGATGGAAGATTGCGGATTATTCATAACGACAGGAATTTGGGCGTTGCCGAGTCATCGAATAGAGCGATGCAACAAGCTCGTGGTAGCTATATCGCCCGAATCGACTCGGATGACGTCTGTTTACCTATTCGTCTAGATAGACAAAAGCGATTTCTTGACTCGCATCCCAATATCCTCATGGTCGGAAGCGAAATGTTCAATCTGGAGGCCGGCGCAATCAAACATGACCCTCGGCGAGGAGAACCCGACCCGCTTATCATTCGCTGGATGTTCAATGTGGGAAACCCGGTCGGGCATCCTTCGATCATGTTTCGCGCCGAGGTCGTGCGCACCCTTGGATGGTATATGCGGAACGAATTCCGAGTTTGCGAGGATTTCGACTTTTCGCATCGTGTTCTGCGTATAGGCGAAATCGCCACGATACCCGAGCAACTGGGCATATACCGGCGGCATCCGCAGAGCCTGACACACACCCGTGAGAAGGAAGTATTTGACCGGGTGGTGACGATACTGCGAACGTTTTATGCAGATATATTGGGCGAAGACGCCGAGATGGCGGCTCAACTGGTTGCTTTGCACTTCATGGGGGGAACCCCCGTCCGCGATGCGGCGACGCTAGAGCGCCTCGGCAGCCTCCTTAATCGCTTGATGCGCAAATTCTTCGAAGACCATGAGCCCACGCCGCAGCAAAAGCGACGTGTGGTCCATCACGCAGCGGGTCTCTGGTGGCGCACGCTTCAAAACTCGTTGCGGGCGGGGGCGGCAATCTCTGTGGCCCGGTCCTACGGCGCGTTCTCGGCGCAGGCAGAGGCGCGACCGCCGCTCCGTCGCCTCGCGGGAGCTGCGCTGCGGGGAGCCATTCCCCGCAAGCATCTCATCGCGATGCTCCGGCGCGTGAAGCCGCTTGCGTTGCCGGCGATCTCCCGAGAGGCTGCGCCCAAGCGGGCGGAGATAAACGGCGTGCGTGTGAGCCGGGCGGCGATCCGCCGCGACAATCCACCCATCCTTTACGTCGTGGTCGATTGTGTCGACGCGGACATCGATGCCATTCGACTGCAGGACGAGGTTCAGGCGATACTCGACAAATATGGCGCGCGACCAATCTATCTCGTGAACGAGGCGGTTGCCGGCCGGCCCGAGCGATGTGCGAGGCTGCAACGCGTATTCGAGCGGGGCGCCTGCGCGATTGGCGCGTGCGATCTTCCCGGCGGCTCGTCAGGCGGCGAGCAATCGCTCGAATTGTACAAGCAACAGCTGCAGCATCTCAGCGAAACGATCCGGCAGCGGTTTGGCGCGGCGCCGCTATTCTTGGACATGGCTCTTCGTGACTTACGATTGCAAACTGTCGAGGCCCTGAGACGGCTTGGCTTCGCGGTCGTTTTTGGCATCACGGGAACGGCCGGCTCGCAGTACGAGCGCGGCGCCGGCTGGCAATTGCCCGAAGCGACCCCTTACCGGGTAGAACCGGGCAATATTCTCCTTATGCCAAGCATCAATGATGATGTGGGGCGCCGCAGCCGAAACTCTGCGGGCTCCGACGCCACGAGGCAAATCTCGCTGATGCGCACGATGATCCGGCGTGGTTATCGCACCTTCACATACCGTTGCCGAGGCCCGGCGCCCGTAGGCAGCGGCACCCCCGACTCCGAACGTCTCCAGGAAAGGGCGCTCACCCGGCCACTCGACGATCTATGCCGATTTTTTTTCGAGGAGCTCGGCGGGCTGCCGGGTAATCCCGCCGATCTGGTACCCCCCGAGCGGCGACATCTTTTATTGCCGCAACCTGCGGACACGACCGCCGATGCCAGCCGCCTCGTGCGGCATTCCTGCGATCTTGCTGCTTATTGAGGCCGCAGAATGGCCGGCACCAGCGACTGGCTTTGGAGGGTTTCGACTCGCGGTACCTCGCTTGTCTTGGTGCTCCTGGTGGGGTTTATCATTGTCGGGCTGCCAAGCAACCGGGCTGCGGTCGCGCGCACCTTGGAGGTTGGGCCGGACAAGGCGTACAAGGCGCCGTCGCTCGCCGCGGCCGACGCAAAAGATGGCGATCATATCCTGATCGGACCGGGCGAATATTTCGACTGCACCGTGTGGCAGGCGAACAATCTGGTGATCGAGGGCAGCGGACCCGACGCCAAGGCCATCATCACCGACAAGACGTGCCAGGGTAAGGCGATCTTCGTCATCGCCGGAAATGACACCACGGTGCGCAACTTGACCCTGACGCGGGCGCGCGTCCCCGACATGAACGGAGCCGGGATTCGGATGGAGGGCCGCAACCTGACGATTGAAGCCGTCAAGTTCATCAACAACCAAGACGGCATCCTGGGCGGCGGTCCCGGGTCGCGCCTAATTGTCCGCGACAGCCAGTTCCTCCAGAATGGAATCTGCGCCAAGTACTGCGCTCACGGTATCTACGCCGGTGAAGTTGACCTTTTGCGCGTCGAGCATTCGCGGTTCTTCGAAACATGGCAGGGCAGCCACGTGAAATCGCGCGGATTGCGGACGGAGGTGATTGGCTGCGACATCGCGGACGGCACTAACGGTACCTCCAGCTATCTGATCGACGTATCGAACGGAGGTTCCCTCGTCGTTCGCGACAACATGCTCGAGAAAGGACCCCGGGCGGAGAATCACACGACTGCGATAAGCATCGGGGCCGAGGGCGTAACTCATCCGACCCACGAAATCGTCATCGAGAACAACAAATTCAGCAATGATGGCGACTATCCGACGGTGTTCGTGCGGAACTCTACTGCGACCCCTGCTATTCTGCGGGGCAACAAGCTGACGGGCCGGGCAACCGCCTTGACGGGGGACGGTAGCGCAGAATAGGCGGCGCATCGCGTCCCTGAAACCTGGGTTGGATGGATCGATCGAATGTGCGGAATCTCTGGCATTTTTGACTATGGCGGCTATGCCGAGATCGATCGTGCTTTGCTCCGCCGGATGACCGATGCCATTCGCCATCGCGGACCCGACGGTGAGGGTTTTTACTACGCTCCCGGGATTGGGCTGGGGCATCGCCGTCTCGCCATCATCGATCTCGTCGGCGGGGTTCAGCCGCTGTTCAACGAGGACCGAACCGTTTGCGTCGTGTTCAACGGCGAGATCTATAATTTCAAGCCGCTGATCGCCGAGCTCGCCGCGTGCGGCCACGTATTTCGCACGCGGTCCGACACCGAGGTCATCGTCCACGCCTGGGAGGAGTGGGGCGAAGCGTGTCTCGACCGGTTCAATGGGATGTTCGCCTTTGCACTATGGGACAGCCGCAGCGAAACATTGTTTCTCGCGCGTGACCGGCTCGGCGAGAAGCCGCTGTATTATGCGGATCATGGCGGGCTTGTGCTGTTCGCCTCCGAGCTCAAATCGCTGCTTTGCCATCCGCATATCGATCGCCGACTTGATCCGCAAGCGGTCGAGGAGTTTTTCGCATTCGGCTATATTCCCGATCCGCGGTCGATCTACCGCGGCGTCCGCAAGCTCATGCCGGGCCATTACCTCAAGCTCCGGCGCGGCCAGCCCATGCCAGAACCGCGCGCCTATTGGGAGTTGCAGTTCACCGACGGTGCTCCGGTTACCGAGGAAGAGGTCGCGGAGGAGCTGATCGCGCGTCTGCAGGAATCGGTTCGCATGCGGATGATCGCCGATGTGCCGCTCGGCGCATTCCTCTCAGGCGGCGTCGATTCCAGCGGCATCGTGGCGATGATGGCGGGGCTGAATGACGACAATGTCAGCACCTTTTCCATGCGCTTCAACACCAAGGGGTGGGATGAATCGGCCTACGCCGCCGAGATGGCCGGGCGCTACCACACTGATCACCACCTGAAGACGTCGGATCCGGACTCGGTCGGCCTGATAAGCCGCTTGGCGACGATCTATGACGAGCCCTTTGGCGACAATTCGGCGATGCCGACGTTGCAAGTTTGCGCCATGGCGCGAGAGAATGTCACGGTCGCGCTGTCCGGCGATGGCGGCGATGAAGTGTTTGCCGGCTATCGGCGCTATCGCTGGCAGTGTTTGGAGCATTCGGTACGCCGTATCGTGCCCGATGTCGCGCGCCGGCCTCTATTTGGTCTATTTGGTTCGATCTACCCGAAACTCGACTGGGCGCCGCGGCCGTTGCGGGCAAAGTCGACGCTGCAAGCGCTGGCACGCGATCCGGTTGGCGCCTATTTCTCCGCCGTTTCCAAGTGCACCGATCGACAGCGGACGGATTTGTTCAGTGCCGGGTTGCGGCATGAACTTCAGGGTTACAACGCGATCGAGGTTCTGCGCCACCATATGGCGCAATGCGGTAGCGAGGATCCGCTCTCCCAGGCGCAATTCGCAGATTTTAGAACCTCCCTTCCAGGAAGTATTTTGACCAAGGTCGACCGCGCCAGCATGGCGAATTCGCTGGAGGTCCGCGTTCCGCTGCTCGATCACACGCTCGTCGAATGGGTGGCCCGACTGCCTCCCTCTCTGAAGCTCCATTGGGGCAAGGGCAAATACGTGTTCAAACGAGCGCTGGAACCATACGTGTCGTCCGAGATCCTTCACCGTCCAAAGCAGGGTTTCGCGGTACCGCTCGCCCAATGGTACCGCGGCCCGTTGCGCGAGCACACGCGTGCCCTGCTGAGCGGGCCGGTGCTGCAGCAAACCGGTCTTTTTGACGGCGCAACGATTAGTCGTTTGCTCGATCAGCACGAGGCAGGCATTCGTGACCACAGTGCGGTGATTTGGCTGCTGTCGATGTTCGAGGGGTTTCTGCAGAAAGTGCACGGCTGCACCGCCGATCCGGCGATGGTGGCCGCGTAAAGATCGCGGGCCGGTCAGCCCTTGGCGCGATACCCCGCCCGGCACAAAGTCGTTTGATCGCCGGCCTATAGCGGGCGGCGGCCGCGTGCCACCTCGGACAAAAGACGGCCGCTGCGCTCCATCCCTGGCAGGAGGCGGCCGCTGTGTTCGATCTCCGGCAGGAGGCGGCCGCTGTGCTCCATCTCCGGCAGGGGGCGTCCGATACGCGCTGCCGCCTCCTCTTTATCGTTGAGGCGGTGACGCCGGCCATCGACAAGCAGCGAGCCGAGCCCTCTCCCCTCAAGGTCCCAGTTGCGCACCGGCCCGGTGTCGATATGGAAAAAGCCGGAATGCGGGTACCAGCCGACGCCGCCGCGCTCCATCCCCCGGGCCGCCTTCATCGCATCCTCCAGCCGCGCTGCGAGGTGCACGTCGAGCGCGCGGCCATAAAGATGCTGGCTGTTATCGGCCACGCCAAACGTCGTGCGCGCCAGCATCGCGTTGGTCTCGGGCGTCCGATAGGCGGAGAGGATGGTCGCGCTCTGCGCGTTCACCGCATCCATCACGGCAGCGAGAAAATCGATGACCCCGACATCGATCTCGATCGTCGCCTTGGAACGAAAGTCGCGCAGGAACACATTCAGATCGGCCATTGCGTCGCTAAGCGGCCCGGAATCGTCGCGATACGAACCGTCGAATTTCTCGCCGGTATGCGGATTGACGAGGCGGAGATGGCGCCGCGCCGATGGCACCGCCGGTAGCGCGTGCGCCATTCCTGGCAACGCCACGACGCCCGCGATCAGCGACAGCATCAGCCGGCGATTCATCCCGGTGCTTGGTCCCGAAGCATGGGGCTACAGGTATTGCGCTGGGGATACCAACGGTTTGCCGTTCCCGTAATTCCGGTTCGGCACGGCATCGGCCGGGCCGGCGGCAGCAACTGACGTCCCGGCTATCCCCAGCATGCGAGTGACCGGATCGGCGGCTCCGGTCACTCGACCTCGCGGACCTTCTCCAGCACGAACTCCATCTGCGTACCGAACCGGGGCGCCATCCAGGGCAAGTCGAACGGGCGGGCGAGCAACGAGATCAGTGCGAGCTTCCCCGGCAGCCCTTCCTCTCTCGCCTCGGTGCGTTCAAACGACCGCACGGCAAAGCCAGCATTCTCGAAGCAGCGCGTCGCGACCGGCTGGGTGAATTCCCAAATATGGGCAGGAATGCAGCAGGTAACCCAGAGCCAGTCGCGATGGGTCACCTGGGCAACGCGGCGATAATACTGCGATTTCGCTGAGGTAATATCGGGAAAGGTGATCATCGCCCCGCCGCTCCGGCGTAGCATCCGATTCAGCTTCTTTAGCGTCTGGAGCGGGTTCAGCGTATGCTCAACAACATCCGTCATCGTGATGACGTCGTACCGGTTGCCGCCGCCGTCAAACTCGTCGAAGCTGCCGGTCCAGATCGGCACCCCATAGGTCTCGGCTCCCCATTTGGCGGTCTTCGGGTTGAGCTCGATCCCTTCGGCCTGGTAGCCGTTCTGCTGCATCAGATAGGGGAACAACCCGTTCGTGCAGCCCACATCGAGGCTCCGGCCGGACGGGAAATGCGGCTTGATGCGATCGATGTAGTGGCGAAACTTCGGCATCATTGGCTGATCGTCGATCGTGGCGCCGATCAACTCCTCATGATAGTCGCCGGTATAAAATTCAGTGATCTCGTCCGGAGTTGGCAGCGGATGCGTGAAGTGCAGGCCGCATTTGCAGCGCGCCAGAAACCAATCCTTGCCGCGGTGGTTGCGGCGAAAGATCAACTCAGCCGTGGATCCGCACAGCGGACATGCCGGATCGCCTGCAATAGCTTCGGATGCATTCGACATTCGTCGGACCAAATCTGTCTCCGCTGAGTGTACGCACCGGGTGGTGTCCGTTTCCTTAACGGTCACCGACGCACCGGCGTCCGCCCTGGAAGGCATTCTTCGGATAAAGCGCTGAACATGCGCACCGAGCCGCGCCGGGTGCCGAGTACGTGCCGACAATATTCACGCACGCACCGCAATTTTCAACCCACTCTGGCCGACGTCACGGAATTTGTCGACGCGCTTGAGACAGCGCGATCACGGTGAGAATGAGCCCATCCGCAACCAGGAAGCGTCGCTCATCGGGCGCGATGTTCCACTATCGCGTCAGCGAAGCCAAGCCGCCCGATTCAAGGGTTCAACACCCAACATCACCCATTCCGAGTATGCTAGGTCCCCGGGATGCGGCGGATATGGTCCTTTGAAGTATTTAGGCACGCTGTCGGAATACCAGCCGATAAGTCCATTGACGGGACCGCAGGCGTCCAGAACCACAAACGGTATGCCGCGGCGCGCGAGAAAGCGCCCCAGCGGACCGGCAAAGCGCACGAAATTCTCGTAAGCGGGGCAGTAGACGAGATACGCTACCGGCAGCCCGAGGAGATCCGGACGGTTGCCTGCGCTATCCCGGCGCAGCAAGTGATCTCTTATGTACGAGAATATGGCACCGGCAATGGTACCCACGCTGCACGCCGGAGGCGAAAGGAACACGAAGGGATATCTCCGATCTCCCTCAAAGCAGATCACACTAATACAGCCGTAGCGTTGGTGCTCCAACAGCAACTCGATTTGAGCGGACGATAGGTCGTCGGCGGGACGAATGTCGTCTGTAATCGATCTGACATAGGCGGCATGCGACCTCATCGCGAGGGCGGGAACGGAAAGAACTCGGCCCGTGGTGTATTGTCTGTACCCTTGGGCCTCCAGAATAGGTATTGTGTGCCGAGCTGGCGTGATGTTGATATACGTCACATTCCTGTCCCTCACCGCCTGCGCGGCGAGCAGCGGCGCATAGAGGCGAAATGCAGTCTCAACGTACCAGCTGGACGTGTAGCATCTGATCCTCTTCTCCCCATCGATTTCGGCGTAGAAAAAAATAAGAAGAATAATACCAACGGGGCGGCCCTCGTATTCCAGCAGGTACCCATATTTCGGGTATCCTGCTGGAGTGATGTGTTTAGACAAGCGAGTAAGACCACGCGTCCAAAAGTCACGGCTGCGATCAGGAAAGCCACTTGTCAGGAGGTCTATGACCGTATCCAGATCGGCCACGCCAATTTCCCGGCAACGAACCCGTGGCGATTTAACCAACCTCAAGTTGTCTGCCAAATGCTCGATCCCTTAAGAGAACATCACCGGAAGCAGCGGCACATGTACGTCATTTTTTAGCCCCATCACGGTTAAGCCCGCGCTTTACCCTGTGTAGACACTATAGATTTGCAACTCCGATGCCTATAAAATATAGGGCGAACATCGTCGAGCGGCCGACCGTTAGCGGCTGCGCTACCCTGAGCTGTCCCTGTTGTAGGAAACCCGCGGTATCGGTAGCCGAGCCCCTCGGGGAATTTAGACTCGAATGACAACCGTGAGCGCGATTATTCCGGCCTATAATGCCGAGGCCACGTTGACTCGGGCGATCGATAGTTGCGTTTCCCAGACGCACCCGCTGTTGGAGATCATTGTCGTTGACGATGGCTCTACAGACGGGACTGTCGATATTGCCCGCGGATATCCCAAGCCAGTGCGGCTCGAGTGCAAGACAAATGGCGGTCCTTCATCGGCGCGTAACCATGGCGCGCGGGTGGCTCAAGGAGACTGGCTCGCCTTCCTCGATGCCGATGACCGCTGGCTGCCGACAAAGACGGAAAAACAGTTGACGCTTGCCACCTCCGATGATGTTGCCATCGTGCACACGCATATAAAAAATGTGCCGCGGCAGGATACCCTGCCAAGTGAGGTGACTTTTGCGCATTTGTGGGAGACCAATCGCATCGGAACCTCGGCGGCCTTGATGCGTCGCTCGGTGTTCGAACGGCTGGGTGGGTTCAACGAGGCTATGTGGACAGTCGAGGACTACAATCTTTGGCTGCGTGTCGCTGCAACCGGTGGCAGAATTCTTACCTATCCCGAGGCACTTACCGAATACAGCCGCGGCAACGGCTTGTCGTCCCATGCTGAGAACATGCTGACTGGACAGCTTCGCAACATCGCGGAGATTGGCAACGAATTTGGGATTTCCATTACTCAACTTCGCCGCAAGCGGCGACAGATTTACGCTGAAATAGGCAGAATGGCTTTTCACCAGCGAAAAATGAACTTGGCTCGAAAGCTATTCGCGCGAGCCTTTTTGATGGAGCCGACCGCAAATCGAGCGTTTTGGCTCTGTGCATCGTTTTGCCCACAGGTCATGCTCGATTGGCGCCGGCAACGGGCACAAATCATCCGACCATAGGACGCGATGACACCATTCCCCATCAACTCACTGACATTCCTAACTGGCCCCCCCCAGTTCGGAGACAGCCGCGCGGCGCAGCGGGTGCGGCAGGCCGAGCTTGCAACGTTGTCAAATGCTCGATAGCTTTATTGGGTCATACCTCTCGCATTCTGAGCAAGTGGCGCTTTAACCAAGGACCGAAGGCTGTCGCAATTTCGTTGCCGGCCCTTTCCGAGGGCTCAGAGTGCCCTCGTTCCGCGCGGATAACGATCGATCATCTTATAGCAGGCCAATCTCATGTCGATAAGATCTGATATTATTGCCCTATTCGAGCAAGTGGCGAAAGAACAAGATAAAAAATTGGTGCCCTTATCCGATGATCTCGGTCTCCTGGAGTCGGGCCTCGATTCGTTGTGCTTCGCCATCATTGTTGCCCGCCTTGAGGATACGCTGGAGCTCGATCCGTTCAGCGCGAACGAAGAGGTAGAGTTCCCAGTGACGGTTGGGGATTTCATTAAGCTCTACGAAAATGCCGCAAGCTGAGCCGGTCTCTCTGTACCATGCGATAAACGCTGCGGGAATTCTGTCCAACCGGTGGATTTGGAGCGCTGACGCGGGCGTGGCGTTGGCCGGCTTGACCGGCGGCTCCGCCCTCGGCGGCAGGCTTGACGAACTGCGCGGACGCTCGGTGCTCCTGACAATGAAGGACCAGCTTCCCGCCGCGCTGGCGCTGATCGAGCTCGATGGCGTCGCGCGCCGGCTGGTGCTGTGCCCGCCCGACCTGCCGCCTGAGCATCTCCCGTCGATCATCGCGACCGCGTCAGTGGATGCCGTCGTCGGCGATGCGCGGGCAACCGAACCCGCCGCCGAGGGCGTTGAATGCTTCGTCACTTGCGTCTCGACCCTCGCCCCTGGGGCACCCGAGCGTCGCGCCGGCGAACACACCGAATGGATCCTGCTGACATCGGGCACCACCGGCGTCCCGAAACTGGTCGTCCACAATTTGGCCAGTCTGGCGGGCGCGATGACTGGCCGCGTCACGCTCGGCAACCGTGCAGTGTGGAGCACGTTCTACGACATTCGCCGCTACGGTGGTCTGCAGATCTTTCTGCGTGCGATGCTCGGCGGCGGATCGATGATGCTGTCGAGCGCCGGCGAACCGGTGGCGAGCTTTCTCGGCCGGGCCGGAACGCGTGAGGTAACCCATATTTCGGGCACGCCGTCGCATTGGCGGCGCGCGTTGATGAGTCGATCGGCGCGCCGGATGGCGCCGCGCTATGTCCGCCTCTCAGGCGAGATCGCCGACCAGGCGATCCTCGACCATCTCCGGGCGGTCTATCCGAATGCCGATGTCGCGCATGCCTTTGCCTCGACCGAGGCCGGGGTCGCGTTCGACGTCGTCGATGGGCTTGCGGGCTTTCCCGCGCGGCTGATCGACGAGCCCGGCGCCGATGTCGAGATGCGGGTCGAGGACGGGTCGCTGCGCATCAGATCGTCACGCACCGCCCACCGCTATCTCGGCGGCGTGACCGAGTCGCTCCGCGGCCCCGACAGCTTCGTCGACACCGGGGACATGGTCGAGTTGCGCGACGGCCGCTACCATTTCGTCGGCCGCCGCGGCGGGATCATCAATATCGGCGGCCTCAAGGTGCACCCCGAAGAGGTCGAGGCGGTGATCAACCGCCACCCCTCGGTGCGCATGTCGCTGGTCAAGGCGCGCAAGAGCCCGATCACCGGGGCCATTGTCGTTGCCGATATCGTGGTCGAAGCCGCGACCGGCGTGCCCGAGACCGAGGGGCTGAAAAACGAGATCCTCGATACCTGTCGCCAGGCCTTGGCGCGGCACAAAGTACCGACGGTCATCCGCTTCGTGCCCGCGCTCGACATTTCCGCCTCCGGCAAGCTGGCCCGGCCCTATGCGTAACGTCATCGTCACCGGCGGCAGCCGGGGATTGGGCCTCGGCATCGCGCGAGCGCTCGGTGGCGCCGGCTACCGCGTCATCGCGATCGCCCGGCGACAGAGCGATGAACTCGCCGCCGCGATCCAAGCCAGCAGCCCGGGCTCGCTGCATTTCTGGCCGTTCGACCTCGCCAAGGTCAGCGACATCGCGAATCTGGTCAAAGCGATCCGAAAGGAACACGGGCCGATCTACGGCCTGGTCAACAATGCCGGGATCGGGACGAGCGGCGTCCTGGCGACGATGCGCGATGGGCAGATCGAGCGCCTGGTGCACCTCAACACGGTGTCGCCGATCGTTCTGACCAAATATGTCGTGCGGGCGATGATGGTCGACGGCGGCGGCCGCATCGTCAACATGTCGTCGATTGTCAGCGTCACCGGGTTCAGCGGCCTTTCGGTCTATGGCGCCACCAAGGCATCGCTCGCCGGCTTCACCCGATCGCTCGCCCGCGAGGCCGGTCCGCTCGGGATCACCGTCAATGCCGTCGCGCCCGGTTTTGTCGATACCGCGATGACCGAGGGTCTCGACGACGCGCAGCGCGATCAAATTCGCCGCCGCAGTCCGCTGCGCCGGCTGGCCGACATCGACGACGTTGCCAATGCCGTCGAATTCCTGCTCAGCGACAAGGCAAAAAGCATCACCGGGACGGTCTTGACCGTCGATGCCGGCAGTACCGCCTAGGCGCGCTCAGCGGCGCAGAGCGCCGCTCGCAACTGCACAAAAGATTGCGGCGCACTCATACGCGCTGCGGTGATTCGCGACAGCCATTCTACCAGAAAAGGAACCGCCATGCTTCCGCAAGCCGCCGCCATGAAGGAGCTTCTCGACCAACCCGGACTTCAAGTCATGCCCGGTTGCGGCGACGGCATGGGTGCCCGCCTGGTCGAGGAAGCCGGCTTTCGCACCGCTTTCGTCTCCGGCTCCAGCGTCTCCGCGATGCGTCTGGCGATGCCGGATATGGACCTCCTGACCTTCCCGGAAATGGCCGACGCGGTCGAGACCGTCATCGCCGCCGCGCCTGGAATCTTGTGGCTGGCCGACGGCGACACCGGCTATGGCAACGCGCTCGCCGTGCAGAAGACGATCCGCGCCTACGCCCGGCGCGGCGCCGCCGCGGTGCTGATCGAGGACAAAGCCTGGCCGCGTCCGCTCGGCCAGGGCGGCGCCAAGCTGGTGATCGAGCGCGAGCCCGCAATCCTGCGTTGCCGCGCCGCGGTCGAGGCCTGCCATGAGGAAGGCATTTTGCTGCTCGCCCGCACCGACGCGCGAACCTCCCGCGGGTTCGACGAGGCGCTGGCGCGGCTGAAGGCGTTCGTCGCCGCGGGCGCCGATATCCTCTTTCTGGATTCGCCCCAGACGGAGGCGGAAATGCGCGAGGCGGTGGCGGCCTGCGGCGGCAAACCGTCGCTCGCCGTCACCTCGCCCGCTGGCAAGCACTTCATGCCGGGCGATGCGGAACTGGAACGGATCGGCGTCAAGATCGTCGTCTATCCGCAGGAGATCCTCGCCGCGACGGTGCACGCGGTACGCTCGGTCCTCGGCGGGATGAAGGGCGGCGCAAAGCCGCCGATGGCGAGCCCGGCGGAGCTGGCGACGGCGATCCGCTCGGCCGACCACCTCGCGCGGGACGCGCGCTGGCCGGATCGGCGGTGAGCGGAAGGGCTTTGCGTCGTCGCCGTCCGGTGCGATGGTCATCCCATGGTCCCTCTCTCGGTTCTCGACCTTTCGCCAATCATTGAAGGCGGCGATGCCGGTCAGTCGCTGCGCAATTCGCTCGATCTCGCGCGGCATGTCGAGGCGCTCGGCTACCAGCGTTACTGGATGGCCGAGCATCACAACCTGCCCGGAATTGCGAGCGCGGCAACGGCGGTGGCGCTCGCCCATGTCGCGGGCGGCACAAACCGCATCCGGATCGGCGCCGGCGGCATCATGTTGCCGAACCACGCCCCTCTCCTGATCGCCGAACAGTTCGGCACGCTTGCCGCGCTGCATCCCGGGCGGGTCGAGCTGGGCCTGGGCCGCGCGCCGGGGTCGGACCAAATCACCGCCCGGGCCATGCGCCGAACCCTCCTCGGCAGCGGCGACGAGTTTCCGCGGGATGTTGTCGAGCTGATGGGTTATTTCGAGCCGGCTGAACCAGACCAGGCAGTCGTGGCGGTTCCCGGCGCCGGACTGAAGGTGCCGATCTGGATCCTCGGGTCGAGCACCTATGGCGCACAGCTCGCGGCGATCCTCGGTTTGCCGTTCGCCTTCGCGTCCCATTTCGCGCCGGCGATGATGATGCAGGCGGTTGCGATCTACCGGGAACGGTTCCAACCATCGGCGCAACTTTCAAGGCCCAACGTCATGCTCGGGGTCACGGTCGTCGCGGCGGAATCGGACGAGGAAGCGCGGTTCCTGTTCTCGTCATTGCAGCAGTCGACATTGAACAACCGGACCGGACGACGGGGCCGGGTACCGCCGCCGGTGGCGGATTTCGACGGGCAGCTCGATCCTTATGCCCGCGCGATCCTCGCCGACAGCCAGGCCTGCGCGATCGTCGGCGCGGCGGACACCATCCGGCGCGGCCTCGACGAATTCATCCGCCAGACCGGCGCCGACGAGCTGATGGTGACGGCGAACATCTTCGACCACGCCAAGCGGAAGCGATCGTTCGAGATCGTGGCGCAAGTGCACGGCGCCATGACGCCAGCCGCGGCGGGTCGCGCGTAGACGACGAAAGCATTAGGAGAGGGTGCATGCGCGTTAGCACGATGATCCGGATCAGTCCCGCTAATCAGTAGCGCATTAGCCCGGAGCGCCGAAGTGGTTGCTTGTTGCTATTCCGTTCCCATGTATCCTCCGATGGGTCACCGGGGAAGAAGCTGAGATTCGAGCGCGCGTAAATGGTCGCATCTCGTCGAGCAGGCATCGCCGCCGATTGGGCTGTTAAACCTGAAGGCGAAATTCACCTGATCCTGGCCTGAAGGATCAGGTGGTGAAAACTGGCGACAAAACCCAGGGTTGTGTAGTCCGCCGGCCCGAACCGGCAATCCTGCGCTATTCTGGCGGAAACCAGGAAGGAAAGTAGGTATGCGCGTCAGTACGATGATCCGGATCGGCGCTGCGGCGAGCCCCGACACCGGGTTGATGGATCGCATCACCGATTTCGCCCGCCAGGCCGAAGCCCGGGGGTTCCCCGGTATCTGGATCGGCGATTCGCTGGGCCGGGGCCGGCCCACCCTTGATTCGCTCCAGGTGCTGACGGCGCTCGCCGCGGTGACGCGGCGGGTCGAGCTCGGGATCAGCGTCTTGCAACTCCCGTTGCGCAACCCGGTCGAGCTCGCCCATCGGGTGCAATCGCTGCAGGCGATGTCGAACAACCGCCTGATCCTCGGGGTCGGCAGCGGCTCGACACGCGACGATTTCGAGCTGCTCGGCTACGATTACGACCACCGCTTCCGCACCTTCAAGAACGACCTCGAAATCATGAATCGCGTGTGGAACGGCGAGCCGGTCAACGGCGGCACGCTGGCGACCTGGCCGGGATGCAAGGGCGGGCCGCCGATCCTGATCGGCGCCTGGCGCAGCCCCCGCTGGATCACATACGCCGCCAAGGAAACCCAGGGCTGGACCCCGTCCGGCCGGTTCAGCAGCTGGGACGATCTCGAACATGGCATGAAGATCTATCGCGAGGCTGGCGGTACTAATGCGGTGCTCGCCAATTGCTCGGTCGACCTGGCCGAGCGCCCTGAATCGGCAGAGCTGGCGAAGCTGGCATCGGTCAATTTCATCTGCCCGCCGGAGGAGGCCGGCCGGCGCATCAAGCAGGTCGAGCAAATGGGCTTCGAGGAGATCCTGATCGGCTCGCAATTCGGCGCGCTCGACGAGATCGAGCGGGTGCGCGATTTTCTCAAGGCGTAATGAAGCGGGCCGATCGGGTCAGGGATCAGCCCAACGCACCGGATTGGCGAAGCGCGGCGACCCCCTCGGGGGAGATGCCGAGCAGATCGCGCAGCACGCTATCGGTGTCGGCGCCAAGGCCGGGGGCGGGGCCGGAAATCCGGCCAAAGCTGGCGCGCCACGGCAGCCCGGGCAGAACGCCGGCGTCATGCCGCTCCCAAAAGCCACGCTCGTGCAGATGATGGCTGTCGACGAGGTCGACAGAACTGGCGAGCGCCGCCGCCGGAATGCCGGCATGCCGCAACTCGTTGGCGGCGGCCACGGCGTCCCGGGGCCGCGCCCAGGCGGAGAGGGCGTCGTCGATCGCTTGTTGCTGCTCCGTCCGCTGGGCAAATCCGAGCGGGGCCAGCGGCGCCAAGCCCGGGACGATTGTACCCAAGCGCTGCCATTCCTCGTCATCGGTGACGGCGAGGCTGATCCAGTGGTCGTCCCCGGCGCAGCGATAGGCGCCGTGCGGGGCATGGCGCTCCGAGCGATTGCCCACCGCAAGCGGCAAGGCTCCGAGCTGCTCGGCTAAGAGAGGCTCGGCCATCGTCCACAGCATCGCCTCGAGCATAGAGAAGTCGATCCGCGCCACCCCGCCGAGGCATCGCCGGTGCCAGAGCGCGGCGGCGGTGACGAAGGCGAGCATCAGGCCGCACATCGGGTCGAGCCACGCCAGCCCGACCCGCGGCGGTATTTCGGGGTGGCGATTGAGCCCGGCGAAACCGGCATAGCACTGCAGCAGCGTGCCGTAGGCCACGGCGCGCGCCTCCGGCCCGGTGCGCCCCAGACCGGAGGCGGAGACGTAGACCAGGTTTGGGTTGATCTCTCGCAACGCATCGGCGCCGAGACCCAGCCGGTCCATGACGCCAGTCGCGAAATTCTCGACCAGCACGTCGGATTTGGCGGCGAGCGCCTGGGCGATTGCGATCGCGTCGGGGTTTTTGAGGTCGAGGACGATGCCGCGTTTTGCCTGGCCGAGGACGGTGTGCAGTTCGGATCCGCGGCCCGGGTCGCCGCGGGGCGCCTCGACCTTGATGATCTCGGCCCCCATCGCCGCGAGATAGCGCGTTGCCGTCGGCCCGGCGATGACCCAGCTGAAATCGAGCACGCGGATCCCGGCGAGCGGCATCGGACCGCTGCCGC
>Ga0137390_10000018_pt1 | contig 97222 bp, 95 predicted proteins | sample 15con2h24AmetaG_FD_104937 | JGI IMG/M metagenome (GOLD analysis project Ga0137390, IMG submission 104937) | Vadose zone soil microbial communities from Angelo Coast Range Reserve, California, USA - 15con2h2.4A metaG | ecosystem: Environmental > Terrestrial > Soil > Vadose zone > Saprolite... | reverse complement strand
CCGCTGTCGTCGAGGACCGCATAGGCGTACCGTCCGACCGCCTGTGAATAGACGTCGTGAAGCGCGGGCGGGAGATCGAGCGTCCAGCTGCCATCCGGCCGCAACACGAGATAATGGGCAACCAACTCGGCCTGCTCGCGCATGGCTTGATCGTGAAGGTCGTTCGCCGCCCATTTGAAGAAATAATAGAGCACCAACGGCATAAAAATCGCAGTGATGACCAACGCGATCACGTGCAGGAAGATGATCCTCGAGAAGATGGATCTGAACGAAATCATGCCGCCTTATCCTCGGAGATGAGGTATCCGACGCCGCGAATGGTGTGGATTTGCACCTTGGCGCCGCGCTCTGACAATTGTTTGCGCAGGCGATGGATGTAGACTTCGACCGCGTTCGAGGCGACGTCGCCGGACAGTCCAAAAATGTGATCCTCGACCAGCTTCTTAGAGACAACGCGATCCTTGCGGCGCATCAGCAGTTCGAGCACCGCCGTCTCGCGCGCCGATAGGACTTGCGGTTTGTCGTCGATGAATGCCTGGCGGCTTTCGGTGTCGAATGCGAGGTTCGCAATTTGAAGCGAGCGTCCGAGCAATTGGCCCGGACGCCGCAACAGCGCTTCCAGGCGGGCCAACAGCTCTTCGAACGCAAACGGCTTGACGAGATAGTCATCGGCGCCGCTGCGCAGTCCGCTGACGCGATCTTGCAAGCCGCCACGGGCGGTGAGCACCAGAACCGGCAGCGGATCCTCGCGCCGCCGTATCTCTCGCAAGACCGAGAGGCCGTCTCCATCGGGTAAGCCGAGGTCGAGAACCATGGCAGCGTAACGGGTTGTCGTTACCGCGGTCTGAGCCTCGGCCGCCGTCGTCAGGACGTCGGTTTCATAGCCTGCTGCTTGCAGACGCTGGGTCAGAAGCTGCGCAAGCTCCTCGTTGTCCTCAACCAGCAAGAGTCTCATGCGCAATCAATCCCAATAAATGTCACGCTGCTTGGGAGAAAAATGTATCACGTAAAACAACTCGATGCATCGCCGCGCATATTCAGGTTCGTGTAAGGCTCGCGTAATGCAGGCGAAAGCTAACCTCTCTAAAGAGAAGACTCGCGGCGACGCGCCGGAGCCAAAAGCACCACGTGCCGTTTTCGCAACACTTCTTTGCGATCGACGCCAAGATTCGCTCGGCAATGCATACGTCAGGTTCGCGTAAGTCAGCTGGCTCACAATCGTCCACCCGAGAGGCGAGTCCATTCGGCTCGACCTCGGCTCTCTTTCTTGGGTGCAAGATGTGGGCTGACCCACAATACCTGACAAGTTGGCGCGACCTTCGCCGCCGCGAGCTTCTGTTCTGGTTTTTTGTGCTCAGTTACGTCCCGGGCATCTTACTCATTATCGTCACCGTAAATGTCTTTGAACACGATTTGCCCGAGCACATAGGCACCTACTTTTCCGGAGCCTGGTTGGCCGGCTTCGCCGCGGCAAGTTTTTATCGTCAGAATTTTCGATGCCCGCGGTGTCACCAGTTTTTCTTTCGTCGATTCATTGTTGTCGACCCACAGTCTCGAAGCTGCGTGAACTGCAATCTGGATCGTTGGAGGGGCGGCTCATGAACGCGATCATTGCCTTTGCGCTGCGCATGCGCGCGCTCATGGTCGCGCTCTTTGTCCTCGTCATGATCGGCGGCGTCACCGCTTTTTTCCGGTTGAACATCGAAGCCTATCCTGACCCGGTGCCACCGCTCGTCGACATCGTCACGCAGAATCCCGGCCAGTCGGCGGAAGAGATCGAGCGTTACATCACCATTCCAATCGAAGTGGGCGTGGCTACCGCCCCCTACCTCAATGCAATGCGCACCATCTCTCTCTTTGGCCTTTCCGACGTCAAGCTGCAATTCACCTACGACCTCACCTATGAGGAGGCCGAACAGAAGGTCCTGAATCGACTAAGTCAGTTGCCTACGCTGCAGAACCAGGCGCAACCGACCATCTCGCCCTGGAGCCCGACCGGCGAAATTTATCGCTATCAGCTCGTCGGGCCACCGGGTTACAGCGTGATGGACCTGAAGACGCTTCAAGATTGGGTCCTTGCGCGTCGATTTCGCGCGGTGCCGGGAGTCATCGACGTCACCGGTTGGGGCGGCAAGACCAAAACATTTGAAATCCAGATCGACCGCGACAAGCTCGTCGCCTTTGGCCTCACGCTTCCGCAGGTTTTGCAAACCTTGAACAACAGCAACATCAATGTAGGCGGCAATACTGTCAACATCGGCCAGCAATCCGCGGTCATCCGCGGCGTCGGACTCATCCGCTCGATGAACGATATCCGGAATACCATGCTGACGGCGGCGAATGGGACTCCGGTCTTTCTCAGCGATATCGCGGAGATCGTCGTTGAAAACAAACCACGCCTTGGCATCGCCGGCCGGGACGAACAGGACGACATCGTTCAGGGCATCGTGCTCATGCGGCGCGGGCAGCAGAGCCTGCCGACGATCCGTCGCGTCGAAGAAGAGGTCGAGAAGATCAATACATCAGGAATTCTCCCGCCGGGCGTGCGTATCGAACGCATTTACGATCGCAGCGATCTCATCAGCCTGACCACCCATACCGTCCTGTTCAACTTGGCGTTCGGCATGATTCTCGTTTTTTTCGTTCAGTGGATCTTTCTGGGAGATTTGCGCAGCGCCCTTATCGTGTCTTCGACTATTCCGTTCGCCCTCTTTTTCGCAATGAGCATCCTGGTGTTGCGGGGAGAATCCGCCAATCTGCTGTCGGTAGGAGCAATCGATTTCGGTCTCATCGTCGACGCGACCGTTATCATGGTGGAAAATATCTTTCGCCACCTCGCGGAGGGGGCGCCCCTCAATGGAGCCGCCGAGACTCCTGCTCCTGCCGGTCTTAGGGGAAAACTCGCAACGATCTTCCGGGCGGCGACCGAGGTCAACCGAGCGATCTTCTTTTCCGCCGCGATCATAATCGTCGGCTTCATTCCGCTGTTCACGCTGAGTGGGGTCGAGGGTCACATATTCAGCCCAATGGCGAAGACCTACGCCTATGCGCTCGCCGGCGCTCTGATCGCGACTTTTACCGTGGTGCCCGCCTTCAGTGCGTACCTGCTCCACGACCGCGTGCGCGAGACCGAGACGATCATCGTCGGCATCTTGCGCCGGATATACACTCCACTGGTCGAGTTCGCGGTTGCACACAGGCTTCTGGCACTCGCTGCAACCGGCCTATTATTCGCCCTCGCGCTGATTTCCGTCCGATTCCTGGGACTGGAATTTCTGCCGCACCTGGAGGAAGGCAACCTCTGGATTCGCGCAACCATGCCGCCCTCGATCTCGCTCGAGGAGGGCAACGATTTCGTCAACCGCATGCGGTTGGTGATCAAGAATTTTCCCGAAGTCGAGACCGTCGTGTCCCAGCAAGGACGCCCCGATGATGGCACGGATGCCACCGGCTTCTTCAACGCCGAATTTTTCGCCCCGCTCAAGCTGGCGAAGGAATGGCGCCGGGGCATGACCAAGGACAAGCTCATCGAGGAGGTCAATGAAGCTCTGGAGGCGAAGTTTCCAGGCGTCAACTTCAACTTCTCACAATACATCCAGGACAATGTCGAGGAGGCCGTATCCGGCGTCAAAGGCGAGAACTCGGTCAAGCTGATCGGCAACGATATTGTCGTGCTGACGGAAACCGCGGAGAAAATCAAAGACGCGATGAGCAAAGTACGCGGTGTGGCCGATCTTGCGGTCTTCACCTCGCTCGGCCAGCCGACGCTGCGCATCGATATCGATCGGAAGGCAGCCGCACGTTATGGGCTGGCGCCCGGTGACATCAATGCTGCGGTTCAGACCGCCGTCGGCGGGCAGGCCGCGGGCGATCTCTATGAGGAGGGAAGCGATCGGCACTTCCCGCTGGTCGTTCGGCTCGCGCCGAAATATCGGCAGAACATAGAGACGATCAGTAGTTTGACGATCGCGGTTCAAGATCCGACCACCAACAAGGTCGCGCAGATTCCCCTCAGCGAGGTGGCGAGCATCAACCTGGTGACCGGCCCGGCGTTCATCTACCGCGAGCAACAGCAGCGCTATATTCCCATCAAATTCAGCGTGCGCGGGCGTGATCTGGGCAGCACGGTGCTCGAGGCGCAGCGAAAGATTGCGCAAGAAGTGCCGCTGCCGCCGGGGTATCGCCTGGAATGGGTCGGCGAATTCGGCAACCTCCAGGACGCGATCAAGCGCCTCAGGGTGATTGTCCCCCTGACTATCGTGCTCATTGGCATACTGCTGTACGTCAACTTCGCCTCTTTGACCGATACCCTCCTGGGCATAACGGTTATCCCCATGGCGATGATCGGCGGCGTCTTCGCGCTCGTGCTCACCGGCACCCCGTTCAGTGTTTCGGCAGCGATCGGCTTTATTGCTTTGTTTGGAATCGCCGTCATGGAAGGCATTATTTTGCTGTCTTACTTCAACCAACTGATCGAAGGCGGCCACGGCCGCGAGACGGCAATCATGCAGGCATGCCAAATACGCTTTCGGCCCGTGATGATGACGTGCATCGCGGCGTGCGTCGGATTGCTTCCGGCCGCGCTCTCAACGGCGATCGGTGCACAGGTTCAACGCCCGCTTGCGCTGGTCGTCGTGGGAGGCATCCTGCTCACGCCCGTTCTCGTCCTCGTCATTTTGCCCGTGCTGATAGACGTGTTTTCGCGACGAACGCGACCGGACGTGGTCGATCAAAGAGCCGCCGCGCCCGCCGAGTAGGCGCTTCCCGCATGTTGCGGGGACGGGGAACTCGCGGTCGCACGGGTCCCGAACGATCGATCTGCCGCCATAACGGCGGCCGTGCCGTTACTCCGCCGGCGCGGGCAGCGCTTGTTGCGCCGCTGGCCGCGCGGCGCGGCGCGAGAACAGCAGGATGAGCACAGGAAGCGTGATGAGAATGACCGCCGGCGCCAGCATCATGCCGCCGACGACCACGACCGCGAGCGGCTTTTGCACTTGCGATCCAATGCCGGTGGATATCGCCGCCGGCAAGAGGCCGACGCCGGCGATCACGCAGGTCATCAGCACCGGCCGCATCTGCAGTTCCCCGGTGCGCAGGATCGCGGCGGTGCGCTCGACGCCGGCAGCGATCAGCTGATTGAACTGCGACAGAATGATGATGCCGTCCATGACCGAAATGCCGAACAGCGCGATGAACCCGATCGCTGCGGAGACGCTGAACGGAATGTGCATCAGGAACAATGCAAAAATGCCCCCGACAACAGCCATCGGGATGACGCTCATGGCCAACAGCGTGTCGATCATCGAGCCGAAATTGATCCAGAGCAGGAGAGCGATCAAAGCGAGCGTGATCGGCACGACGACCTTGAGCCGGCCGATCGCATCCTGCAGGTTACCGAACTCGCCCACCCATTCGATCCGCGAGCCCGCCGGCAATTGCACCTGCTGGGCGATCTTGCGTTGCGCCTCCTCGATCGCGCTGCCGAGATCGCGGTCGCGGACGCTGAACTTGATCGGCAGGTAACGTTCCTGGCCTTCGCGGTAGATGTAGGATGGGCCCGAGACGAGCTTGACGGTGGCGACCTCGTTGAGCGGAATTTGCGTGATGCCGTTCGGTCCCTGGGCGCCGATGCGCAGATTTTGGATCGCTTCCGGATTCTGCCTGAACTGCGGCGCAAGCCGCACCACGATGGGAAAGTGCCGGTCGCTGCCCGGCTCGTAGAGGTCGCCGGCCGCCTCGCCGCCGATGGCCGTTCGGATCGTGGCATTGATGTCCCCGGGAGTAAGCCCATAACGCGCCGCCCGCGCGCGATCGATCTCGATCTGTACCGTAGGCTGGCCGAGCGAGGTGAAGACGGCGAGATCGGTAATGCCGGGCACGGTGGCCAGCACGGACTTGATCTTGTTGGCGGTGTCGGACAGCGCCTGCAGATCGTTGCCGAACAACTTGATGGAATTCTCGCCTTTGACGCCCGACACCGCCTCGGCCACGTTGTCCTGAAGGTATTGCGAGAAGTTGAATTCGACGCCCGGGAAGTCGGTTTCGAGCTTACGCAGAATTTGCGTCGTGAGTGCGTCCTTGTCGAGGCCGGGTCGCCATTGGCTCGCCGGCTTCAGGGGCGCAAAAAATTCCGCGTTGAAAAAGCCGGCGGCATCGGTCCCGTCGTCCGGGCGCCCGTGCTGCGACACGACCGATTCGACCTCCGGAAAGCCGGCGATCACGGCGCGCATCCGATTGACGTAGTTGTTGCCTTCATCGAGCGAGATCGTCGATGGCATCGTCGCCCGGATCCACAGGTTGCCCTCTTCTAGCTTGGGCAGGAATTCGAGCCCGAGCGAGCGGATGGCCAAACCCGCGAGCAACAGCAGCACGATTGCGCCGGCGATGGTCAGCAGCTTGTTCGCGACGGCGAGATGCAGCACCGGCCGATACAAGCGATGCAAGACCCGCACCACCCGCGTTTCGGTCTCGTTGACATGCTCGGGCAACAAGATCGCGCTGATCGCCGGAGTGACGGTAAAGGTCGCGAGCAGCCCTCCGGCCAGGGCGTAGGCATAGGTCTTCGCCATCGGCGCAAAAATGTGCCCTTCGACGCCGCTGAGCGTGAATAGCGGCAGGAAGCCGGCGATGATGATTCCCGCCGCGAACAAGATCGAACGATTGACGTCGGCGGCGGCAAGAAAGATTGTCGAGAGCTTGCCGGAAAGGCCATGCACGGAACTGGGATCGCCGATCGGCGCGGCCGCCGCGCTCAAGCGGCGATAGATACTTTCCACCATGATAACGGTGGCATCGACGATCAGGCCGAAATCGATTGCACCGACGGAAAGGAGGTTGGCCGATTCCCCCCTCGCCACGAGGATGCCGACCGCGAAGAACAGCGCGAACGGTATGGTGGTGGCGACGATCAGCGCGCTGCGCAAATTGCCGAGAAAGATCCATTGCAAGGCGAAGATCAGCAGGATGCCGAACGCCATGTTGTGCAGGACCGTTGTCGTGGTGATGTCGATGAGGTCCTTACGATCGTAGATGCGCTCGATGCGCACCCCCGGCGGCAGAATGTTCGAATTGTTGATCCGCTCGACTTCGCGCTCGACACGTTTGATCGTCGGCATGCTCTGTTCGCCACGGCGCATGAGCACGATGCCCTGAACGATATCGTCGTCTGCGTCCTTGCCGGCGATGCCGAGCCGCGGTTTGTTACTGACTTGAACCGAGGCCACGTCCCGCACCAGGACCGGGTTCCCCCCGCTCTGCGTCAGCATCGTGTTGCTCAGCTCCTCCGCCGTGCGGATGAGCCCGACGCCGCGCACCACCGCCGCCTGCGGGCCGATATTGACGGTGTTGCCGCCGACATTGATGTTGCTGTTATTCAGCGCCTGCAGCAGCTGCGGCAGCGTCAGCCCGTAGGCAATCAGCTTGTTGAAATCGACCTCGAGCTCGAAGGTTTTGGTCTTGCCGCCCCATCCGATGACGTCGATGACCCCCGGCACCGCGCGGAACCGCCGCTGCAGCACCCAGTCCTGCAGCGTCTTGAGATCGAGCACGCTGTAGCCGGGGGGCCCAACGAGCCGATACCGGTAGATTTCGCCAATCGGGCTGACCGGCGAAATCTGCGGCTGTGCGTTGTTGGGCAGGGGTGGCATTTGCGAGAGCCGATTGAGCACCTGCTGCAGGGCCTGCTCGTAGGTGAAGTCGAATGAGAACTGCAGCTTCACGTCCGAGAGGCCGAAGAGGGAGATAGTGCGCATTGCAGTGAGGTGGGGGGCGGTAGCCACGTTCACTTCGATCGGAATGGTGATGTAACGCTCGATCTCTTCCGCCGACAGGCCTGGACTTTGCGTGATCACATCCACCATCGGCGGCGTGGGATCGGGATAGGCCTCGATGTTGAGCTCGCGGAACGCGATGACGCCGGCGAAGAGAACCACCACGAACAGCATCACCATCGGGACGCGTTGCTTGAGCGAAAAGGCGACGATCCCGTTCATGACGTTGCGTTCGGTGTGCAACCGACCTTCTACGTGCCCGCCGCCACGCGATCGATGAAGAGACTGCCCTTGGTGACCACGCGATCGCCGGGCGCAAGACCTTTGAGCACCTCGACCATGCTGCCATTGGTGAGCCCGACCTTGATCCGTCGCAGTTCGATCGCCTTTTCACTGTCTTTGTCGCGCACCACCCAGACGCGGGCAGCGTCGCCCTCGTAAATGATGGCATCGCGCGGGACCGCGACCGCCTTGTCGCTTTCACCGCTGAGAATCTTCACGCTCGCGAACATCTCCGGCTTGAGCAGTCCGGCGTCGTTGTTGATGGTCGCGCGCACCAACAGCCGCCGCGTGGCCGGATCGAGCGCCGCAGCCACGTAGGAAATGGTGGCCGGGAAGGAGCGGTCCGGATAGGCCAGCACGGTGAAATAGATCTGCTGGCCGACGTGCACGATCGGCGCCTCGGTCTCGCGGATAAAGGCCACCACCCACACGGTCGACAAATCGCCGATGATGAAGACCGGGTCGGTCGAGCCGCTGCCGACGTATTGGCCCGGCCCGACCTTGCGTTGCACGATCGTCCCGGCAATCGGGGCCGTGATCAGCGTGGCCGGATCAATCGTGCCTTTCTCCTGGAAGTCGGTGATCTCCTGGTCGGTCTTGCCGAGAATGCGCAGCCGGTTGCGTGTCGCCTCCAGCGCGACCTCGGCGGAGCGCACGTCGTTTTCGGCGGCATCGAGCGCGGCGCGGGCGTTTTGCACCTCTTTGAGCGGCACCGCCTTGCCCTCATAAAGCAAGCGCTGACGCTTATCGATGATCTGCGCCAGGTTTTGCGCCGAACGCGCCTTGTTCAGCGCGGTGGCGGCCGAAATGAAATCGTTCTGCGCCTGCACCATGTCGGCGGCTTGGACCGTGAACAGCGCCTGCCCGACGGTCACGGTATCGCCGGGCTTGACGAACAGCTTGATGACCCTTCCGGCATAGGGGGAAAAGATCGGCGTCGAGCGGTCCTCGTCGACCGCGATCTTGCCTTCGGTGACGTGCTCGGACTGAAACACCCGCTGCTGCACCGGCTCGACCGTCAGCGTCGCCCATTGCGCTGGGGTTGGATAGAACACCCCCGTGACTTTCTTGGACTGGCCGTTGGCATCCGGATCGCGCGCGTCGCTGTTGGTGCGCGACTTGGCCACCCAAATGCCGGCGCCGACGGCGAATACCAAAATCAGGACGAGCAGGACTTGCACGCGAGCGGGCAACGCGCGCGCCCGGGACTGCGGGCGATCGAGATCGCTGGACACTTGGCTTCCAACCTCCGGGGGACGCCGTTCTCGGCTTATGGCCGGCCTATGATATTGATCGGCGTTCCTCTTACCACAATCATACAATGCCTGGGTGAACGGCGCCGACCCACCCAACAATTTTTCCGGGATGCCATCGTGAAGCGGTCGTTGCGCCACGGCAAACGGAAAAGCTTCTGACCCTGAGCATGGTTAAAGCGTTCCTCGGGCTTGACCGTCATCCGTCCGGAATGATCCTTCCGCGACACCCGCTTCGACCGGACCGCGCCGGCGTCGGAGCGATAAGCCTTTCGCCGTGCTGTCCACGTCACAAGCTCCATATGAGCTTGTTGCTACCAATTCGCAACTATGCCTTGTGTGCTGTAAGCTCTGTGTAAGGTGACCCGCGGCCCCCGTTTCTGTCGGCGGCCGCCGGTCATGATCGCCACTCATGACCGGGCCCCACGAATTGGCGCTAAGCCGGCACGCCGAGCGGCGCTTCTCGCATGCCCGAGGTCGCGGTGTCGGGAAATGCCTCTTTCAGCCGAGGATAGACCTCGCGCGCAAAGGCTTTGATCCCGCGCACGGTTTCGTCGTGCTCGAGAAACCCCGCCTGGCCCATGATCAGGAGATGGCCGAAGCCGCCGACGTGGTCGTACATCTGCTTGATCTGGCGGAAGACCTGGTCGGGCGTGCCGGCAAACATGATGCCGGCCTCGATCGCCTTGTCGACGGTCGCGTTCGCTCGGTTCGCCGCATGCTGGTCGACCGCGGCGCCGCGCAGGATTTGCGCGTGCACCGGCGTCGGGACGTAGCCCGGCGGATAGCAAAAGTGCAGCGGCACCTTGTTCGCCGTCATGTACCAGAGCAGCTTCTCGGCGCCGGAGCGCGCCTCGGCCTCGCTCTCGCCGGCATAGACCAGCGCGGCATAGGCGAGCCGGTGGACGGGAACGTCGTGACCGCGGCCGGCCGCGCGCCAGCCCTTGCGGTAGGACTCGTAAATCGCGGGCGTGCCGCGGTATCCGGTCAGGAACGTCGCCTGTACATAGCCCCGCGCGCCCACGCGGCCGGCCCCGCCCGGCGTGGTCGTCGACACCCAGATCGGTGGATGCGGCTGCTGATAGGGGCGCGGCCAAATGTTGATGTTGCGGTGATGGAAGAACTGACCCTCGTGGCTCACCGGTCCGTCGTGACTGGTCCAGGCCTTGATGATGAGGTCGATCGCCTCCCATTGCCGCTCGTTCATGCGAACCGGATTGCTGTTCGCCGGCAGCACCTCATAGGGCACGCCACGCACGAAACCGCATTCGAGCCGGCCTTTTGAGAGCACATCCACCATGGCCATCTCTTCGGCCACACGCACGGGCTGGCGACGGTTGGCGACGGGATTTCCCAGGATCAACAGCCGCGCGGTCTTGGTCAGCCGCGCCAGCGCCGCCAGCACCAGCGGTGCCGCCGGATCGACGCAGGTCGCCGTCTGGTGGTGCTCATTGAGCATGATCTCCACACCCTCGTCTTCGGCCACCAGCCATTCGTCGATGTAGCGGTCGTAAAGCGCGGCGCCCTTCTTCGGATCGTAAATGCGATTGGGTAGCGAGACGCGGATCGATTCGTATTCCTCCGCGGGCGGCAGATAGGGATAGGCATTCTCGCTGAAGTGCCACGCCTTCATGATCTTGCTCCGGACGTCTCGGCCGCTTGCGCAGCTTGCAAGAAATGCAACACTTTCGCCGCGGTCGCGGTCGGCTGCTCCACCTGCGGCAGGTGTCCCGCCTCCGCAATGGTCTCGGTCCGCGCCTGCGGGATGAGCGCCGCATAGCGCTCGAGATACTCGGCGGAGACGATACCGTCGCTCGCCCCGCGCAGAAACAGTGTGGGGACGTTCACCCGGTGCAGCCGATGCTTGAGCTTGGGATTGTGCATGTACGGCTCCCAGGTCAACAAGGCTAGCGTCTCGCGGTTACGGGCGAGGATGTGAAGCTCCTCCTCCGGCATCGACGCCAGGTCGAGCGGGTTCTTCGCGGGATCGTGAAAGCGCAGCTGGTCGAGCTTGTGCTGGGACATCGCGAACACGTCCGGGACGTCGAGCTTGTCGGGCGGGCCGGTCTTGACGCCGACCGGGCCGATCAGCACCAGCCGCTCGAGCCGCTCCGGTACCTTGGTGGCGAGGTCGGCGGCGATCCATCCGCCGATCGACAAGCCGACGATGTCGGTTCGCGTCAAACCCAGGCGATCCATCAATTCCAGATAGATGTGGGCGATGTCGTCCACGCTGTCGAGCCAATCGGGCAGCGACGATTTTCCAAAACCAGGATGCGATGGAGCGACGATGCGCCGCTCGCTCGCGAGCAGATCGATGAAGGGAAGGTCGAGCCCGATGCCGCCGCCGCCGTGCAGATAGAGCATCGGCGCGCCGCGGCCGCGCTCGAATATCTCGAGCTCGACACCCGCGATCGAGATCATGGTTGAGGCTCTCGCCGGTTCGGCAGGCTTGGCGAGGACCGTCACGGCGACTTCCGCTGATAGGGGCCCAGTTCGGCGCTCGCTTTCCGCGCAAACGACATGTCGATCACGTCGCTCGCCTTGATCTGGCCGGTGACCCAGCCTTGCTGAAGGAAGAAGTCGAGGTCCTTCTGCACGCCGGTGGCATTCACCGCGCCGGTCACGTCCACGGCCTGTGAATACATCTCGCGTATGAGGCCGGGATTCATATTGAAGCTCTTCGCCATGATCGCAACGACCTCGTCGGCGCCGACGCCGGCGATCTTTCCGTCCTTGATCGCATCGTTGTAGCTGCGCACGCCACGCAGCCAGGCGCGCATGAACTTTTCGGCCACCTCTTTGCGCTCGGTCGCAAACCTATCGCTGAAGAAGATCACCGAAATCTGCTGGTACGGATAGAACTCGTTGGTGTCCATGAAGCGCACGCCGTATCCGGCGTTGACGGCGACCGTTGCCTGCGGCTCGATCAACAAGGTGCCATCGAGCGCCCTGTTCTGGAGCGCCGCGATCTGCTGCGGGAACGAAAGGTAGACCGGTGTGATGTCCTCGAACTTGATGCCGGCGTACTTCGCCGCCTCGTTGAGCAACGACAGCGACGTCACGCCCTGCGCGGCGAAGCCCATGCGCATGCCCTTGAGGTCTTTGAGGCTCTTGAACCGGCCGCTGTCGACCAGATCCTTGCGCATGAACACGGTCTGATAGAGGTAGCCGGGCTGCGCGTGGCCGCGGTCGGCGACGATGCGAAACTTGATCCCGCGGACGAGCGCGTTCCAGAAGCCGACCGAAAGCGCGCCGCTACCGACGTCGAGCTCGCCGGTACCGAGCGGCGCGATGACTTTCGCACCCGAATCGAGCACGATCAGGTCGACGTCCAAGCCTTCGTCTTTGAAGAAGCCCTTGTCGTAGGCGATGTAAAACGGCGCATCGCTGGCCGATCCGCCGGTTCCGACCGCGACCTTGTCTGCTGCCTGAGTTGCGATCGCAAAGTTCGCCGCCAGCACGCCGGCGAGCGCCGCCCCGATCGGAGATCGCAAGCTCGGCGCCATCGGCGTTCCCCCGTTATTGCTGTTGAGCCAGCAACCTTAGCCGATCGCGCGAAGCGCGGTAAAGCGCGCGCCGTCATGACAACTTAAACAGCGCCTGTGCGTTGCGGTAGCAAATCTTCTCCTTGTCCGCCTTCGCAATGTCGAGCCCGGCGATCACCTTCATGGTCTCGCGGATATAGCTCGCTCCGCCCTGCGCACCAAACGGCGCGTCCGAGGCGAAGAGCACGTGATCGGCACCGAAGAATTCGAGCCCGCAAACCGTTCCGATGCGGCCGCCGCACAGCGCCGTGTCGGCATAAAAATTCCTAAAGCAATCCATCAGCGGCTTCCCCAACATCTTGAGCACGCCGCCATAGTCTTCATCCGAGGTGCGGCTGCCGAGCGTCGCCCAGCCGGTATCGAGGCGCGCGTCGAAGAACGGGATCATCGCGCCGAGGTGATGGATGAGGATTTTCAGATCCGGCAGCCGAGTCGTCACGCCCGAGAAGATCAGCCGGGCCATGGTGCAGCTGGTCTCGTAGGGCCAGCCCAGGATCGCCCAGATCTCGTATTTCGATTTGGTCTCGGCCGGGAAGTCCGGGACATCGGGCGTGCGCGCCGGGTGCAGCAGGACCGGCTTGCCCGACTTGGCCGCGACTTCGAAGATCGGGAAGAAACGCGGCTCGTCGAGGCAGGCACCGTCGACGTTGGTGTGAAGCTGGAGCCCGTTGGCGTTGCCGTGGATGAGGATACGCTCGGCCTCCTTGGCGGCTGCCTCGGGCGCGTTCATGGGCAGCGCGCCTACGTAGCCCGCGAAGCGATCGGGATGTTTCGCGCACAGCTCGGCGAGGCCGTCGTTGGCGATGCGGGCGAATTCGGCTGCCGCTTGCGGGCCGGCCATCGCGTCGAGCGGCGGCAGCCCAAGCGAGAGGATTTCCGCGTAGTCGTCGAACTCATCCATCATGTTGAGGCGCGCGTCGAGATCGTAGATGGTGCGCACGCCTTGGATGCGTTTACCAATGTCCTTCGTACCGCCGGCGGTGCGCGACATCTTCTCGAACAAACGTGGCGGGAAGAAATGGCAGAAGGCGTCGATGTGGCGCATGGGTCCCTCGTGCAAGTGCGTTGACCGCGAGCGTTAGATCACCGCCGTCGCACGCAATTTGGCGATTTCGCCCGCGTCATAGCCGAGCTCGGCGAGAACGGCATCGGTGTGCTCGCCGAGCGCCGGCGCGGGCAAGGCGCGCTCGTCGCGGGCGCCGTCGATGAGCACGGGCCGATGAATGGCGGTGATCTCGCCTTCGGTCGGATGCCGTTGCCGGTAGAACGTGCGCAGATGACGCACCTGCGGATCATCGAGGACGTCCGCGATGCTGTTGACTGGGGCGAACGGCACGTCGTGTTCTTCGAGCATATCGACCCAATGGGCGCGCGGCTTTGTTGCGACGATCTCGGCGAACACGCGGTTGAGCTCGCCGTAGTTGCTGATCCGCAGGTCCCGCGTGGCAAATCGTTCGTCGCGCACGAGATCGGCCCGTTCGAGCGCCGCCGCCATGGCTTCGAAGAACTTCGGCTGCGACGACAGGTGGACGGCGATGAGCTTGCCGTCGCCGCAGCGGAACGCGAAGGATTGCGAGGCGGCGACCCTGGTCAGCCGGTGGCTTTTGATTCCCGCCCGCGTGTAGTTGGCGAACGGATCGGGAATGAAGGCGATGCCGGCTTCCAGCATGTTGACATCGACGCGATGGCCGCGGCCGCTGCGCGCGCGTTCGTACAAAGCGCCGAGGATCCCATAGCAGGCGAACATCCCGGTGGCGTTGTCCGGGATCGTCGGTCCGCTGGATTGCGGATGCTCCGGGTCGAGCTGGAGACTCGCGATGCCGCTCAGTGCCACCGCGACGTTGTCATAGGCCGGCCGGGCGCTGTAGGGCCCCGATGCGCCGAATCCCGTGATCGAGCAATGGATCAGCCTGGGGTTCGCGGCCTCGAGGACATCATCCCCCAATCCAAGCTTCTCCATGATGCCGGGCCGGTAATTCTCGAGCAGCACGTCGGCGCGGGCGACGAGCTTGAGCAGGATCGCTCCGCCCTCGTCCGTGCGCAGGTCGAGTTGAATGCTGCGCTTGCCGCGATTGTAGGCGACGAAATTCGGACTGTATTGCTCGCCGCGAAAGGTCCGGAACGGATCGCCGCCCTGCGGATGCTCGACCTTGATCACCTCCGCGCCGAGGTCGGCGAGCATCATGCCCGCGAGCGGAGCCGTGATCACGGTGCTCAGCTCGACCACGCGCACACCCTTGAGAACGTCGGTCACTGAATTTCACTCCGGATCGTTGCGCGCGCTCAATTTATAGTCTGTCCGCCGTCGACCACGATCGAAGCGCCGTGGACGTAGGAGGCAGCGTCCGAGACCAGGAACGCGGCGACGTCGCCGATCTCCCCGCATTGGGCGAACCGTTGCAGCATGACCTTCTGCAGGACCGGCTTGGGATCGGCTTTACCGCTGTCGAAATACCCTTTAACGCGCGGCGACAGCGTGGGTCCGGGACACAGCGAGTTCACGCGCAAGCCCTTCTCCCCATAGTCGACGGCAAGCTGCCGCGTCAGCGAGACGACGCCGCCCTTGGCCGCGCAATAGACAGGCATGTGCGAGTTGCCAATGTGGGCGAAGGTCGAGGCCACGTTGAGGATCGACGGGTTCTTCGTTTCGAGCAGCAGCGGGATGAAGGCGCGGCACATGTAGAAGATGCTGTCGAGGTCGACCGCGATCAGCTCGTGCCACTTCTGCGTCGAGAGCTCGGCGATGGGCGAGATGAAGTTGTCGCCGGCATTGTTGACCACCGCCTTCGCCCGCCCCCACGTCTGCTTGACGAAGTCCCTCAGCCGCGCGACGTCCGCCTCTTTCGACACGTCGGCGGCGAAGGCCTCGGACTTGGCGCCGCTCTTTTCGAGCGCCGCTTTCACCTCCTCGAGCTTAGCCTGCGTGCGCCCGACCAAGACCGTGGTCGCGCCGAGCTCGGCGAGCGCCTCGGCGGTCGCCCGCCCGATGCCGCCGGCGGCGCCGGTGACGATCACGACCTCGTCGTTGAATCGCAACTTCTGCAGCACCGCTTCCTCCCATTTGGCCGCGTCCCGCCTGCGCGCGCTATTCCGCCGCCTGGGTCTGCAAGCCGGAATATTCCTTGTCGGTCAGCGTCTGCAGGGCCGGCAGCACCTCGCGGGCGAACAGCCTGATGTTCTTCTCCGTGAGATCGCTGGGCAGGGTCGCGAATTGCAGCATCGCCAGAAAATTCTGGAAACCGAGCAGCCGATGACTGTCCACCAGCTGCTTGCGCACGGTGTCCGGGCTGCCGCACAGGATGATGCCCTGCTCGATGAGGGTATCGACGGTGTGTTCCTGTCCCGCGACCGAGCGCTTGTGGCTGAGCATGTTCTTCAACGATTTGGCGCTGAGATAGCCGGGCGGAAACAGCATCTGGAACGGCAGCCGCAAGAATTTATTGAACAGCGTTTCGACATGGCGGCCGGCCTCCGCGCGCGCCTTGGCGTCGGTGTCGGAGACGTAGACCGGCGCCGACCAGCCGATCCGGTCCGAGTTCGCTGTATAGCCGTGCAAGCGCTGCGCCGCCTCGCGGTAATAATTCAGATACCGCACCACCGACTGGATCGGGCTGTAGGCCTGCAGATAGACGTATTTGCGCGAGGGATGCGCAGCCCATTCGATCGTCTCGGTCGAGCCGGTGGAGGGCGCCCAGATCGGCGGGTGCGGCTGCTGATAGGGACGCGGCCACACGTTCACATATTCGAAATGATAATACGTGCCTTCGAAGGCGAACGGTCCGGGGCGCGTCCAGCTTTGCACCACGAGATCGTGCGCTTCCTGGAAGCGCGCGTGCGAGAACGCCGGATTGGAGCCCATCGAATAGTATTCGGCGCCGATGCCGCGCACCATGCCGGTGATCAGCCGCCCGCCCGTGATGCAGTCGAGCATGGCGTGCTCCTCGGCGAGCGTGAGCGGATGCTCGCGCAGGCAGAAGGCGTTGCCGAGAATCGCGATCTTCGCGTTCTTGGTCCGGCGCGAGAGCGCGGCCGCCATCACCACCGGCGAGGGCATCAGCCCATAGGCGTTCTGGTGATGCTCGTTGACCGATATGCCGTCAAAGCCGAGCTCGGCGGCGAGCTCGAGCTCGTCGAGATAGCGGTTGTAGAGCTCGTGCCCTTTCTTCGGATCGAAATAGCTGTTCGGTAGGACCACCCAGGCGGCGCGATACTTGTCGGTGAAGTTCATGTCCAGATAGGCATAGGGCATGAGATGAAACATGAAGACTTTCATCGCGCCGGCTCCCGCACGCGTTCCTCACCGCGGACGATTGTACGTGGCTCGGGATGTTTTACCAGCGTCGCGCCGACCTTCGCTTTCGCCGTCCCGACGCGCGCGGGAAAGTGGATTCGCATTCGAGTTGCAACGGCTCGCGGACCGGCTTTGCAAGCGAAACCATTTTTGCGAGGCACCTTGCTGGCCCAACCGCCGACCCGTTAGCATCGAAATGGTTATGGCACGCTCACTCACCCCCACCGCCGTTCAGGGACAAGACGCCGGGACGGTCCAGTCCCCGAACGCGCGGCCCGATCGCTTGCGCGACGTGGAGCACCTCGAGGAGGTGATGACCACGCCGGCGGCGGCGTTGATCGCCGCGTTGCAAGAGCTTCCCGGCGACATCATCATCCTCGGCGTGGGCGGAAAGATCGGACCGACGCTCGCCCGCCTCGCCAAACGCGCGGCGCCGGGCAAACGCGTGGTCGGCGTTGCCCGTTTCAGCGAGAAGGGCGTGCGCGAGAAGCTCGCCGGCTGGGCGATCGAATGCGTCGAGGCGGACCTACTCGAACGCAAGCAGATCGATGCGCTGCCGAAGCTTCCCAACGTCGTGTTCATGGCGGGCCGCAAGTTCGGCTCGTCCGGCCACGAGGACCTGACCTGGGCGATGAACGCGCACGTGCCGGCGCTGGTCGCCGAGGCCTTCGCGGGCTCGCGCATCGTCGCCTATTCGACCGGCTGCGTTTACCCCTACGTCAACATGCATCACGGCGGCGCGACCGAGACGACGCCGACTACGCCGCCGCCCGGCGTTTATGCCAATTCCTGCGTCGCGCGCGAGGCCATGTTCCAATATTTTTCGCGCACGCGCGGAACGCCCGGCCGCATCATCCGCCTCAACTACGCGATCGACATGCGCTACGGCGTGTTGCACGACGTGGCCGCGCGCGTGCTCGCCGGAACGCCGATCGATCTCACTACCGGCCACGTCAACGTGATCTGGCAAGGCGACGCCAATGCCATGGTGCTGCGCGCGCTCGGTCATTGCACCGTGCCTTCGAGCCCGCTCAACGTCAGCGGGCCGGAGACGGTGAGCATCCGCTCCCTGGCGCAAGCCTTTGGGCAGCGCCTGGGCAAACCGCCGGTCTTCACCGGCGCCGAGGCCGCCGAGGCTTGGCTCGTCAATACCGCCGAGGCGACGCGCCTGTTCGGTTATCCGAGCGTTCCGCTCGGCAGGCTCGTCGATTGGACCGCCGACTGGGTTGCGCGCGGCATGCCGAGCCTCGGCAAGGACACCCATTACGATACCCGCCATGGCGACTTCTGAGCCGCGGCTTACCGTCAAACAGTCGCTGACGCCGTCGGAATTGGACGACGTGGGCGCGCTCGTACGCGAAGCCCGCTGGAACCAGATTGCCGCCGACTGGCGCATCTTCATCGAATTCGGCCGCCTCTATGCCATCCACGGCGACGCGGGCCGCGTCATCGCCACCACCGCGACGCTGCCTTATGGCGGACGCTTCGCCTGGATCAGCATGGTGCTGGTCGCCGGCGAATATCGCCGCCGCGGCCTGGCGACGGCGTTGTTGCGGCGCGCGATGGCGGACTTGGCGGCCGCCAAGCTCGTGCCCGTGCTCGACGCCACACCCGACGGCCGCGCCGTCTATCGCAGGCTCGGCTTCGAAGACTCATGGGGCTTCCAGCGGCTGATCCGCCGTGAGCCCCAACGCGCCGCCGGGAACGTGACCGCGCCCGCGAGCGTGACCGTGCGACCGATCGCCGACGCGGATTGGCCGGCGCTGTGCGCCTACGATACCGCAGCCTTCGGCGCCGAACGCAGCGCCGTGCTCGCAGGCCTGCGCGGGCGGCTCCCCGCGGCAGAGCTCGTCGCCGTGCGCGCAGACCGTATCGTCGGCTTCCTGCTCGGCCGCGACGGTGGGTTGGCCGCGCAGATCGGCCCGCTGATCGCGGACGACGATGCGATCGCCGGCGCGCTCGTGGCGCGCGCGCTCGATGGCATCGAAGGTCCGCTGTTCGTCGACTTCGCCGACAGCAAAAGCGAGCTCCGCAGCATCCTCGATGCGCGCGGCTTCACCGCGGCGCGGCCGTTCACGCGCATGCTTCACGGGTCGTCGGCGCGCTTCGACGACGCCGCGCGCACCTTCGCGGTCGTCGGGCCGGAATTCGGGTAGTCGCGAGCTTGCTACTATCTCTTCCGTTCATTCCCGCGTAAGCGGGAATCCAGAGGCGCGCTTGCTTGCGATTTGTGATCTGGGGTCCCCGATTTCGCGGGGACGAACTGATGTTCACAGATTCCGCGACCACGCCTCGCTCGCAGGTCTTCGCTCGCGCTTCGCGCTTGCTCGTCCAGGATACGAGCTCTCAATAAAGCTTCGGCGGGTTGATGGGCGGCATTTTCACGTTCTTGTCGAGAAACTCGTTGGTGTAAGCACTCTTGATGTCGTAGGGCTTTTCCATCTTCAGATATTCATCGACCAGCTTGTAGTCCTCGGCCATGCGCTTGTCGTCGTGCCAGCCGAGCGCCACCGTGCGCGAGGTCTCGTCGTTCATCAGAATGGTGACGAGATGCCAATTGTCGAGCTCGTTCTGGTAGAGCAGCGCGCCGTTGGCCTCAACCAGCGCCTGGACGCAGGGCTCGGGCGTCTTGGCGCAGTCCGCGAACGCCTTCTGCGCGATCTTCACGAACTTGTCGGCCTTGTCGTGGTTGGCCTTGAGCCAAGCGCCGTTCGCGATGATGGAGTTGCCATAGAGATTCACGCCGGCGTCCTTCCAGGCGAGAAAGCCCATGTCGCTTCCAAGCTCACGCGCGAACACGTGGTGAAGATTGAAGAACGACGTGGTCGCGTCGATGGTCCTGGCTTTGAGCGCGCCGAGCTTGGCGTTGGCGTCGATGTTGACCCACGTCACCGAGTTCGGATCGACGCCGACCTTCTTGGCCAGCGCCGGCCACATGGTGCGGGCGCCGTCGCCCGCGGGATTGCCGATCTTCTTGCCGGCGAGATCGTTGACACTGCGGATGCCGGAGCTCTTGAGCCAATAAAGTCCCTGCGGCGAATTGGCGTAGACGTTCATCACGCCCACGGCATCGACGCCCTTGCCGCGGAAGAGGAGCACGCCCGCCATGTCGGAGAGGCCGAGCTGGGATTGACCGGCGCCCACCTTCTGCGCCGAGGCTGCCGAGCCGCGCCCGGTCTCGAAGTCGACGTCGAGGCCGGCTTGTTTGTAGAGGCCCATCTTCTGGGCATAGAAATACGGCGCATGATCTCCGCCGGCGACCCAGTTCAGCGTGAAGGTGATCTTCTGCGCGGAGGCTTGCGATGCGCCAAGCGCAACGAGCGTCGCGAGCGCGGCTTTCGCGATGATCTTCATACCGGACTCCAAACATCGGGCTTAAGGATTGGCGCGTCGTTCTCCACGCGCGGCGATGTTATAACGTCGATGTCATTCGCAATGCAATCGGGGCACGCGAGAGAGACGAGTTCATGACGTCGCACTGGCAGGATTGGCCGCCGCAAGTGCTCGCCGCGTTGCGCAAGGGCGTGGTGATCCCGGCGCATCCGCTCGCGCTCAACGCCGAGCGCAAGCTCGACACCCGCCGCCAGCGCGCGCTCACCCGCTACTACCTAGACTCTGGCGCCGGTGGCCTCGCGGTCGGCGTCCACACCACCCAGTTCGCGATCCGCGAGGCCGCCCTGTTCGAGCCGGTGCTGGAACTCGCCATGCGCAGCGCCGCCGAATGGACGCGCGAGCCCAAAATCATGATCGCGGGGCTCGTCGGCCGCACCGCGCAGGCGGTCAAGGAGGCGGAGGTCGCGCGCGGGCTCGGCTATCACGCCGGACTCCTTTCGCTCGCCGCGCTCAAGGGCGCGAGCGAAGACGAGTTGATCGCGCACGCACAGACGGTCGCGCGCGAAATTCCCCTCGTCGGCTTTTACCTGCAGCCCGCCGTCGGCGGTCTCGTGCTGCCGGTGTCGTTCTGGCGGCGGTTCGCAGCGATCGAGAACGTGGTCGCCATCAAGGTCGCGCCGTTCAATCGTTACCGCACCCTCGACGTCGTGCGCGGCGTCGTGGAGGCGGACGCCGCCGACCGCGTCACGCTCTATACCGGAAACGACGATCACATCATCCTCGACCTCGTCACCCCCTTCACCGTGGTGGCGAATGGCCGCGAGCGCACCGTACGCATCAAGGGCGGGCTGCTCGGCCATTGGAGCGTGTGGGCCAAGCGGGCGGTCGAGCTGTTGGAGCGCATCCACGCGGCGGTCGCCAAGAACGAGGTATCCGCTGAACTCTTGGCACTCGACGCCCAGGTGACCGATTGCAACGCGGCGATCTTCGACGCGGCCAACGACTTCCATGGCGTGATCGCCGGCTGCCACGAAATCCTGCGCCGGCAAGGACTGCTCGAAGGCATCTGGTGTCTCGACCCGAGCGAGACGCTGGGAAGCGGACAGAAGCAGGAGATCGACCGCGTCTGCGCGGCCTATCCCCACCTCAACGACGATGCCTTTGTGCGCGCGAACTTGCAGCGCTGGTTGTCCTGAGTCTGGCCGCCAAAACTGAAGGCCGTCATTGCCGGGCTTGACCCGGCAATCCATCGAATCTTCGGAAAAAGCTTATCGCGAAGAAGATGGATGCGCGGGTCAAGCCCGCGCATGACGCGTTCGACAAGCTCTTTAAACTCCGCCCACCCGCTTTCGCGGGGACGAACGGATATCATCCGCGTCACACGTGCGGATATCATCCGCGTCAACTGGCCCCGAGCATCTGCTTGCCCTACGATGCCGGCGAAGGTCTGACGCGAGGGAGGAGGCGTTGGCAGGACATCCACAAGCGCTGCAGCGTTATGCGCTGGCGGTGGCGAGCCATCTCGGGCTGATCGCGGCCTGGTATCTCTTCGTCAAGCTCGGCGAGGTGCCGAAATTCGTCATGCCCTCGCCCTACGACACGGTTCACGCGCTGCTGGTGCCCAACTATCGCTGGCCCGAAAACATCGCGGTGACGACCATCGAGATCTTCGGCGGCTATATTCTCGCCGTCGTCTTCGGCATCGGCACGGCGCTCCTTTTCTCCTGGTTTCGCTGGCTGGAAATGGCGGTGATGCCGCTGCTGGTGAGCCTGAACATGATCCCCAAGGTCGCGCTCGGGCCGCTCATCATCGTGTGGTTCAAATACGGCATCGGACCGAACGCCATGATGGCGTTCGCCATCTGCTTCTTTCCGATCGTGCTCACCACCGCGCGCGGCTTGCGCGAAGTCGAGCCGGATCTGCTCGATCTCGTGCACACGCTGCGCGGCTCGCGCTGGCAGCTATTCACCAAGATTCAGCTTCCGGGCGCGCTGCCTTACGTCTTCTCCGGCATGAAGGTCGCCGCGATTCTGGCGGTCGCCGGCGCCATCGTCGGCGAGTTCCTCGGCTCCGACCGCGGCCTCGGCTACCTCATGCTGCAGGTGCAAGTCACGCTCGACACCGCCGCCATGTTCATGGCGGTGATCCTGATCACGCTCATCGGCGTGGTGCTCTACGGCATGGTGCTCGCGCTCGAGCGCATGCTGGTGGTGCGCGACGCGCGGCTCGCGTGAGGCGCCGGCGCGCCCATGGGCGAACCGTTCATCCACCTCGCCGCCGTGCAAAAGGTCTACCGCACGCGGGGAACGGATTTTCTCGCCATCTCCGAGGCGACGTTCGACGTGGAGGCGGGCGAGCTCGTCTCGCTGGTCGGGCCGTCGGGCTGCGGCAAGACCACGCTGCTCAAGATTCTCGCGGGCCTGCACCCGATCGACTCCGGCAAGCTGACGATCGGCTCGAGGACGCAGCCGTTCGATCCCTCGCGCGACATCGGCATGGTGTTCCAACAGCCGCTGCTGCTCAAGTGGCGGCGCGTGATCGACAACGTGCTCCTGCCAGCGGAAATCCTCGGCCTGCCCTTGGCCGCAAGCCGCGCCCGCGCCCGCGACCTGCTCGCGCTCGTCGGGCTCAAGGGCAAGGAAGAGCAATATCCCTACGAGCTCTCCGGCGGCATGCAGCAGCGCGCGGCGATCGCGCGCGCGCTCATTCACGATCCCAAGCTGATCCTCATGGACGAGCCGTTCGGCGCGCTCGACGCGCTCACGCGCGAGAAGATGAACCTCGAGCTCTTGCGCATCTGGGAGGAGGCAAAGAAGACCATCGTGTTCGTCACCCACGGCATCACCGAGGCGGTGTTTCTCGGCACCCGCGTCATCGTGCTCACCGCAGGCCCGGCGCGCATGGCCGACAATTTCCGCGTCGAGCTGCCGCATCCACGCACGCTCGAGATGAAGACCAACGAGGCCTTCGGCGAGTATACGAGGCGCATCTACCGGCTGCTGGGGATGGAGTAATGCCAAGTCCGCCTGATTGCCCGAGCCTCAAATTGTTGCCGTCGTCTCCGCGAAAGCGGAGACCCATATTCCAGAGGCGGTGACTATGGGTCCCCGCTTTCGCGGGGACGACGGTTGCACGAGCTGATCAACCGTATAATGCATGACACAGCGCGGGGCGACGTGGAGCACGAATAAAAGGCAACACAGAAATGGCGCAACAACGGCTCGGCATCATCATGAACGGCGTCACCGGCCGCATGGGCATGAACCAGCATTTGATCCGCTCGATTCTCGCTATCCGCGCGCAGGGCGGCGTCGCGCTCAAGAACGGCGACCGGGTGATGCCCGACCCGATCCTGGTCGGCCGCAACGAAGCAAGACTGGCGCAACTGGCGAAGGCGCACGGGCTCACGCGCTGGACCAGCAACCTCAATGCCGCGCTCAAGAACCGCGAGGATACGCTCTTCTTCGACGCCGCCACGACCAAGCTGCGCGCCCAGCTGTTGCGCAAGGCGATCGCGGCCGGCAAGGATATTTATTGCGAGAAGCCGATCGCGGAGACGCTCGAAGATGCCGTCGACGTGGCGCGCGCGGCCAAAGAAGCCGGCGTCAAGCACGGCGTGGTGCAGGACAAGCTCTTTCTTCCCGGCCTGCTCAAGCTCAAGATGCTGATCGACTCCGGTTTCTTCGGGCGCATCCTCGCGGTCCGCGGCGAGTTCGGCTATTGGGTGTTCGAGGGCGATTGGCAGCCGGCGCAGCGGCCGTCATGGAATTACCGCAAGAAGGACGGCGGCGGCATCATCCTCGACATGCTCTGCCATTGGCGCTACGTGCTCGACAATCTCTTCGGCGAAGTGAAAAGCGTGTCCTGCCTCGGCGCCACCCACATCCCCAAGCGCTGGGACGAGAACGGCAAGCCCTACAAGGCCGACGTGGACGACGCCGCCTACGCCACCTTCCAGCTCGCCAACGGCGTCGTCGCCCACATCAACAGCTCCTGGTGCACGCGCGTGCGGCGCGACGATCTCGTCACCTTCCACGTCGACGGCACCTTGGGCTCGGCGATCGCCGGCCTGCAGAAGTGCTGGAGCCAGGCGCGGGTGAACACGCCGCGGCCGGTGTGGAACCCCGACGTCCCGCAGCCGATCAAATTCTTCGAGACCTGGAGCGAGGTGCCGGGCGATAATTACGACAACGGCTTCAAGGCCGAATGGGAGATCTTCATCCGCCATCTCTTCGAGGGCGCGCCGTTCAAATGGACGCTCGTCGAAGGCGCCAAGGGCGTGCAGCTCGCCGAGGCCGGGCTGAGGAGCTGGAAGGAGCGGCGCTGGATCGACATCCCGGCGTTGGAGGTCTAATACGAAACCAGATTGATCAGCTCACACAACTGCTGTCCCCGCGTAAGCATATGGTCGCTAGACTAGGTCGTCATTGCCGGGCATAGCGCGTTGAAGACGCGCGTAAACGCGCTTATGACCCGACAATCCATCCATCTTCAAAAACTTCTTGCGAAGAAGATGGATGCGCGGGTCAAGCCCGCGCATGACCCGCTGGACAAGCGGAGACGACGGCAACAAAGGGACGCAGTTCGCCAATCGCAAGAGGTAAACGTGCCCACGCTCAATCTTCCCGTCGCCGGCGGCAAGCTGAAGCCCTACACCACCAAGCCGCCGCGGCACTTTCCCGCGGCCAAGCCGCCGTTCAACCGCATCGCCTACGCCGCCGCGCACGTGGTCGCCGATCCCAAGGCGGACAGCGATCCCTGGCTCGACGCCGCCATTGATTGGGAGCGCACCGTCGCGTTCCGCCGCCATCTGTGGTCGCTCGGGCTCGGTGTCGCCGAGGCCATGGACACCGCCCAGCGCGGCATGGGCATCGACTGGCCGACCTCGCTCGAATTGATCCGCCGCAGCCTCGAGGCGGCGCGGGATTTTCCCGGCGCGCTCATCGGCTGCGGCGCCGGCACCGATCACCTCGACGCGCGCAACGGCGTCACCATCGACGACGTCATCCGCGCCTACGAGGAGCAATGCGCGGCGATCGAGAAGCTTAACGGGCGCATCGTGCTGATGGCGAGCCGCGCGCTGGTGAAGGCGGCGCGCACGGGTGACGACTACGCCAAGGTCTACGGCCGCATCCTCGGCCAGGTGAAGGAGCCGGTGATCATCCATTGGCTCGGCGAGATGTTCGATCCCGCGCTCGCGGGCTATTGGGGGCACAAGGATCATCACAAGGCGATGGACGTCGCCGTCGACGTGATCGCCGCCCATCCCGACAAGGTCGACGGCGTGAAGGTCTCGCTGCTCGACAAAGACAAGGAGATCGCCATGCGGCGCCGCCTGCCGCAGGGCGTGCGCATGTATACCGGCGACGACTTCAACTACGCCGAGCTCATCGCCGGCGACGCGCGCGGCTATTCCGACGCGCTGCTCGGCATTTTCGACGCGATCGCGCCGGCGGCCGCCGCCGCGCTCGGCGCGCTGACCCGCGGCGACGCCAAAACCTTCCACGACATCCTGGCGCCGACGGTGCCGCTCTCGCGCCACGTCTTCAAGGCGCCCACGCGCTTCTACAAGACCGGCGTGGTGTTCATGGCGTATCTCAACGGCCTGCAGGATCATTTCACTATGGTCGGCGGCCAGGAGAGCGCGCGCTCGACGCTGCATCTCGCCGAGCTGTTCCGCCTCGCCGACGCCGCCGGCCTCATCGCCGATCCCGACCGCGCGGCGCGGCGCATGCGCGCCGTGCTGGCGACGCGCGGCGTGGAGGCGTGATGCGCGCTCCGGCTGATCGGCTCAGCGCCGCATTGTGCGCCGTCGTCCCCACACACGCGTTGTATGCGGTCGTCCCCGCGAAAGCGGGGACCCATATTCCAGAGCCGGTGGTTATGGGTCCCCAGCATAAGCGCGTTTACGCGCGTCTTCGACGCGCTATGCGCGGGGACGACAGCGTTGATCAGGCGGATTTGGCGTGATGCGCGACCTCTCGCACGATCGCACGCTGCTCTCGATCAACTCGATGACGGTGAAGGCGTGGTCGTTGGGGCAGCTGATCGAGGGCTGCGCCCGCGCCGGCATCTCCGCGATCTCGCCTTGGCGCGACATCGTGCAAGCGTGCGGCCCCGAGCGCGCGGGCAAGCTCATCCGCGCCCACGGCATGACCGTCACCGGGCTCTGCCGCGGCGGCATGTTCCCCGCCACCGACGAAGCGGGACGCCGCGCCGCGCTCGACGACAACCGCCGCGCCGTCGACGAAGCGGCCGCGATCGGCGCGCAGTGCCTCGTGCTCGTGGTTGGCGCCCTGCCGAAAGGCTCGCGCGACCTTAACGGCGCGCGCATGCAGGTGCGCGAGGCGTTGCATGCGCTTCTGCCTTACGCGCGGCAGGCGCGCGTGCCGCTCGCGATCGAGCCGCTGCATCCCATGTACGCCGCCGACCGCGCCTGCGTGAACACGCTCGCGCAGGCGAACGACCTCTGCGACGAATTGGGCGAGGGCGCCGGCGTCGCGGTCGACACCTACCACGTCTGGTGGGACCCCGATCTTAAGCGCGAGATCGCGCGCGCCGGAGAAAAAATCCTCGCCTACCACGTCAATGACTGGCTCCTTCCGACCAACGATCTGCTGCTCGACCGCGGCATGATGGGCGACGGCGTCATCGACCTGCGCGCGATCCGCGCCATGGTGGAAGCGGCCGGCTACCGCGGCCACTGCGAGGTCGAGATTCTCTCCGCCAACAATTGGTGGAAGCGCGATCCCGACGAGGTCGTTCGCATCTGCATCGAACGCCACCAGACGGTGGTGTGATGAAGAGTGCCATGCCCTGCTCTAACCGTAAGAGACTTGAGTCATGCGCGGGCAGAAGCGCGTCGAAGACGCGCGTGAACGCGCTTATGACCCGCGCATCCATCTTCTTGGCAAGAAGTGTTACGAAAATGGATGGATTGCCGGGTCAAGCCCGGCAATGACGATTGAGTCGCGCGCATCCCATGACCACCTACGACGCGATCATTCTCGGCGCCGGGCATAACGGACTCATCCTGCAGGCCTATCTCGGCAAGGCCGGCTTGAAGACGCTTGCGATCGAGCGCCGCGCGGTCGCAGGCGGCGGCTTGAGCACGCTCGAAGACGCGCGCGGCTTCCTGCACAACACCCACGCCTTCTTCCTGCGCGCCATCAGCGCGATGCCCTGGTACGCCGACCTCGAGCTCGAGCGTCATGGCGCGCGCCTGATCGAGCCCGAGCTCAACGTCGCGCTCGTTACTAGCGACGGCCGCGCGCTCGAATGGTGGACCGATATCGAGCGGACCATCGCGTCGTTCGCCGATTTCAGCCAGCGCGATGCGCAGACGCTGCGCCGCTGGCACGACGAGTTCGTGCCCATCGTGACGCAGATCCTCGCGTTGGAGGCGCGTTCGCCGCCGCTGCCGCCCGCGGAGCGGCGCGCGCTGCTTTCGCGCACCAGCGCCGGCCGGCGGCTCCTCGCCGTGAGCGCGCTCTCGCCGCTCGAATTCGTCGAGCGGGAGTTCGAGCATCCCACCATCAAGGCGGGCCTCCTTTTCTTCAACGGGTTGCGCGAGGTCGACCTGCGCCTGCCCGGCTTCGGCCATCACATCGCCGCGCTGCTGGCGAGCCCGGCCAAGGCGCAGATGTCGCGCGGCGGCTCGGCGGCGCTCGCGCGCGCGCTCGAGGCCGCGGTGCGCGCGACCGGCGGCGACATCGCCCTTGCGACCGAGCCCAAGCGGATCGTGGTCGAAGGCGGCCGCGCGGCCGGCATCGAAACCGCCGACGGCGACTTGATCCGCGCGCGCTACCTCGTCGCCTCCTCGCTCAATCCGCAGCAGACCTTCCTCGATCTCCTCGACGCGGCGCTCGTCCCGCGCGAGATGCGCGAACGCGCGCAGCGCTTCCAGTACAATCTGCTGGCGCCGTTGTTTGCGCTCCACCTTGATCTGGCCGAGCCGCCGCGCTACCGCGCGAGCGCCGCGCGCGGCGAGCTCGCGCGCGCGTTCATGGTGATCCTCGGGCTCGATCACGTCGACCAGTTCGGCGACATCGTGCGCCATCACGAGGCCGGCACCATTCCGCCGCCGGTGATGTGGGGCGCCTGCCCCACGCTGTTCGATCCGAGCCAGGCGCCGGAAGGCCGCCATACCGCGTTCATGTGGGAGAAGCTCCCCTACCGCGTGCACGGCGATGCGTGGAATTGGCAGCGCCTGCGCGACGCGCACGGCCGCGCCATGCTCAAGCTCTGGCAGCAGCACGCGCCCAACCTTGCCGACGCGGTCATCGATTCGTTCACGCGCACGCCGCTCGACATCGCGCGCGATCTCCCCAACATGCGCGACGGCGATCTCCTCGTCGGCGCGTTCGCCAACGATCAGGTCGGCTATCACCGCCCGTTCGCGGGCGCCGGCAGCTACCGCACGCATTTGGGAGGGCTTTATCTCTGCGGCGCGAGCAGCCATCCCGGCGGCAACATCACCGGCCTTCCCGCCTACAACGCGGCGCAGGTGATCCTCGCCGACCTCGGCGTTGCCGCCGACTGGATGCCGGCGCCGATCGCCGCGCAGCTCGCGGCGGTGTAGGACGGCATTGATTGTCCCGAATCCAGATGATCAGCACATAAAGTGGCAAACAACTGTCGTCCCCGCGAAAGCGGGGACCCATAACCACCGGCTCTGGAATATGGGTCCCCGCTTTCGCGGGGACGACAGCAATAAGTTCGCTGCTAAAATGGCGCAGGCGAGAGCGAGAGGACGCAGAGCGTGATGGGCGAGACGGTGGCCGCGATCGTGGAGGCGCATCGCTCGGGCGCGGCGAGCCCCGAAGCAACGGTCGCGCGCACCTACGCGCGCATCCGCGCGCACGACGATCCCGCGATCTTCATCGCGCTGCGCGCGGAGGCCGACGCCCTCGCCGAGGCCAAGGCGCTCGCCGCCGAACGCGACCACTCCCTCGCCGATCACGCGCTCGCCGATCGCCCCCTTTTCGGCGTGCCGGTCGCAATCAAGGACAACATCGACGTCGCCGGGCTGCCGACGACCGCCGCCTGCCCCGCCTTCGCCTACACGCCGAAGGCGGACGCGACCTGCGTTGCGGGCCTCAAGCGCGCCGGCGCCATCGTCATCGGCAAGACCAACCTCGATCAGTTCGCGACCGGATTGGTGGGCGTGCGCACGCCCTACGGCATTCCGCGCAACCTGTTCGATCCGGCACTGATCCCGGGCGGATCGAGCTCGGGCTCGGCGATCGCGGTCGCCGCCGGCCTCGTGCCGCTCGCGCTCGGCACCGACACCGCGGGCTCCGGCCGCGTGCCGGCGGGCTTGAGCAACATCGTGGGCTTGAAGCCGAGCCTCGGGCTCGTGTCGACCGCAGGCGTGGTGCCGGCCTGCCGCACGCTCGATTGCGTCTCCGTGCTCGCGCTCACCGTGGACGACGCGTTCGCCGCGCTCGCCGCCATCGCCGGCCCCGATGCCGCCGATGCGTATTCGCGCCCGCGCCGGCTGGGCGCGCTCGGCGCGCTGCCGCGCGGGTTGCGCCTCGGCGTGCCCATGCCGGGGCAGCGTCTGTTCTTCGGCGATCAAGCGTCGGCCGCGGCCTACGACGCGGCGCTCGCGCGCCTCGCGCGGCTCGGCGCCGTGCTCGTCGAGTTCGACATCGAGCCGTTCTATCAAGTCGCGCGCCTCCTCTACGAGGGACCGTGGGTCGCCGAGCGCTACCTCGCCACGCGCGCGCTGATCGCGTCGGCGCCGCAAGCCATGCATCCGGTGACGCGGCAGATCATCCTTGCCGGCACGCATCGGAGCGCGGCCGATACGTTCGCGGCGTTCTACGAGCTCGAGGAGCTGCGCCGCGTGCGCGACCACGTCTTCCATTCGATCGACGCCATGGCGCTGCCGACGGTGCCCACGGTCTACACCGTCGAGCAGGTGCTCGCGGATCCGATTGCGCTCAACAGCCGGCTCGGCACCTACACCAATTTCGTGAACCTGCTCGACCTCTGCGCGCTCGCCGTGCCGGCGGCGATGCGCGCGGACGGCAAGCCCTTCGGCGTCACGCTCATCGCGCCCGCTGGCTGCGACGCCGCGCTCGCCTCGATCGGCCGCGCGTTCCACGCCGACACCGCGCTGCCGCTCGGCGCCACTGGCACGGCGCAGCCGCCGCTCGCCGCGATCGCGCCGCGTGCCGCCGACGGCGAGATCGCTTTCGCCGTCGTGGGCGCGCATCTCTCCGGCATGCCGCTCAACCGCGAGCTCACCGCATCCGGCGCGCGCTTTCTCGAGGAGAGCGCGACGGCTAAGGACTATCGCTTGTTCCTGTTGCCCGGCGCGCCGGCGAAGCCGGGCCTGCTGCGGGTCGATGGCGGCGGCGCCGCCATCGCGGTCGAGATCTGGGCGATGCCGGCGGACGCCTTCGGCCGCTTCGTCGCGACCGTGCCGCCGCCGCTCGCGATCGGCACGCTCACCCTCGCCGACGGCCGCAACGTCAAGGGCTTTCTGGTCGAGGCCGCGGCGACGGCTGGCGCGCGCGACATCTCCGCCTTCGGCGGCTGGCGCGCGTTCATGGCGCAGGCGAAGGCGAGCGCTTAGCGCGCGTCCGGCTTGCTAGCGGCTGACGGTCGCTGTCCTTGAGCCGTCATGCGCGGGCAGAAGCGCGTCGAAGACGCGCGTGAACGCGCTTATGACCCGCGCATCCATCGAAAAAAAGCAATTCTTTCGAAACGGATGGATTGCCGGGTCAAGCCCGGCAATGACGAAGAATGGGACCGTTCAAACGACTCGCGGCGCAGATGAAGCTGCTCGCGTACGATGACTTACGGCAATTCGATGATCTTGTTCACGCTCTCGACGCCGTCATAGATCGCGACCTGAACGAGCGGGTGTTCTTTCTTGATCCCGAGTCCCGCCGTTTCCGCGGCTTCGTAGGTCGCATACGAGGCTTTCGTTTGCCGATCCACCTGGAGGCGAAATCGGCCGCTGTCCGCCTGCTTGCGCTGCGTGACCCGCTCCGGAACGGTTTCCTCCGGCGCCGAGGGCATGCTTATGGTCTTGGTCTTTTCTCGCGTTGTCGTCACCATCTGATGATCTCCTTATGTTGTCGCTTTCTCGTCGTCGCTGTCACTGACGTATCGTGCTGCGGTTTCGGCCGAACGGCTGGCAATCGAATAGCCGCAGATTGAGTTCGTTGGATTTGAAGGCGAGGATCGTTCGATGATCCTGCCTCGCCCTCATGGTGCGATATCAAAGTGCTGCTGCAGGCGACCGACGATGTCGCACAGCGCGCCTTCGCAGTCTTCCGGCGCGGATGTACCCGGATTGCAACTGGCCACCTCCCAGGTGGCGCCGACGCGATAGTCGTCGTAGGCAACGACCGTGACGTGCACGGCGCCGCCGCAGCCCGAGGCCGCGCGCAACTCCGCCAAAACCAAGTCCTCGAGCTCCGCCTTCGTCTTCGGCGACTTGTCGGGCTTCGTCTTCAGCGACTCGACGGTCATGGTCCTCTTTTGAAACGCGCTGCGGCAAGGTTTGAACGCGAACGCATTCTTTTGCGCTTGCCGCGCACTCGGGAGCAGGCCGAGCGTGCTGATTGCACTGATCTCAGAACCCGAGACTGAACTCAAAACCGGGGCGGCGGCCGACGGGGCGCGGGCTCCCGCTTTTTCGGCATCGGGATCAAGCCTTCGCGCTGCGCCTGTTTCCTGGCCGCCTTGCGCGCGCGGCGGATGGCTTCCGCCTTCTCGCGGGTCTTGCGCTCGGACGGTTTTTCATACGCCTTGCGGCGCTTCATCTCACGAAAAACGCCCTCGCGTTGCATCTTCTTCTTGAGGACTCTGAGAGCTTGATCGACATTGTTGTCGCGAACGATGACTTGCAAAATGTTTCCAATCTGCTGACGGCGCTGGATGCGCCGTCAAGCTGTTGATGAAGCTGTGACGCTGTTGCGGTCAGCGCGTTTTGAGATTGTCCGCGGACTCCTTGCCGCGGTTGCTGACCACTTCGTATTCGACCGTTTGACCTTCGTTGAGAGAACTCAGGCCGGCCCGCTCGACCGCGGAGATATGGACGAACACGTCTCTGCCGCCGTCCTGCGGCTGAATGAACCCATAACCCTTCGTCGGGTTGAACCATTTCACTGTGCCAGTAGCCATCATGGCCTCCGTGTCTGCACGAACCTGATCGCAGCCGCACGACCGTCGTGCGCCCGCTCATCCGAAGTTAGCATTGCCTTTGAGTTAAAGGCGCACCAGGTAGGCGCGACAAACAAGGCCAAGATCGAATATCGGGATTGTACGCCGTTCTCGCAAGGGGTTCAACACGATAGATAAAGGTCGAGGGAGTGTCTCAATTTGCTCACTCGTATCTCCTTCCGCTCTCCTTCCGAAGATCGAGCTCCCCTGGACAACCGCGCGGATAAGGCGCACCCTCGCAACCATCATCGGCCATAACACACGAACAATTCAGGCGCCGGTGGCCGAGAGACCGGTCGCGCTCCCGCCTGCAATCATGAGGAGCGTGACGTGTGGATCACCGTATTCAGCCTGGCGTTGGCTTCAGCCGCCTGCTTCGGCGCGGCGGCGATTGTCATGGCGTACAGCAAACGTGTGGCGCGGTTGAGCGGATAACGCCGAGCGCGCGCCGCGCTCGGCGGGCGGTCATGATCGGCGGCGATCCGACGCTGGGACAGCCGCGAAAGGACGACAAAGGACGACGATGGCGCTGAGTTTTCCCAACAAGAGCCGCGCGTTCGATGCGACGCGGCGCGCGGTGCGCTTCTGGGGACACGACAGCGCGATGGAGGTTGCATTCTTCATCACCGAGGACGCGTTGAAGCGCGTCGAGCCCCACATGCGCTTCGACGAGGCGGGGCTGCTGCGCGCGTTCGATTCGAATCGGGACCGCATCTGCGCGACGGCAGCCAAGGTTTATGCGCGCCGCCGCAAAGGTTCGTACGACCTGGTGGACTCCGACTTCTAGTCGGCGCGCCGGCGACACGCCTGCATCCGATCGTCAACACGGGAAGGACCAAGCCATGCGGATTTACATTTTCAAGTCGGAAACGAGGAAGGAATTGCGGGCGTTCGCGGCCGACCTCGCGGGCAGCAGGCTGCCGCAGAATCATGGTCCCTGGACCGCCACCGGCGCGATCGGTCCGGACAAAGCGCCGCCCCACAACTTCTCCCGCGCGGCGATCGAGGAAGCAATCGATGCCGAGGGATTTCAGCTCTGGCGCATGATCAAGAAGACCGAAGCCCGGGCCTGAAGCGAATTCCGTCGAACTTATCGAAGACCCGCAAAAATGACCGAAAGCGACAAAATTCGCGGGATCATCGAGAGCGGCGTTGAATCGGCTTTCATCGACTTCCCGCATATCGGACACGAAGAGACGTGGCCGCAGAAATACAAAGAGAGTGCGGAGTGCAGGACCTTGGCGATAGCCGTCCTCTCGTCGCTGGAAAAATGGGGTTACAAAATCGTTCCGGTTTCTGTAGCGGACGAAAAAACAGTCGCAGCAGGATGAGGACGCGCGCGCTCTTTTAAGGTTAAGGTCGCCCCGGCGCCTGACATCGCGACACGGCTATCGCAACCGTCTCCAGTGTGATATCTTGAGCTTATCACCGGCAGCTCGCACGCAGGCGCCGGTGGCTGAGAGACCGGTCGCGCTCCCGCCTGTCCCCCGCGTAGAGCGCGCCATGGCCGCATCCCCCAAAGAATTCCGCGAGTTCGCGCAAGAGTGCATGCGTTGGGCCGGCGACACCAAATCGCAGCGGCATCGGCAAGTCTTGCTGGAAATGGCCAGGACCTGGCTTCAGGCGGCACTGGAGCTCGAAGGCAGCTTGGGATTGAGCCCCGGAGGAGCACCGCTGCGCAGCTCGAAACCCAGGCCGGCAAAATAAGCGCCATTTTAATCGGGTCGCGCGCGTGGCAGGCGAAGGCGAGCGCGTAGCCCAGCCGAACTCCCGTCACCCCCGGGCTTGACCCGGGGGTCCATCACTCTTCGTCAGACGTTTTGCGAAGAAGATGGATTGCCGGGTCAAGCCCGGCAATGACGAATGTCGGGCTCCGCATCGCACCGCTCGCTGACGGCTCACACGTTCAAGTTGCAATTTTCATTGTTAATAACAGGCCGGAAACAACGGAGCGGATCCGACCACACGTGAAGGTTGGTTCTTCACACGACGCCGCAGCGGGTCGCGGCGCTCCGTGTGCCTCTGTGGCGGTCCCGGATCAGCGGTGCACCGCTCCACTTCGTTACGCGCTGCACCGCGTCCGGGACACGTGAGGACCGCGCGTGCGGCAGGACGCATGCCCGGCAATGACGAATGCCGGTGCTCCGTGTCCCTATCTCACGATGTCAAACAGCCCTACTCAACGCAACGCCGCGGCGTAGCGGCTCAAGTCACCGCATCGGCGTGCAGCGCAGTGGGGAGCCAAGACGACGCGGCCAGCTCGGTGAATTGCGGGTCGATATCCGGCTGCGCGGGCGCGATGTCGGTGCGTATGATTGTGCCGTCGTTGCGCCTGAAAAACTCGAGCGGCTTCCAGACGCCACCTTTCCAGGCGATAGTCACTCGCTCGCGATAGCCCAGCGCGGCGAAATTGGCGGCCTCGACCGCCGCGCTCTGCGATTTCCCCTCCCGCATCGCCTTGATGACCTGATGCAGCCATGCCCAACCCTGCGGCGCGACGCGCGCGCCGCATTGATCGACCTCGCCGCCGCAGCTCTGCGTGCGCCGGCAGGTTTTGTCGTCGCACGTGCGCCATAGGCGGAGCCGCGCGTGGGCTTCGCGCAGGACCGGCGCAAGCCGCCGCTGCTCGGCCGCGGCAAGCGCTTCTTCGGCACGGGTTGGTTTCTTCGCTGCGCTCATGACAACACTCCTTCGTTCCCGCGGCGCATTTTTGCGCCCGGGGTTTTGCATCGTTGCTTCACTCACCCCGAATCGAGGGGTGGGCGGAGCGCCGAGAAACGTTCGGGTGCAGCGGCACCCGTGGGGCGTATCATGTGCGTCAAAGACGCGCGTGAACGCGCTTATGACGCGATACGCCAGGCGCTTGCGAGGCGCCTTGCGTCCCATAACGCGGGACGCTCGCCTCTCGGCGCTCCACCGTGGCGGTTTTGGGCTCCCGGGGCCGCGCTTCCGTCTCCTTGGGCGCCCGCCGTCCTACAACGGCGGGCAGGTGCCTTGTGGATCCGTGCAGCGAGCTCCTCGCAACCAGGTCGTAGTGCCTGGAGGGCGGGGTCCCTGCCTCCCGGGGCGAACGGTTACGAGCCATCGCCGCGGGACGCCACGCCTCGCTCCGCCTTCAGGATCGTCTCCGGAGACGCCCCTCAATGAGCGAGGCTGGGCATCTTCTAGCATAGGCACGATACGTAGTCAAGTAAAATATTCATGATGTAGTCGAAGATGCGGATGCGGCCAGCTGTCCCGCTAGCCCGATATCGGGCGAACCGCAAAGGATGCGGCCGACCGCCGAAGCAACGCTAGCGAGACCCCGCTTGAATCCGCGCGCCGGCGGCGCTTCAATCCGTCCGCCGCCCGCGCACGCGGGCAAGCCAACACGGGAGGAACGCCATGGCCAAGGGTCAGATGCGCAGCAACAAGGAAAAGAAGAAGCCGAAGGCGGATCATAACAAGAAGAAAAAGGGCGGCGCCGCCCTCTCGCCGTTCGCTTTGGCACGGGAACAGCCCCAGCCGGGCCAGAATCCCTTCGGAAAGAAAAGCTAACCGAACGACGGCGGGGCGCTCGGCTCGCCCTTGCGGGCAGGGTCGCCTCGCCATAGCGCCGTGTGAGGCAGGGGCACGAAGCCGGCGCTACTCCGCAGCGATGATCCTGCCTGCTGCCGAATGATGCGCATACGTTTTCCACGTCGGGCGATAGCCGCTGCCGGCCTGATTGCCCCACGTCGTCCATCCTTTGCACGTGCCGCGTGCGAATAGCTCAAGGAATGGTCCACGACTGCACGCCTCGATGAGCTCGTATTGCTCGTCGGGCTTGCGTGAATGCTCACGCTTGCGCGTCGCCAGCAGATTCACCTGCCGCCGCCCCGGCGCCAGCGTGCGGGCGTTCCTGCCGCACACGCCGAACAACAGCAACTCGGTCACGTTGCGGAAATAGAAGCCGACCCCGCGGCCGTCCGAACCGCCGTCCTTGCGCACCTTGTGCCAGACGATGTTGCACTTGTAGCTGAACCCCCACGCCTTCATCACCGCGAGACCCTCGGGCAACAGCGCATTCGGGCACCAGAGATAGAGGTGCGCAGTCGGCGTCGCGAGTTCTTCGACCGGCAGCGCCACGATCTCGTCGAGCTTCATGGTGCCGTAGCGCGATAGCCGCCTATGCTCGGGCGCGACCTTTCCGGTCTTGTTGATGAATTGCCACGGCGGATCGGCAAGGATGGTGGCGAAGCGGCGTTCGCCGATGAAGTCGAGCAAGTCCCGACGAATGGCGTCCATAAAATGCACCCAGCGATGGAGAGGACATCACGCGCGCGGAACGCCCCCCTGCGATTCGCGGAATACTAAACGCTGTTTGAATCGGTTTCAGCTCTGCATTCACATCTTCACACGCCGGAACACCTCGCCTGCATTTGCCGTTCCCGCTAGGAACGCGCCCCGCCGCGACCCAACCACCCTCGCTCCGCGCCCTCATCCGTCAAAAACGCCATCGGCGGCGCCTGCGTGTCGTCGAACGCGGCGGCGCTGAGCGGGCCGCCCATGACCGCCGCGGTGTCGAGGTTGAGGCGGCGGCGGCGCAGATCGGGCGCGCCGGTCCGCAGCGGCGTGTGGCCGTGCACGATGAAGCGGCCGCAATCGACGTCATCGCAATAGGTCAGGAACGGCTCGCGCATCCACAACATCACCTCGGGCTCCTGCTGGTCGAGTGGCACGGTCAAGTCAATGCCGGCATGCACGAAGAAGCGCAACCCGTCGTCGTGGCAGAACGGCAGCGCTTTGAGCCAGGCGAGATGCTCGTCCGAGATGCGGTCGCCGCCGTAATTGCGCAAGGTGCTCAGCCCGTTGTTCGCCAGCCACAGCGGCATGGCGCGCTCGCTCGCGTGCGCGTCGATCGCCATCTGCTCGTGGTTGCCGCGCAGGCACACGATGGTGCCGGGCTGCGCCGCCTGCTCGCGCATGAGGAGGTCGATCACGCCGCGGCTCTGCGGCCCCCGATCGATATAGTCACCGACGAAGACGTAGCGCGCGGGTCGCGCGCCGGCATGCGCCTCGCAGGCCGCGAGCAGGCGAGTGAGCTTGTCGAGGCAGCCATGGATATCGCCGACCGCGAAGGTCAGCGGCGACGTCGGGTCAGCGGACATGCATCGGATCCGAGCACTGGTCTCCAGCCGCAAAGCATCACCGGCATGTTACAACCGCTCTGTTCGGTTTCGAAATATGCTGCGGGGGCAGCCGCGCGCGCTACGCCGCGCCCGGCAACAACTGGGGAGACACCATGACAATCCGCACCTTCGTCACCATTGCGTCCATCGCCGGCGCGGTCGCGGCGCTGGCCGTCATCGTTCCCGTGCGCGCCGGCGGCGACAAGGTCGCCTTCCCGGAGAACCACGCCACGGGCGTGCTCTTCACCACGGTCGATCGCGCCGACAACAAGCAGTTCCGCGAGTTCTACACCAGCGCGGCGGCGCTCGACGCCGCCAAGAAGGGCGAACCGCTGCCGAGCGGCACCGTGATCACCATGCTGCAATACGCCGCCAAGCTCGACGCCCAGGGCAATCCGGAAAAGGACGCCAACGGCCGCTTCATCAAGGGCAACCTCATCGGCTACGCGGTGATGGAAAAGCGCGCGGGCTGGGGCGCCGAATACCCCGACAACGTGCGCAACGGCGAGTGGGAGTACCAAGCCTTCAAGGCCGACAAGAGCGTGAACACCGGGGCCAATCTCGGCGCCTGCTTCAACTGCCACAAGCCGCTCGACAAGCAGGATTACGTTTACCTCTACGACAAGATGAAGACGCCGGCGAAATAGCTGCCGGCCGGCGATCCACCGCAGTGTCCCGGATGCGGTGCAGCGCCATAGCGCGTCGAACACGCGCGTTGCCGCGCCTATAGCGCTGCACCGCTGATCCGGGACCGTTACGAAGGTGGTGTCCGTAACGATCCCGGGTCTGCAGCGCACCGTTGCGCCATAGTGCGTCGAAGACGCGCGTAAACGCGCTTATGGCTTCACGCTGCGCTGCGCCCGGGACACGCATCTTGAGCGGAACATGCCGGCTGGGGCGCGTTTACCCCTGGGGCGGGATAAAGCAAAAGTCACGGCGCGGATTCCATTCGGCCGCGAAGTCGTCACATTCTCATGCGGCTATTGGGTTAGGTGGAGTTCTGCCCGCAGGGGCGCTGAACGGGGGTACCGACTATGACCTTTCTCAAGACGCGTGAGCCCGCCGAAATCGAGACCTCGGTGGAAACGGAAGTGGAAGGGGAAATCCGCGAATTCGTCCGCCGCGACGTAGTGGGCGTTCGGCGCCAGCCGGAGAGCGACAGCGAACTGGTGGCCAACAACATCAACCAGCTCTTGCAACGGGTAGCAGGGACGTCGGTGCAGGAAATCGACAAGCTCATCACCGAGTTGCAGACGTTGCGTGATACGCTGCAGAGCGAGGCCGCGCGCGTGCAACGCGAGATCGTCGAATACGCGACCTTGAGCCAGGCGGCGTTGCAGTCGACCAAGATCATCGCGGAAAGCCTGACCCATTGGAAAAAGGTTCCCGACGCCCCGAGCCTGCGGGACTGAGGGCGCATAGTCACCACATGCCAGGTCGCGCCGGCTTCGGCCGGCGCGTTTTTTTTTGCAATCCGGCTGCCTGGCTCCCCATCACATAGACCGATGTCGTCCCCGCGAAAGCGGGGACCCATATTCTAGAGGCGGTGGTTATGGGTCCCCGCTTTCGCGGGGACGACAGCAGACGAACTGATCAGTCGGATTTGGTATCACAACAAAAAAAAGGCCCCGCCGGCTAAAAGCCAACGGGGCCAAGTCGAGGGAGGAAACGCCCAAGAGGGGCGGCGGTAAGCGACCGACCCACCGCCATCACCGATCGCTCGGTGACGTCGCCAGCATAGACGGCACGTGCCGGCCCCAGCGTGAAGCAGCTCACACAGCGCGGCAGCACATGTTCGCGTGAAATGGAATCAGGGGCGTAGCCCGCAAACTCGGTCTGCTCCCTCTCCCCGCAGTTTGCGGGGAGAGGGTGGCGAGCGCTGAAGGCGCGAGCCGGGTGAGGGGCAGCGGAAGCGATAACCGCGGTCGTCATTGCCGGGCTTGACCCGGCAATCCATCCTGTTCGCAAAAAAGTTCTTACGAAGAAGATGGACCACCCGAACTCGGGTTTACCCGAGTTCGGGCGCTTTGGGTGCGCAAGTCGGCTAAATCCGACTTGCGTGGTCAAGCCCGCGGGTGACGGGGATTTGCGTCGCGAAATGCTGCCCCTCACCCGGCCCTCGCCATAGCGCGTTGAAGACGCGCGTGAACGCGCTTAAGGCTCGGGCCACCCTCTCCCCGCTGCCGCGGGGCGAGGGAGTGCACCGAGTGCGCGGCTTAGCGGGCCGAGGCGGCGCGATCAGACCTTGACCTTCTCGTCATCGACGACGCGCGTGACGGCGGGACGCTTGAGCATGCGGTCCTTGAACGCGGTGTAATTCTTGAGCTCCGCCATCGGCAACTCGCGGCGCACGCCCCAGGTGTAGAAGACGAAGCCGTAGGGATCGACCACGGAATATTTGTCGCCGAACCATTCGCGTCCGGCGAGCTTGCCGTCGATCTGCTTCAAGTAGTTGTGGAAGGTCTTGAGGCCCGTTTCCTTGAGCGTGGGAAATGCGGACGGGTCGGCCGCGTAGCGCTCGGGCCGGCCGACATGGGCGTGCGCGGGATGCACGCTTGCGGCAAAGAAGCCGATCAGCGAGAGCGCCTTGGCCTCGGCCAACGCCTCGCTCGGCCACAGCCCGAAGCGCTTGCCGAGATAGGGCAGGATGGCGGTGTTCTCGGCCAGCGGCTCGCCGTTGTCGAGCCGCAGCGCGGGCACGCGCCCCTGCGGGTTGATCTTGAGGTAGGTCTCCGTGCGCTGCTCGCCGCCGGCCAAGTCCACCTTCTGCGGCTGATATTTCTCGCCGCTCTCTTCCAGCACGATGTGCGCGGCCATCGAGCACGCCCCCGGGGCGTAATAGAACGTCATCATTGCAAAACCCTCCTTGTGGATGCAGGGATTATGTCGTCGGAGAATGCCCGGTGGCGATGATAGGCCGCCGTCTTGCCCGATGCCAGCGACCCACGAAAGCCGACACGCTCGCCGCGCGCGCAATCCTTGCGGCAGGCAGCGACGCGGCGGAAGCTAACGCGTTGAAGAGAAGCCTAAGGCAGCAGCTTGTAGCGCGGGATCATGGCCACGACCAGGCGGCTCGCCGGATCGACCACCACGATGCGGTCGTCGAACTTCACGAATTTATGGCCGCGCACCAGCGGAATCTCCCGCGTCAGGCTGGCGGGCAAATCCTGCAGCGGCACCCCGCTCGGCAGCGCATCGGCGAGCGCGGGCGCCGGCGCCGCGGCGACCGGCGCGTCCGCGATGCGCATCACGCCCTCGTAGATGCGGCCGCGCTGCTCGTCGCTGAGCGCGAGCTCCGCCCCCGCGCGCCTGCCGGGACGCGCGACGCTGCCGGTGGTCTCGTCCATCGCCGAAGCATCCGTGTCGCCGACGCCGCGCCGGCCCGTCTGCGCCGCGGCGAGCCCGACGCAAGCAACGAGCGCGATCGCAATCACGCCGCGGCGCAACGACGGCTGCACACCCCACATCGCACGCTCCCCTGAAGCTCAAGCTTCAAACGCTACGGTTGGCGCCCTCCCAACCGTCTTAACGCGCGACCTGCCCGCGGCGTTTCATCCTCGACTGTTGCGCGGAAGCCGCAGAATGCGAACGCCGGCTTTTTCATGATCCCAGCGTTTTCAACGGATTAGCCGCGGCGGCGGGATTAACCATCGCGCCGATCGCGCGCCGCTGGCGCCTGCGCGCGCCCGCCACGGACGGTTTCGGCCCACAAAATGCCAAGGCGGTCATGTTCGATGGGCGCGAGCCATCGAACCCGCGGACCCGGACGATGCACCCGACCCGAATGTTGCAGCTGTGTGCGCTGCCCATGGCGCTGGGCTTGCTTCTGGCCTCGGCGCGCGCGCAGGCGCCCGAACATGCCAAGGACGAGGCACCGCTCGAGCTGCCGGCCGACGAGCCGCTCGACCTTTCGACGCCGGAGCCCGACGCCGGCACGATCAAGGTCACGACCCCGTTTGCGGACAAGCCGTCCGCACCCGAGTGGATCAGCAAGGCCGGGATCGATTACAGCAAGCCCGCCATTCCGGCGGTGACGTTCCAGCCCGACCAGTTGCTCGCCGGCGCCGTGCCCGATCAATCGACCGGGGTCGGCTGGGCCACCATCACCGCGCCCGGGTTCGAGGCGCCGCTCGGCTGGGACAAGGCCGCGATCGACACGCGGGTCGATCCCTCGCACGAGCAAGGCAAGCTCGGCACCACGCTGAGCCGTTCCGTGCCGGTCGGCGACGATGTCTCGTTGACGCTGCAGAACGGCGTTTCAATGACACGGTCGCTGCCGAACGCGACGGGGCACGCCCAAAGTTGGGCCACCAGCCAGGCGCTGCGCTTCAACTTCCTGCCGACCGACACCAGCGTGTCGTTCGGCGCCGACATTTCGAGCAGCGACGACAAGTGGCTGCGCACGCTGAGCGCCGAGCAGAAGCTGTTCGGCGGACCGTTCAGCGTCACCGGCTCGGTGAGCGAGACGCCAACCGGCGACCTCTCCAAGAGCCTCAAGGCCGGCTTCAAGCAGAACTGGTGACGCTCGGATAGAACAGCTTCACAATGAGTCTCGACGATGGCGCAACGATCTCGGTGCGCTCCCTCTCCCCGCTTGGGGAGAGGGTTGGGGTGAGGGGGTTACAGAGCTATCGAGAGACCTTAACCCCTCACCCCACCCCTCTCCCTATGGGAGAGGGAGCAGACCCAGTCTGGCGCTTGTGCTGATTCCACGTCACCCAATTACGCCCTAAGGCCCGCGGCGTCCTTCGCTCACGGGCGCATTGGCGCCGCCGAACACGCCCACCACGATCCGGCTCGTGCCCACCAGCAGCACGCGGCCGTTCCCCACCGCGTAGCGATAGTCGCGGGTTTGCGGCACGCGGGCGGTGACCTCGTTGGGCACCGGCCGCAGCTCGATCCCCGGCGGCAGCTCGGTCCCGACATCCGCGTTGAAAGCGGAGGCCGGCTGATCCTTGAGCGCCTCGAAGATCGCGCGGCGCTGCTCGTCGGTCAGCGTCCAGAAGGTGTAGGCAACGGTGATGAGCGCGTCGTCGGCGGCGTTCTTGGGCGAGAATTTCGCCGGCACCGTATCGGTGTTCGCCGGCGCGTCGGGAACCGCCAAGGCGCCGTTGACGAACACGGCGTTCGCCAGCGGATTAGCGCTCGGGGCATGCGAGCTCGGCTCCTCCGCGCCCGTTTGGCCGGACTGAGTCTGCTGGGCCTTCTCCTGCTGCACCTTCTGCTGCGGGTCGGCGGTCGGCGGCTGCTGTTGAGCGGCGGCAAGGCCGATGCCGGCCACAAACGCCAGCGCGAGCGCGCTGGTGCACAAGAAAGCATATCGCATGGCGGTCTCCTTCTCGTCCGCTCCGCGCGGGCGCTATCGGGCCCTCCCCCTGTGCCTCGGCTGCGGCGGCCGGTCCGCAGACATAACCGCCGGAGCCGATGTTTGGTTTCGTGCCGCGCGCGCTGCCGCGCTAATCGTTGACCTCGGCGACGACGATGCCGGTCGCGGGATCGACCACTCCGCCCGAGAGATGTTACCTGGACACCACAGCTGGCGGATATTCGCGACGCCGGTGCGCGCAAGATGCATTTGGCTGTGTCGTTCTTCTCAAACTCGGTTTAAGATTCCAGCGTCGGGGGGAGATTCGATGTTTCTTGCACCGCTTGCCGCGGCAGCGCTCGTCGTCAGCGTTGCGACCGCCCCGAATGCCGATCCGCGGGCCTTTCCGACCTTGTCCGTGCATCAGAAGAGCGCCGCGATGCAGTCGCTGATGCATTCCACGACCGAATGCATCGCGCGCACCGTCAGCGCCGACCCGCGCTTGAGCCAGCGCAACGCCGATCTCGGGGATCTGATCGTCGATTCCATGCCCCATTGCGCTGCGCAGGTGCGCGCCATGATCGAAGCTTACGATCGCTATTTCGGCGAGGGCGAGGAGGGCGAGGGCGAAGCGTTCTTCATGGGCCCCTATCTCGACGTGCTGCCGAGCGCCGTGAGCAAGTTGGTGAGAGACGCCGTGAAGTAGCCGCGATGGATGCGCGCGCCCATGGCCTCCAAGCGGAGGCCATTTTCATTTTGCGCGGCGCGGCCGGCGGCTTTCGATCGCAGCGCCGCTCGATCTGCGTCTCGTGCTTTCAGCGCAAACGCCGCGCCAATGCCGGCTTGAGCAGGAGCGAGAGCGGCAGCGTGAGCAGCACGATCGCGGCGATGCCGATCAACGCCGTCGGCACGCCGAACGCATCGCCGGCCACGCCGTAGATCGCAGGCGCCAGCGCGCCCGCACCGATGGTGCCGGTGTAGAACACGCTGAGCGCACGCGCGCGCCGCGCGGGGGCGGCCAGATCGGGCACCGAGCCGTAGAGCACCGAGGACGTGCCGTTGAGCGCGACCCCGATAAAGGGCAGCAGCACCAAGGCGGGCGCGAGGCCGAGCGGCAGCAGCGCCGCGATGCCGACGGCGGTCGCGCCTTCGGTGAGCCACACGGTGGGGATGGCTCCGATGCGCGCGCCGATGAAGGCGCAGACGAGCTTGCCCACCGCGCCGCCAGTGAACACGAGCGTGAGCGCAAGCCCGACGGTCGGCAGGCTGGCGCCTTTGGCCGTGAGCACGAACGGCAGGAACACCAGAAACCCCCCACGGGTGGCGCTGTCGAGCATGCCGATCGAGAGCAGCAGCGGGAAGGCGAAGCGGTGCCGAATGCCGCCCTCATTGCCGGCCGCGCGCTCGCGGTGGGCGGCCTGCGACGGGATCTCGGCGCCGTAGCGCGGCGTCAGCACGAAGATCGCCACCGCCGCCAGCAGACCGAGGGCGCCGAGCAGGGCAAGCGCCGGCCGCCACGACATCGCGACCAGCAGCAGCGCGGCCGCGGCCGGCAGCGTCATCTTGCCGATGTCGCCGGCGAAGTTGTACGTGCCGAGCGCCTTCATGGAGCGAGGACCGGCGAAGGCGCGCGCCATCAGCGAGGAGGCGAGCGGATGCTGGGCGCTGGCGCCGAGCCCGCCGACGAACAGCGCGACCACCAGCAGGCCGAAGCCCGCGCTCGCGCCGGCGAGGCAATAGCCGGTGCCGACGAGCGCCGTGCCGAGCGCCAGCACCGGCGCCGTGCCCACGCGCTCGGCGATGAGCCCGGAGGGGATTTGGAAGCCGGCCATGGTGCCGGAGAACAGCCCGCGCAACAGCCCGAGCTCGGCGTAACCAAGCCCGAACTCCTTCTGCCAGACCGGCAGCATGACGTAGATCAGATCGGTGTAGCCGTCATGCAGCGCATGCGCGCCGCAGGCGACGCCGGCGGCGCGGCGTTCGTCACGCTTGGCCGCCAGCGCGTGCGGCTCGCGCACCGGCTCGCTGGTGACGGTCATGACGCCTGCGATTGCCGCTCCCTGCGCTCGACGAAAGCACTGCTGACGAACGAGATCACCGCTTCGCCGCGCTGGTTCGCGCCGGTGTTGCGCACGACGATCATGCCCCAGCCGGGGCGGCTCTCCAGCGGCCGCATCTCGACCACCTCGGTCGCATACGAGATCGTGTCGCCGACATGGACCGGCTTGAGCCATTCGAGGTCGCGAAAGCCGGGCGACGGCCCGAGCTGGGCGACCGTCTCGCCGCGCGCGCGCCGCTGCTCGTCCTCGCGCCGGCGGTGGTCGATCATCAGCCGCATCCAAACGCAGGCGGTGTGCCAGCCCGAGGCGCAGAGCCGGCCGAAATGCGAACGCGCGGCCGCCGCCTCGTCGAGATGAAAGGGCTGCGGATCGAAGCGCGCGGCAAACGCTTTGATGTCCTCGGCGGTGAAGGTGTGGCGGCCGAGCTCGCTCTTCTCGCCGACGCGAATGTCCTCGAAGAACTTCATGATCTGCTCGCCGTGTTCGGCGCTCGGTCTCGCCCGGCGTTGGCAGCGCGCCGCCCGAACATCGGGCTCACGACGAGCGTCATCACCGGCTCCTCGGCGGCGTTGATGAGTTCGAACCGGAATTTGACGAACCCGATGTCGGGTCGGCTGCGCGAGGGACGGGTCTCGAGCACGGTCGCGCGGGCATTGATCCGCTCGCCGGGGCGGATCGGTACAAGCCACTTCACTTCTTCCACACCCGGCGCGCCCATGAAATTCGCGTCGCCGAGAAAGTCGTCGCTCAGCATGCGCATGAGCACGCAGCACGTGTGCCACCCCGAGGCCACCAGACCGCCGAACAGGGTCGCACGCGCCGCCGCCTCGTCGAGATGCGCGGGCTGCGGATCGTATTCGGCGGCAAAGGCGACGATTTCCGCGCGCGTGATGAACCGCGATCCACACTCGGTGACTTGGCCGGGGCTGAAGTCTTCCCAATGCAGACGGGGCACGGCGATCCCTGCGCTAGTGTGGTGGATTTGAAACTAGCGGATGGTGGTTCCCTAGACGCCGCCTGCGGTGAGGTCAACGGGGCGGCACCGAGACATCCGTGCGTGCGCGCCGATTAAGCCGGCGTTAACCACCGACGTTGGAGAACCCTCGATTGACCATCGGGATGCCGCAGTGCAGTGTTTGCGTGTGCTTGCGGCGAGCTCCGAGCGGAGCGACCGAGGCTTGCACGGAGCGCGCAGTCGGCTGCGCGAGCTGCGTCATTGGCGGCGCTCCTTGTGTCGGGAGGAGGAAGCCATGTTCGATTTTCGCGACCTGTTCCAATGGGAACGGTTCATCACGCCTTCGATCATCAAGATCTTCTATTGGCTCGCGGTCGGCATTTCGGTTTTGTTCGGCCTCTCCGGCATCGTCTCCGGACTCACCTTGATGGCGCTCAGCCCGCTCGGCGGGCTGTTCTGGATCATCGCCAGCCTGATCGGGGTGGTGATCGGCGTGATCTTCGCGCGCATCATCTCCGAGTTCGTGCTGATCATGTTCCGCATCAACGAACATCTCGGCGCGATCCGCCAGCGCGGTCAGCAGATGTGATTTCAAACAAGCCAGTCATTGCCGGGCTTGACCCGGCAATCCATCGATCTTCTTAAAGACTTTTTGCGAAGAAGATGGATGCGCGGGCATAAGCGCGTTTACGCGCGTCTTCGACGCGCTTCTGCCCGCGCATGACGACTAGGACACGACCTGCGTTTTACGTCGCAAATCTGAAATGCATGACGTCGCCGTCGGCGACGACGTAAGACTTACCCTCGAGCCGCATCTTGCCCGCCTGTTGAGCGCCGGTCTCGCCGCCGAGCGCCACGTAATCGTCGTAGGCGATGGTCTCGGCGCGGATGAAGCCGCGCTCGAAGTCGGAATGGATGACGGCGGCCGCCTGCGGCGCCCTGGTGCCGCGCGTGATCGTCCAGGCCGCGGCCTCCTTGGGGCCGGCGGTGAAATAGGTGATCAGGTTGAGCAGCGCGTAGCCGGCGCGAATCAACCGGTCGAGGCCCGGCTCCTCGAGCCCGATCGCAGCCAGATATTCGGCGCGCTCGGGCGCCGGCAGCACCGCGATCTCCGCTTCGATCTTCGCCGCGATGATGACGCACGCCGCGCCTTCCTCGCGCGCGCGCGCCTCGACCCGGCGCGAGAACTCGTTGGCGCTCGCGGCGGCCGCCTCGTCGACGTTGCTCACATAAAGCACCGGTATCGAGGTCAAGAGGCCGAGCATGCGAAAAGTCTTCTCCTCCTCGGGCTTGCGCTCGACCAGTCGCGCCGGCTTGCCCGCGCGCAGCAGGGCGAGCGCGCGGTTGACGAGGTCGAGCGTCTCCCTGGCCTCGACGGCGTCCTTGTCGTTTCCTTTCGCCTTCTTGGTGAGGCCGTCCACGCGCCGCTCCAGGCTGTCGAGGTCGGCGAGCATCAGCTCGGTCTCGATGGTCTCGATGTCGGCGATCGGATCGATCGCGCCGGCGACATGGGCGACGTTGGGATCGACGAAGCAGCGCACCACATGCGCGATGGCGTCGACCTCACGGATGTGGGCGAGAAATTGGTTGCCGAGACCTTCGCCCTTGGAGGCGCCGCTCACGAGGCCCGCGATATCGACGAAGCTGAGCCGCGTCGGCTTGATCCGCGCCGACTTCGCGAGCTTCGCCAGCACGTCGAGGCGCGGATCCGGCACCATCACCTCGCCCACGTTCGGCTCGATGGTGCTGAAGGGATAGTTCGACGCCTGCGCCGCGGCGGTTGCCGTCAGCGCGTTGAAGAGCGTCGACTTGCCGACGTTGGAGAGGCCGAGGATGCCGCATTTGAAGCCCATGAGGTTGCTCTGATCGATTTACGCCGCGCGTGTCATCGGGATCATTGGCCCATATGTGTCGTCCCCGCGAAAGCGGGGACCCATAACCACGGTCTCTGGAATATGGGTCCCCGCTTGCGCGGGGACGACGGGCGGAGCCGATCGGGCGGATCGCATTTTACTCGTCGGACCCTTCCGGCTCCTTGGAAACGAAGAATCCCTTGGCCTGCATGGCGAGGTGCACCTTGTTCTGAAAGCTCGCGTCCTGGCCTTTCGCCAGCAGCTCGGCGTTGTCCGCGATGATGGCGCACAGCGCTTCGACCCACGGCCGCTCGTCCTTGGCGAAGTCATTGAGCACGTAGGACTCGACCAGGTGCTTCAGGCCGGGATGCCCGACGCCGATGCGCACGCGCCGATAGTCGTTACCGATATGCGCCGAGATCGAGCGCAGCCCGTTGTGGCCGGCGACGCCGCCGCCGGTCTTGACTCGCACCTTGCCGGGCGCAAGGTCGATCTCGTCGTGCACCACCACGATGTCGGAGAGCCCGAGCTTGTAGAAATGCGCGGCCTCCGCGACCGCGCGGCCCGACTCGTTCATGTAGGTGCCGGGCAGCAGCAGCAGCGCACGCTCGCCGCCGAGCGGCCCCTCCGCCGACACGCCCTGAAAGCGTCGCCGCCACGGACCGATGCCGTGGCGCTTGGCGATCGCGTCGACCGCCATGAAGCCGATATTGTGCCGGTTGCCGGCGTAGCGCGAACCGGGATTGCCGAGCCCGACGAGGAGCAGCATGGAGTGATCATCCACCGCCGTCATGCGCGAGCAGAAGCGCGTTGAAGACGCGCGTAAACGCGCTTATGCCCCGCGCATCCATCTTCTTGGAAAAATTCCTACGCGATGGAGGGATTGCACCGCAACTCGGGCTTGCCCGAGTTGCGCATCATTTATGCGCCGCAAGTCGGGTAAACCCGACTTGCGGTGTCAAGCCCGGCAATGACGATTCTCAATTGGCCGCGCTCACTTCTTCTCCGCGGCCGGCGGCTTCTTCTCCGCAGCAGCGGGGGCGGCAGCGGCGGGAGCACCGGCGGCGGCGCCCGGAGCGCCCGCGGCTGCAGGCGCACCAGGCGCGGCGCCCGGCGCCGCGCCCTCGGGGGGAACACCGGCTTCCGCGGCCGCGGCCGCGGCGGCGGCGGCAGCAGCGGCGGCTTCGGCCGCCGCCTTCATCTCTTCCGCGTAGCCCGACGGCGGCACAATGGTGACGAGGGTGTGATCGAACTTACCCACGACGCGCACGTTCGGCGGCAGCGTGACCTCGCTCAGGTGCTTGGAGTAATTGATCTCGAGGCCCGAGATATCGACGTCGATCGATTCCGGGATGTTCTCGGGCGAACAAATCACCTCGACCGCGTGGGTGACGGTGTTGACGGTGCCGCCGCGCTTGACGCCCGGCGCCTGGTCCGCGTTGATGATGTGGACCGGAATGCGCACTCGGATCTGCGCGCCTTCGCCCAGCCGCAGGAAATCCACGTGCACCGGCAGGTCCTTCACCGGATCGAGCTGGAAGTCGCGCGGGATGACGCGCTCCTTGGCGCCGTCAACGTCGAGCTCGTAGATGGTGGTGAGAAAGCGCCCGGCATAGATGCGTTGCTTGAGATCGGCGTGGTCGACCGAGACATTGAGCGGCGGCTTGCCGTCGCCGTAGATCACGCCCGGCACGCGGCCGGCGCGGCGCTCGGCGCGGGCGGCGCCCTTGCCGGCCCGCGACCGCGCCGCCGCCTTCATCTGCTTGACGGTCGTCGCCATCTTGAGAATCCTCTTGCAACAAAACGGCCGCCGAGATCGGTGCGGCCCATCTCGGCGCAGGCGCGCCGTGCCGGCGGTTCGGCGCGCTTATAGCGAGCGCGATGGGGAAAGACAAGAATGCGCGCCGGTGCCGGCCGGGAAGGAAAACGACGGCGAGGCAAGCAGTTAGCGGTTGCCGCCGGATCCGAGCTTGGCTTCGAGCGCGGCGACGCGCGCCTTCAAGGCCTCGGTCTCCTCGCGCGCCAGCCGCGCCATCTCCTTGACCGCCTCGAATTCCTCGCGCTTGACCACGTCGAGGTCGCGCAGGATGCGGTCGGCCTGGTTGCGGAATACGGTTTCGAATTCGCGCCGCACGCCCGAGGCGACGCCGGCGGCGTCGTTCATCAGCCGCGCCATCTCGTCGAATAAACGGTTGGTGGTTTGGGTCATGACTAGCCTCGGTTCGAATTCAACGCGTTGGCCGGAACAATGGTGATGGTTGGCCCCGCCCGCAAGGCCGGCCGGGCCCCTGCCTTATAGCAGACCATCTCGATCTTGCGGCGATCGACCGCTTGGCGAATTTGGTGCCGGCCGAAACCGATAGGACGACCCGCGACCGGAAATCCGAAAGACCCCGCACCGTGGCGCGCCCGGCAGCTTGACTTCGCAGCCTCGCTGCCCCCATCACCCCGGCACATAGCGCGCGAATCGCCCGATGCCGCTTTACGCCCTCCCCTTCCCCGCCTTCGACCCCGTGCTCATCAGTTTCGGGCCGTTCGCGATCCGCTGGTATGCTCTCGCCTACATTGTCGGCATCCTGCTGGGTTGGCTTTATGCGCGCGCGATTATCCGGCGCGAGCGGTTCTGGGGCTCTCCGGTGCCCATGACCGTCACCGATTACGACGACTTCGTGCTGTGGGTGACGCTCGGCATCATCCTCGGGGGCCGGATCGGCTATGTCCTCTTCTACAATCCGAGCTATTTCGCCGCGCATCCGCTGGAGAGCTTCCAGCTGTGGAAGGGCGGCATGTCGTTTCACGGCGGCTTTCTCGGCTGCGTGCTCGCCGTGGTCTTGTTCGCGCGCCATCGCGGCCTGTCCATCCTCTCGCTCGGCGACATCACCTGCGCGGCCGGAACGATCGGGATCTTCCTCGGCCGCATCGCCAATTTCATCAACGGCGAGCTTTGGGGCCGCCCGACCGACGTGCCCTGGGGAATGGTATTTCCGACGGGCGGGCCGCTGCCGCGCCACCCGAGCCAGCTCTACGAGGCGGTGCTCGAAGGGCTGCTGCTGTTCGTGGTGCTCACCGCGTTGATCCGCGCCGGCGCGCTCAAGCGGCCCGGTTTCATCCTGGGCGCGTTCAGCTTCGGCTACGCGGTCGCGCGCACGATCGGCGAACATTTTCGCGAGCCCGATCCGCAGCTCGGCTTCCTGTGGGGCGGGCTGACGATGGGAACCCTGCTGTCGCTGCCGTTGATGCTCGCGGGCATCGCGCTCATGGCGGCGGCCATGCGAAAGGAGACGGCGCGGCGGACATGACGGAGATTGGCCCGCTCGAGGCGGAGATTCGGCGGCGCATCGCGGTCGGCGGTCCGATGCCGGTTGCGCATTATATGGAGCTTTGCCTCACCGACCCCGAGCGCGGCTATTACGCCCAGCGCGACCCGTTCGGCGTCGCCGGCGACTTCATCACCTCGCCCGAGATCAGCCAGATGTTCGGCGAGCTGATCGGCCTGTGGGCGGCGGCGACCTGGCGCGCCATGGGATCGCCCGCCCAAGTCAATCTGGTCGAGCTCGGGCCCGGCCGCGGCACCATGATGGTCGACGTGCTGCGGGCGGCGCGGGTGATGCCGGACTTCCGCGCCGCCATCGGCGTTCATTTGATCGAGATCAGCGGCGCGCTCGTGGGCCTGCAGCGGTCGACCCTGAGCGGCGTCGACGTGCCGGTGTCGTGGCATCGATCGATCGAGGAGGTTCCCGAGGACGGCGCGCTGATCGTGCTCGCCAACGAGTTCTTCGACGCGTTGCCGATCCGTCAGGCGGTCATGTGCGCCGACGGCTGGCACGAGCGCGTGATCAAGATCGGCGACGACGACAAGCTTCATTTCAGCATCGATCGCGATCCGATCCCGCTGTTCGACAAGCTGTTGCCGCGCACGCTGCGCGCGGCGAAGATCGGAGAGATTTTCGAGTGGCGCCCCGACAACATCGCGCTCGAGATCGGTCGGCGCGTGGTGCGCTCGGGCGGCGCCGCGCTGATCATCGATTACGGCCACCGCGAGAGCGCCATCGGCGAGACGCTGCAGGCCGTGGGCGGGCACGAATTCGCCGAGCCGCTGCTGGCGCCGGGCCTGCTCGATCTCACCGCGCACGTGGACTTTCAGGCGCTGGCGCAGGCGGCCGAGGGCATGGGCGCGCGGGTGCACGGGCCGCTGCCGCAGGGCGAGTTCCTGCGCCGGCTCGGCATCGAGCAGCGCGCGGCGGCGCTCAAGGCGGCGGCGCCGCCCGACTATGCCGCCACCATCGACGCCGCGCGCGGGCGCCTCACCAGCGAGGATCGCACCGGCATGGGCCGCCTGTTCAAGGCCATCGCCGTGGCCAACCCCAAGCTCGATGTCCTCCCCGGCTTCGAAACGTGAGCGCCGTCCCGACGATGCCGGCAACAAATTCACGCCACGAGCAAGCCCGGCATGACACAATGGCAGCGATGCTCCAGGCCGCCTCCCTCCGCGCCCTCGCCCGCGTCCGCCACGCCTTCTTCACCCGCGAGGGCGGCGTCTCCGACGGCGTCTACGCGAGCCTCAACGGTGGGGCGGGCTCCGACGACGCGCCCGCCAAGGTGGCGGAGAACCGCGCGCGCATGGCGGCGACGCTCGGGGTCGCGCCGGATCACCTGCTTACCGCCTACCAGGTCCATTCCCCCGACGTGGTGACCATCGACCGGCCGTGGCCGCCGCACGAGCGGCCGCGCGCCGACGCGATCGTGACCGCCGTCCCGGGGCTTGCCATCGGCGTCACCACCGCCGACTGCGGCCCCGTCCTGTTCGCCGACGACACCGCCGGCGTGATCGGCGTGGCCCATGCCGGCTGGCGCGGCGCCGCCACCGGCGTCCTCGAAGCGACCATCGCCGCCATGGAGCGCTGCGGGGCCACCCGGGCCCGTATTTCCGTCGCGCTCGGGCCGACCATCCGCCAGCCGAATTACGAGGTCGGGCCCGAACTCGTCGCCCGCTTCAAGGCCGAGGACGGGGCCAACGAACGGTTCTTCCGCGCGTCTTCGAGACCGCAGCACGCCCTGTTCGATCTTCCCGGCTATATCGCCGCACGCCTCGCCGCCGCCGCCATGCGCCGGATCGAGGACCTCGGGCACTGCACCTACGCGGATGGGGCGCGGTTCTTCAGTTACCGGCGCTCGACCCACCGCAAGGAGCGCGACTACGGGCGCCACATCAACGCCATCGCGCTCGTAGGGTAGCTCCGATTCGGCGGAAAATGGCGTGAATCCGCGGGGACAAAGCCCGCTTCTCGTGGCGCGTCATATTGCCAGCCTTGCCGCCTCCTTGTTATCAGGGCGCGCGGCAGAGGAGCTTCTCGCCAGGAGACAGGATGCGGCCCAATAACGGAGCGATCAAGATTGTCGCCGGCAACTCCAATCCTCCGCTTGCCGACGCCATCGCCGCCTACCTCGCGACCCCGCTGACCAAGGCGGTGGTGCGGCGCTTCGCCGACATGGAAATCTTCGTCGAGATTCAGGAAAACGTGCGCGGCACCGACGTGTTCGTCATCCAGTCGACGTCGTATCCGGCCAACGACAACCTGATGGAATTGCTCATCATCATCGACGCGCTGCGCCGCGCGTCGGGGCGGCGCGTCACCGCGGTCATCCCCTATTTCGGCTACGCGCGGCAGGACCGCAAGCCGGCGCCGCGCACGCCGATCTCGGCCAAGCTCGTGTCCAACCTGATCACCCGCGCCGGCGCCGACCGGGTGATGACGCTCGATCTGCACGCCGGGCAGATCCAGGGCTTCTTCGACATCCCGACCGACAATTTGTACGCCGCGCCGATGATGGTGCGCGACATCAAGGAGCGCTTCGATATCGGCAAGGTGATGGTGGTTTCGCCCGACGTCGGCGGCGTCGGCCGCGCCCGCGGCCTCGCCAAGCGCATCAATGCGCCGCTTGCCATCGTCGACAAGCGGCGCGAGCGCGCCGGCGAATCCGAAGTGATGAACGTGATCGGCGAGGTCGAAGGCTATACCTGCCTTCTGGTCGACGACATCATCGATTCCGGCGGCACCGTGGTCAACGCCGCCGATGCGCTGTTGGAGAAGGGCGCGACCGAGGTCTCCGCCTATATCACTCACGGCGTGCTTTCCGGCGGCGCGGTCGCCCGCATCACCGCCTCGCGGCTCAAGGAGCTGGTCATCACCGACTCGATCCAGCCCACCCAGGCGGTCAAGGTCGCCCGCAATATCCGCACGCTCTCGGTCGCCAGCCTGATCGGCGAGGCCATCGGCCGCACCGCCGCCGAAGAGTCGGTGTCGAGCCTATTCGACTGACGGGAATCAAGAATCGGAGTCGGGACGAGGCAACCGCGGCCCCGGCCGCGACGGAACCTGTGGAGAAACGACTCCGCCGGCGAGATATCCACCAAGCGATCATCGCGACCCCGCCCGATTGTGCTTCAGCCGCTGGAATCGATGGGGTTATATTCGAGTCGCCAAGTGATTCGCCCGGAGCGTTCGATCAGCTCCACCGGCGACCGCGTGAGCGAGCGGCGAGCTGTGCGCGTGCGCATCCCACTTCCAGGGCGGAGACCGGCATGTCCCTCATCGACTTTACCGAACAGCCCCACGGCAACCCGCTCGAGGTCGTGGAGCGGGTGGCCGCGACCAACGGCTGGTCGTTCGAGCGCGCGGGCGAGGACGAGATCACCATCCTGGTGGCCGGGAAATGGAGCGATTACCAGGTTTCCTATACCTGGATGTTCGACATCGAGGCGCTGCATCTCGCCTGCGCTTTCGAGCTCAAAGTGCAGGAACGCTCCCGCGGCGAGGTGCAGCAGCTCATCTCGCTGATCAACGAGCAGATGTGGGTCGGGCATTTCGACCTGTGGGTCCAGGACGGCCTGGTCATGTACCGCCACGCGCTGGTACTTGCCGGCGGCGTCGAAGCGTCGGGCCGACAGTGCGAGGCGCTGCTCGCAACCGCGCTCGATGCCTGCGAGCGCTACTTCCCCGCCTTTCAATTCGTGGTCTGGGCGGGCAAGCCGGCGCGCGAGGCGCTCGACGCCGCCATGTTCGACACCCAAGGGCAGGCGTAAGCCCGCTTCGAACGCTCGCGTCACCCGCGGGCTTGACCCACGCGCGATTTAAGACGTGGATGCCAACGGAACTCGGGCTCGCCCGAGTTCCGCATTTTTAAAGAGTGCCGCAAGTCGGGTAAACCCGACTTGCGTTTTCAAAGAGTGCCGCAAGTCGGGTAAACCCGACTTACCATTTTCAAAGAGTGCCGCAAGTCGGGTAAACCCGACTTGCGGTGACGAGCCGGCACGACCGGCGGGAGCGCAGTCATGAGTTCATCAGCGAATCCGCAAACCAAACCGCGTCCGCTCGCCGACCTGTCCGGGACCATCCTGCTCGCCGGCGCGGGCAAAATGGGAAGCGCCATGCTGGAGGGCTGGCTGGCGCTCGGGCTCGCAGCCGAGATGATCGCCGTGATCGAGCCGCAGCCCAGCCGCGAGATCGCGGCGCTGCGCGAACGCGGCCTGCGCCTCAATCCGCCGCGCGACGCGCTCGGCGACGTCGCCGCGGTGGTGATCGCGGTCAAGCCGCAGGTCGCCGGCGAAGCCATGCCGGCGCTGGCGCCGTTCGTGGGCGGCTCGACCGTGGTCGTGTCGATCATGGCCGGGCGGACCTTGCAGTCTCTCGCCGCCGGTTTTCCGCGCGCCGCGATCGTTCGCGCCATGCCCAATACGCCGGCCGCGATCGGCCGCGGCATGACCGTCGCAGTGGCGAACGCGCGCGTCTCCGACGCGCAGCGCGCGCTCGTCGACGCGCTGCTGTCCGCGGTCGGCATCGTGGAATGGGTCGCCGACGAAGCGCTCATGGACGCGGTGACCGCGCTCTCGGGCTCGGGGCCGGCCTACGTATTCCTGCTCGCCGAGGCGATGGCGCGCGCCGGCACCGTCGCAGGTCTGCCCGCAGCGCTCGCCGCCACGCTCGCACGCGCCACGGTCGCGGGCGCGGGCGAGCTCCTCCATCGCTCGCCGCTCGACGCCGCAACCCTGCGGCAGAACGTGACCTCGCCCGGCGGCACCACCGCCGCCGCGCTCGAGGTGCTGATGGCCGAGGGCGGGCTCGAACGGCTGATGACCGCGGCCATCGCCGCCGCCACCAAGCGCTCGCGCGACTTGGCGGGGTGAGCCGATCGCTTGCATCGCGCGTGAAAATGAATGCGCTGCAAGCGCTGACACCGCGTCGCGCGGCCGCCCCTGGAACCATCCACGCAGCCGGCCTACATTGATCGCACCGGAGTGATCAGGTCAGGAGTTTCGGCATGGCCCGCAAATCCGCGCGCAAATCCGCGCGCAAGTCCGCGCGCAAGTCAGCTGCCCGTCCCGCCGCGCGCCCCGGCAAATCCGAACGCGAGCGCATCATCGACGCGTTCATGACGTTGCTCGCCGAAAAGTCGATCGAGCGGATCGGTTTTGCCGAGATCGCCAGGGCAGCGGGCGTCTCGCTCGCCGACCTGCGCGGCACGTTTGCCTCGACGCTCGCGATCCTCGCGGCGCACATGAAGGCGATCGACCGCGCGGTGCTGGCCGGCGGCGACGCCGACATGGACGAGGAGCCGCCGCGCGAGCGCCTGTTCGACGTATTGATGCGGCGGCTCGAAGTGCTCGCCCCGTACAAGGACGCGGTGCGCTCGCTCATGCGCTCGGCGGCGCGCAATCCCGGCCTCGCCTTTGCGCTGAACTCGCTTGCCGTGCGCTCGCAGCAATGGATGCTGACCGCCGCCGATATCGGCGCCTCCGGCCCGCGCGGCCTGCTGCGCGCGCAGGGGCTCGCGCTGTTGTTCGCGTCGGTGCTGCGCACCTGGATCAACGACGAGGACGAGGGGCTGGCGCCCACCATGGCCGCGCTCGACCGCGCGCTCGCGCGCGGACAGCGCTGGTCGGGCTTTCTCGACGACCTGTTTCGGATTCCCGCCAGCGCCTGCCGCTTGCGCCCGCGCCGGCGCGGCCGGCGCGACGAGGACGAGGACACCGTGGCGGCTTAGCGATGCCCGTATCCCGGGCGCAGCGCAGCAACGCAGATAAGTTTACGCAATCTGCGTACACTTGATTGCGTTGTGGTGCGCTGCAGACACCGGTCTCGGGTTTACCCGAGATCGGCGCTTAAATGTGCGCAAGTCGGGTAAACCCGACTTGCGTGGACCGTTACGTTCCGTGGCGGTCCCGGCTCAGCGATGCACCGTTCCGCGCGCTCTCCTACGCAGACTGCGCACATTTTCTCTACGCGCGCTCCACGCTGCATCGCATCCGGGACACCCGGTACGCTTGCGTTAGATCGGCACCCGTACCGTCGCGCGCAGTCCCCCGAGCGGGCTATCGGACAAGATGATGTCGCCGCCGTGGGAGCGGGCGATGTCGCGCGCGATCGCGAGCCCGAGGCCGGTGCCGCCTTCGTCCTGATTGCGCGCGTCGTCGAGGCGCAGGAACGGCTTGAATACCTCTTCACGCAGATGCGGTGCGATGCCGGGGCCGTCGTCATCCACGGTGACGGTGAGCCAGCGGTGGTCGCGGTGGCCGGTGATCGAGATCGACGGCGCGTGGCGCGCGGCGTTCGAAACCAGATTGGCGAGGCAGCGCTTGAACGCCGCCGGTCGCACGGTGACGATCGGATGGCCGTGGAAATTCACGCTCGACTTGTGGCCGTTGCGCTCGGTGTCGGTCTTGAGCTCCTCCAGGAACGCGCCCATGTCGGTGGGCGCCGACTGCTCGCCCGAATCCCCGCGCGCGAAGGCGAGATAGGCCTCCAGCATGCGGCCCATCTCGTCGACATCCTTCTTCATCGCGTCGACCTCGGGACTGTCGCCGATGAGCGCGAGCTCGAGCTTGAAACGGGTGAGAATGGTGCGCAGGTCGTGCGAGACCCCCGCCAGCATGGCGGTGCGCTGCTCCAGCGCGCGCTCGATGCGGCGCTTCATCTCGATGAAGGCGGCCGCGGCGCGACGAACCTCGCGCGCGCCGCGCGGGCGGAAGTCGGGCACTTCGCGCCCCTTGCCGAAGCTCTCGGCGGCGTCGGCGAGCCGCAGAATCGGCCGGATCTGGTTGCGCAGGAACAGCACCGCCACCGTAATCAGCACCAGCGAGGTGCCGACCATCCATGCCAGGAAGATGTGCGAGTTGGAGACATAAGCGGCGCGGCGGGGCGCGAACACGCGCATCACCGCGTTGTCGAGCTTGATGCGGATCTCGAGCAGCGCCGAGCGCCCGACGGTGTCGATCCAGAACGGCCGGCCGATCTGCTTTCGGACCTCCTCCGACAGCGCCTGGTCCACCAGCGAGAAAAACGGCTTCGGCCCCGGCGGCGGCAGCTCGGTGACCGGCAGAAAGTCGACGACCAGCCCGAGCTTGTCTTGCGCGATGCGCCGCAGCTGGGCGTAATCCTGCGGAAAAACCTTGTCGACCTCGATCAAGGTGGCGATGTCCTGCACCACGCCGGCGGAGAGCCGCTGGGTGACCAGGTTGTAGTGCCGCTCCATGAACATGAAGGCGACGACCGACTGCAGCACCACCATGGGCGCGATGATGATCAACAGCGCGCGCGCATAGAGGCCCGTCGGCATCATGCCTTTGAGCCGGGCGCTGCTACGGTCGTAGAGCTCGTAGCCGCGGTCGGCGGCCGAGCGCAGCGCCGCCATGCTGGGCAGCGCCGCCACACTGGAGCGCAGCGCGGTCAGGCTCGAGCGCAGCGCGGCGATGCTGACGTCGATGCTGGTCATGGCGTCGTCACCAGCCGGTATCCGATGCCGCGCACGGTCTGCACCAGCAGCGGGTTGGCCGGATCATGCTCGATCTTGCGGCGCAGGCGGTTGACCTGCACGTCGACGGCGCGCTCGCCGGTCGCGCCGTCGTTGCCGGCGAGCGTCTGCCGCGCCACGGTCTCGCCGGGGGCGGCGGCGAGCAGGCGCAGCATGTCGCGCTCGCGATCCGTCAGCCGCACGATCTCCTCGCCGCGCTTGAGCTCCCCGCGCGCGAGATGGAACCGGAACTCGCCGAAGCGCACCGATTCCACCGGCGGAGCCGTGGCCGGGCGGGCGCGCCGCAGAATGCCGGCGATGCGCAGCGAAAGCTCTCGCGGCTCGAACGGCTTGCTCACGTAGTCGTCGGCGCCGATGCTCAGACCCTCGATGCGGCTCTGCGCTTCGTCGCGCGCGGTCAGCATGACGATCGGCACGCTCGATGACGCGCGCAGATCGCGCGCGAGGTCGAAGCCGGTCTCTCCCGGCATCATGACGTCGAGGATCAGCAGGTCGAAGCGCAGGCCCGCGAGCTTGGCACGCGCGTCGGCGGCCGTCTCCGCCGTGGTGACGCGGTAGCCTTCGGCGAACAAGAAGCGCGAGAGCAGATCGCGGATGCGGCGGTCGTCGTCGACCACCAACAAATGGGGGGCATCGTCGGGGAGAGCGGCGGACGCCGTGGCCATGGCCCGCATCCCGGCCTCGGCTCAGCCGCGCGCCCGCCGCGCGCGGTCGGCGCGCGCGATGAAGCGCAGCACGGCGTCGCGATGATCGGCGTTGATCATGGCGGTGAGAAATCGGCAGGCGGCCTCGTGCGCGTTCGGCCCCAGCTCGGACAGCGCCTGTGCGATGCGCGCGGTTTGCAGCCCCGCAAGCTTCATCGCCAAGGTCTCGCCTTTCGCCGTGACGTAGAGCAGGCGCTGGCGGCGGTCGTTGGCGCCCTCTTTCTGCACCACGTAGCCCTGATCGATGAGCTGCTTGAGCACCCGGCCGAGCGACTGCTTGGTGATTTTCAGGACCTCGAGCAGCTCCGCAACCTTCATGCCGGGATTGCGGTTGACGAAATGCAGCACCCGGTGGTGCGCGCGCCCGAAGCCCAATTTTTCCAGCACGTCGTCGGGGTCGCCGATGAAGTCGCGATAGGCGAAGAACAGAAGCTCGATGACGTCCCAGATGGGCTCATTGCCGCGGCCCGCCCGCTCGGCGCCCGAAAACGCCCGATCGGTTGCAACTGGGACGGTTAGGTCAGCCATGTTGACATATTTAGGTCAGATTGTTATCCAACAAGAGGCCGCCACGAAAGGATCGTACCCGCGGCCCCACCCCGAGCGGATTGCGCCAGAGGCGCAAGCGCGCTCTCATGGTCGGGCCGAAACATACCGAGTGTCGGCCCGCGACGCAAAAGCATAAGGAGAGGGACGGCGCCCGCGGGTGCCGGACCGGCCTCCGAGGAGAACCGCCATGGCAGAAAAACCGTACGACCGCCTCGATGGGGTCACCTGGTACGACGGCAAGCTGGTGCCTTGGGGCGAGGCCACGCTGCACGTGCTCTCCCACGGCTTGCATTACGCGAGCTCGGTGTTCGAGGGCGAGCGCGCCTATGGCGGCGAAATCTTCAAATGCACCGAGCATTCGCAGCGCCTGAAGCGATCGGCTGAGCTGCTCGACTTCGACATCCCCTACTCGGTCGCCGAGATCGACGCCGCCAAGCGCCTGGTGCTGGAAAAGAACGGCCAGAGCGACGCCTATGTGCGGCCGGTTTCCTGGCGCGGCTCGGAGATGATGGGCGTCTCGGCGCAGCACAACAAAATCCATCTCGCCATCGCCACCTGGCAGTGGCCGAGCTATTTCGACCCGGTGCAGCGATTGAAGGGCATCAGGCTCGATCTCGCCGACTATCGGCGGCCGGACCCGAAGACGGCGCCCGCGCGCGCGAAAGCCGCGGGCCTCTACATGATCTGCACTATTTCCAAGCACATTGCCGAGCGCAAAGGCTACGCCGATGCCATGATGCTGGATTGGCAGGGTCGCGTGGCGGAATGCACCGGCGCCAACATCTTCTTCATCAAGGACGGCAAGATTCACACCCCGATCGCGGACTGCTTCCTCGACGGCATCACCCGCCAGACCGCGATCGAGTTGGCGAAGAAGCGCGGCATCGAGGTGATCGAGCGCCGCGTCATGCCGGACGAGCTGACCCAATTCTCCGAGTGCTTCATCACCGGCAGCGCCGCCGAGGTCACGGCGGTGTCGGAGATCGCGCAGTGGAAATTCACGCCCGCCGCGATCACGCAGCAACTCATGGCCGACTACACCGCCGAGGTGCAGCCCAAGGGCAAGAAGAAAGCGGCGTAATTCGGCCGTCCCGGCCCATATGTTAGGATAGGGCTGATATGGCGTAATAGGAGTACGGCATGGCCGGCGTCGCTCAGCGCAGTCCGCCGCGTTTGTCGCTCGAGTTGTTTCGGGGCTTTCTTGAAGGCAGGCCCGACGAGGAGCGCTGGGAGCTCATCGATGGTGTCGCCGTGATGATGGCCCCGCCGACGCTCGCGCACCAACGTATCGCGAGCAATCTTCAACGTCTTCTCACTGACGCGCTGGAAAGACGCGCCGCGACGCTCACCGCGTACCAGCGCGCAGGCATCAATCTCGGATCTTCAATCGAATACTACGATCCCGAGCCGGATGTCGTCGTGATTGATGCCGATGCGAGCCAAGAGCCGGATAGACGCTACGCCGATCGTTTCTATCTCGCAGCCGAAATTGTTTCGTCGAGCGATCGCACCTATACGGAAAGCAAGCGCGCGGTCTACAAGCTGCACGAGGCTTGTACCTGCGTCTTGACGATACAGCAGGACCGTTTCGAGGTTCGCGTCGACTTGCGCACAGATGCCGGCTGGAAGGAACACATCCTGACCCAGCCGAATGACGTGCCCATGCTCCCCGACTTCGGCCTGCGCTGCAATCTGTCCGACCTTTATCGCGGCACCGCGCTGCGACCAGATCAAGCGCCGAAGCGGTGATGCTCACGACTGCGGCGCTTGCGCCGCGGTCATGGTCTGCGGGGACTTACGGCTCACTCCGCCGCGCGCGCGCCGCCCGCAGGGGTCCAGCGATCGGCCAGGGCGTCGTCGGACTGCTTGGCGTCGACCCAGACCTTCGCAGGCGCTTTTGCATCGGCCTTGCCGGCAAATTCGATTTGCTTCCAGAACGGCGCGCGGGTCTTGAGGTAGTCCATCAGGAACTCGGCGGCGGCGAAAGCATCCTGCCGGTGGGCGGCGGCGGTGACGACGAGGACGATGTCTTCGCCCGGCTCGAGCCGGCCATAGCGGTGGATCACGGTGACGCCGAGCAGCGGCCAGCGCCGCTCGGCCGCCTCCACGTGACGCGCGACCTCGGCCTCGGCCATGCCCGGGTAGTGCTCGAGCGTCATGGCCGCGAGCGGAGCGCCGCTCTCGTCGCTGCGGCAGATCCCGGTGAAGGTGACGACCGCGCCGATATCGCCGCGGCCGCGGCGCAGCTTTGCCGCCTCGCTCGCGGCGTCGAACGGCTCGCGCTGCAGTCGGATGGTGGCGGCCATCTGCGTCTCCGACGCGTCCCGCGCTAGTGTGGTGGATTTGAAGTTCCTACGAATATGCGGCGCTCTCGCGTAGGAACTTCAAATCCAAAACCCACACTAGAGTCAAAGCTTGCTGGTGTCCCTTTGATTCCGAAGTTCGCACGAGATTGCGCCGCAACGGCTTGCGAACTTCGGAATCGGGACACTAGCCCCCCGTCATCGGGGGGAAGAAGGCGATCTCGCGTGCGCCGAAAATGGCCGCGTCGCCCCGCACATGCGTCCGGTCGATGGCGGCGCGGATCACCTTCGGATTCTCGAACGCGTGGGCGTATTCCTCGCCGCGGCGGCTGAGCCAGGTCATGAGATCGGCGACCGTGGCGATGCCCGCCGGCGGCTCGATCTCCTCCTCCGGCTTGCCGATACGCTCGCGCACCCAGGCGAAATAGCGAAGCTTCAACGCTCAATCCTCGGTCAGATGCCGCACGCCGGCGCGGAAATAGTCCCAGCCAGTATACAGCGTCAGCAATGCCGACAGCCACAGCAGGGCAAGCCCGATCGGCGTCACCACCGGCACGACCGCGTCGCCCGCCTTGCCGGCGATGAGGAACCCGACGGCGACGAGCTGCAGCGTCGTCTTCCATTTGGCGAGCTGCGTCACCGGCACGCTCACGCGCAACTCGGCGAGATATTCGCGCAGGCCCGAAACCAGAATCTCGCGGCAGAGGATGACGATCGCCGCCCACAGCGACCAGCCGCGGATGGTGCTGTCGGCGGCCAGCATCAACAGGCACGATGCCACCAAGAGCTTGTCCGCGATCGGGTCGAGCATGCGGCCGAAGGCCGATTGCTCGCCCCATTTGCGGGCGAAATAGCCGTCGAGGACGTCGGTCACTCCGGCGCTGATGAAGATCACCACGGCGACCCAGCGCAGCCACAGGCCGCCCTGCAGAATGTCCTGCCAATAAAGGCACGCCACGACCGCCGGAACCGCGGCGATGCGGGCATAGGTCAAAAGGTTCGGCACCGCGAGCCGCCGCGCCGGAACCTGTCTCGAGGTGACCGTATTCATGGACCGAAGGAATACCCTTCCCGCGCCCGCGTCAAACGGGATGCTGCCGCCGTCCCCATCGCCGCGGCCCGGCCTGGTCCGGAGCCGCCGCGCATGCACGAATTAGAGACACGACTTCCATACATAAATATGACGCGCATTCGCGACTTGCATGCCTGTTCCACCGCTATCGATGCCGACGCGCAACGCGCTACCCCGCCCGCTCGTGGAAGAAGTCGTAGATCTTGCGCGCGGTCTCGGCGCTGATCCCGGGCACCTTGGCGAGATCGGCCAGCGCCGCGCGCTCGATCGCCTTGAGCGTGCCGAAATGGTGGAGCAAGGCGCGCTTGCGGGTCGGGCCGATGCCCGGGATCTCCTGCAGCCCCGCCTCGCGGATGTCGCGGCGGCGCCGGACGCGGTGCGAGCCGACCGCGAAGCGATGCGCCTCGTCGCGCAGCCGCTCGACGAAATAGAGCGCCGGATCGCGCGGCTTGAGCTTGAACGGCTCGCGTCCGGGCAGGAAGAAGGTCTCCATCCCGGCGTCGCGGTCCGGGCCTTTGGCCACCGCGACGAGCGGAACGTCGATGATGCCGAGCGCCGCCAGCGTCTCCTGCGCCGCGGTCAGCTGCCCGCGGCCGCCGTCGATAATGACGAGATCGGGCCACGGTGAATCGTTGTCCCCATCCCCGATATCGATGGGTGCGCCGGCGTCCGCCGGTGCCATCGCGAGCACCTGCGCCGGAGTGGGCGGCGTGCCCGGCATCGCCCGCGGCGCCTCGTTCATCAGCCGTTTGAAGCGGCGGCTCAGAACCTCCCGCATCATGCCGAAATCGTCGCCGGGCGCGAGATCGGCGGCGCGGATGTTGAACTTGCGGTACTGATTTTTCTCAAACCCCTCCGCCCCGGCGACGATCATGGCGCCGACCGCGTTGCTCCCCTGGATGTGGCTGTTGTCGTAGACCTCGATGCGCCGCGGCGGCCGCGCCAGGACGAAGACCTCGGCCAGCAATTCCAACAGCCGGCGCTGGGACGAACTCTCGGCCAGCTTGCGCGCCAGCGCCTCGCGCGCATTGGCGAGGGCGTGATCGACGAGGTCCTTCTTCTCCCCGCGCTGGGGCACGCTGACCTCGATCTTGTGGCCGCTCTTGATGCTCAAGGCCTCGGCCAGCAGCGCGCGCTCCTCGATCTCGTGGGAGATGAAGATTGCGCGCGGGCTCGGCTTGTCGTCGTAGAACTGGGCGAGAAACGCGCCGAGCACCTCGCCGGCCGAGAGCGAGCGGTCGGCCTTGGGGAAATACGCGCGATTGCCCCAGTTCTGGCCGGTGCGGAAAAAGAACACCTCGACGCAGCTGAAGCCGCCGGCCTGATGCAGGGCGAACACATCGGCCTCCTCGACCCCGTGCGGGTTGATGCCCTGATGCGATTGCACCGCCGAGAGCGCGGCCAGACGGTCGCGGTAGATGGCGGCGCGCTCGAAGTCGAGCGCCGCGGAGGCCTTCTCCATCTCCGCCGCCAGCTCGTCCTTCACCGCCTGGCTCTTGCCCGAGAGAAACGCGTTCGCCTCGCGCACCAGCTCGCCGTATTCGGCGAAATCGATCTCGCGCGTGCAGGGGCCGGAGCAACGCTTGATCTGATACAGCAAGCACGGGCGCGTGCGGCCCTCGAAGAAGCCGTCGGAACAAGAACGCAGCAGAAAGGCGCGCTGCAGCGCCGTGATCGTGCGGTTGACCGCCCAGACCGAGGCGAACGGGCCGTAATAATTGCCCTCGCGGGTGCGCGCGCCGCGATGCTTGAGGATTTGCGGCGCCCAGTGGTCGGCGGTGATCAAAATATGGGGAAACGACTTGTCGTCGCGCAGCAGCACGTTGAAGCGCGGGCGCAAGCGCTTGATCAGGTTGGCTTCGAGCAGAAGCGCCTCGGTCTCGGTCGCGGTCGAGACGAACTCGAGCGCCGCGGACGCCGCGATCATGCGTTCGATGCGGGGGTCGTAGCCGGTCGGGCGGCCATAGGCGATGATCCGTTTGCGGATGTTCTTGGCCTTGCCGACGTAGAGCACGTCGCCCTTGGCATCGATCATGCGATAGACGCCGGGCGAAGACGGGGCGAGCTTGGCGTGACTCGCGATCACCGCGCGGCCGACGGCGAGCGGGCCGGTGGCGGCGAGGTCGAAGTCCTGTTCCGGCTCGGGCAGCGCCTGCTCCTCGTCCTCCTCGAGGAGTTCGCTCGCGGGATCGATGTCGTTCTTGCTGCCGTTCATGCTGCGAAGGTAAGGCGCCGGCGCGGCCGCGGCCACCCGGCGCGAAGGAACGCTTGTGCGCAACGCGGCGTGTTGGCGGGCGCGCTCCGCCCCAGCGCGGGAAACGACCGTCCGCATTCAGCTTGCCGCATTCAGCTTGCCGCATTCGGCTTGCCCCGTTCGGCTGGCGCGGATGCCCCTTGAGCGATGGTGGTTTTGCCCTGGCGAGACCGACTTCCAAAGTATTTTAATCGATCGTTAACCATGATTGAAAGTCGTAAAGTATTTGTTTACTGTATATAAGGCTGATTAGTGACGTATTCAAAGTTAAATTCTGCCGAAATATTAAAAACTTGAGTGTGTCTTTCTTACACTAGACTATTCAAAATTTAATAATACTGTTCGATTCAACTGCTGCAAACGGAGGGCAATCATGTATCGCGTTGTTGTGGCGTGCGTCGGCCTATTGGCGCTGGCGGGAGGGTCGGTGGCTGAAGCCCAGCCGGCGCCCTATTACCAGCCGGGGCCGGCCTACAATCCGATCTACAGTTGGACCGGCTTCTACGTCGGCATCAACGGCGGCGGCGGCTGGGGCAGTTCCCAGTGGGACGCCGTGAACAGCTTCGACGTGTCCGGCGGCCTCATCGGCGGCACCGTCGGCTACAACTGGCAGTTCGGCCAGGTGGTGGTCGGCGCCGAGGGCGACATCGACTGGTCGGGCATCAAAGGGACGACCACCGTGCTGTGCCCTGGGGGCTGCGAGACGCGCAACAAGTGGCTCGCCACCGTGCGAGGGCGCGTGGGCTTCGCCTTCGACCGCTTCCTGCCCTACTTCACCGGCGGGCTCGCGCTCGGCGACATCAACGCCACTCTGCCGCTGTTGCCGGGCGGCAGCATCAGCAACGCCGGCTGGACCGTGGGCGCCGGCGTCGAAGTCGGCGTCGTCAGCAATGTGAGCCTCAAGGCCGAGTATCTCTACGTCGATCTCGGCAACTTCAACTGTGGCCTCAATTGCGGTCTCCCGCCCGGCAGCAACGTGTCGTTCACCACCAACGTCTTTCGCGGCGGGGCGAACCTGCGGTTCTGACGCCTGACCCGCGCGGCGCACGAACAAGCCCCGGACCTCTGGTCCGGGGCTTTTCGTTGGTTCACACGAACGCGGTCTAGCCCTGCGGCTTGGTCGCGGCGAAGGCCGGTACGCGCGCGGCAAATGCGTCGAGCCAGGCGACCAGCCGCGGATGATGCCGCCGCCACGTTCCCTCGAAGCGGAAATCGCGATAGCCGAGCGCGCAAGCAAGCGCGATCTGACCGACATCCGGGGTCGCCGTGAGCGCCGGCGGCGCGGCCTCGAGCGCCGTGAGCGTGCGCGCCACCTTGCCGGCCTGATGATCGACCCATTTCGGCTCGTGCCGCTCGGCCGGCCGCCAACGGCCTTCGTAGACCAGCAGCACCGAGGCATCCATCACGCCGTCGGCGAGCGCCTGCAGGCGCAAGGCGGAAAAACGCGCGGCGGCATCGTTCGGGAGGATGCGGCCGCCGCCGGCGCGATGATCGAGATATTCCAGGATCACCCGGGAATCGAACAGCACCGTGCCGTCCTCGAGCAGGAGCGCCGGGATTTTGCCGAGCGGATTCTGCTGGCGCACGCTGTCGCCCGCATTCATCGTATCGGCGGGCTCGATCGCGATGTCGCGGTCGAGCCCGAGCACGTTCGCCGCGATCCGGATCTTGCGCACGAACGGGGAGCTGGGAGAACTGCGTAGCGTCAGCATGGCGGCGTGGCGATCGATGACCGGCGTGGAGCCGCGGCGGCGGCTTGCAAAGCGAGCAGTCGGCGGCGACTGGCGGGCTCGCTCGTCAACCGGTGATGACCAGGTTGACGGCCTTCGGACCCTTGCCCTTCTTGTCGGGCTCGACGTCGAAGGAGATGCGCTGCCCCTCGGTCAGCGACTTGAGCCCGGCGCGCTCGACGGCGGTGATGTGCACGAAGACGTCGCGGCCGCCGTCGTCCGGTTTGATGAAGCCGTAGCCGCGCTCGGCGTTGAAGAACTTGACCGTACCTGCCATGGCCATCGGGAAACTCCTTTCCCCGTGGTTGCTCCGCCGCCGACCCCCACGGCGCGGCGGCTCGGCCGGACATTCACAAACGGGGAAAGCAGCGGCCTTACGGCCTCCGTTACTCCGCCGGGCCCCCACAGGAGGCGGAACGTCAAAGCCAGCCCTACGAAAATAGGCTAATCCTGGGCTGTGGAAAAGTGGCGAAACTACTTTTCGCCGGCGAGCCAATCGACGCAGTGGCTGCCCACGCCCGCCGCCGACAGGGCGCGCGCAAGCTCCGGCAGCAGCACTGCAAGCTCGCCGGCGAGCGTCCACGGCGGGTTGATCACGATCAGGCCGCACGCGCTAAGTCTCGCCGCCGCGCGCGGCGCGGCGACGCTCAATTCGGCGCGCAAGATCCTGGCCATGCCGCTCTGGCGCAAGCGGCGCGCCAGCGCATCAGCCGCCGCGCGCTCCTTGATCGGGTACCAGGCCAGATAGATTCCGCTCGCCCATTTGCGGTGCGCGGCTGCGAGCGTCTGCGCCAGCCGGGCGAAATCGCCGGCGTCCTCGAAGGCGGGATCGACGAGCACAAGGCCGCGCCGCTCCTTCGGCGGCACGTAGGCGTTGAGCGCGGTCCAGCCGTCGATCGCCACCGCCTTGCTGCGCCGGTCGCCGGCGAGATTGCGCGCGAGCGCAGCCGCCGCGTTCGGCTCGAGCTCGCAGGCGATGAGCCGATCCTGCGCGCGCAGGAACGCGCGCGCGAGCGCGGGCGAACCGGGGTAAGCGGTCAGCCGCCCGCCGTCGTTGCAGGCGGCGACCGCGTCGAGATAAGGAGCAAGCAACGCGCGCTCGCGCGCGGCGATCGGCGCGCGGACGAGCCGGTCGATCCCCTCGCGCCATTCGCCGCTGCGCTGCGCCTCCTCGGCGGCGAGGTCGTAGCGGCCGGCGCCGGCATGGGTGTCGATCACGCGGAAGGGCGCCGGCTTCTCGCGCAGATGCACGAGGATGCGCACCAGCGCCGCGTGCTTGACCACATCGGCGAAATTGCCGGCGTGAAATGCGTGGCGATAATTCATGGGCGCAAACTCATGGGCGCAAAGTCATGCGCCCGAATTCGCGGCTGTTAAAGTCTTCGAGGAGGCGTCGCGCGTCCGCGTGTTGCGCGCTAGCGCGCGAGCGCGGCGCTGCCGCCGCGTACCGGCGGCATGACGAGCTCGTCGCGGCGGCAGGCGCGCGCGTCGATGTCGGGGCAGGCACGGAAGCGCAAGTCCTTGCCGAGGCAAATGCGCACCTCGCCCAAACGCCGGCTGCGGCAGGTCACCGCGATGCCGTCGCGGCTGAGGCCGGGATTGGCCTGCACGAACGCCTCCTCGACCTCATCGGGCGTGACCGTGAGCGGCGCGCTCGGCGCCATATAGGCATCGGGGATCTTCACCGCCGCGCGCGCCTTGCGCACGTTCTCGAAATAGGCGTTCGGGCTCAGCCCCGAGCAGGTGCCGTGGCGATCCCACTCGTTGAAGATCAGGCGCGGCGCGGGCATCAGATCGAGCATGGAAGAGACGATGTTGCGGTCGAGCCGCGGCGCCGGCTGCTGGCAGAATTCCGGGAAGCCCCGCTCGTATTGCGGCCACAGCCCGTGCACGACGAAGGAATAGGGCCGCGCCCCGCACTGCTGCTGCGGCGGCGTGCCGCGTTCGCCGGCGGCTTCGCAGAACGACGGCGACCAGGAGAGCGACAGCACGTAGAAGTCGAATTGTCCGGGCTGATTTTGGCGGCGATCCTGCGCCACCGCGATACCGGTGACAGCAACCGTGAGCCACAACGCCACCGCGGCCAACGCCACGCGACCGACGCTCCGAACCATGGAACACTCCCATCAACCCACGCGAGGAGATGGGAGGCTACCATGGCGCCTCGAACATTTCAAGAACGAAACGGAAATAAAAGCGGTTCATTCACCGCCGAGACCGGCGGCAACCGCAGGCGCATGGGGGACGGTTATGGCCGCGCCATCTTGCAGGCGGGGTTGTAGGACCAATTGCGGTCGAGCCCGACGATGCACCACTCGACGCCCCAGCTGGCGCCGTACATGCCGCTATCCTCGGCGATGGAATAATTGATGACGTGCCGGCGGCCGTCCGAGATCTCGACGATGCCGCTGCAAAACCGGCGTGGAATGGTCTGCGCGGCCCAGGGGCGGAACGCGGTCTCGCGGATCTTCTCGAAATTGAGGATGCGCAGATCGGTGGCCCAATACATGTTTTCCTTCTGGTTGAAGCGCGAGGTGATCCGCAGCAGCGCGTCGCGGTCATCGCACGGCGGCAGCTTGCCCTCGTATTCCGGCCCGGACAGATAGAAATTCATCTCCAGCCAGTTGGCGGCGCCCGCCGGTGCCGCCGGCAGCGCGGCGAGCGCGACGGCAAAGGCGAAAGCAAGCAATGGCGCGCGGCCAGACATGATCGGGCTCCCCCGCAACGATGGCTTGCCCCGACGGTGACCGCCGAACCCCGGCGAAATCAAGGTGGCGGCACGCTCGGCGAGAAGAAAGCGGCCACTGTGGCGTTATGGCCACGCTTTCAGGTTTCGTGCCGCAGCGGCTTTGCAGCGACCCACGCGCCGTCTAAGCTTCGCCGGGGCAAATGGGGGAGGCGCGGATGATGCGCGCAGCATTGCTGTCCGTGATCGGCGTTCTGCTACTGGGCGCTGCCGCCCACGCCCAGCCCTATATCTATCACGGCAACGACACCGGCGGCATCATCCCGTGGTCGTGCGAGAACGAGGCCATGGCGCAACAGGCGGCCGCCGCCTATTGCGCGCGCTGGGACAAGTACCACCGCATCACCAGCGTGCACCGGCAATACGGCGACTTCATCGCGTTCAGCTGCCTGTGGTCGCCCTACATCAACCCCTACGCCCTGCCGGCGGTGCCGACCCGATACAGCTGCTATTATCCGCCCGTACGCCCGCTGATCACCAAGTGATCCGCCGCTGACCGCGCCCGCCGCCGATCGCCGCGGCGGTCAACTCCATTTCACGCCGTGGCGCGCCAGCACCTCGCGTACGGCGTCAACCAATTTGTCCTCGGGCACTGCGATCTGCGCTGGTCGGCTCTCGCGCCACTCTTGATTGGAGGCGATCGCGGCGGCGGCCTTGGCGCCCTCGATCAAGTCCTTGATCTGAACCTCGCCTTTGGTCTTCTCGTCGCCGCCCTGGATCACCACGCAGGGCGCGCCGCGCTTGTCGGCGTATTTGAGTTGCGGCCCCATCTTGCCCGAACCGAGATAAAGCTCGGCGCGGATGCCGGCGTTGCGCAAGGTCGCGACCATCTTCTGGTAATCGGCGATGCGCTCGCGGTCGAACACCGTGACGACGACAGGGCCGGGCTCAGGTGTGGTCTCGATCTTGCCGAGATGTTGCAGCGCCGCCGCCAGGCGCGAGACGCCGATGGAGAATCCCGTCGCCGGCACCGGCTCGCCGCGAAAGCGCGCAATGAGTCCATCGTAGCGTCCGCCACCACCTACGGAGCCGAAACGAACCGGACGGCCATCTTCGCCTTCAATCGCGAACGTCAACTCAACTTCGAAGATCGGACCAGTGTAGTATTCGAGACCGCGCACGACCGATGATTCGAACATGATTCGACCAGGGCCGTATCCAGCCGCGCGACATAGCCTCGCCATTTCCTCCAGTTCAGCTACGCCCTGAATACCGATTTGAGAGTCGTTTACATTCCGGCCCCAAGCTCTGAACGACATCTGCTCACTTGGCCAAGTCTCTTCACCCGGAAAATTCAAAATTGGGGACGTCTCCCCACGGCTTCGGCCCTTCTCGCTGAGCTCTGGACTTCCTTCGCGGTAGGCGGTCGTCAGATACGTCCGAATCTGAAGATTCTGTTCGTCGGAAAGTTCTGCTCCTCTCGTAAAGTCGCCACTCTCATCTTTACGCCCTGCTCCAAGCAATTGCCGAATGCCTTCGATACCCAATCGATCGTATTTGTCGATCGCACGCAACACGGCGAGTCGTTTGCCCGCATTCACCTCGCCACCGAGCCCGATCGATTCCAAGACTCCATCCAGTACTTTGCGATTATTCACCTTCACGACGTAGCTGCCGCGCGGGATGCCGAGCGCCTCCATCGTGTCGGCGGCCATCATGCACATCTCGGCATCGGCGGCCATCGCGGCGGAGCCGACGGTGTCGGCGTCGAACTGCATGAATTGGCGAAAGCGGCCCGGTCCCGGCTTCTCGTTGCGGAACACGAAGCCCTCGCGATAGCTGCGATAGGGCTTGGGCAGCGCGTCGAAATTCTCCGCCACGTAGCGCGCGAGCGGCGCGGTCAGGTCGTAGCGCAAGCTCAACCACTGCTCGTCGTCGTCCTGGAACGAGAACACGCCCTCGTTCGGCCGGTCCTGGTCGGGCAAAAATTTCCCCAGCGCGTCGGTATATTCGATCGCCGGCGTCTCCAGCGGCTCGAAGCCGTAGCGCTCGTAGACCGCGCGGATCTTGTCGAGCATGCGCCGCGTGGCCGCGATCTCGGCGCCGCCGCGATCGGCGAACCCGCGCGGCAGGCGCGCCTTGAGCTTGTTGGTTTTGTCGGGTTTGTCGGCCATTATTGCCCTGCATTGCCGGCCCGCGGGTGGTAGCAGCCGTCCCGCGCAGCGGCAAGGGACGCATCAAGGGACGCCATCGACGGGCGCGTCAGGGACGCCACGAGCGCAGCATCACCGCGAGCAGCAACGGAGACAGCCATGCCATCGGCACCAGCACAGCGAGCAACCGCCGTCCCCAACGACCTCGAAGCCTATTGGATTCCGTTCACGCCCAACCGCGCGTTCAAGGCCGCGCCGCGGCTGATCGCGCGCGCCAAGGACATGCATTATTACACCCCCGACGGACGCGCCGTGCTCGACGGTACCGCCGGCATGTGGTGCACCAATGCCGGGCACAATCGCGATCCGATCGTGGCGGCGATCCAGGCGGAGGCGGCCGAGCTCGATTACGCGCCGGCCTTCCAGTTCGCCCATCCCAAGGCGTTCGAGCTCGCGAGCCGCGTGGCCGCGCTCGCGCCCGGCGATCTCGACCACGTGTTCTTCTGCAATTCGGGCTCGGAGGCGGTCGACACCGCGCTCAAGATCGCGCTCGCCTATCACAACGTGCGCGGCGAAGGCGCGCGCACCCGTCTGATCGGGCGCGAGCGCGGCTACCACGGCGTTGGCTTCGGCGGCATTTCGGTCGGCGGCATGGTCAACAACCGCAAATTGTTCGGCGCGCTGCTTGCCGGGGTCGACCACCTGCCGGCGACCTACAGCCGCGAGCACCAGGCCTTCAGCAAGGGCGAGCCCGAGTGGGGCGCCCATCTGGCCGACGAGCTCGAGCGCATCGTCACGCTGCACGACGCCTCGACCATCGCCGCCGTGATCGTCGAGCCGATGGCGGGCTCGACCGGCGTGCTGCCCGCACCCAAGGGCTACCTGCCGCGGCTGCGCGCCATCTGCGACAAGCACGGCATCCTGCTCGTCTTCGACGAGGTCATCACCGGTTTCGGCCGGCTCGGCCACGCGTTCGCCGCCGAGCGCTACGGCGTCGTGCCCGACATGATCACGTTCGCCAAGGGCATCACCTCGGGCAGCGTGCCGATGGGCGGCGTGATCGTGCGCAAGGGAATTTACGACGCGTTCATGCGCGGACCCATGCACGTGGCCGAGCTCTTTCACGGCTACACCTACTCGGCGCATCCGCTCGCCTGCGCGGCCGGGCTCGCGACGCTCGACCTCTACCGCGACGAGCGCCTGTTCGAGCGCGCACACAAGCTCGAGCCGCGCTGGGCCGAGGCGGCGATGTCGCTCAAGGGCCTGCCCAACGTGCTCGACATCCGCTGCGTCGGGCTCACCGCCGGCATCGACCTCGCCTCGCGGCCGGGCGAGGTCGGCAAGCGCGCCTACGACGCCATGGACAAGGCGTTCCGCGAGCAGGATCTGGTGATCCGCGCAGCCGGCGAGACCATCGTGCTCACGCCGCCGCTGATCGTGAGCGAAGGCGAGATCGAGGAGATGTTCGCCAAGGCCGCGCGTGTGATCAAGGCGGTCGCGTAAGCACGCTAGGGTGGGCAAAGGCGCAGGCCGCGCAGTTGCTGCCTCTCCGCTCGCGCGTGCGCCGTGCGCACGCTACACCGGTGTCGTTGAGAGCAAGACGCGTGGGCACGCTTCGCTTCGCTTTGCCCACCCTACGGCAGGCGATTGCGCGGCGCGATCAATCAGCGCGTGGCGAACGCGGGCTGCGGCCGCAGGATCGCCCAGCCGACGGTGAGCACGTGATCGCCGCGGCGGAAGGGCAGCGCGAACGGCGGCTGAATCTGGGCATCGCCCGCTATCCCGCGCAGGCCGAGCGGCATCACGGTCGGATCGCTGCCGGTCCATACCACCACCGCGCCCTTGCTGCGCAGGTCGCCGAGATCGATCCACGGCGCGCGGCGGCGATCGCCGTCGATCAACACCCGCGGCCGCTCGCGCGCGTAATGGGCGACGTTGCCGCCGTCCCACATGCTGCCGATGACGTAGACGAGAGGCACGCCGGTGGCGGCGCGAAAGCGCCGCGCGAGTTCGTCGGCGAGCCGATCGCCCGGATAGAACACCGCGCGATAGCGGTGATCGATCGCCGGCAGCACCGAGTAGCTCGCGGCAAAGACGATCGCGAACAGCGCGAACACGCTCGCCCACGCCGCCGCGATCCTACCGAGACGCGCGGGCTCGAGCGCGCTGCCGGCATAAAGCACGATCCAAAGCCCGAGAAACAGCCATAGCGGATAGCCCCACATGGCGATGGCGCCGCGGCCACTGACCGCCGATAGGACGACGGTCATCGCCGCCGGGCCGAACGCCAAGAGCGTCACGATGCGCCGGTCGAAGGCGTCGGCCTTTCCCGCGACCGGCGGCGCCTCGTCCTGCGGCCTGGGCCGCGGCCAGACGACGGCGGCGGCGATCAGCAGCGCCGGCAGCGCAAACGCCACTTGGCCGACGGCGAAGACGAGCGGATGCAGGATGTGATCGATGAGCCCGCGCGAGGGCGCCGCGCGCGCGCTCGCATAGGCAAAGGGAAGAAAATCGTTGCGCACGAGCCAGACAAGATGCGGCGTCAAGATCACGAGCGCGACGACGAGCGCGATCCAGGGGCCGGGGGTGGCGAGCGCTGGGCGCGCATCGCGGTCGAGCAGCAGGAACAAAGCGAGCGGCGCCGCCAGCACCACCACGAAATATTTCGCCCACAGCGAGAGGCCGATGGCGGCGCCGAGGATGAGCCAGTGGATCATACGTCCGCGCCGCAAGGCGGCATGGAAGGCGTAGCCGGCGAGCGCCCACAGCGGCAATTGGATCACGTCGTGATTGAACTTGGCGGCGGTGAAATGGAAGTAGTGCATGCCGTCGAGAATGAGCACGGCGACGAGCGCGCCGACGGCGCCCACCAGCGGGCGAGCGGTCAGCCAAACCGCCGCAAAGGCCGACACCACCGCGATCTGCGCCAGCGCGTAGTAGGCGGCGTCGACCCCGATCACCCGGTAGACGAGTTCCACCAGCCACCAGGGCAACGGCGGCAGCTTGTCGTAACCGAGTTGCCATTCGCGGCCATAGGTCAGCGCCTCGATGAGATCGAGCGGCAGATTGGGATAGAGCAGCGTCGGCAGCGCGGTCCAGACGACGACGTGCAGCGCCAGGAACACGGCGAAGGCCGTCTGCGGACGGCGCTCGATGGTGGCGATCAATTCCGACATCGAATGGGCCGCTGCCTCGAGGTTGCGGGATCCCGCAGTGCGAGATCAGGGGTTCGCGGGTGGCGTTATAACGGCAGCGGGCGGCGGCGGGATAGGGCAAAGCCGCTAGTGTCCCGATTCCGAAGTTCGCAAACCTCTGCGGCACCCTCTGATGCGAACTTCGGAATCAAAGGGACACTAGTGTCCCGATTCCGAAGTTCGCATCATTGTGCAGCGGCCTCGTTTGCGAACTTCGGAATCGAGGGACACTAGCAACTTATTGAATCTAGTGTGGCTTTGGTTCAGAAGTCCGCATTTCGGACTCGCTGCGAGAATGATGCGGACTTCTGAACCGCCACACTAGCAACTCTATGCTTCTAGTGCCCCTTTTGAACCCGAAGTTCGCAGCCGCCCTTGCAGCACAACATGTGCGAACTTCGGGTTCGGGGCACTAGTCGCGGTTGACATCGCCCGAGCGACGATGCGAGTCACTCTGTCCGCCCTCCCCGCCCGCTGATCCCATGTCGGTTGTGCTCCCCTCGTTCACCCCTCACTTCGCCACGCTCGCCGGCGACTACGACGTCGTGCTGTGCGACGTCTGGGGCGTCGTCCACAACGGCGTCGCCGCCGCGGCCGATGCCGGCGATGCGCTCGCGCGCTTCCGCGAGCGCGGCGGCACGGTGGTGCTCATCACCAACGCGCCGCGGCCGGGCGAGCGGGTGGCGCGTCTGACGCTCGACCGGCTGGGCGTGCCGCGCGCGGCCTACGACGGCATCGTGAGTTCGGGCGACGTCACCCGCGCGCTCATCGCCGCGCGCGCCGGAGCGCGCGTGTTCCACATCGGCCCCGAGCGGGATGTGGCGCTGTTCGAAGGGCTCGACGCGCCGACGGCGCCGTTGGAGCACGCCGACTACGCGGTCTGCACCGGGCTTTACGACGACACCGTGGAGACGCCGCACGACTACCGCGATGTCATCGCGCGCATGCGCGCGCGTTCGTTGCCGATGATCTGCGCCAATCCCGACGTGGTGGTCGAGCGCGGCGACAAGCTCGTCTATTGCGCCGGTGCGATCGCCGATCCCTACGCGGCCGCGGGCGGCGAGGTGATCTACGCCGGCAAGCCCTATCGGCCGATCTACGAACAGGCGCTGGCCCTTGCCGAAGCCGCGCGCGGGGGCCCGGTGAAGCACCATCGCCTGCTGGCGATCGGCGATTCGGTGCGCACCGACCTCAAGGGCGCCGAGGCCTTCGGCATCGATTGCCTGTTCGTGACCGCGGGCATCCACGCCGAGGAGCTCGGCAGCCGCCACGATCCCGACGCCGCGGCGCTGGCAGGCATCTTCGCGGCGGCGGGGGTCGCCCCCAAGGCGGTGATGCACCGGCTCAGCTGGTAGGTCGCGGCGGGCAGATCGCCACCGTGATGCCCGCAACAGGCAATCCGGCTTCTTGAACACGGCCACCGGCCTTGCGATGACAGGCGCGGCCGTGGTCAAGCTTCCATCCGACGTCCTTCGAGGCCCGCTCCAGCGCCGGTCATGACCGACCAACCGCAGCCGAGAGAGCCGTTCGTCGTGGTCCGCGGCGAAGCGCCCGCGGACCACGCGCTCGACGGCGCCGTCGTCGCCATCGGCAATTTCGACGGCGTGCATCGCGGCCACCGCGCCGTGATCGCGGCCGCGCTCGCGCGCGCCAAAGCCCTCGGGCGGAAAGCGGCAGCGCTGACCTTCGAGCCGCATCCCCGCATTTTCTTTCGCCCCGAGGAGTCGCTGTTCCGGCTGACCGACGAGCGCGCGAAGCTGCGGCTTCTGGCCGCGACCGGGCTCAGCGGCGCGATCGTGCTGCGCTTCGACGCCGCGCTCGCAGGCCTTTCCGCGCAGGACTTCGTTGCGCGCATTCTGATCGGCCGCTTTGCGGTCGCCGGCGTCGCCATCGGCTTTGATTTTCATTTCGGCCTCAATCGCGCGGGGTCGCCCGATTACCTCGCGGCGCAGGGCGCAAAGCGCGGCTTTGCGGTCGACGTCGTGCCGCGGTTCGAAGACGCGGGAGGGCCGGTGCGTTCCGGCCCGATCCGCGCGGCGCTCGCCGCCGGCCGGGTGGCGCAGGCCAACGAGCTTCTCGGCTATCCCTGGTTCGTCAGCGCCGAGGTCGTGCACGGCGACAAGCGCGGGCGCGAGCTCGGCTATCCCACCGCCAATTTGCGTCTCGACCCCGCTTGCGGCCTCAAGCACGGCATCTACGCGGTGCGGGTGGGCGTGGGCGAGCACCGCTACGACGGCGTCGCAAGCTTCGGACGACGTCCGATGTTCGACCAGGGCACGGTGCTGCTCGAAGTCTTCCTGTTCGATTTTTCCGGCGATCTTTACGGCGAGGTCATCGACGTCGCCTTCATCGATTGGATCAGGCCCGAGCTCAAATTCGACAGCGTCGAGGACCTCGTGCGCCGGATGAACGAGGACGCGCGGCTCGCACGCGCGGCGCTGGCAGCGGCGCCGGATGCCTTTCCCAAGCTCGGATCGATATCGGGTTAGGGCGCGTGCTCATAAATCGCCCAGCGATGTCCGCTTTCGGGTAACCATCCGGGCGCGGCCGCGCCGCTTCCCCCTCGTAGTCACGCGCATCCGGGATGACGTTTGCTCGGAGATGTGCGACATCTTCCGACGAGCGTTGCCAGGGTGAGGCGGAGCCATCGCCGGCCGGGGCACTAGACCGAATGGATGAAGACGCCACGCGCAGCCAGCTTGCCGCCGCCCTTGTGCGCGTTGCCGGCGGCGACCATGCCGCGCTGCGTATGGTTTACCAAGACACGTCTGCGAAGCTTTTCGGCGTCTGCCTGCGTATCTTGAAGGACAGAAGCGAGGCCGAGGACGTGCTGCAGGACGTCTATGTCACGGTGTGGCGCAAAGCCGCCACATTCGACCCCGGCCGGGCAAGCCCGATCACCTGGATGGTGGCGATTGCCCGCAACCGGGCGATCGACCGGCTGCGCGTGCGCGGCGCCGGCGGGCGCCTGCAGCCGATCGAGGCCGCCGACGCGGTCAGCGATCCAGCTCCGGCCGCGGTCGAGCGCGTCGAACTGGCGCAGCAGCACCAGCGCCTCACCCGCTGTCTCGGGGAATTGGACGCACGACACTCGACCGCCATCCGGGCGGCGTTTCTCGACGGCGCCACCTACGAAGAATTGGCCGGGCGCATGAATGTGCCCCTCGGTACGATGAAGAGCTGGATTCGGCGCGGGTTGCTGAAACTGAGAGCCTGTCTCGAACGATGAGCGACGACGACACCATTAACCCGGCGGACCGCGGCAAGCTCATCGCCGCGGAGTATGTGCTGGGCGTGCTCGGGGCCGACGAGCGGCGCGAGGTCGAGCGACGCCTGACGCAAGACCCTGCGCTCGCTTCCGAGGTTGCGTTCTGGGAGGAGCGGCTGGGCGCGCTTGCCGACGCGGTCGCGCCGGTCACGCCGCCACAGCATACCTGGTCGCGGATCGAGGCTGCGATCCCCGCGGCGGCGGCCGCGCGGCCCACATCGCTGTGGCAGAGCCTCGCGTTCTGGCGCGGCTTTGGCATCGCCTCGGCGACGCTCGCGGCCGCGAGCATCGCGGCGTTCGCCTATTTCGGCTTCGTCCCGGCCGCGCGGCCGCCGCTGATGGCAACGCTCGCCGGAAGCAGGGGCCAGCCGAACTTTGTCGCCGCCGTCACCGCAACCGGCGACAGTCTCGTCGTGGTGCCGGCGACGCTGCTGACGAACGATCCGCGCGCCATCGAGCTGTGGCTGATCCTGCCCAACCAACGGCCGCGCTCGCTCGGACTCATCCAGCCGGGCGAGCCGATCCGCCTCACCATCCCGCCCGATCTCGCCGGTCGCCTCACGGCGGACGCGACACTCGCAGTGTCGCTTGAGCCGCCCGGCGGCTCCCCCACCGGACAGCCCACCGGACCGGTCATCGCCAGCGGCAAGCTCACGAGCTTGTAAGCCCCGCGGGCGAAAAATATCCGTGCACTGCATCCGCGCGCTCGGTGCTGCGTACCTGCATGCGCAAGCCGCTGACGCGGCGAACAGCATGGAGCATCGACATGAAACTCTCGACTCTGCCGACGGCGGTTGCCGTCGCGACGCTCGTCCTCGCCGCCGTGGCGGCGACGCCGACGCGCGCACAAATGAAGGAGCAAACCGTCACCGTCGGCGGCGCTCCGATGTATCCCTCGAAGAACATCATCCAGAACGCGATGAACTCGAAGGACCACACTACGCTCGTCGCGGCCGTGAAGGCCGCGAACCTGGTCGAAACGCTGCAGGGGCCCGGCCCCTTCACCGTCTTCGCGCCGACCAATGCCGCGTTCGCGAGGCTGCCGGCAGGCACCGTCGACAGCCTGCTCAAGCCGCAAATGAAGGAGAAGCTCACCGCCGTGCTGACCTACCACGTCGTGCCCGGCCGCCTCTCGGTCAAGGACTTGTGGGAGGCCTCCAACAAGGGCGGCGGCAAGGCCAAGTTCAAGACCGTCGAAGGCGAAGAGCTCACGGTCGAATTCAAGGGCCAAGCACTGACCATCCGCGACGCCAAGGGCAACGCCTCCCGGGTCACGATTCAGAACGTGTTCCAGTCGAACGGCGTTATTCACGTGATCGACAGCGTGCTGATGCCGAGCTGACGACGCAAGCGCTGGGCTGATCGGCGCGATTAGTACCCGCCTCTGCGTCGATCGGCTCGAGCCCGCCGCGCCCAACGCGGCGGGCTTCTCCTGCCGAGCTGCGGTGCGTCTGCGGGCCTGCTCGTGCTAGCCAGCCTAGCCTTCCGAGGCGGAGTCGTCGTCCTCGGCCGCGTCGTCGTCCGCCGGCTTGGCGCGGCCGGACCACTCCTTCGCAGCGGCACCCGCGAGCACGGCGAGTGCGCCGAGCGCGGCGAGCCGGCGCCAGCCGATCGCCTGCCCGATCTGGACCCCGACGGCCACCAGCTTGGGGTCGAGCCAGCTGGTGTTGCTGCGCGCCGCGAGTTCGAGCCGCGCGCGCTCCATGTTGCGGCGCCGGGTCATGAGGCAGGCGACGAGCGCGATCAGCGCGATCAGCGCAAACGCGCAACCCAGCACCACCCCGGCGGTCAAACTGTCGTAAACATCCGCGAGCCAGACGAAGGCGGCGACCAGCAGAAAAACCACCGCGGCGGCGGCGGCCGCGGCGGCGATGATCGCCAACACCAGGACCCACCCGCTGACGCCGGTGCGAACTTGGGCGTTTAGGGCGAAGTAACGAAGCCAGCCGCGCATTCGTTCAACTCATGCACCCCCGAAGCGGCAAGGCCCGTCGACGGTTGGGCCAAATCTATCGGCGCCACATCGCGCCGAGCAGGAATCCGATACCGAGCGCCATGGCGAGCGTGGTGTAAGGCCGCGTCTCGAGCGACTCGTCGATGGCGTCCACCACCTTGTCGCGCACCTCCTGCGCGGCATCGATGGCTTCTTGCCCCTTGGCGCCGACATCCGACACCACACCCTCGACGTTCGCCTTCGCGCGGCTCCAGGCCACGTTGCCCTTGGCCGAGAAAATATCGGCGATCTGCGTGGCGAGCCGGGTCACATCGTCCCGCAGCGCTTGCAGGTCCGCCTGGATATCGCCGCTCGCGGCCGAGGCGGCTCTGCCGCTCTCCCGCGCCGCTTCCTTGACGTCTCGCGTCGTCTCCCGAACCGTATCCCGAACCGTATCCCTGATCGTGCCGGACGTGTTGGACATGGCCGTGCTCCACTCTCACCCAGGAAATATTCCTCGCGCCGCCAACGGCGCGCAAGGGAAAAAGTTCCGCTGCGGCCGCGTGCACGCGCTCGTCAGTCCGGCAGTTTACTCTCGTCCGGCGGGAATAGGTGCGTCATCGTGACCAAAAAGACGACGGTGAGCGGCACCGCGAGAAAAGCCCCCATCGGACCCCACAGCCAGGCCCAGAAGGCGATCGCCAGCAGAACCGCGAGCGGATTGAGCGTGAGCCGCCGGCCCAGCACGGTCGGCGTGATGAACTGGCCTTCGATCGTTGCCACGGCGACGAATGCCGCCGGCGGCACGAGCGCGTAGCCGAGCGAAGGGAACGTCACCAGTCCAACGCCCAGCAGGATCACGGTCATGCAGGCCGCGCCGATATAGGGAATGAAATTGAGCACCGTGGCCATCAGGCCGAAGATGATCGGGCTCGGAAAGCCGAAAAGCCATGCGCCGAGCGCGACCACGACCCCGAAGCCGAAATTGATGATCGTCACGATGGCGACGTAGGACGCGAGATGATCCTCGATGTCGTTGCTGATGCGGATGTAGCGGAGCTTGGCATCGCGGGTGGTGAAGAACGACACCATGTATCTGCGAAAATCCATCTGCGTGGCGAGAAAGAAGATCAACGTCACGAAGAACAGGGTGACCTGAACCACCGCGGGCGTGACGAAGGCAACCACCGGGGTGACGATGCCCCACTGCGACGGTTCGACGGCGACGGTATTGCCCGACGGCAGCAACACCTCCTGCAGCTCGCGCACCGCGGCCAAGGGGCGATCGAGCACGTAAAGCTTCTGCTTGATGGTCGCGCCGATCTCCGGCGCCCGGGCGATCCACTCGGCGAGCGGGCTGGCGAGTAGGGTCACGGCGCCCCCGGCGGCGGCGAGCAGCACGGCGCCGAGAACGAGCGCCGTCACCCAGGGCGAGATCCGATGGCGCGCGGCCGCTTTGACGAGCGGCGCCAGCGTGGTGCCGATCACCAGCGCCGCCGCCACCGGCAGCAGCAGCGGGCGGGCGAAAAGGAGGCACGCCCCCAGCAGCAGAATGAAAATTCCGACGGTCGCCATCTGCGCGGCCGGCGCCCAGACGTCCTCAAGCGACTCGGGCGGCTCCGGATCCGTGACGCTGAGCGCGTTGTCCTGCTCGCGGCGGGCGCGGAATAACTCCACTTTGCAGCTCCAGAAGCCGGTGGGACCCTCTCGCGGAACTCAACGCCACATCGCCGGGCTGAGTTCCCACGGCGGCCGCACGCTCGGCCGGCAAGGCCGGCCTCGCGTCCGATTGCGCCGACGGCGCGGGCCTTTTCCCCTCTCGGGCGATCTGCTAGGAAGCGCCCATGATGGCGCGCGTTGCATTCGCTGCGTTGTTCGGGCCGGCCGCTCGGCGAATTATGGGCCCTGCCGCCGCCTGACCATCGGTCGGCGGGACCGGGATTGCGTTGCCGAGCCTTTGTTGCCATCCAATTCCAAGCAGACCGCCACGATCATGACCGCCGCCGCCCGCGATTACAGCGAGACTCTATTTCTGCCCAAGACCGACTTTCCCATGCGCGCCGGGTTGCCGCGCAAGGAGCCGGAGATCCTCGCCCGCTGGCAGAAGCTCAACCTCTACGAACGGCTGCGGGCGGCCGCGCGCGGGCGCGCCAAATTCATCCTCCACGACGGCCCGCCCTATGCCAACGGCAACATCCACATCGGCCACGCGCTCAACAAGATCCTCAAGGACGTGGTGACGCGAAGCCAGCAGATGCTCGGCTCCGATTCCAATTACGTGCCGGGCTGGGACTGCCACGGGCTGCCGATCGAGTGGAAGATCGAGGAGGAAAGCTACCGCTCCAAGAACAAGCCGAAGCCGAACCTCTCCGATCCGAAAGCAATGATCGCGTTCCGCAAGGAGTGTCGCGCCTACGCACAGCGCTGGCTCGAGGTGCAGCGCGAGGAGTTCGAGCGGCTCGGCGTGGAAGGCGATTGGGCGCACCCCTACACGACCATGGATTTTCCCGCCGAGGCGCAGATCGCGCGCGAAATCATGAAATTCGCGCAGAACGGCACGCTCTATCGGGGCTCCAAGCCGGTGATGTGGTCGGTGGTGGAGAAGACCGCGCTGGCGGAGGCCGAGATCGAATACGAAGACTACGTCTCGGACCAGGTGTGGGTGAAGTTTCCAGTGCGCACTTTCGTCCTCACCGAAAAACCGGAGATCGATCGCAAACTAAAGACGGCTGCCGTCGTCATTTGGACGACGACCCCGTGGACGATACCCGGTAACCGCGCCATCAGCTTTTCGCCGAAAATTACGTACGGCCTCTACGAGGTCACAGACGCGCCCCCGGAGAATTGGGCCAAGGTCGGTGACACGTTCGTGCTCTCAGAAAAGCTTGCCGAGGACGTCTTTCGACACGCCCGCGTGACGGCATTCAACCACATCGCCACCCTGCCGACTGAGGTCGTCAATGCGATCCTCTGTTCACATCCTCTCAAGGGCTTTGGCGGCGGCTACGAGTTCGCCGTACCGCTGCTCGAAGGCGATCATGTCACTGAGGATGCAGGGACGGGGTTTGTCCATACCGCGCCCGGTCATGGTCGAGAAGACTTCGAAGTTTGGATGGAGAACCGAGCATTACTAGACGCCTCGCACATCAACACGACAGTGCCCTATACCGTCGACGAGAACGGTGCGTTCACCGATCACGCGCCGGGCCTTAGCGGCAAGCGCGTGATCACCGACTCCGGCGAAAAAGGCAACGCCAACGAGGCCGTCATCAAGGCGCTCATCGACGCCGGCATGCTGATCGCGCGCGGCCGGCTCAAGCACCAGTACCCGCATTCCTGGCGCTCGAAGAAGCCGGTGATCTTCCGCAACACGCCGCAATGGTTCATTGCGATGGACAAGCCCATTACACCTGAACTCATTAAGTGGTCGGAACATTCCGGTGTCGCTTCGCGCGACACGCTGCGCAACCGCGCGCTCGCTGCGATCGCGGTCACGCGCTGGGTGCCGGAGCAAGGCCAAAACCGCATCACCGGCATGATCGAGAGCCGGCCCGACTGGGTGATCTCGCGCCAGCGCGCTTGGGGCGTGCCGATCACGGTCTTCATACGCGAGACGGGCGACGGTTCGGTCGAGACCCTCAACGACGCACGCGTCAACGCCCGCATCGCCGACGCCTTCGAGCGCGAAGGCGCCGACGCCTGGTATCAGCCGGGCGCGCGCGAGCGCTTCCTCGGCGAGCTCGCCAACGAGGATTGGCAGAAGGTCGACGACATCCTCGACGTCTGGTTCGATTCGGGCTCGACCCACGCCTTCGTGCTCGAAGATCCCGTGCACTTTCCTTCGCTCGCCGGCATCAAGCGCAAACGCGACGGCGGCCCCGACACCGTGATGTACCTCGAAGGCTCGGACCAGCACCGCGGCTGGTTTCAGTCCTCGCTGCTCGAATCCTGCGGCACGCGCGGCCGCGCGCCCTTCGACGTGGTGCTCACCCACGGCTTCGTGCTCGACGAGGACGGACGCAAGATGTCGAAGTCGCTCGGCAACGTGACCGCGCCGCAGGACGTGATCAGGCAATCCGGCGCCGACATCCTGCGCATGTGGGTATGCGCGTCCGACTATGCCGACGATCTGCGCATCGGGCCGGAGATCCTCAAGACCACGGTCGAGACCTACCGCAAGCTGCGCAACACCATCCGCTGGATGCTGGGCTCGCTCGCCCACTTCCGCGACGAGGACCGCGTCGCGGTCGCCAAGATGCCCGAGCTCGAACGGCTGATGCTGCATCGGCTGAGCGAGCTCGACGCGCTCGTGCGCCAAGCCTATGCCGATTTCGACTACAAGCGCATCTTCGCCGCGCTCAACGCCTTCATGACCACCGATCTCTCCGCCTTCTACTTCGACATCCGCAAGGACGCGCTCTACTGCGATCCGATCTCCTCGGTGACGCGCAAGGCCTGCCTGACCGTGCTCGACCACCTGTTTCGCGCCACCGTGATATGGCTCGCGCCCATGCTGCCGTTCACCGCCGAGGAGGCGTGGCTTGGGCGTTATCCGTCGCAAGAGGGCTCGGTGCATCTCGAATTGTTCCCCGAACTGCCGTCCGCTTGGCGCGACGACGCGCTGGCGGAAAGATGGCGGAAGGTGCGCAACGTGCGCCGCGTGGTCACCGGCGCGCTCGAAATCGAGCGCGCGCACAAGCGCATCGGCGCTTCGCTCGAGGCCGCGCCTGTCATCTACATTTCGGATCCCGAGCTGTTCGCTGCCGTGGTTGACGTAGACTTCGCCGAGGTCGCCATCACGTCGGACTACACGCTCGTCGAGGGTGATGGTCCGCCGGACGCGTTCCGCCTCGACGACGTCAAGGGTGTAGCGGTCGAGGTGCGGCTCGCCGAAGGACGCAAATGCGCGCGCTCGTGGAAGATCCTGCCGAGCGTCGGTTCCGATCCGGCCTATCCCGATGTCTCCCCGCGCGACGCCAAGGCGCTGCGCGAGTGGGAGGCGATGCGCAAGGCAGCGGAGTAACGATGGTGGCGGAAGACCGACCCATGAGCACGGCGTCCGGTGTGCGCGCGTCCTTCCTTTGGGGGCCGCTGACCCCGTTCGCGCTCGCGGTGGCCGTGGCGGCCGCGGCGATCGACCAGGCGGCCAAGCTCTGGCTGCTGTTCGTGCTCGATCTCCCGGCGCGGGGCGTCGTGCGGCTCACCCCCTTCCTCGATCTCGTGCTGACCTGGAACACCGGCATCAGTTACGGCCTGTTCCGCCAGGAGGGGCCGCTGGGGCAAGCGGCGCTCCTGGCGTTGAAGGCGATCGCCGTGGTTTTGCTGTGGATTTGGCTGTCGCGGACGACCTCGCGACTCGCCGCGCTCAGCCTCGGCCTCATCATCGGCGGGGCGGTCGGGAACGCCATCGACCGCTTCGCCTACGGGGCGGTCGTCGATTTCGTGCTGTTTCACATCAATACCGCAAGCTTCAGCTTCAATTGGTACGTTTTTAACCTTGCCGACGTGGCCATCGTCGCCGGGGTGATCGGGCTGCTGTTCGAGACCCTCATCGGCACGGGTGCCGCAAAAGCGCCCTGATCCTGGCCACAATGGCGCGCGGGGAGACGGCGCATTCCGCCGTCGTTTGAAGGGGATAGCTTATGCGGAGCCGAAATCCGAAGAGGCTGCGGCGTGCGGCCGCCGCCGCGGCCGTTGCGCTCGCTCTGGCACTGGCGTGGAGCGCGGGCAGCGCACGCGCCGAGGACGCCAACGATGACGAAAACGTTCCGCTCGATACCAAGCTCTTTCGCCAGTTCATGAAAGATCTCGGGCTCAGCCGCAGCGGCGATGGGATGATCGAATACCGCGAGCGCGCGCCGCTGGTGGTGCCGCCCAGCCGCGAACTGCCGCCGCCACGCGACGAAGCCGACGTGTCGAAAACCCCGGCTTGGCCGAAGGATCCCGATGTCGCCCGGCGCAAGCAGGATCTGTCGGCCGAGAAAGCGAGACTCAAGGGGAACCTGTCGGTGGAAGAGCAAGCGCGGGCGCTGCGGCCCGACGAGCTCGACAAGCCCGGCGCCGGCGAGAAGAAGAGCGCGGACGCCAAGGGCGCCGGCAAATCCCCGGAGGACACGTCCCGTCCGCTGATGCCCTCCGATCTCGGCACCAAGACCGAAAAGATATTCGGTTCCATATGGTCATCGTTCACGCCGGCGAAGCCGGAATCGGCGCCGTTCACCGGCGAGCCGCCGCGGGAGGGCATGACCGCGCCGCCGTCCGGCTATCAGACCCCCTCGCCCAACTACCCTTACGGAATGGGCGTTCAGGACCAGCGCAAGGTCATTACGGCGGACGAGAAGCTCAAGGGCCAACAGTGAGCGGGAACATCCGCGACAACGCGCCCCATCCACATTTGGGTTGCAACGGTTGAGGTTGGCTCTCGCGTTCCGCCGCCGGAACGTGCATCGTGGGGGCGACACTTAGTCCCACGAGAGCAAATTCGTGCCCAAGAGACTGACGCTCGCCACCGCCGTCCTTGCCGCGGCGCTCGCCGCGCCCGCCCACGCCGGGATCGGCCCCCAGATCACCAACTTCACGCTCTCGAACGGTCTCGAGGTCGTGGTCATTCCCGATCACCGCACGCCGGTGGTCACCCACATGCTCTGGTACAAGGTCGGCTCCGCCGACGAGACGCCGGGCAAGTCGGGGCTCGCCCATTTCCTCGAACATCTGATGTTCAAGGGCACCGCCAAGAACCCGGCTGGGCGCTTTTCCCAGGTCGTCGCCACCATCGGCGGCCAGGAGAACGCCTTCACCGCCTCCGACTACACCGGCTATTTCCAACGCGTGCCGCGCGACAAGCTCCAGGCCATGATGGAGTTCGAGGCCGACCGAATGACCGGACTGGTGCTCACCGACGAGGTGGTGCGGCCCGAGCTCAACGTCGTGCTGGAAGAGCAGAATATGCGGGTCGCCAACAATCCGGCGGCGCGGCTGGGCGAGCAGATGGAGGCCGCGCTCTACCTCAACCATCCCTACGGCCGGCCGGTGATCGGCTGGCGGCACGAGATCGAGCAGCTCGACCGCGAGGGCGCGCTGGAGTTTTACCGGCGCTTCTACTCGCCCAACAACGCCATCCTCGTCGTGGCCGGCGACGTCACGCCCGAGGAGATCCGCGCGCTGGCGCAGGAGATTTACGGCAAGGTTCCCCGCGTCGCCGAGATCAAGCCGCGCGTTCGGCCGCAGGAGCCGGTGCAGGAGGCGCCGCGCACCGTGACGCTGGCCGATCCGCGCGTCACCCAGCCGAGTCTGAGCCGCTATTATCTCGTCCCCTCGAGCATGACCGCGCGCGCGGGCGAGAGCGAAGCGCTCGACGTGCTCACCCACATTCTCGGCCATGGCGCGAACAGCCGCCTCTATCAGACCCTGGTGGTCGACAAGGCTATCGCGGTGAGCGCGGGGGCGAGCTATGACGGCACCGCCGTCGATAATACGCGCTTGAGCGTGTTCGCAACGCCGCAGCCCGGAACGAGCCTGCCGCAACTCGAAGAGGCGGTCGACGCCGTGCTCGCCGACCTCGTCGCGAACGGCGTGACCGCCGAGGAGCTCGAGCGCTCCAAGAGCCGCATGATCGCCAACGCCATCTACGCCAACGACAATCAGCGCATGCTGGCGCAATGGTATGGCGCGTCGCTGGCGACCGGCACCACCGTCGAGCAGGTGCGCACCTGGCCCGACCGGATCGCCCTCGTCAGCGCCGACGCCGTGCGCGACGCCGCGCGACGCTGGCTCGACAAACGCCGCTCGGTCACCGGCTATCTCGTCAAGGACACCCGGCACGAGGAGAAACGCTCGTGAGCGCGGCCGCTTGCATCCGCCGCGCCGGACCGCGCGCGCTCGTCGCCCTCCTCGTCGGCACGGCGCTCGCGCTGGCCGCGCCCGCCGCGCGGGCGATGACCATCGAGCGGGTGGTGAGCCCGCTCGGCATCGAGGCCTGGCTGGTGCGCGACCACACGCTGCCGATGATCGCCGTCGAATTCGCCTTTCTCGGCAGCGCCGAGCAGGACCCCGCGGACAAGCCCGGCGTCGCCAATATGGCGACGAGCCTGCTCGACGAGGGCGCCGGCCCGTACGACGCCACCGCGTTCCACGACCGGCTCGAACGCAAGGCGATCGAGATGAGCTTCCGCACCGGACGCGACTATTTGCGCGGCGCGATGCGTACGCTCAAGGACAACCGCGACGAGGCGTTCGATTATCTGCGGCTCGCGCTGAGCGAGCCGCGCTTCGACCCCGCGGCGGTGGAGCGCGAGCGCGCGCAGATCATGTCGCGGCTGCGGCGCGAGGCGCTGAGCCCGAACGACATGGCGAACCGCAGTTGGTGGGCAACGGCGTTCCCCGGCCACCCCTACGGCCAGCCGGTCGACGGCACGCTCGAATCGGTGCCGAAGATCACCATCGACGATCTCAAGTCCTATACCCGGCGCGCGCTGGCGCGCGACAACGTCAAGATCGCCGTCGTCGGCGACATCGATGCCGAGACTGCCGGCGCGCTCATCGATCGCACCTTCGGTGTGCTGCCGGCCAAGGCCGAGCTCAAGCCGGTCGCCCCGGTCGTCCCGCAGGGCCTCGGCCGCCGCGTCGTGATCAACCTCGATGTGCCGCAGGCGGTGGTGTATTTCGGCGGCCCGGGAATTGCACGCAGCGATCCCGACTTCATGGCGGCGTATATCGTCAACCACATCCTCGGCGGCGGCGCCTTCTCGTCCCGGCTTTATGTCGAGGTGCGCGAGAAACGCGGCCTCGCCTACGGCATTTCCGACAGCCTGGTCTGGCTCAATCAGACCGCGCTGCTGCTGGGCACGACCGCGACGCGCGCCGACGCCACCGGGCAGACCATCGAGATCATCGAGCGCGAGATCCGCCGCCTCGCCGAGGAAGGCCCCACCGAAGCGGAATTCGCCAAGGCCAAGACCTATCTCAAGGGCTCGTTCGCGCTCGGCCTCGACACCTCGAGCCGGATCGCGAGCCAGCTCGTGCAGATGCAGCTTGACAATCTCGGCATCGACTATATCGAGCGGCGAGCGGCGATGATCGACGCCGTGACCCTCGCGGATGCCAAGCGCGTGGCCAAACGCTTGCTCGACGGGGGTCTCCTCGTCACGGTCGTGGGCCGCCCCGAGGGCGTGACCTCGACCGAGAGCGCGACCGGGACATCGCCCAGCCAGCTGGCCAAGCCGCGCGAAACGCCGGCGGATCGCGAACCCGCGCAGCGTTAGTGAATTTCGCGTTCGCCCCGGCGGCGGCGCGGCAGGCGGGACGATGCGCGCCAGCGCGGCAGGTCAGCGATGATCCGCGTCACTCCTTCGATCAGCATCGCCGAGCGCGAGCTCGAGGAGCACTTCATCCGCGCCCCGGGCCCCGGCGGACAGAACGTCAACAAGCTTGCGAGCGCCGTCGAGCTGCGCTTCGACGTGCGCCGCTCGCCGAGCCTTCCCGACGACGTGCGCGCGCGACTCGAACGCCTCGCTGGCAGCAGGCTCACCCGCGACGGCGTACTCGTGATCGACGCCCACCGCCATCGCACCCAGGCGCGCAACCGCAAAGACGCGCGCGCGCGCCTCATCGAGTTGATCCGCCGCGCCGCGGTGGCGCCCGTTGCGCGCCGGGCGACCAAGCCCACCGCCGGCGCGCGCGAACGGCGGCTGGAATCGAAGAAGCGCCGCGCCACCATCAAAGGCTTGCGGCAGGGCAAACCGGCGCTCGAGTAAGATGCAATTGGGTTCGTTGTCCTGCGTTCCCGTTCACCTCTTCGGGTACGCCGTGAAAATGTAATCTTTTGCCGCCACCGTGGAATGGCACTCGTACCCGCATTTGGCGTCGTTTCCATGAGGCGACAACGTGTCGGACGCGGCGTCATAGAGAAACTGCGCGTAGGCCCATCCGTGCGTATCCGGGAATCTCTTTGTATCCTTTTCGATGAACGAAACCGATTTCAGGGTGTCCGGTACCATCACGAAATAAGGGGACTCCGTACTCTTTTTCGATGTCCACTCGATCTTCGCAACCTTGGAGCCGTCGGGAAAACGCCTGCCGTTAGCGGGAATGCCGCCCCTGTAGGCATTGATCATGACGGGATTGGCGACGATCACCTTGATCCCGTTTTCGGTCTGACTGACGGCGACATCCTGCCAGTTTTCGTATCCCCTGAACTCGGAGAACGCGAGCCCATTCGGCACCTTCAAAGCGTATTTGTCCTGCGCCGCAAGCGCCATGCTGCCCAACACGGCGGCCGATATCGCAACGATCACAATCACCGAGGATGGAATTCTCGTCATGGCTCACTCCCGCGCTTCTCGTCGTCCGACGGAAAAAATAGCACACCTTCGTGGGCAGGAGACTGCTGCGCTGCAGGATAACCATTTCAAGCGCTCCTCCGGGCGTGACGCCGATCTCTTTTTTTGCTTGGCTTGAATGACACTTACGGAGGTTCGAATGCATGACTTCGATCGCCGCGACTTCTTGCGCGGGTCAACGATTGCGGCAGCCGCCTCGACGTTCGGCCTGTTGGTGCCTCCCGAAGCTCAATCGGCGCCAAGCTTGCCGTCGTCGTCTCAATGGGACGCCGGGCGCGTGCGGCACCTCCTGCCGACGGTGAGCGACAGCCGCGTTCTGGTGAAGGCGTCCTTCCATTCCCCGCTGACCGAGGCGCCGATGCTCCGCGTCGGCAGCACGACGGTGCGCGGGCGAATGAGCGACACGCGCGGCGAGTTTTGGCAGTTCCACGCCGCGGACCTCAAGCCCGGCCGCCCTTACAGCCTTGCACTCGTGGGCAATCGCGGCCGCGCCCTTTGCGAACCGTGGAGTCTGGCAACCTTTCCGGCTCCGGACGAAAAGCCGCAGTCGTTTCGCGTGCTGTTCTATACCTGCGCGGGCGGCCATGAGGCGTTTGGTTTCTTGCCCCCCACTGTGCGCAACCGGCTGCTGCGCCGCGCCTTGTCGTTTCAGCCCTCGGCGATGGTGGCGATCGGTGATCAGGTCTATTGGGATTTGCTCGCGCCCGAGAACGGTCCAAAAATGGGCGCGTCTCCCGCGGCGGAACGGATCGCCGGAAAATTCGACCGCTCGGCGCTGGTGCTCGGGAGCGATAATGAAACGGTGCTGAAGCGAGCCGTCGAACCGCAGTTGATTCCGGTTTACGGCACCGATTTCCGGTCAACTCCGGTTTTCTTCATGCAAGACGATCACGATTATTTCGACAACGACGAAGCCACCGACGAGGTCATAACATTTCCGCCGCCGTACTTTTCCCTCCAGCTCGCCCGCGCCACCCAAAGCCTGTTCTATCCCGAGTTCCTGCCCGATCGCGCGCGCCCGCTCGGCCTGCCATGGTCCTCCGCCGGCGACCGGTTCGGCGGCGTGTCGGAAACATTCGGCACGGTGCGCTACGGGCGGCTCGCCGAGATTTTGCTGTACGACATTCGGCGCACCCAGACGCTCGCCGGTCCGAGCGCCGTCTACCTCGATCTGGAAGTCGAGAAATGGCTCAAGGCTCGCACCGCGGCACGCGAGGTCACCCACGTGGTGCACGTACCGTCCAATCCGCCCGGCTGGACCGCCGGCAAATGGGGCGAATGGTATCCGGACGTGCTCGGGCCCGACGGCAAGCTCACGACCGCAAAGACCAAGCCTTATTGGCAGCCCGGCTGGCTCAAGCAGCACGATCGACTCATGGAATCGATCGCGGCCGTGCGCGAACGCGTGCCACTGGTCATGAGCGGCGACCTGCATGCCGTCGCGATCGGCCGCATGATGCGCAGCGGCAAGCTCGATTTCTCCGCCAATCCGATCAACGCCGTGTTGACCGGTCCGATCAGCACGCGTCCAAGCGGATGGCCGTCCGCGCGCCGGGGCACCGGCGCGCTGCCGCCCGCCCATCTCGACATGGCCGAAGACGTCAAGCCGATCGAACAGCACGGCTTCACCATCGCGGATTTTGCCGCCGACAAGATCGTGCTGCGGATGTTCAAGTGGGATGTGAACACGCAAAGCGTCGAGGCGATCGACAACCTCGATCCGTTCCATACGGCGCTACTGACGCGCCCAGCGTAAAGCGAGCCTTTAAGACAGCGGTCCGAGCTTGGTTGCGCTGGCCTCAATCAATCGAGCGCCAAGGGCGCTGCATATTCATCGTCATTCATGCGCGCGAAATCATAGCGCGGATAAACCTCTCTCGCCCGGCTGAAGAAGAACTCCTCGAAGGCCATGAGCGCGCGTGGACGCAGCGGATCAACGACGCGGCCGAACGCGATCTTTACAAAAAACCGCTCGGCACCCGAAACGGGTACCAGCGCAAAATGGTTTGGGAATATCCGCGTCCAATAGGAAATGAGGTGATACTGCGTCAGCGCCACGTCGGCGTAGCCGCGCGCCACCATCTCGGGAAGATCGCGGTGCACAATGCCGATGCGACCCGGGAAGTTCGGTGTCTCCGCGGCGAAGAGCTCGTCGGCCGCCGGCTTTCCGATGAGATCGTCGACCGCGGCACGGTACCTGGCGCGGGCTTCCGGCTCGCTCGCCACCTCCGGCAGCGCGACCCGCCCCCCGCTGCGCGCGACATCGACGAGGCCATGAATTCCGAGCGGATTGCCTTTGCGAACAAGCAGCGCGAAGCCGCGATTGCGTGAGAAGAAGCGCGCCTGGGGCTCGATCGCGCCGAGCTGGCGCAGCTGGCGCAAAGGCCCAGGCCCGGCCATCACGATATCGGGGTAGAAGCCGGATTGGCGGCTTACGTCCAGCACGAGGTTGCCAAGCGCTAATCCGCCGGTGCGAATCATCTGTACGACGGCCGGTTGGGGGACCGTCACCACCACGATATTGTCGAGATCGAGATCGGCGTATCGCGGCTGCGACTTCGCCCACGCCGGAAACGCGCCGAGGATGTCGTCGCTGAGCAGCGCCATCAGGTGATTGCCTTCGGTAAAGATCACCAGGCTCGCGGGCGTTCCGATCCGGCCGACAATGTCGGGCACGGTGTCGGTGTGACCAGCGAACGAGCGAATGCCGGCCGGCACCTTCGTCACGACCGGCCACACCAGCGGCTCAGCCGGCGTCGGGACGACCGCTTGCGCCGTTGCCAATGGCGCGCGGAGAGTTCCCGCGCTTATGGCCGTCAATGCGCCACCGAGAAATGCACGCCGTTGCATCATTGCGGGCCTCCCACAGGGGCAAAGTCGTGAATCGTTTGGCCTTCCTCGCCTTAGTGTCTCGCAGATGAATAGGCCGGTCACGTCTGGTTGAGGTCAATCACACCCTTGCGACTGAGGCTAACTGAACCAACAGCGTCCGTTCATCGCCCCGCTATTTTCGCGCCTTCATTGGCTGCGGGTGTGCCCTGCCCCGCGTCCACCGTCACGATGTCGCGCAACAGCCGGCCCAACAGGTCGGCCCCGGTGATGATCCGCTTCTGCGCGCCCCAAACCAGGATCAGGTCGTTGTCGATGACGTCGTCGCCCGGCCGTTCCGGGGCGACCTTCATGCGGCAGATGACCTCGCCAAGCTTGTCTTCATGTCGCGGACGATGATCGGCCGGTGCCAGTACCCGGTCGGATCGTTCTCGAGCTGATCGAACAGCGCATCGCGCAGAAAATGGTCAGAGTCCAAAACAAAAACCGGCTCGCCGCCCGGATCGGTGACGATGATCCATTTCATGCCCGAGGCGTCAACCCGCCTCAGAAATGGGTCGTCGGGCGAGCGATCGAATTTCGGCAGCAGGCATCTGCCCTTTGCCAGCGGCAGGCTGATGATGCTCTGCGGATGCACCGGCTCGCCTTCTTCAGTGACCGGCACGTCGTCGAGGTCGAAGAAGTTTCGGGCACCGATGGCTTCCAGCCGCCCGATATCGCCGCCGCTGGCGGCGCTGCGCAGCACCAACGAGCGCACCTCGCGTTCGCGCAGATAGGGGATGCCTTCGATCCCGAGCCACCAGTCGAGCAGCATCGCCGTCGGCTTGGCGAGCGGAAACAGCGCCGCGCGGTAGAAGTTCAAAAACGGCAGAAACCGCGCAGTCATGCGCAAGGCGTTACGCGAAAAATAAGCTTGCGGAATGATTTCGCCGAGCAGCGTGATCACGATTGCCGAGAAGAAAAAGGCGCTGAGCCCGGCCAGGACCGAATCCGACATCAGCGTCAGCAAGACGTTGGTGCTGACATTGCCCCAGATCACGGTGGCGAGCACCGGATTGGAATTCTTGCGCAGATCGAGGACGCGCGCGGCGTCGGCATTGCCGCCGTCAGCCTCGAGCTGCAAGCGCAATTGGCTGAGGCTGAAGATGGCGAGGTTAAGCCCGGCAAACAGCGCCGACTGCGTTACGCAGGCGATAATGCCGAGCCAAGTCCAGAAAGCGGTGATGGAGGGCATGGCTGCTTGCTCAAATCACTTTGTTGGCGGGCGTGTTGCGGACCAGGAACGCAGTCCTGGCCCGCAATCGGGAATAAGTGCGTTCCATGACATCTAGATTGAGGCGCCAACGGCGCTCGATGTCCGCAGCCCCCGATTCGCCTGCGGCGGCGACGCCTCGCGGCTGCGCTAACGGTCGCCGCGCGACTGTCGCGGTGGCTTGGACCAGCTCCAACCGGTCCCGAACGCCGTATTGGGGAACGGATTGGGCCGACACCATCCGCCAACTCCCCACACCGTAGCTTGGCATTGCTCGAACGTCGCAAAGGTACAGTTCTCGTTTTCAGGCTTGGTATAGGTCGCGCACCAGTTATTGTTGGCGCCGCGGACGTCGGTCGCCGTCAGCGCGAGGGTCGCGAGGGTGATTGAACCAAGACCGATCGCGCGCATGATTGCCTCCTCGGCAGGCGAAGGAGCCCCTCAGTCGCGAGTATTATAAAGCAAGACGGGGCTGTTGCCGCCGAGCTTTTCTGCATCTCGCGGCGGGCGGCGGCGGTGTAAACTCCATTTCCGCAGCCACCCGATTCGCCGCCAGGACCACGAGATGCCCGTACGCCAGCTCTCCGAAGGCATCGTCAACCGCATCGCGGCGGGCGAGGTGGTGGAGCGGCCGGCGAGCGTGGTCAAGGAACTCGTGGAGAACGCGCTCGATGCCGGCGCGACCCGCATCGAGATCGTGACCGATGGCGGCGGCCGCCGCTTGATCCGCGTCAGCGACGACGGCGCCGGCATGACGCATGACGACCTCGCGCTGGCGGTCGAGCGCCACGCCACCTCGAAGCTCCCCAACGACGATCTGCTCGACATCCGCACCTTGGGCTTCCGCGGCGAGGCGCTGCCGTCGATCGGGGCGGTGGCGCGGCTGACCATCACCACGCGCCACGCCGGCGAGCCGCACGGCTGGGCGATCACCGTCGACGGCGGCCGCAAAGCGCAAGTCAAGCCCGGCCCGCTCGGCGAAGGCACGCGCGTCGAAGTGCGCGACCTGTTCTACGCCACGCCGGCGCGGCTCAAATTCCTCAAAAGCGACCGCAGCGAAGGCGAGGCGATCCGCGAGGTGGTGCGCCGGCTGGCGATGAGCCGGCCCGACGTCGCCTTCACGCTCGCGGGCGAGGAGCGCGCGCCGGTCACCTGGGCCGCGGCGCTCCCCGGCGCGAGCGGACGGCTGGCGCGGCTCGCCGACATTCTCGGGGCCGAGTTCCGCGCCAACGCCGTCGAGGTGCGCGGCGGCGACGCGCGCCTCGCGGTCGAGGGCTTCGCCGCGCTGCCCACGCTCACGCGCGCCAATTCGCTCGGCCAATATCTCTTCGTCAACGGCCGCCCGGTGCGCGACAAGCTCCTGATCGGCGTGGTGCGCGCCGCCTATGCCGATTATCTGCCGCGCGACCGCCATCCGGTGGTGGCGCTGTTCGTCGCGCTCGATCCGCGCGAGGTCGACGTCAACGTGCATCCGGCCAAGGCCGAGGTGCGCTTCCGCGACGGCGGCCTCGTGCGCGGCGTGCTCATCCGCGCGCTGCAGGAGGCGCTCGCGCGCGAGGGCCAGCGCGCCGCCACCACCGGCGGCAGCGCGACCGTCGCCGCGTTCCGCCCGGCGGCGCTGGCGCGGCGCGGCAGCTGGGACTGGCGGAATTCGCCGGCGCGGCCGATCGATGCGCGCGGCATGCCGCTCGCGGTGCGCGGCCATGGGGCGGGAGGCTTGGCGGAGGCGGCGCAGGCGGCGTTCGACGTCGGCGGCCCCGCCGCCGACGCGCGTGTCCATGCGCGCATCGATGCGGCCGAGCCCGATCTTCTCGACCGGCCGCTCGGCGCCGCCCGCGCGCAGGTGCACGAAACCTATATCGTGGCGCAGACACGCGACGGCGTCGTCATCGTCGATCAGCACGCCGCCCACGAGCGCATCGTCTACGAGCGCCTGAAGGCGGCGCTCGCGTCGACCGGCATCGCGCGGCAGATCCTGCTGATCCCGGAGATCGTCGAGCTCGACCCGGCCGACGTCGAACGGCTCAATGCACGCGCCGACGAGCTCGCCCGCTACGGGCTCACCATCGAGCCGTTCGGGCCGGGCGCGGTCGCGGTGCGCGAGACTCCTTCGCTGCTCGGTGCGATCGACGCGCAGGCGCTCGTGCGCAATCTCGCCGAGCACAT